>JGI25616J43925_10001133_pt1 | contig 10368 bp, 10 predicted proteins | sample GraSoi2013_100cm_FD_43925 | JGI IMG/M metagenome (IMG submission 43925) | reverse complement strand
AGCGGCAACAATTCCCAGGAGCGCAGGGGCATGTGTCAGCAAACCACCAATGTAGTAACGGGCAATCTGGGAGATGCCTGCATAGCCTTCGCCATCATAGAACAGCGGTTTCTCACCTTTCCATAGGCTTTGATGGACATGCATACCAGAACCATTATCGCCAAATACAGGCTTGGGCATGAATGTGACGGTCTTACCATGCTTGCGAGCCGTATTTTTTACGACATATTTATAGAGCATCATGTTGTCTGCGGTCTTGAGCAGCGAATTGTAGCGGATATCGATCTCTGCTTGTCCTGATCCACCGACTTCATGGTGCTGTGCTTCGACCAGTACGCCGAGTTCTTCGAGCATCACGGCCATCTCACTACGAATGTCCTGGAGTGTGTCATTGGGGGCAACCGGGAAGTATCCTTCCTTCACACGCATGCGGTGACCGAGGTTGGGTCTGCCATTGCCGTTGCGCGCGTTGTTCCAATGCGCTTCGTCCGAGTCAATTTCGGCATACTGAATATTTTCGGTGGAATTGTAGAGCACATTATCGAAGATAAAAAATTCTGCTTCAGGGCCGAAATAGCTTGTATCGGCAATTCCGCTGGAACGTAGATACGCCTCGGCCTTACTGGCAATGTAGCGCGGATCACGGCTATAAGGCTTCTTGTGTCCAGCAGGTCCGGGGTGAGCTATGTTGCAGACCAGGCTCAATGTCGGAATAATAGTGAAAGGATCCATCATAGCAGTCGATGGATCGGGGATAATCAGCATATCGCTTTCATTAATTTTCTGAAATCCGCGTATGCTGGAGCCGTCGAACGCTTTTCCTTCGACAAATGTTTCTTCTTCAAGTTCGCGTATAGGCACGCTGAAATGCTGCCAGCTTCCTGGCAGGTCTACAAACTTGAAGTCAACCATCTTTACGCCATTTTCTTTAGCAAATTGCAGTACTTCTTCAGGAGTCATATCCTTTGTTCTCCTTTGCTGGAATGTGGGGTTGCTTTGACAAATATATATTTATGTATTTTGCACAATACAAGAATTTCATCAGCAACCTACCGACCTGCTTTATCTCTTCTATCATAATACTCTTCTACTATGTAGGATACTACAGTTAGATTATCCAAAAGTTCCGATCTTATTTTTGTGCAATTTGCATAAACGATGTTCATCACCTATAAATTACCAGGTGCCTTGCACACATATGCTGAAGCCTGTAATATTAATGTGGACAATTGTACAGGAGAAACGAATGTATCATCAGCTTCGCTTTTGCATTGCGGCAAGATGATACTAGCATTATCAATATGTTCTGAGTTGCTGTTATGCACTTTTATAGATAGACTCACTTTGTAGAGTAGGCTATCACAAAAGAAATGCTTAACACGTGTTATGCATAAAGGTATCAGGGCCTGTATTGACAGGAAATACCTGTCTTTTGACCAAGATTGGAGTATTTAGATGTTCCTTTCTGCTGTTATTACAGCTATTCGTCAGTCGGGAAAGCTACAGGTTCGTCTCTTAGAAGCCAGACGGCAAGGAAATCCAGAGGTCTTGCTCATAGATGACAGTTATGGAGATGCAAGGCTGCACTGGTGTAGGCGTATCTATCCCAGATACCTGATATGGATCGGGAAGTTTGTGCTGCTCATGGTGCTGGCTGGTTGCAGCATCTTGCCAACTTCCTCGAATACCCCCGCAGTTGAAATTACTCCCTTGACTCTATCGCCTCGCGCGACGAACTCGCCTGTTCCAGCCGTGAGCAATGTCGACTGGACCACCTATCACCGCGACAATATTCGTACAGGCTATCTGGCAAATGGACCAGACCCGCAGAGCCTCACGCGTGCCTGGAGCACGCGTTTGGATGGCGCTGTGTACGCTGAGCCACTGGTCGTTAGTGGGCGTCTGCTCGTTGCCACCGAGGGTGACTCTCTGTACTCCCTGGACGCACGTACCGGACAGGTGCAGTGGCATACGAACGTTGGCAGTCCTGTTCCAGGGTCACAGCTTCCTTGCGGGAATATTGATCCACTTGGGATCACTGGCACACCGGTTTACGATCCGGGAACTGGCCTGGTCTTCGCGGTTGCCGAGATTAGTGGACCCGCCCACTTGCTGGTGGGCCTTGATATCAACACGGGTCAGGTGAGGGTACGTCGACTGGTTGACCCGGCCGGTATGGTACCTGTGGCGCATCAACAGCGTGCCGCCCTGGCACTCTCCAGTGGCATGGTGTACATCGCCTATGGTGGCCTTTATGGCGATTGTGGCAACTACCATGGATGGGTGGTTGCTTCGCGTACGGATGGTCAAGGGTCGTTGGTCACCTACCAGGTTCCGACCACGCGCGAGGGCGGCATCTGGGCATCTCCAGGACCAGTAGTGGATACAGCCGGTCACCTCTACGTTTCAGTGGGTAACGGAGAGGCAACCTCGGGCGGCTGGGATCACAGCGACTCGGTGCTGAGGCTCTCGCCAACGCTACAACTTGAGGATGGCTTCGCCCCCCAGCAGTGGCAGCAAGATAACTCCGGGGATGCCGACATTGGCTCAATGGGGCCAGTGCTACTGCCAGGTGGATTGGTCTACGCCAATGGGAAGTCCGGCCTCGGCTACCTGCTCCACGCTGACAACCTGGGAGGCGTCGGTGGACAGGCCCTGGTTCAGCAGGTCTGCACGCCCTACGGGGGTGCGGCCCTGGTTGGCTCAGTCATGCTCATACCGTGCTCAGATGGTTTACAACAGGTGCAAGTCGGGCCTGGAATTCGGCTGACACTCGGCTGGAAAGCCCCTGAGCATGTAACTGGTTCTCCGGTCGTGGGTGGCCACACCGTCTATTGCCTCGACCCCGGTGGCAAACTCTACGCCCTCGACATCGAGAGTGGCCAGGTACGTGCTACCGTGCCAGTGGATGCGACCTCGCATTTTGCAACCCCGACCCTGTATGGAGGTCGCGTATTCGTTGGCACTTTAACGGGGGTAGTTGCAGTGGACGGGTCTTAATCTGAGCTGTGCCCTCTTCAAGGGAATAAACTGGGAGTTTTTAATCCGGAAGCGAAATGACTACCAGCAAACGGTCCACTCCAGGCCTGGGGATGACGTCACCCAGGCCAAGTATGAAATCGGCCTACATCAGGAATAATCAATACTCCTTCTAATCATTCTCAAAATACTCGATAATATGTTCTGGTTTCAGGCGCAGAGTTACACGTTTCTCTTTTGAGAATTGCTCCTCCAATTGCCGCCTGGCTTTTTCCTCACCGTGGTATCGCGCTGAGAGGCGGTAGATATCGTGCTGTGCAATCTTAGAGTCATCGATCATTTCAACCCTGCCACTGAGCGTGACATAATTGTAGCCCTCCGCAACGCAAACTGAGATACGCGGGTCACGTCTCATATTGCGTTCTTTTGCGCGACCAACCTTCGTGTTCATGACTATTGTATCGTCTTCGAGTAAATACCACATGGTAGTGAGCTGAGGAGTGCCATCCTGATTGATGGTTCCTAGCACCGCAAAACGAACCTCGTGTAAAAAAGCTTGTGCTCTCTCTGAGAGCTTAGCAGTCATAGATAATCTCCTTTGTGATTTTGTTTAGAATTTCCAGTTCGTGCAGGTCATCAATTGTGTCGACATCAAACGCTGTGCCAACACTATGATAGACAGTATGGCTCAGGTGCCACTGCCTGGCTGCTTTAGTGTAGCGATGCAAACTATTTGGACCGAATTCGTAAGGCACAGCTAGTGGTGGGCGTTCCAGGATGGCGTTCGTTCCTGTGCCGTCTCTTGATGCTGCAAGTACGATATCATGCCTTACGGATTGCTCAAGCAAGGAACGTGTTTCCTGTATAGAGAGCAATGGAAGGTCGGCGGAAATGGTCAATAGGGCCGTGACTCCATCAGCCTTTATTCGTAGAGCGGCGGCACGTAAGGCCTGGTTGTGACCATGCTGCTCCTCGATTAACGACTGTGCGCCCCACATCTCGGCCTGTTCGAGTACCCGGTCATCCGCGCTGACAACAGATACTCGCTCAAATAATTCGCTGTCTAGCAACACACACAGCACATGATGCAACATTTCTAACACTAATATTTCCCGTTGGGTCTGTGATACATATGGCGCAAGTCTGCTTTTTGCCATTTTGAGAGACTTAACTGGTACAAGTGCCCTGTATTTCATATAGCCATTGACTATCCTAATCCTGCTGCCTCTAAAACCTTGAGAGCCAGGGCTTTTTTAGCTACACTGTCACGCATGATCGTATTTGTTGCCACTGCTGGTATACCCAGATCCTCAATCTTGTTCAGCAGGTGCTTATCTTGCTCATCGATCACCATCACATCCAGGAAGTCGCGGTAGTAGCGGGCAACCCCGACAGCAGAGACCTCCATATTCAAGCCGCTCATTAACTTATCAGCAGGGCCTTTGATGGGCGTTCCGCCGACAATGGGGCTGACGGCGACTACCATACCGCTGGCCTCGTGGAGAGCATCGTGAATGCCGGGGACAGCTAAAATGCTGCCAATGCTTACAATGGGATTGCTTGGCGCAATCAAAATAGCCTCGGCTTCTTTTATAGTATCGAGAACCCCTGGCGCAGGTTGTGATTCATTAGCCCCAACAAAAACAACGTCCTGTACTTCATCGACGCAATGTCGTTTGACCATATATTCCTGAAAGTGGAGGAGCCCCACCGGTGTTTGAATATGTGTTGCAACGGGTTGATTGGTCATAGGCAAAATACGCATAGCAAGGCCGAAATGTTTGCGTAGATCTTCCGTTACTTCACTGAGCGTCTTGCCCTGGCGCAACAGATTGGTGCGATGAACGTGTGTGGCAAGATCACGGTCACCCAGCTTGAACCAGTCTTCATTGCCATAACGTGTTAACTGCTGCATAGTGTTGTATGTATCGTTATGGAAGCCCCAACCATGCGTCTCTTCAACTATACCAGCTAGCGTATACATCACGATATCCAGGTCGGGTGATACATGAAGCCCATAAAAATCGCGGTCATCTCCGGTGTTGACAATCGCGGTTATGCGTTCTTGAGGGACGACCTGCACCACCCCCTGTAGAAAACGCGCAGCGCCTACACCACCGGCTAGAACAACAATCATAAAAACCTCTAATCAAAGCGAACTATTAAGCTACTCAAAGGCAAACGCTCGCGCCGTTTCGGGTCGGCGGCAGCATATCCCATCGTGACGAGGGCATGTGGAATGAGCCGTTTATCTAAATCAAGTGCCTCACAAACGACTTCGGGACAGAAGAGCGGAGCACACATCCAGCCAGTATCCAGTCCCATGTCATAGGCCATCAGCAGCATGTTTTGGATTGCTGCGCCAATGCTCTGGATAGCCATTATAGTCTCATCTGCCTGTCTTTTTTCGTCTGGATAGCGATCCAGGTCTTCAAGGTACAAACATGCAATGATGATCACAGGGGCATTGAGGATACGTTCACGTGACTTCTCCAGGCGTACATTCACGATTTCGGTGTCCTGCCTATCCATCTCCAAATTTTGTCGCCAGGTATCTCCCATGCGATCGGCAAGCTGTAGCTTCACTTCCCGCCTGGTCAATACAACGAAGCGCCAGGGTTGCTTGCCATGTGGAGATGGTGCCCAACGGGCAGCTTCCAATACTTGCTCGATCAGCTCGCGTGAGACTGGACGAGCCTGATATTTTCGCACGCTACGCCTGCTTTGCAAGAGCGCTGCCAATGTATCTGTGCGATCTGGCAATGCTACTGGTCGGTGCTCAGCTTGTGTTGTCACGTCAATCTATCCTATCACCTTAGAATCGCCTGTCTAAGTAACTTGTCATCGAAACATGTCGGTAATGGGGTCGCGCAGGAGTGCTTGTGCATTCCCCATGCTTGGAATATAGGTATAACCACGAATAAGTGCTACAGGTATGCGACTAATTTTCCCCATGACTAATTCGGCTGCTGATGCTAATTCGTCAGCCACCGCAATTACGCTGGCATGCAGCTCATATCCATAAGGATCAAGTTGTCCGCGATAGTCCACAAGTGCCTCCATCCCTGCCAGACCAATTGCCATATTAACCTGCCCATTGCGCCATGGACGTCCCCAGGTATCTGAAATAATAACCGCTATATCGAAGGTAGAACCTTCACCTGAAAGACCTTGCAAGCGTGTACGCAGTTGCTGAGCTGAACGGTCAGGATCAGCAGGTAGCAGTGTGATTTCTCGTGCCCCGTTGACATTCGACTCATCCACTCCTGCATTGGCACAGATGAAGCCATGCTTTGTCTCTGCAATCAAGACCCCATGGTCCATACGCACAATACGGTGGCTCTCCCGCAGCACAACTTCGATGTAGGGTGCGTCCTTCTTGCTTTCCAGAGCCACCGCACGAGCGAACTCAGAAGCATTTACCTCTTCGAGATTGACGATATTCCCCTCTGTTTTAGAGACGATCTTTTGTGTTACAACGAGTACATCACCCTGCTGAAGCATCAATTGTTGCGCTTGCATGGCTTCATAGATAACGAGACCCAGGTCAATGCCTGGGGTGATCTCTCCTATACCTTTGACCGGGATGATACGTAGTTCTGTATTCACTCAATGCCTCCTGACTAACATTGCTATTATATCTGCTGCACATCAATACTGCAAATAATGAAGTATTGAATTGTTGCGTTTGTTCTCCCATCTTTGTCCAGAAGAGTTAATGGGGTCACCAAACTGAGTTTAAGAGCCTTGGGCCCATGATGTTCATAGTTTATAATATAACTAGCGAATTCGAAGGGGGGATTCAGTCCGCATATGGACGAATTTCGATCAGCAGACCATGTCAATGAAGAGCTACTTTACTTCTGGGCATTAGGTGACTTGCATTATTGCGCGATTGACCAATGGCAAACTTTTCATACGCAACGCTTAACTCCTATGTACCGGGACCTTCGTTCACTCTGGTCGAAAGAGGGAACTCCGGTCTTTTGTGTTTCTCCAGGTGATATTATCGAGATGAGCATGCCGGAGAACTACCAACTTGCTAAAAGACAGCTCTCGGCTCTACTTGGGAAGATCCCTTTTTATCCAGGTATCGGAAATCACGAGTTATGGGCTGAAAACGATGAAAGTACAGATCACCTGATTGAAGACTTTACGGCGTTCTGGGGAAAGCCCGCACGCTATTACTGGGTAGAGGGTGAGGTACTCTGTATTATTCTTGATCCGATCGGGTATCCAGAGCCTTACTTAACGCAAGAGTCACTCACCTTCTTGCAAACAGCGCTTGCTAAACACCCTGGACATACCTCCGTCATCTTTTGTCATTGTCCGCTATATNATACCGTTTTAGACCGGGATCCTGAACGTAACCTCGATTACCATTCCTTGGACCCATTCTTCGCACTTCAGAATTCTGCCGAAGTGAGAGCTATCCTGGCAAGATATAAGAGAGCTGGGCTGTACCTGAGTGGGCATACTCATTCGGGTTGGGGCGCACCCAACCTTGTCTATACTGAGGATTTGGGAGGGCATCCAGTCACCCTCGTGAACTTGATGTCGCCCTGGTATACCGGGTTTCATAAGGGTGCAAAACAGGAGGATGAGGGAGGATTTGAATTTCATCCCGATGATCCTGATATCATAGCTTCGTTCGCTTTTCGCATCTATCGAGACCAGGCCTTCATCGGGTTACGTGATCATAGGGCCAGAAGGTGGATGGCACAATGGATTGTACCTCTAAAGTAGCATGGATACCCCACGGTTTCTCTTTTGCCTTTTGCCCCCACCAGCGTAGTTCGCCNGTTTCCTTGTTGTGATGAAACTTGCGCATATCTGAAATCGCACTATAGTTTTAAAAGGGTATGTGTCCCTCAATTTTTATAATGTAAGATTTAAAAAGAAAGAAGATTAGATGTGAGCGAACATGAACGGGAGCAACGTAAGGTTGCAATGGTCATTGTTGCCCATCCTGATGATGCGGAGTTCGGTGCAGCCGGAACCGTCGCCACCTGGGTGCGCGAAGGATGGGATGTCTATTATGTTATTTGTACGGACGCTGCCGGAGGTGGCCCTGATGATGCTATCAATGTCGGACCAGCAGCAAGACACAAGATCTCTGAGACCAGGAAGAGCGAGCAACGAGCAGCGGGAGCTGTTCTCGGCTTGAAAGATGTCTTTTTCCTCGACCATCCCGATGGACTGTTGCAGCCCTCAATTGAACTACGGCGAGAGCTGGTGCGTTTACTACGCGGGTATCGACCCTCCCGTGTTATTTGCCAGTCTCCCGATAGGACATGGACACCAGCTTTTTACATTGGTCGTTACCATTCAGATCACCTGGCTGCCGGCGAGGCGGCATTAGCAGCTATTTATCCCATGTCTCAGAACCCCTGGGACTTTCCGGAATTGCTGGAAGAGGGACTACCACCTCATAAAATATCGGAAATTTATATCATGGGAGCACCCGTAGTGAATTATTTCGTCGATATTTCGGATTCAATAAACTTAAAGATCGAAGCATTGCTCTCCCACACAAGCCAGCTTATCGGTAAAGCAGATGAGATTGCACAATTGGTGCGAACACGGAGTGCTGAGATTGGCACTAAATATGGCGTTGCTTTTGCAGAGGAATTTAACCGGGCTGAAAACCGGTAGGATTCGTGTGGTTGTCCGCACGAATCAGATCAAACACCTCTTGCATTTATTTGCCTGATGATGTCATACTTATTACAGAGACCTTCGGGGCAGGGTGCAATTCCCGACCGGCGGTAACGTAAGTATTCTGACGATGCTTGCGCAGCCCGCGAGTCAATAACTAGCTCACGTCTCGTTGATATATGAGCCAGCTATACGACAGATTCGGTGTAAGTCCGAAGCCGACGGTTACAGTCCGGATGGGAGAAGGTTTAGCAAATGCGCGGATCATTATACCTTGTCGTTCTTAAGCGGCAGGGTGGTTAGTCTACCTCTATGAAAGACTATCCGTTTTGCTCTCCTTGTGTCTCCCTCAAAGCTCCCCAGGTAAGTTGAATTGATGGTATTCCGGTGTCTTTTGGAATACACATCAGTATAGCTTTGACCGAGGGAAGTCAATGAGCGTAACAACGACTACTGCTGAAGATGTATCGCTGGAAGTACAAGTATCGGCGCACAGCGATAACAGGATTGTGTCACCTGAGACCAGGCGTGCACGTGCAACGCAAATTGCAGCGCAACGTGTACTACTGGTAGTTCCTCCCGTTGCATTGGCTGTATTCTTAATGGTGGTTTGGTATATTAGCACAGGCCNTCTGGGAGCGTGCCAAGCCTCATATTACCTGCACCTCGTGATGTNTTCGCAGCTCTATCAGACGGCCTCCAATCAAGCCTGTTCCTGAGTAACGCCCTGGTGACGATTCAGGAGAGCTTGCTAGGATTTTTGCTTGCGGTGATTGTGGCCCTGCCGCTGGGATATGGGCTGGCAAAATCACGCCTCTTCGCTGCCACTGTACAACCGTATCTCGCAGCGGGTCAAGCTATTCCAGCGATTGTGATCGCCCCTATACTTGTGCTCTGGCTTGGCTATGGATTGGTTCCTATCACCATTTTATGCATGCTGGTGGTGCTTTTCCCCATGGTGATTACCACGGCGCTGGGCGTGCAGACGATTGACCATACTTACACTGATGCGGCACGAGTCGAAGGGGCTTCTGGCTGGTCGATGCTGGTCCATATTGAATTTCCGCTGGCCTTACCTGCCATCCTTGCAGCGCTACGTACAGGTCTGACTCTTTCGATAACAGGTGCGCTCGTAGGGGAATTTGTCAGCAATAGTGGCCAGGGACTGGGAGCGCTGGTGTTCGTGGCAAAAGACCAGTTTAATACGCCGCTGTTGTTTGCGACGTTGATCGTCCTGGCTGTACTGGCCGCCCTGTACTATGGTGCATCCTGGTTGCTGATAAAGTTGGCTAACGCAATCTATTAATCGTTATCGATACTTTAGAAACGACGACACACCCGATAGGAGAGTGTACAGATGCAAACCCGATATCGTCCTTCTTTCTTGCTGTCTCTTTCATTACTGTTCGTCGTACTGTCTGTTATGTTGGCGGCATGTGGAGGAGGTTCAAGCTCAAATAGCAATGGATCTACCTCTTCTGCTGGGTGTAAAACCTCGAACCATGGTTCAGTTGCTTTGAGTAGTGAGCCAGCCACAACTCAACTGGCTTCGTTCAGCGAGGCGTACGCTCATACTGCTCGCTCCGCTACACCGCTGAAAGATGTTTCCATCGGTTTTGGCTATATACCCGATATTCAGTTTTCTCCGTTCTATGTGGCACAGAGTAAAGGGTATTACCAGGCCGCCGGGTTGAACGTGACCTTCCACCACGGCTTCGTCAATGATCTGAT
>JGI25616J43925_10001131_pt1 | contig 10371 bp, 1 predicted proteins | sample GraSoi2013_100cm_FD_43925 | JGI IMG/M metagenome (IMG submission 43925) | reverse complement strand
TTTGTCCGCGTGATTGCGCCGGGATTGTTTGCGCGCACGCTCTTTACTCACGGACAGTCATTGCTGATGGGAAGCGCGCAAGGAATAGCGGAGATCAATCCTGAACCCAAGCGGCTGAACGGACTGCTGCGTCCTCCGTCGCCGGCTGCGATCACCGATGTCCAGCAGATATTTGCTGATGCAGGCTCTCTGTTCGCAGTTACTTCGGGCGCACTCTATCAGAAACAGGAGCAGCGCGGAGGCTGGCGACGCGTACTCACGCCGGACAATACTCTGCTCACCGACCGCAACATCTCCGCGCTGGCGCTCGACAGCTCCAATCGTCTTTGGGTTGGATACTTCGATCGCGGGCTCGATCTGTTTGAGCCGCATCTGCAATCGGCAATACATATAGAAGATGAAAACGTATTCTGCGTGAATCGCATCCTGCCCAACGCATCCAGCGGGACAGTTGCTGTGGCGACGGCGAACGGCCTGGTTCTCTTCGATCAGCTTGGGAAAAAACAGCAGGTGCTCGGCAAAGCTGAAGGACTTCTCGCCGACCACATCACTGATGCCGCTATCTACGGCAACGGAATGGTGCTGGCTACGCCCGCAGGTCTGACGTTCATGGACTCCTCGGGCCCGCACAGTCTCTACGCGTTTCACGGACTGGTCAACAATCACGTTTACACGGTCGCTGCGTCGGGTAAAGAAGTTGTTGCCGGTACGCTCGGCGGAATTTCCGTTCTGGAGAATGAGAACGTCGCCGCGAATTACACCGTCGCAACGCGCGGCCTTACGCACAATTGGATTTCTGGCATCGTGCGCGTTGGCAACGACTGGATTGTCGGAACATACGGCGGCGGAATCGTCCGCCTGCTGGCGAACGGACGCTTTGAAGCTTACGACGTCGCGACCGCCAAGTTTGAGGTTTATCCCAACGCCATGGTCGCCACCGATCGCCATGTTCTCGCCGGAACTCTGGGCAGAGGACTTTACAGCTACAACCGCGACACCAATCGATGGAGCGTGATCAGCGAGGGCTTGCCGTCACTCACGGTGACCGCCCTGGCCGCGGGCAACGGTTACATATACGTGGGCACAGACAACGGTCTGGTCCGCATTCCGGAGCAAACTCTTCCATGAAACGGCCGCTCAAATTGCTGGTTGTCCTCTGCGCGCTTGTCCCAACNTTGTGGGGCGATGCGGGCGTGCTCATTCCTCGCGACAAGAACCAGCCAGACCCGGCAATACTCTCGCTGGAGGAGATGGAGATCGTCATCCGCATCGACAATTCGGATGCCCGCATCTTCGTCAAGCAGATCTTCGCCAATCATACGGCGCGAATTGAAGAAGGGAATTACGTTTTCGCGCTGAACAGCCGCGCCACGGTCTCCGACTTCGCCACCTGGGACGGTCCTGTGCGTCTTCCCGCAGTGATATTGGAACGCAAGCGTGCGGAAGAAATTTACAACAGCCTGAAGCAACAAAACGTCGACCCTGGCCTGCTGGAGATGGGCGAGCGCACTGCCGACGAAGCTCGCCGGACGTCTGTCTTCAGCGCGAAGATCACTCCAATCCCAGCGTACGGTACCAAGCGGCTGGAATTTGAGTATCACGAGAGCATTCCCATTGACAGTTTCAAATCGTACTTCGGCGTTCCGCTGCGGCCTGAGGCTTACCACTCGCAATCGGCGCGGCATTTGACCATTCGCTTTGAACTGCGGTCCGAGCACGCGATCCGCGATTTCAAACTGGCCAGCAAGATCTATCCGCTCAAGATCACGCAGCAAACCGCGAACAGTATCAGCGGCAGCTTTGAAGGTGACAACGTCAATCTTACGGAAGACTTTGCCTTGCAATACGAACTCGACCAGGCTGGCGGAGACACGGTGAAGGTGCTGGCATATCGCAATCCGGATTCAGGCCAGCCGAACCCCACGGAGACGGCGCCGGTGCGCAGCAATAACGAACCAGGCTTTGTGGAAGTCGAGGCGCTGATCGCCAACAAGAAGCCAGCCGCGGGACAGGCGGCGAATCGTCCGCCACACAACGTGATCGTGCTGTTCGATAACTCGCTCTCCATGCAGTGGGACAAATTGGAGCGCAGCTATGAAGCCATGGAAAAGGTCTTGCACTCGCTCACGCCGCAAGACCATTTCAATCTGCTGCTATTCAACAGCAAGACCACGGCGTTCCAGCCGGCCGTGAGCGGCGTGACTCCGGTGAGCTTGCAGCAGGCAACCGACTTCATTCGCAACAGCCGTCTGCGCGGCGGGACGGACTTGCAGCACGCGCTTGAGGCCGGACTTACACAATGCTCGCAGACCTCCGGCAACAATTATGTAGTCTTGCTGACCGACGGATCGGCCACGCGCGGCGTGATCCAAAGCGGCAAGCTGGCTGCGTGGTACACCGACAAGTGGAAGGCCCTGCCCGACGTGAAGCGTCCCAAGCTGTTTGTATATGCGGTGGGAGACGACGCGAATCTCCGCCTGCTGCGAATGCTCACGCATACTGATGGCGTACTCGAAAGCGTGCTCTCGACCGAGCCGGCGGAATTCAAGCTGAATTCTTTTGTCTCCAAGATGAACCTGAATCCAATCGGCCAGCTCGGCATGGAAGTCTCGCCCAAGGCGGCTCTCGACCTGGTCTATCCGCTACAAGACACTTCCTTTGCCGGGTCTATGGCTTCCTGGGTCGGACAGTACAAAGCCGCGCAGAGCAATGTGAGCTTTGACGTTCGTGGCGTGCGCGAAGGCGATCCCTTCAATCTTCACGGAAGCGCGAACCTGCCGCAGAAGTCTTTGGACCACGATCAGCTTCCGCGTCTCTGGGCCAAGGCGCGAGTGGACGCGCTGCTGGAGAAGATTGAGCGTGACGGCGAGGACCAGGCGAGCATTGACGAGATCATCCGTCTGGCGCGCAAATACAAATTCGTAACGCCCTATACCTCTTTTCTCGCTGTACCGCGTGCACTATTGCGGCCGCGCGTGATCCGTCCCGGTGATCCCGTGCTGCGTGTGCGCACCGATCCCGCAATTGTTTCCGTGGTTGCGCTTTTTCCGTTCGGGCTGACCAAACCGCTGCGCTACCTCGCAAAAGAGGATATCTGGCAGACACGCTTCCTTGCGCCGTCGGACATGGAAGACGGCACACACAGCGTGCGGCTCGTGCTGCGCGACCGCAATGGCAATGTCTATCGTGAGGCAAAGACGTTCATTATCGCCAGCAAGCCGCCGACGCTCAAGATCGTGCTTGACCGCAAGCAGTACCGGCACGGCGACGAGATCAAGTTGAAGATACAGGCGTCCGCCAGCACGCGAACGCTGATCGCGCAGCTTGAAGGCGCGGCGCCGGTGAGTCTGCGCTGGAATCCCGACGCGGCCGCCAGTACAGGCGCTGTCATGGTGCCGGAAGAGCTCCCACCCGGGCGCTATCGGCTCACTGTGACCGCGGAGGACGTTGCGCACAACATCGGCGCGCAGGAGGTGCAAATTGAAGTTATCCCGTAGTGCTGTTACTAAGACCTCCGTTGTTATTGTGGCAATCGCTGGTGGCGTAGTCGCTGCGGTCGGCGCCATGCCCGCGTGGATACAGAACATTGAAGCGCGCTCGCTGCTCGAATCGGCCATTTTCAAGACTGTGAATCTTCCCGGTGGCCCGATTGCCATTCGCCGTCCGCCCGCGGAGACAGTGCCTGCGCTGGGCGATCTGATCAAACAGCAGCCGCAGCAGAGCGAGCTCTATTCTTTGAAAGCGCTGGAAGAAGAGCAGAAGCTCGACTTCGCTGCCGCTGAAGCCGATTGGAAGCTCTACGTCCAGAACAGCTCAGATAAAGGAGCGGCGCAGTTGGCTCTCGCCGATTTCTATCAACGGCGGCATCGTCCACAGGATGAAGTCGCGGCCCTCTCTGCCGCAGGTCGTCAACCGTCGCCGGTTTCGGAGAGATTTACCTCCGTCGGCGAGCAACGTTCGTGGCAGGCTTTTGAGCGGATCTTTCAAGTCTCCGACGCGCAGGCTCTCGGCAAGAGCGTCGCCGTGGAGCAGTACAACGCTTGGATCGATCGCTATCCGCAGGAGCAGGGAGTTTACGTCCGATACTTCCAATATCTGCTGGATCAAAAAGATTTCAAGCCGGCCGCCGACCTGATCGCGAAATACCACTCGCGATTTCCGAATGACGAAGTTTTTCCCACGCGTGCCCGCGCGTTGCTGGCTTACAAGCAAGGCTCGGTTGAGCAGGGCCTCGCTGTCTATGACAAGGGCTTCCAGCCGCTGTGGCCGCCTGAGTTAGTGAAAAACTATTTCGATCTGCTCAAAGAAACCCGCAGCCTGCGCAAGTTTCTGGACCAGACACGCGCCGCGCTTGTCCGCAACCCAGACGATCTGAACTCCGCCGCGCGTATCTTCTATTACTACCAGCAGCAGGGAAATCTCGACGCCGCGCAGCAGGCCATCACCGAATACCGGTTGCACAAAGACGCGCGCAGGGCCGCATGGACATCGCAGGAACTCTATACCTTTGCCCGGCTGTTGGAAGCCGTGCATCTCTATCCCGAAGCCGCGCGCTATTACTTTGCACTCTACAACGCGCCGGGGTCAGATCCTTCATCCCAAGAGAAGGCACTCGCGGGACTCTCCAACATTCTGCTTGTCGCGCCGGAGCAACAGATGCGGTTTGGCTCGGGCGATCTCTCGATGTACAAAGACATCGGCAGCATGGACACCGGTCCGGGATATCTCAACGGCATCCTGTCGCTGCTGCTGAACACGACCGATCCGTCCTCGCACTACTCCGAGGAAGAGCAGCGGGCCGTGCCGTATTTCCATCGTTCACGCGCCGCCGAGCTGATCGCGTTTCTTGATCAGAAGTTTCCCAACGCCGCATCGCGTGCGGAACTGCATGCGCGGCTGATCGAGGCGTACGACAGCTACGGGCAAGATGAAGCTGTTATCCGCACGGGCCGTGAGTTCCTTACTGCTTTTCCCAAGGCTGAGCAGCGCAATCAGGTCGCGCTGCTGATGGCGGATTCCTATGCGCGCACCAGCAACATAAAAGAAGAGTTCGCAGTCTACGATGCCATGCTGCAGGAGTTGGCGCGCAAGGCCGATGGCATCCCTCTGGGCGAACACTTCAATGAAGCCGTAACTGAGCCGGAAACAGCCACCAGCGAAAATGACAACAGCAATCAAGGCGACGCCGAGGGCGATGAAGGCGTGCCCGCGAGAAGGAAGCAGCAGCAACCATCCAAACCCGCATTCGCCGTGAAGGCTGGTCCATCACAGGCCAAAGGTGGACCACGCTCGCCGGAATACGTTCACGTCCTGGACCGCTACATCTCGCGTCTGGTCTCGCAAAAACAAATTCCTGCGGCCCTCACGGTGTGGCGGCAGGAGTTGGACCGCAATCCCAACGATGCCGGATTGTATGAGAAGTTTGCCGGCTTCCTCGAGAGCAACAAGCTGGGTACGGAAGAAGAAGCCGTATACAAGCGCGCTATCCAGCAATTCCAGGGCCGAGGCTGGTATGACAAGCTGGCCCGCTGGTATCTGACGAAGAAGCGCAATCAGGATTTCGCAACGCTCACGCAGCAAGTGCAGAAGATATTCTCCGGAAGCGACCTGGAAGCCTACCTTACCAACGCATCCGGCATGCCGTCTGCCTTGAGTTTGCAGTTCAATCAGTTTGCCCACGAGCGCTTTCCGCACAATCTGTATTTTGTTCGCAAACTCATGGGCCTGTATCAAACTAAACCGTTCGCCAACCCAGTGGCGTGGGAAGCCTTGCTACGGCAGCATTGGTTTGAGGACGACAGTCTGCGCAACCAGTTCTTTGAGTTTTTATCCGGAAACGGGAGGCTGGAAGCAGAACTGCAAACCATCAAGAACGCCACCCCACAGAGCGATGTGGTGGCACAGGCGCAAGCCAATCCTGGAGCTGTTCGCTTTGTGGCGGAAGCAGAGCTTTGGCGCTCGCACTTTGAAGAGGGAGCACCGGTCATTGCCGCCGTTGCCGCGCAATATCCCGCTGATGTCGACATGGGACGGCGCGCCTCATCCATCTATCGCTCGCTCGCGTATTTTGAGCCGAAGAACACCGAGATTGCGGTGCAGATCGAAAGTAAGCTTCTCAAAGTCGCTCCGGCCGACCGCGACACTCTGGCGCGCATCGGTGACATCTACTCCGACCGCGAGCAATTCGAGAAAGCCGCGCCCTACTGGAACCAGATGGTGGAGACCGAGCCGGGAAACTCGCAGAGCTATCAGGAAGCCGCGACCGTTTTCTGGGACTACTACTTTTTTGACGATGCGCTGCGTTTGCTGAATCAGGGACGCACGAAGCTCAATGACGACGCGCTCTACTGCTATGAGATCGGAGCAATTTACGAAAACAAGCGCGACTATCCGCGCGCGGTACAGGAGTATGTAAAAGGTGCGCTGGCCGATGGCGCGGATTCCCAGTCGCAAGGCCGGCTGATGCAGCTCGCGCGCCGCGCTTCCACCAGGGACCTGGTTGACGCAGCGACCGATAAGGCGGTCACGTCAAGCAATTACGATCTCACGAACGTTCAACTCCGCGTTGCTGTGCTGGAAGCGCAATCCAGAAAGCCAGATGTGATCACGCTGCTTACCACAGCGCTGGACCGCAATACCGCGGTCGAGACGCTGGAAAGCATTGAGGCCATGGCCAAAGAGAAATCTTTGGAGTCGGTGCGGCAGCACGCGCTGGAGCGGCAGGCGGCCGTGAGCAACGATCCTGTGCGACGGCTGGAGCTGCGTTACGCGTTGGTGAATTTTTACGAGCAGAAAAAAGACCTGGTGTCCGCGCAGCACAACGTGGATGCGCTGTATCAGGAGAACCCGAAGATTCTGGGTGTCGTCCGCTCGACCGTGGATTTTTACTGGCGGAACAAGCTGCAACAGCGCGCGATTGACGTGTTGTTGCAGGCAGCGCAAGCTTCCTATCCGAGACTGAAAACGCAGTTTACATTTGAAGCCGCGCGCAAGATGACGGATGCGGGCCAATACGAACCGGCGCGCAAGCTGTTGCTGGGATTGCTGGGTGAGTCACCCTACAACGGAGAATATCTCGCGGCGGTCGCCGACACCTACGCCCGCGCCGGAGACCAGGCCGGACTGCGTGATTTCTATCTGGAGAAAATCAAGTTTTTCCAAAAAGCGGACCTTGCCGCGGACGATCGGAAGTCACGGATCGCCGCTCTGCGCCGTGGTCTGGTTCCAGCGCTCACCATGTTGAAGGACTATGCGGGCGCGGTGGACCAGTACATCGAGATCATCAATTCTTATCCCGACGATGCCGGGCTCACGACCGAGGCGGCGTTCTATGCTCAGCGCTATCAGCGCAAAGATCAGTTGCTGAATTTCTACTCGAAGACGGTCGCGGCTTCGCCCAAAGATCCGCGCTGGGCCGTGGTGCTGGCGCGTCTCGAAACCAACTATGAAGACTTCGACGCGGCCATCGCCACGTATTCGCAGGCCATTAAAATCCGTCCTGACCGGACAGACCTGGTAATGGCGCGGGCTGAACTGGAAGAGCGGCTCATGCGCTTTGACGAAGCCGTGGCCGACTACACCGCCCTCTACCAATTGGCCTATCACGATTCCAAGTGGATGGAAAAAGTCGCCGAGACCCGCGCGCGTCAGAACAAGCCTGATCTGGCCATACAGGCACTTCAAACGGCCTTCGTGGAAGGACATCCGGAAACGGCGACCAAGTACTTTGACGTTGCCTCGCATCTTGAGGGCTGGGGCATGCTGGCGCAGGCGCGGACGTTTGCGGAGAAAGGGCTCGCGGTCGCAGGCAATGATCTGCTGGCCAGCTCTGAGAACCACTCCGGCGCGCAGCTCTATACGCGCATCATGACGCGCATGCGCCAGCAGGAAACCGCATATCTGAAATTGCAGGCGGCACTTACCGCGGCAAACCAGCTTCCTCCGATGACCGAGCAGGTGGCCAAAGGCGGGCTAGAGGCTGCTACCAATGCCGAGTGGCGCAAGAATCTGTTGCTTACCCGCACCAACACGGCGAACAGAGGTATGGCCGATTGCATGCGCGAGATGGGAGCAGCGGTGGGCCGCTACTTTACGCCGGAAGAGAAACTGGTGTTCGCACAATCGCTGAATGCCCGCGATATCGCCATGCCACGCGATGCCGCTTTCACTTATCTGCTTCCCGCGGCCGACAAGGCGGAGATTCCGGAACTGCAAGCCAAACTGTTGGGCCAGCAGATTCTGATCAAAGACAAATACTATGGCGCGGCGGACACCCTGCAGAACCTCCAGGTGCGCCGTCTGAAGCTGGCCGAGCTGGCGCAGCAACTGGAGCGTGTGGACCTCAGTCGCGCGCAGAGCATTTACAACATTGCGGGCCGGGCAGATGACGAACTGCGTGTGATGGAAAGGATACACACTTCGCCCAGCGGATTGAATGCCGCCCAGCGGCAACGCTACTTTGAGTTGCTTCTGGCCAAAGATCCGCAACGAATGGTGCTGTACTCAGGCCAGACAAAACCATGGGGTGACGCCGCTGCTGAATTCGTCGTCGGACATGCGGATGCCCAACTGGCGCATGCAGCAGTGGGCGCGCGTGGAAGAGTAGAGTCTCCAGTCTGGAATTCCGCCTACACATCGCTGCTCGGGCTTTACTTTGCTGAGAACACGCCGCAAGTGCAGAATGCGTTCACTACCGCACTCGGCGATGGCAATATTGGAGAACGCCTGGCCAAACCGGGAGACCGCAAAACGTCACTGGCAGGCGATAGCTGGTTCTACTATGGTTCGCGGTACGGCGAGTATCTCGGTCTCACGCACAAGGGCGATCCTGAAGATTTCGTTCCGGCAGAAATTGAACACGCGCCGCAGCGCGCCAGCGCATACTTCAACGCTGCCCTTTATTACGAAGACTCCGGCAATACGGAGCGGGCGGTTGCCGACTACGGTCACGTCTTGGAGTTAGACGCCAATCGCATCGACGTACACAATCGTCTCGGCGGAATTTACTGGAAGCAGAAACGGAATGACGAAGCTCTTGCGGAATGGAAGCGCGCGCTGGAACTGCTGAAGGCGCAGACCACCACCGGCAGGATACAGGATACATTCTGGGGCGACTATGCCGCAACTGTCAACAATCTTGCGACCCACAAGCTGATGGCGCAGTTCATGCCGTCCATCAATGAAGTTCTGCACGCCTATGTGAAACGCAACGGCAGCTATCGCATACAGGCGCTGCTGGCGAGCACGTTGCCACGGTTGGGCGATCCGGCCGCGGCGTCGGCGCTCATCCTCGATTTGTCGGCGGACGCTCACGAGAAACTCGATTTCCTTCGTCCCTTCACCAAAACCGACAGCCTCTTGAAATACGATCCGGAGCCGATCTATCGCCGCATTCTGGAACTGGCGCAAGATGCTGTGCGCAAGGCAGAGGGCATGGCGAAACAATACGCGCAGGAAGATTATGAGTCTCTTCAGATTCGCTGGTTGCAGTACCTGCTGGCGGCGAAAAAATATGACCGCCTGCGCGATGAGATGGGCGCACTCCCGCAGTCGCTGTGGGACCGGCAGAAGGCCGCGCTGGTGCCGATCCAGCTTCAACTTGCGGCGCAATCGAATACGCTCGACGGAATTCTGGATGGCTACCGGGCGGACACGGAGCACGCTCCCAGCACCGATATTCTTCGCAAGGGGGCAACACAATTGCTCCAGGCGGGCGACAAGCAATCGGCACGCAAGATTTTGGAATTTGTTTTTGGCCGCGAAATCGAGGGTCACAATCTCACTGCTTCCAACATGCTTGGCTTGGCGGACATCCGCATTCAAGCGGGCGACCTGCAAGGCGGGCTGGTTCTGTTGCACCGGATGACGTTGGTCGTCGGGAATCCGTTTGAAACGCAAGACTCAGCGGCCGCTCTGCTGATGCGGACCGGACATCCCGCCGAGGCCATCAGCTTCCTCGAAGAACTGGTGAAGGCCGTGCCGTGGAATTCAGACTTCCGCATGCGCCTGGCGCAGGCGCGAATTGCTGCAAACCAAAACCCGGAGGGGGCGCGCAAAGAACTGTCTGCGCTGGCCTCGGACAAGACGGCACCTTACGAAAATAGAATTACGGCGGCAAAGGCGCTCGCTGGTCCCGGACCTACTCCTGATCTCGGAAGCAAAGAGTTGAACCTGATTGCCAGCGGCCAGCCCATCAACGCAGTCGACGCCAATCAGCCATATTTCTTTACCGCACGTCTGAAAGCGGCAGAGGGGCAGAAAGGCGGGGGGAGTGTGAGCCTGCTCCGAGCGGCGCTGGAAGACCGNCCNAGCGGCGATGCTGCGCGCGTCCCGCTGCTGAAAGCGGCTACTGTTACCAGCGATTCCCATATC
>JGI25616J43925_10001130_pt1 | contig 10382 bp, 11 predicted proteins | sample GraSoi2013_100cm_FD_43925 | JGI IMG/M metagenome (IMG submission 43925) | reverse complement strand
ATTCCGCCGAGTTCGTCGTCACGGTCCTGGCGGCGATCGTGAGCGGCGCGTTCGTCCTCGGCGTGTCCTGGCTCGCCCGTTCGGCGGACCCGCCGCTCCCGCATGACAATGGGCCACGCACCGGCTACAACGAGCCACCACAGAGGAGGGACAAATGACCGAGAGAGATGACGCCCCGCGTCTCGCATATCTCCCGTCGCGGCGGCGCCTGCTCCGCGACACGGCGTTCGTGAGCCTTGGCCTCATCGCCGCGGCGTGCGCCCCCGGCGCGACGACGCCCGCGGGCAACGCGAAGANGGGCGGCGAATTCCACGCGACNTGGCCGATCGACCTGCCGCCCAAGGGCGTGTGGAACTACTACGGCGGCGCCCCGATCCTCGGCGGCAGCTACCTCATGGAGATCATCTATCAGAACCTCGCGATCTACCGGTGGGCCGACAAGAAGTGGGCGTACCTGCTGGCCGAGTCACACAGCATCTCCGCGACCGAGATGACCGTGAAGCTGCGCAAGGGCGTGAAGTGGGACGACGGGAAGGACGTCACGGCGAAGGACACGCTCACGACGTTCAAGATCTCCCGCCTCACCGGGTCGTCGATCTGGAACTTCGTCGACGACATCGATGCGCCCGACGACTACACGATGCACTTCAAGCTCAAGAAGACCTCGGCTCTGCTCGAGCGGAACATCCTCCGCACGGGCATCCGCCCGATGTCGGTCTACGGCGCGATCGCCGACAAGGCCTGGACCGAGTTCAAGGCCGGCAAGACGACGGCCGACGACTCCGTCAAGGCGATCCGCAAGGAGCTCGCGGACCTTGTCGTGGCCGCTCCGTCGTCGAACGGTCCCTACAAGGTCGATCCGGCGTCGCTCACCGAGGCGCGGCTGACCCTGGTGAAGAACCCCGGCGGGCTCTTCGCCGACAAGGTGAACTTCGACAAGATCGTCGTCTACAACGGCGACACCGACCAGGTGACGCCGCTCATCCTCGCCGGCGACGTCGACTACAGCACGAGCTTCTTCCCGGTCGCNAGCGAGAAGGCATTCGAAGGCAAGGGCCTCAAGATCGTGCGCGGGCCGTTCTACACCGGCCCGGCCCTCTACTTCCACTGGGAGAACGCCCCGCAGTTCCAGGACCCCAAGGTCCGCCAGGCCGTCGCGTGGGCACTGGACCGCGACGAGGCCAATCACATCGCCTACGGCGACAAGACCCAGGCCCCGCAGTGGGCCGCGGGCGTCAGCGACGCGCTGCTCAAGACCTGGCTCTCCGCGGACGACCAGAAGAAGCTGACCGTGTACAAGAAGGACACGACGAAGGCCGACGGGCTCATGAAGGACGCGGGCTTCGCTCGCGGCAGCGACGGGACCTGGGCGAAGGACGGCAAGAAGCTGGAGTTCGACCTCCAGTACCCGAGCGACTTCGCGGACTGGGCGCCGATCGGCGTGAACATCAGCGAGCAGCTCAACAAGTGGGGCGTGAAGATCACGCCGCGGGGCGCGCCCCGCTCGACGCAGGGCCCCGACTTCAATAGCGGCAAGTTCACGCTGTCCTTGAACGCGTGGGGCTCCGGCAACCCGCACCCCCAGCCCTCGATGGTCCGGCCGATCCGCGAGTTCAACACCACGCAGTCCGCGGGCGGCCAGAAGTACCCGGTCAAGCAGAAGACGTCGCAGGGTGACGTCGACTTCGAGGCGCTCCTGGTGCAGGCCGAGGACCTCGACGAGGCCAAGCAGAAGGACGCGGTGAAGCGCTACGCGTTCGCGTTCAACGAGATCCTGCCCGCGATCCCGCTGGCCGAGCGCTTCAACAACGCTCCGATCAGCGACCAGAAGCGCGTGACCGGCTGGCCGGCGCTCGACGACCCGCTCTACCAGAACGGCGGCGCCGACAACTTCGCCCTGATCCTGCTCATGGACGGGACGCTCGGCTCGAAGTAGCGCCTCGCGACCACGACCGCAAGCGGTGGCCGTTAGGCATGGCGATCACTCGAGGAGGATCGCCATGCCTGACGCCATCGTTCTCGCCATCCGCGCCGAGCACGCCGACGCCATCCTCAATGGCACCGCGCGGTTCGAGCACCGCTCCGTCCCGCCGAAGCGCCTCCCCGCGAAGGCCTACCTCGCCGTCGTCGAGGCCCACGCCGTCGTGGGNGAGTGCGACCTCGGCGCGCCGACACGNCGCTCGGATCGGGGCTGGGCCCTGCCGGTCACGAAGGCGCGGCGCTACCGCGTGCCGCGGCCGCTCACGGAGTACGGGCTGACGAGGATCCCGCGTTCGTTCCGCTANNTCGAGTAGCGCTCAGCGGCTGATGAGGTAGACGCCGCCGACGACGAGCCCGGAGCCCAGGAGCTTCATCGCGCTGAACCCNTCGCCGAGGAAGACGGCCGAGAGNACGACCACGAACACGACCGAGAGCCGGTCGAGGGCCGAGATCGCGCTGGCCTGCCCGAGCTGCAGCGCCGCGAAATAGGCGAGGTATGACGCCGCGCCGGCGACACCGGACAGCGCGATCCAGATCCAGCCGCTGCCGGTGATGTCCTGGACGCCGGTGATGCGGCCGGAGCCGAACGCCGCGAGCAGCACGACGACCGTAAGGATCACCGAGCGGGCCGCGGTCGCGGCGACGGGATCGACGTCCGTGAGCCCGATCTTCGCGAAGACCGCGACGAGCGCGGCGAAGATCGCTGAGAGCAGTCCGAGGACCACCCACGTTGGGATGGCGGGCACGGTCAGTTGGCGGGGCGCCACGAGAACGAGACGTGGATGATCTTCTCGCCGTCCGTCTCGAACGTCCACGTCGTGAAGTTCGCGAAGTGACCCGGCGACCGCGTCAGGCCGCGCAGGATCACGGAGTTCCCCTGCACGTCCTCCTCCCGGACGAGGCGGATGAACGGCGGCGCGACGCGGATGAGGCGCTTCGCCGCGTCCTTCCCCTGGAGCTCCGTCTCTCCGCCCGGGAGCACGATCGTCACTTCGTCGGTGCACACCGCCGCGGCCTTGTCGGCGTCGCTCTCCTCGAGCGCGGTCATGAACGTGCGGGCGGCCTCGAGCGGGGTCACGCTGTCATTGTCGCGCCGCGGCCAGCTCGGCACCNCGCTCGACCCACTCCGTGCGCATCCGCACACCGAACGACGCGATCGCCAGGCCGGCCACGATGCCGGTCGCGGCGAGCGCCGGATCGTCCCCCGGCCCGAGGGCCAGCGCGCCGTAGCGCTCGTCGCCGACGGTGATCTCCATGAACCGGCCGTCGCCCCGCACGCGGTAGTCCCGGCCTCCCAGCACGTACGGAAGCGACCGCTTCGCCATCGCCGCCTCGGCGCCCGCCTGGTCGCGGGGCGCGATGACGAACGGGCGGCGCTCGGGCGCGTCGGCGATGGCCACGGCGAGCTCGTCGGCGGCGATCGGACCGACCGCGACGACGTCGGGGACCGCGCCGTGCACCGGCGCGTACGGATCGAGCGCGGCGTCCGCGAGCAGCATGACCCGGCGGCTGTTCTCGGCGTGAGCGATGAACGCGATGAGCGCCTCTCCCTCGCGGCGCGAGATCTCCCCGAGCTGATCGCCGAGCTGATACGCGATCGCCGCGACGGACGTGCCCGAGACCGCGAGGAGCGCATCGTCGAGCGGGTCATCCGGCGCGCCGACGGTCGCGCCCGCCGCCTCGAGCACCCCGCGCGCGAAGCGCGCGATGGTCGGCGCGCCGGCGCCGCGCACGAGCCCCACGAGGTAGCGCACGTCCGGACGGCCGAGCGCCTCGAGGTAGGCACGCATCCGGGGCACCGTCCGCGCCTCGGGGGGCCGATCGGCCAGCGAGAGCAGGAACTCGCGGACCAGCGGGGCATCCACCCGAGGCGGATTATGGCGATGTGCGGAGTGGCCTCGCACCGTACGCGGTCGGCGCGCTGCTCGTCGTCGTCGTCTCGGTCGCGGCGCTGGCCGGCGCGCTCGCGGCCGGCGGCCTGCTCGAGGAGCGCGCACCGGCCGATGACGGACCATCGCCATCGGCGGCGCGGGCGCCGGTCGAGCTCTCGCGCACCGGCCGGCTCGCGTACTGGCGCGCCGATCCGAAGGGCGGCTATCAGCTGTGGGTCGCGAACATCGACGGCACGAACCGCCGGGCGCTCGCGCGGACGACGGTGATGAGCAGCGTCGACACGATGCGCTGGTCGCCCGACGGCAATGCCCTTGCGTACATCGACCGCGGCCGCGCGCTGGTCACCATCCTCCGGCTCGACGGCACGCAGACCGACCTTCGCCTGAACGCATCGATCGTCGCGCTGGACTCGCGGCTCACCGGCCTCGCATGGTCGACCGATGCCCATCAGGTCGCGACGACCCTGCGGAGCTCGAGCGGATCGGCATCCGACGTCTACGTCGCGTCCGTGGCCGGCGGCGAGTGGCGCAACGTGACCGGGCTCGGCGATGCGTTCCTGTCGCAGTGGATCTCCGCGACCGAGCTGCTCGTCCACACCCAGGGCGGGATGATCGCGGTGCAGCGCGTGGACGGGCCCGGGATCGTGCCGCTCACCAGCCAGAGCGCGACCTCGCCGTTCCTCGGTGACGACGACCGGGTGTACTTCCTCGCCGGCCAGATCGCGCCGACGATCCGGGATGGCACGCTCCCGGTCGTCAACGCGAGCCAGGCGCGCGTGTGGAGCACGACGGTCGATGCCGGCGAGCCGCGGCTGGAGACGGCACAGCGCTACGACGACATCCGGCTGGTCGGGCGGTGGCCGAACGGGCCATTCATCGCGAACCAGGGTGCGAGCACCGCGCTCTCGTTCCTCGGCGCGGCCGGGATCCCGCCGATCGACCAGCGCATCGGGATCGTCGAACGCGTCGTGTTCTCGCCGGATCGTCGGACCGCCATCGGCCTCACGTTCGGCCGCATCGACCGCTACGACACCGCGCACCCCGACTCCCCCGTCGTCCTGCTCAGCGACGTCTTCCAGCCTGACGCGTGGTACCCGAGCCCGCTGCCGACCGCGGTCCGGGCGTCGCCGTCGCCCGCGGCGCGACCGGCGCCGAGCGGCCGGTTCACCTTCGCGATGCATGGTCTGGTGTGGGTGACCGACTCGCGCGGCGTCGCGCGGGTGATCGCCAAGCTCGAATCCGACGATCGGTCGCTGCGCCGCCTCGGCGGCAGCGCGATACCGCAATGGTCGCCGAGCGGTGACCATGTCCTCTTCTTCGACGTGCAGGCGGGCTCGTTCGCCGGCGCCGCGTACGTGAGCGACCTGACCGCCGCGACGGTGCAATTCGGCGACCGCAACATTCCGATCGCGCCGTTCCCGACCTGGACCCCCGACGGGCACGTCGCGTACGCCGCGCTGCTCGGAACGCGCGACTCCGCGAGCTTCGGCTCCGACGCGGAGATCCGCGTCGGTCCGCCCTCCGCGAGGGGGTTCGTCGCGCTCTTCACCGGCCGCGAGGTCGCCTTCGGCGCCGGGAAGACGTACCTCATCGACAACGGGCAGCTCAGCGTGCCGCTGCAGACCCGCGTCGGCCACGAGCTCGTCGAGGTCAGCGGTGCGACAAGGCGAACGATCACGACCCCGTCGCGGCTCGCGACCGATCCGCGAGTGACCGGCACGACGGGGATCGGCCTGCGGCTCACCGAGCTCGGGATCTCCGCGGACGGCGGCACGCTCTCGGTGCGCATGAGCCCGGCGAACGGATCGAGCGGNTTCTTCTACGCGTTCGTCCGCGCGGCCGACGGCGTGCCGACGCTCNTCCTGCCGGGCGAGAGCGTGAGCGACGTTCGCTGGTCGCCGAACGGGCACCTCGTCGGGCTCACCGCCGGCCGGCCGATCGTGCGCGACGCCGAGACCGGCGTCATCGTCGCGACGGTCGGCGAGGGCCGCTTCGCCGGCTGGTCACCCGACGGCGATCGGTTCTACGTCGCGCGCGACAGCGGCCTCTACGCGGTCCCGTTGGCCGGCGGCGATCCGGTGTGGCTCTCCGCGCTCGGCGTGCCGGTGTCCGCCGTCAGGCCCTGAGCTTCTCCCGGAAGCGCCGCAGCGCGGCGAGGTGCTCGTCGACGGAGCGGAAGCCCGCGCGCATCGTGTTGAACTCGAAGTCCGTCGCGCCCATCGAGCCGTACGCCTCGGCCGCGCGCGCGATCTCGTCGCCGGTCATGCGCGCGCCGAAGCGGCACTCGAGCCCGACGCGCGTCGGATCGCGGCCGGCCTCCTTCACCCACTCCCAGTAGCGCGCGGCCTGGGCCGTGCCTTCATCGGTCGGGGTGAAGTGCGAGAAGAAGCCGTCGGCGATACGCGCCGCACGCCTGATCCCCGGCTCGCTGTCGGCGCCCATCCAGAGCGGGATCGCCCGCGCCGGACGCGGGTCGATCGCGACGCGATCGAGATGATGCCAGGTGCCCGCGAACGTCACCGATGGCTCGGTCCACAGGCGGCGCAGGATCGCGACCTGCTCCTCGATCCGCTTCCCGCGGTCCTTGAAATTCATGCCGAGCGCCTCGAACTCGACCCAATTCCAGCCGACCCCGACGCCGAGCCGCAGCCGGCCGCCCGACAGCACATCCACGGTCGCCGCCTGCTTCGCGACGAGCGCGGTCTGGCGCTGCGGCAGGATGAGCACGCCGGTCGAGAGCTCGAGCGTCGTCGTGATCGCCGCCGTGTACCCGAAGAGGACCATGACCTCCTGGAACGTCGACCCGATCGTGTACGGCCCCGACCATCCCGGGCGCGCCGGGTCGCCCCCGAGGACGTGGTCGTACGCGACGAGCCCGTCGTAGCCCATCGCCTCGACCTCGCGGACGAAGTGGGCGATGACCGCCGGGTCGCTCTCGAGCTCGGTCTGCGGGAAGATGGCGTGGAGGCGCATCGAGTGAGTATCGAGGAATCGCTGCGGGGCGAAGCGGACGACGTGTACGGCTGGTCGAACGGACCGGGTGACCGCTACGCGCGGCACCGGCACGGGTACACGAAGATCCTCTACTGCCTCAGTGGGTCGATCGAGTTCGCGCTGGACGACCGGGTCATCCACCTCGACGCCGGCGATCGCATGGTGCTGCCCGCCGGCACGCCGCACGCCGCGATCGTCGGGCCCGCGGGCTGCGCGTGCGTCGAGGGCAAGGCGCGCGTGCGGGACTAAACTGCCGCCTCTATGACCCGACCGCTGGCCGCGCGCATGTCACGCCTCGGCACCGAGACCGCGTTCGAGGTGCTCGCGAAGGCCCGGGCGCTCGAGGCGCAGGGCCGCGACATCATCCATCTCGAGATCGGCGAGCCCGACTTCGACACGCCGCCGTCGATCGTGCATGCCGGACTGTCGGCACTGCAGCGGGGCGAGACGCATTACAACCCGTCGGCCGGGGTCATCGAGCTGCGCGAGGCGATCGCGGCGCATCTGAACAAGACCCGCCACCTGAACGTCGACCCGGGCCAGGTCATCGTCACGCCCGGCGCGAAGCCGATCATGTTCTTCGCGATGCTCGCGCTCCTCGACGCGGGCGACGAGGCGATCTATCCGGATCCCGGCTTCCCGATCTACGCGTCGATGATCCAGTTCGCCGGAGCGAAGGGCGTGCCGCTGAAGCTGCGCGAGAAGGACGACTTCAACCCCGACCTCGACGAGCTGAAATCGCTCGTCAACGAGCGCACCCGGCTCATCGTCCTCAACAGCCCGCACAACCCGACGGGCGGGGTGCTCTCGCAAAGCGTCCTGCGTGAGATCGCGCACATCGCGCGCGCCCGGGATCTCTGGGTCCTGGCCGACGAGATCTACGGCGAGATCCTCTATGAGGGCAGCCACCACTCGATCCTCCGCGAGGACGGCATGGAGGACCGGACGATCCTGCTCGACGGCTTCAGCAAGACGTTCGCGATGACCGGCTGGCGGCTCGGGTACGGCGTGTTCCCGTGGTCGCTGGTGGAGCCGGTGACGAAGCTCGTGACGAACTCGGTGTCGTGCACCGCGACGTTCACCCAGCGCGCCGGCACGGCCGCGCTCACGTCACGACCGCCGGAGGTCGCCGAGATGGTGAAGGCGTTCCGCGAGCGGCGCGATGCCGTGGTGACCGGGCTGAACAAGATCGACGGCATCAGCTGCCGCGAGCCGAAGGGCGCGTTCTACGTCTTCCCGAACATCACCGGCCTCGGGCTCGGCGACTCGGTGACGGTGCAGGAGCGGATCCNTCACGAGGCCGGCGTCGCCACGCTGAGCGGCACCGCGTTCGGCGCCGCGGGCGAGGGCTATCTGCGGCTCTCCTACGCGAACTCGCTGCCGAACCTGCACGCCGCGGTGACGCGCATCGGCGAGTGGGCCCACGCCGCGCGGCAGGGCCGCATCGCCGCGGGCAGCGCCATCACGACGGACTAGGCACCGACGCCGTCGACCACCAGGTCGACGATGTCCGACGCGAGCTGTTCCGCGCTGCGCCCGCCGGGCCGCGCATCCCGCGCGGTCCAGGGATCGATCAGGTTGAGGAGCGCCTGTGCCGCGAACGCCGTGTCGATCGACCGCAGCTCACCTGACCGGACCCCGTCGTCGAGGATCTGCTGCAGCGGCGAGTAAAAATGGCGGAAGAACGCGCTCCGCGTCTGGCTCAGCTGGTCGATCGTCAGCGCGACGCCGCCCTCGCGCATGAGGCGCGGGCCGCTGCAGCGCGCGCCGATGAGGTACGCGGCGGCGGCGGTGAGGCGTTCGCGGGCGGAGCGCCCGGCGCGGGTCGCGGTGCGAAGGCCGCTGCCGTGCTGCTCGAGGACGCTGCAGACGACCTCGGTGAACAACCCGCTCTTGTCGGTGAAGTAGTAGTAGAGCGTCGGCTTCGAGACCGCGGCGTCGCGCGCGATGTCGTCGAGGGAGACGCCGCGAGCGCCGCGCTCGCCCCAGAGCCGATCGGCCGCTTGAAGCAATCGCTCACGGGTCGAGCCTCGCGGCCGGCGGCTCTCCGAGGATCGTCGGCCCGGTGGCGACTGCGGCACCCAGTCAGTCTACTGAGTCTACCTACCGGTCAGTAGAGGCATGCGCGACCCCGCAAACACGCTCGCTCGGTGTTTCCAAGCTGCCGACGGAGTCGTGCGTTCCGCGTTACCGATCGACGCCCATTTCGGACCCCCGACTGCTCCAGCCGCCCCCAGTACGCCCGCTCGGGCGGGCGAGAGAGGCACGGAGGCATTCGATGCGCAAGGCGACGGCGATCCTCACGATCCTCGCGAGCTTGGCGTTCTTCGCATTCGCGCTGGCCAGCCCCGCCTCGGCCGATCCGAACGGCCCGGGCAACAACGGCACGGTGAAGATCCACGACGCCGACACGAGCGTCGAGGACATGCGGAACGAGCCGCACGTCTGCCGGTTCTACGTCGACGGCTTCAAGTTCGACAACAACTCCAGCGGCCAGTGGTGGATCCAGTCCTGGCCGCCCACGGGTGATCGGACCGAGGTCAAACGCGAGAGCTGGAAGGCGGACGGCAAGGGCGATTGGCACAGTGGCATCCAGACGCTTCCCAACGGCCACTACAAGCTGTTCGCGAAGCAGCAGAACGAAGCGACTCCAGGCGGGAACAAGCAGAAGGTCTTCTGGGTCGAGTGCGGCTCGGGCACGACCGGTGGGACCGGCGGCGGCACGAGCACCGGCACGACCGGCGGCACCGAGACCACGACGACGACCAGCGGCGGCGGCGGCGGCGAGACCGCGGCCACGACCACGGGCCCGAACGGCATCGTGATCTTCCGTCGCTCGGAGACCGCGAACAGCGGCGCGGTCCGTGGATTCGAGAGCGCGCCGAGCCAGAACGCGGTCGGCGCGGTGAGCCCGATCGTCGAGGTCCCGGGCGGCTCGCTGCAACAGTCCCCGAACACGGGCGTCAACGGCGTCCAGACCGCTGCGGTCGCGGGCGTCCAGAGCCTCCCGTCGACGAGCACGGACCGCGGCCCGTCAGCGCCGCTCGCGGCGCTCGGGCTTGCGATCATCGGTCTGGGCGGCGCCCTGCTCCGCCGGGGAGCCCGCGCCTAGCTCAGCGTTCAGCGGTCCAGCCACGCTCCAGGAAGGGCCCCGTCGGGGCCCTTCTTCTTTCCATTGGGGCTCGNCGGCGGCGCCGGCGGCCTGCCCCACACTTACGGCGTGACCGATGCCATCCAGTACGGGCAGGAGCGCCGCCTCGTCACGGTGCTCTTCGCGGACTTCGTCGGCTTCACCACGCTCTCGGAGGAGCTCGACGCCGAGATCCTGCAGGAGCTCGTGTCCGGCATCTTCGAGGACCTCGCCGAGCAGGCGATGACGCACGACGGCACGATCGAGAAGTTCATCGGCGACGCGATCTTCGTGATCTTCGGCGCCCCGATCGCCCACGAGGACGACCCCCAGCGGGCCCTGCGTACCGCGCTCGCGATGCACCGGGTGTTCGCCGAGCACGCGGC
>JGI25616J43925_10001129_pt1 | contig 10388 bp, 9 predicted proteins | sample GraSoi2013_100cm_FD_43925 | JGI IMG/M metagenome (IMG submission 43925) | reverse complement strand
ATCATCTTGAGTCACCCAGTGCAATAATTGGTGGAAGAACGAAGAAAGATGTCTTGGTTGAACTGCAAAGGTGGCCCATCACGGCGCCGTCAACAGACGGACCTACCCCTGAGCGCGTTTTTGGATCAGCTATCGCAGATTTCTAGATACGCAGTGGGAGGGGAGGGGGACTCGTTGCATCAAAAAGCAGAAAAGTGAAACTGCATGGCGCCGAAAAGAAAGATTTCTGGGCGTAGGAAGCGAATACACTCTTTGCAACAAAACGAAGCAGCGCGGATTTGAAGATGAAGCGCGCAAACGAATACGCCACTCCCACGCACAATGCAAGAAGAACCAAAGCGTACTCGGTATCGTTCCCGGTTTGAATCGTGTGATCCCAGTTGTCGAACGTCTCGACGAGCGGGCAAACAAGGCAGGTGAGCAGAGCGAGCATAGCAGCAATTCGAGAAGCGCGAGAACGCATGAGAGAAGTGTATCGCAACAAGTTTCGAATACGAAGAGAAGACATCCTCAGCCTGCAGTCATCGGCGAACTTCGCAGTGGATTGCGGTCCATTCCGTGCATCAAGGAATGCCATTCCGACGGAGGCCTGAGCTTCAAAACGTTTATTTTGGGGGAGATTCCCGAAAAGGGAAAAGTGAGAATGACCGCGTGTTTACTGCCCACGCAAGTCTTCGCGCACGCCTGCGCGAGGAGAATGGACCCCGGCAGCGCTCGCGTACGTCCGCAACTCGCTTAACTGCCGAAGTGGCGACTTTTGATCAGGCAGATTAGTTTTTGGTGTCCAAGAGACGTGCCATCATTTGTGGATCAGAGGTGGGCAGCTTGCAAATATAGTTTTCGCATACATACGCAGTGGCACGGTCTTTCATACGATGGGCGCCCGCTACAAACGGCAGCCAGCGAGCCAGTTGCTGTTGCCCGGCACCGCCATCGGCGAGAAGAAGAATCTTGTTCGGAAGGAACCTGGTGTTGACCTGACGTAGCAATTCACGCGTGTCCTGGGACGTGGGGTCGCCGGCAATGAGGATTTGTTTCGTTTGCGCGAGTCGAAAATCGAGAGCGGAAACAAGGGCTGGTACTGCGTCNGGGCCTGACTGAAGACGAGCCGCGAAAGCNGATAACGTCTTTTGCGCTCTATCGCGCCACTCAGCGCGGTCTGTGAATTGTGTGAGCCGAAGCAGATTCATAGCGGCAGTCGAATTGGGTGAAGGCTCGGCGCCGTCGTAGGATTCACGCGTACGGCTCAAAAGCGAAGGATCAGAGGAGCCTGNGTCAAAATAGCCGCCGTCTTTTGGGCCTCCAAAGAGTTGGTCCTGTTTTTCTTGCAGTGAAACGGCCCATTTCAGCCATTGAACGTCGAAGCCAGCCTGGTACAGATCCAAAAGGCCGCTGATGAGNTCGGTGTAGTCGTCGAGGAAGCCGTCCACGCTGGGACCGCCTGCCCGATAGCTGCGCCAAAGCTTGCCAGTCTTTGAATCATAGAGATGCGTTTCGAGAAACCTCGTCGTGGTTTGTGCGCTTTGGAGATAGCGAGGCTCATCGAGAGCCTGGCTGGCCCGCGCCAGAGCGGAGATCATCAAGCCATTCCAGGCTGTAACGATTTTGTCGTCGAGAGGGGGCTGCGGCCGGTGAGAGCGCGCTTCGAACAAAACCTTTCGTCCGGCAGTCAGCCTCTCCGCGGTTTGTTCAACGGTTAGACCGAATTTCTTTGCTGTTTCGTCCGTCGAGTGAGCTTCATACAGGACGTTCTTACCACTCATTTCACCGCGAATGTCTTGATGTGCGGGGACGTTACCGTTGGATTCGACTCCATAGGCATATTCGAAAACTACTGCGTCCTGTCCGCTTAGGACGCTCTCAATTTCTTTCGCCGTCCAGATATAAAAGGCCCCCTCACTGGTCTCCGGCTTTCCAGGATCAACTCGGCTGTCGGCATCCTCGGCGGAGGCGAAGCCGCCGCGAGGCTGCCGCATTTCACGGAGCGCAAAATCGAGAATGTTGCGCGTGGTGTCCGCATAAAAGCGGTCGTGAGTGATCTGGTAGGCCTCAGTGTAAACGATGGCTAGTTGCGCCTGGTCGTAGAGCATCTTCTCAAAATGAGGGACGAGCCAAGTCGTACCCGTGGAGTACCGGTGAAATCCACCCCCGAGTTGGTCGTGGAGGCCACCACGCTCCATCGCACGGAGCGTGTTGAGGGTCATGTCGAGAGCGTCGCGTTGGCCGGTACGAACGAAGTAGCGAAGCAAGAAACACAGCGCGACCGGCCTCGGAAATTTCGGTGCTCCGCCGAAGCCGCCGTTCGTGGCGTCGTAAGTCGATGCAATCTGTTTGTATGCCTGGTCAAGGATAGCGGGTTGCAAATCGCCGGTGGCTGGAGGCTGTTTGCTAACAATCTCAATGAGTTGTTGAGCGGCGCGCCCTGCGGTCTGATTGATTGAATCGTGTTGTTTGCTCCACGCGTCGGCGACCTTTTGTAAGAGCGACTTGAGCTGGTCCGGGGGAAAGTAGGTGCCGCCGAAAAAGGGCTTGCGGTCGGGGGTGAGTAGCACGTTGAGCGGCCAGCCTGCGCTCCCAGTAGTGGCTTCGACGTACGCGATGTACAGGCGGTCGATGTCTGGTCGTTCTTCGCGGTCGACTTTGACGGAAACAAAAAACTGATTCAGGATCGCAGCAACGCTCGGATCGGAATACGATTCTTTCTCCATGACGTGGCACCAATGGCAGGTAAAGTAGCCAATGGAGAGAAAGATTGGTTTGTTTTCCTTGCGGGCTTTTTCGAAGGCCTCATCGCCCCACGCGTACCAATCCACTGGATTGTGCGCATGCAAGAGAAGATAAGGGCTCTTCGCGTGGATCAGCCGGTTAGTGTAGTGATAACGGGGTGCACCTTCTTGGGTCCCAGGAGAAGTGATGGCTCTCGACTGCTTCGTGTCGTTCGAAGTATCGGAAGATTGTCCGGCGGCACCTGTGACAACTGTACAGCTGAGGCCTAGGAGAAAAGCACCAAGCAACTGCAACCGATCGATTCGTTCCCGCAATATCACCCTCTGTCTTGCCGTGAACTCACCGCGAAATAATCGCCGTCTCGGAACTGAGGAGCGGGTGCTTCAGAGCAATTGGTAGCCGCTGACTGCGACCGATCCGGCCTTCCGGTAGATACGCCCCTCGATTCTAACTCTTCGCCCCAGGAGCGAGGAATTGTGGATGAGATCCCGGGATTTCTCCCCTTCAAGAATGTTCCAGATGCGACCGTCCCTGGTCACAATGGAACCGTGGTGTCCGGTCAGCGGACACATGGCATGGTAGCCGTATTCTTTTTCCAATTGGCAGTCCCTGCATAACAGCTTCCCTTCAAAGACAACTTGGCGGGAGTCGTCGAGCTTTAAAGACAAGAAGTCCAGCGCGGTGGCCGCCGCACCCCGAACACTCGGAACGAAAAGCGTCAATGCTCCCGCCAGAACTAACGTAGCCGCAATTACCTGGATGGCCGCGGCCCGATGCCATCTAGGTGAAACCGAGCTGCGGACACGCTCTATGAGCTCCACGGGCGCTTCCGGTTTTCCAGCTGCGGTCCTGACTGCTTCGCGGAGTCTGGCCAGACTTTCAACGGCACGACGGCAGGCGCTGCACTCGGCGATATGCGCTTCAGCCTGCGTGGCAGCATCCACCGATAGTTCGCGATCCACGTAAGCATCCAGCACTTCTCTCAGCTTTTTGCAGTCCATCATGTTTTTCTCCGGGGGGTCTGCTCGGGTAAAGGAGCAGTCTTTTCAGCAATTCCTTCTTTACGCTGGGCCTGGATCAGCCGAACCAGCATTCGGCGGGCGCGATTCAAACGCGACATCACTGTACCGATCGGGCATTCCATGATCCGTGCGATCTCCTCATAGCTGAACTCTTCAACATCAGCGAGGAGGACGGCCATCCGGTAGTCTGCCGGCAAGTCCGACAACGCGCGCTTAACGCCCGCCGAGAATTCGTCTTTGAGGACCTCCCCTTCCCAGTCGTAATAAGGCTCAATCGTTTCAGCCTCCGTCTCGGTCAGCGGGAGCTCCAATCGGCTCTTTCGCCAGCGGGAAATCCAGGTATTTCTCAAAATGCGGAAGAGCCACGCTCTGCAGTTGGTCGCCGAATCAAATGTCTCAAAGTATTTCCAAGCGCGCAGGAATGTCTCCTGCACGATGTCCTCGGCTCCCTCCGGGCCGGTCAATTGGCGCGCCATTCGATGAAGGGCTCCCAGGTGAGGCAGCGCCTCCATCTCAAAACGCTTGGACCGAGTTGTCCAGCTTAGGGGCAAGAATCGGCTCTCTTATGATTCAACTCATCCGAACCGCTAATTTATTCCTTTCGAGCTAGGGAATAAAACGCACCTTGCCGCGCGTTCTAGTAACCAGAGGGCTCAGAATCATGTGCACTTTGGATTTCTTGACTCCAGTTTGACCTCTCTCTTTCTGGAGCCGGGTGGCACCCCTCTGAGCCCTTCTGACATGTCAAATCTCGATTCCCGTTAACGGAGATGGAGGAAATGATGAAGAGACGAATCGCGGTTTCGTTCGTATTCCTGTTCGTTCTGGCTCTTGTTGCCTACGCCGGTCAGACGGCCAAGACCACAACCCTGAAAGGCTGGGTGAGTGATTCGGAGTGTGCCGCTAAAGGTGACAAGAAGTGCTCCAACAAACAGCATGTCGCCAACGGGGCAAAACTGGTCATCGTGACAGACGGCGACAACAAGATCTGGACGGTTTCGAATCCAGCGACCGTGGCCGACCACCAGGGACACTATATCCAGGTGAAGGCCACGACCGATCCAGAAAAGTCCACGATCACGGTCCAGGAACTCAAAATGTTGAAGGAAGGCAGCTAAGACAAAGAGGTGACGGACCGCGATNGGAGCAGGGGACGGGCTAGTGCTCGTCCCTTGCCTTCAACTTGTGGCTCGACAAATTTTGCGATGAGCGCTGCGCTCAATAAATGAGGTAGCCAAGAATCTTTTCTCGGCGCGACCCGATCAAATGACGTCGCACTTGCTTCGGTAAGGTTGGCTTATGTTCATGGAGGTTGAATGGCTGACGTTTCGATGTTGGCAGCGCTCCTAGCTGGGCTGGTGTCGTTTCTCTCGCCGTGTGTTTTGCCGCTCGTACCCGGCTATGTCTCGATGCTTTCGGGAATCGGAATGGATCAGTTGCCCCAGGGGCAGCAACCTCGGGCGGGTCTATTCGGGTCGGCGCTGTCCTTCGTCGCGGGTTTTTCGGTCGTATTTATCACGCTTGGAGCTTCTGCAAGTGCGGTCGGACAGTTCCTTAGGCAGAATCGCGGCCTGCTGGCTCCGATTGCGGGCGCGTTGATCTTGCTGTTTGCGCTGCATCTTCTCGGCTGGTTGGCGAGATTGAGTTCTCGCGCCGGTCTAGTGATCGGCGCAATACTCGTCCTCCTGGGCTTCTCAGCCGCATTGCGAGGCAGACCTCTCTTCGCCGGTCTTCGCGCCATTCACTTCTTCTCGCTCTCTCTGATCGGTTTTCTCGGGCCGGCCATGGCGCGTTGGTTGAATGGCGACGTTCACCTTCGAAGTAAGAGCTCGCAACCCGGCGTGTGGAGCGGTTTTCTGCTCGGCTTTGCGTTCGCGTTTGGGTGGACCCCGTGCATTGGTCCGATTCTGGCGACGGTCCTCGCTCTCGCTGCCGCGAGCGACACCGTGACCCGCGGCCTGTTACTGCTTGCGGCCTATTCGGCGGGGCTCGCCATCCCATTCCTGTTGACGGCTCTCGGCATCGGCCACTTCCTGCGCCTTTATAAGCGTTTCCGCAGTTACCTGCATGCAGCCGAGGTCTTTAGTGGCGGGCTCCTTCTGTTCATCGGTGGGTTGATTTTTATGAACAAGTTGACGTGGCTTTCGGGAAAGCTGTGGTTTCTGAATCGATTTTCGCTCTAGGGCTGTCAGATGCAGGGTGATGAGGAGTCCTGCATGAAACGAATTGGATTGATCCTTGCGACGCTCATAGTAATTGTAGCTTTCGCTTTGCTGGCGAATCGGGCCACGCGCATTCCTTCGGCGCGCGCGACGAGAACCAATCAGGTAAATAAACCGGCGGCTTCGTTGGACTTTATGTTGAAGGATTTGAATGACCACGACGTCGGCTTGAGCCAATTCAAAGGAGAGGTGGTGTTGGTAAATTTCTGGGCCACCTGGTGCATCCCTTGCAGGATCGAGATACCGTGGCTCATGGAGCTACAAGATAAATACAGTGCCCGCGGATTTACCGTACTGGGAGTGGCTATGGACGACGAAGGCAAAAGCGTTGTCGCTCCCTTCGTTCAGAACGAGCGGTTCAAGGTCGGTGAAAAGCGCCGAACTATGAACTACCCCGTCTTGATCGGCAACGACGCAACCACCCACAAATTCGGCGGACTTATCGGTTTCCCCACTTCCATCTTGATTTCGAGGAATGGGCGAATCATCCGGCGCTTCGATGGTTTGTTGAGCTACGACGAGACCAACATCTGCATCCAGTCGCAGCTTGAAGCAAAGGAGGGCCAGGCGCACTGAACGAGATTCGTTCCGGTTTTGCCCTTGTGTCGGGGAGATCCTAACGTACCGTGCCGGGTTTCACAGCGATCAGAACAGCGTAGCCAAGCTGGCCCTTGTGAATTGCGGTGAGGGCACTTTGAGCCATCTGTTTGGCGAATGCGAAGTCAACCCCCGGCAAAACGATTTTCTTGAGGCCGACGAGGACCTCCGCACTGAGCAGCTTCATACCGATCTGCTGAACCATTTCGGTCAGCGCCTCATCATGAAGTTCCGTTGCTTCAATCTCAAGCGTCGCAGAACCTAAGTATTCGACGTAATGCTCGACGGGCTGAGCATCCGCAATGCAAGAAATCCACGCGAGGAGACCCTGTAACTCTGTGGGAAGCACAGCCCCGCGGGTCAAATCGCTAATGCCTNCGCGACCTCCCGGGCGGAGAACGCGAGCGAATTCACGAGCAGCGGCAGACTTGTCCCGGAAGGTGCAGAAAGCGCATTCACAGAGAACAGCGTCAAAGGACGCGTCAGGAAAATGCAAGTGCTCGGCGTCGCCGGGTTCGAAGCTCACGAGAGAAGCGAGTCCTTTGGCAGCGGCGAGTTCGTTCGCTTGTGTAACGTTCTGCTGGCTGTAATCGAGACCGACGACCTGGCATCCGAAACGGTCTGCCAGAAAGAAAGCGCTCGTGCCCTTGCCGCTGGCAACATCAAGGACATGGCTTTCTGGCGTGAGATGAAGCAATACGCCCAGTCGTTCGGTGAGTCTCAACCCTCCCGGATGAAAAGAATCGCCAAGCAAGATTCTGGCGAGGTCACTCTCATAGAGCTGCGCACAACATTGCTTCACGTCGTTAGCATTGGCGGCATTGGCTTCCGGCGTCATCGGTGGTCTATCGCTCTCCTTGGCCGACAACTTTCAGGGGTGAGGGTCCGTTCGAGTTCTCCGGTTTATTGACGTCGAAGGTAATGGGGCGAGGAACAAAATGGCGTCCTTCCTTACGGGCGCGAATACGTTCGGGTTCAAGGGCCTCGAGTTGCGCGCGAGCCTGCTCGCGATAGCCAATGGTGTTGAAGGCGCAGAATGGTATCTGCTTGCCTCCGGGCAGCAGGAATTCCTTACAGCACTTCATGAGATTCTTCTGATTGAACGTCCATGGATCCATGAAATCCTGCAACATGATCATGAGCATGTGCCCGGAGATGTCCTCGACGGTCAAACTCTCCGGAAGCCCGCAGGCTTGGCAGGAGAGCGCCATCTGGCCGGCCGACTTTGGCGAGCCCGCCACAGAAGCAGAGGACCAGAGACCCTCCAGGGCTTCCTTAATTTCAAGACTGAAGTCAGGCATCACTCGGTTCGTTATGTAGTCCAGATAGTCGTAAACATTGACGATCCGAGGAAGGGGTGTGACTTTTTCACCATCGATGAACGCATAAGTGACCGAATTGCAAGTTGGAAAGCAGCAGGGGACGGGAACAAAGTCGCTCACCTTGAACGTGCCTGACGTTTGTGCCTCGATGAGCCGCAACACATCCGGGATAGTCATACGAGTTATCGGATCATGCTGAATATGGCGCCCGGCGTGGAATGCCGGCTGGAAGTTGATGCCGCCAACAGCAGGATGCTTGATGGCGAATTCGATGATCTTACCGATCTCGTGTTCGTTGACGCCCCGTTCGACCGCCGGAACGAGCGTGACATGCAAACCGATCTCAGCCAGACGGTCGAGGGCCCGAATCTTTTCTTCCAGAATGTCTGGCTCACCACGAAGAATCCGGTAAGTTTCCGAGTCGAAACCGTCGAACTGGAAATAAAGCGATGGACGTACCTCGTTCAGTTGTTCGAGAAAACGATCGTCCTTCGCAATGCGTTTCCCATTTGTGTTGATCATCACAAAATGGATGCCGCGAGACTTTGCGGCTCGGACGAAATCGATGATTTGCGGGTGGATGGTCGGTTCACCGCCGGAGAATTGAACGACTTCAGGAGTGCCCTCCGTTCGAACGAAGTCGTCCAGCATCTGTTCAACTTCTTCCATGGTGAGGTTGAAGCTTGGCCGGGCTTCGGAAAAACAGAGTGGGCAATCCATGTTGCAGACGCTGTTCACTTCGATGATGCCGAGGCAGGTGTGTTGCTGGTGGTCGGGGCAGAGGCCGCAGTCATAGGGGCAGCCATCGTGGATTTCGGAGCCGTAGGCCAACGGAATCGTGCCGGGTTTGTTGTATTTGCCGAATGCCGTGTAGGCTTCCGCGTCAGCGTATACAAGTGCCTCGAACGGTCCGCATTGCGGGCAACGTTTGCGCATGTAAACCTTGTTGTCGCGCAGGATGATCTTTGCGTCGATGACTCTTCGGCACTCGGGGCAAATGCTGCGAGTCAATTCATAGAAGACGTAATCTGCATCTTTTTTCTTTTGAGTTGAAGCGCTTTTCGTATGCGACGTAGTGGCGGTGTCTTGAGTTTCCATTAGGTGATTACCCCTCTTGTGCGGCCCTAGCGAGCGAGTGCGGAAATCGCACGAACGAATCTTCCGGATGTTCCTGAAAGCAGCTTTTCCACTGCCATTTCCGTAACCAATAGTTGAAGACCCGTCGAATATGTCGGATAAGCATGAATCGTTCCAGCGATCTCGTTTATCTTCAACTTGTGTTTGATGGCGACGGCCACCTCGTTGATGGTTTCACCGGCACGTTCAGCAACGATTGTGGATCCGAGAATCGTGCCGTCTGCCTTCGCGATTACTTTGATGAACCCAGTCCGATCATTTTCACAAACAGCGCGATCCACCCGGCTCAAATTCCAGCGGCAAACGGTTATCTCCTGGCCAAACTGGGAGCGGGCTTGTTCCTCGGTCGGCCCGACATGCGCAACCTCGGGATCGGTAAAGGTAATCCGAGGAACGAGGTCTGTTAGTCCAGAACTGCTTCCCGGCAAAAGGGCGTTGCGGACCGCTTGAAACGCCTGCCATCCCGCAAAATGGGAGAACTGGTAACCGCCAACGACGTCGCCCGCGGCGTAAATATGTTTAGCGGTCGTTCGCAGTCGATCGTCAATCTTGATCCCTTTCTCCGTGTAGTGCACACCAGCTTTCTCGAGGTTGAGACCCTCCAAATTCGGCCTTCGGCCGGACGCGACGAGCGCCATCTCGCCTCGCGCTTCCTCCCTACCTGTGGAGACCACGACCGTTTCCCCATCTTTGTGCGCAGCAGTGGCACGCCCCCATACAAAACGGATGCCTTCGCGTTCGAAAACCTGCTGCAGCAATTGACGAACTTCCGGGTCCTCTTTTGGCAGCAGGAGGTCTGCTACGACTATGACCTGGCAACCGAACCTTTGATAAGCCTGCGCAATCTCGGCGGCAATGGGGCCGCCTCCGACAGCGATCATCGAGCGGGGCAGACACTTGTTCTCGAAGATGTGCTGGTAAGTAAGATAGGGAACGCTATCGAGGCCCTTGATTGGTGGAATATATGGCCGAGCGCCCGTTGTGATCAGAAAATGCTTCGACCTGATGGTCTTATCACCCGCCAAGATCGACACTCTGTCGACGAACCGCGCGGGTCCGAGGTAAACGTCCATTCCTTTTTGCCGCAGCTCTTCCGGAGTGGTGGCTTTGTAGATTTGCTGAATGGCAGCGTCGAGATACTCCTGAACCCTGGCCATGTCCGTTATAGGCGCCTGAGACACGATTCCGTACTGCGAAGCTGTGCGTACGTGGTGCGCAATTTTGGCCGCTTTCAAAAGGGCTTTGCTGGGAACGCAGCCGGTCCAGGTGCAATCTCCCCCGATGCGATCTTTCTCGACAAGCGCCACCTTTGCTCCGAGCTGCACCGCAAATCCCGCCGCAATCAGGCCGCCGGCACCAGC
>JGI25616J43925_10001128_pt1 | contig 10391 bp, 10 predicted proteins | sample GraSoi2013_100cm_FD_43925 | JGI IMG/M metagenome (IMG submission 43925) | reverse complement strand
GCCTGACGGACGCTGGGTCATGTTCTCTGCCGTTGACGTGGACTTGAAGGCGAATACCAAGATCTCGCATCTCTGGCTCGTGCCGCTCGCCGGCGGCGCAGCACGGCAGATTACCTCCCACCAGGCAGGAGAAAGCGGAGGACAGTGGTCCCCGGACGGCAAAGGATTTCTGTTTATCAGCGCGCGTGACGGGAACTCCCAAGTCTGGGTCAGCGAATTCGATTCGGCTAGCGGCACTGCGGTGGGCGAGCCCAGAAAAGTCACGAGCATCTCGACCGAAGCGGACGGAGCCATGTGGTTCCCGGACGGTAAACAGATCCTCTTTACGTCCGAAGTCTATCCCGACTGTGATACCGACGCTTGCAACAAAGCCGGGGACGACGAGCGGACCGGCTCAAAGGTCAAGGCAATGGTTTTCACCCGGCTCTTTTATCGCCACTGGAACCACTACACCAACTACAAACGCTCGCATTTGTTCGTGGTCTCGGCTGACGGTGGTACCGCACGCGATATCACGCCCGGCGATCACGATGCGCCAACATTCTTCGTGGGCGGCTCTGGACTCTATGCCATCTCGCCTGACGGCTTGGAAGTAGCCTTCACCAGCAACCACGATGAAGTGGAAGCCATCAGCACAAACAACGACATCTTTGTGGTGCCCGCCGCGGGCGGTACGCCGAAGAAGATCAGTACCAGTCCGGGCAGTGACTCCACGCCGCTCTATTCGTCGGATGGCAAATGGATCGCATGGCGCATGCAAGAGCGCGCCGGATACGAGAGTGACCGCTTCCGGCTAGTGGTTTATGACCGCAAGTCAGGACAGATCAGAAATCTGACGGAGAACTTCGATCATTGGGTGGAGGCTATCGCCTGGACCCCGGATTCTCAGCACATCTATTTCACGTCAGAGGACAAAGGCGAACTTCCGGTCTACCGGATCGGCGTGAGTGTGGGTGACAGACCTGAGGTCACAGAGATTTCCCGGGGCGCAAACGACGAACTCGCTCTGTCTGCTGATGGGAGGACCCTCATCTTTACTCGCATGTCAGCTCGTGCACCGAACGAAGTCTACAAGCTCAACGTCGAAACCAAGCAAGCTCAGCAACTCAGCCACCTCAACGACGCGGTCCTTTCCCAGGTTGCCATGCAGCCGCTGGAATCCTTCTGGTTCGCCGGCGCAGGCGGAACAAAAGTGCAGGGCTTCATCATCAAGCCGCCGAACTTTGATCCGCAGAAAAAATACCCCATGAAGTTCCTGATCCACGGCGGGCCGCAAGGCCAATGGGGAGACGAATGGAGCTATCGCTGGAACTCGGAGCTATTTGCCGCCAACGGCTACGTGGTCGTTCAAATCAATCCGCGCGGCTCAACCGGATATGGCCAGAAATTCATTGACGAGATCAATGGCGACTGGGGCGGCAAGCCTTACGTTGACCTGATGAACGGACTCGACTACGTAGAGAAGACATATTCGTTCATCGACAAAGATCGTGAATGTGCGCTGGGCGCGAGTTATGGCGGATACATGATCAACTGGATACTGGGACACACCAACCGCTTCAAGTGCCTGGTGTCGCATGACGGCATGTTCAACACAGAATCGCAATACGGCTCTACAGAAGAACTCTGGTTCCCGGAATGGGAGTTCAAAGGCACGTCCTGGAGCAACCGCGAGATGTACCGCAAATGGTCTCCGCACCTTTTTGCCCCCAATTTCAAAACGCCAACACTGGTTGTACATGGCCAGCTCGATTACCGGCTCGACGTATCTGAAGGGTTCCAGCTTTTCACCACGCTGCAGCGGCTGAAGGTACCGTCCAAGATGCTCTATTTCCCCGATGAAGGCCATTGGGTCCTCAAACCGCAAAACAGCCAGCTTTGGTACAAGACCGTGAATGCTTGGGTGGATGAGCACGTGAAGTGAGATCGCGCGTGATCGGGTGATCGCCGTGATCTGGTGATCGGACTCAGGACAGACGTTTTTCTGAAATCCCCAAGCGCTGGGAAGAATACAGATACGTCTCCAGGAATAATGGTGTGGGCATTGTTGCTCTCGAGACCTTGGTGGTCAGCATGGATCCCTCGCTGCGCTTCGGATGAAGATAAAGAGCAAGTCTGCCGTAAGCCAGATCACCAGATCACCCGATCACGCGCGATCACGGCGATCCCAAGGATGCTACAATCCCTGCGTGTTCAAGCTCACTTTCATGTTCATGCTCGCGCTGACTGCGGGGGCGCAGCAAGCGCCGAAGAAGGACACGACCCAGGGAAAGCCGCAAGTCCGCGTGAATTATCTGAATGTGTGCACTCCGTCGGATGAAGAACAAGCGGTGCTCAAAGGCGTGTTGGACCGTATTTCCGCCAGGCCCTCGTTTGCGGACGACTTTGAGATTTCCCGCGGCCGCACTACGCTCAAGGACGTACCGTCGTCGCGGTATGTCCGCTTGCGCCGCGACTTTCCCGCGCAGTCAACCTGGATGACGGCGCAATACTCCATGGCTACGGATGCGAATGCCACGATCGAGATACTGGTGCTTCGACCGCGAGATCCTAAAGAGTTTCTCCAGGTGGAAATGGAAGACAGCGTATCGTCCGCGGCCGCTCCGCCTCTGACAGTGCTCGCTTCAGACACCCCGCCGGTCCGCATGAGGATTGAAAGATTGAGCAAGGGAGCGGTGGCGCTGTCGCGCTGTGAGGGTGCGGACCAGAGCGCCTACGAACCGGTGTTCAAACAAATGGCGAACATCATGGCGCAGTATCGCGCAGCCCTGGGCATGCGAACGATTTTCCGTTCAGACATAGCGTGGCTGGGCGGGACCAAGCCGGAAGGAACGAAGCCCAGCGGGACAAAATCCAGCGGCGCGAGAAAGCCTGCGCCGGCCGCCAAGAAGCAGCTTTGAAACTAAACTGGTTTTGCTGAATCTAAAAAGAACCTATGGAAAACTCCGTTCGTGACACTGTGATTCTTGGCACCGGCTGCTCCGGCCTCACAGCGGCCATCTACGCGGGCCGCGCCAATTTGAAGCCGCTCGTGGTGGAAGGCCATGAGCCTGGCGGTCAGTTGTCATTGACCACGCTGGTCGAGAATTTTCCCGGCTTTCCCGAAGGTATCCAGGGGCCCGAGCTCATTGAGAACATGCGCAAGCAGGCCGCGCGCTTTGGCACGGAGTACATGCACGGCCATCTGGTTAGCGCCGATCTTACGCAACGTCCCTTCAAGCTGAACTTCGGCGCCAAGACCGTAGAAACCTGGACGCTGATCATTGCCAGCGGAGCTTCCGCGCGCTGGCTTGGTTTGCCCAGCGAGAATGCGCTGATTGGACACGGTGTCTCTTCCTGCGCTACTTGCGACGGCTTCTTTTTCAAGGACAGACCCATCACCGTCATCGGCGGCGGCGACTCCGCTATGGAAGAAGCTCTCTTTCTTTCCCGCTTTGCCACCAAGGTGACGATCATTCATCGTCGTGACCACTTCCGCGCGTCCAAGATCATGCTCGACCGCGCGCGCAAGCACGAAAAGATCGAGTTCCTGCTCGATACCGTAGTCGAGGAAGTCCACGACGTCAGCAAGAAAGAGGTCACCGCGCTCAAGCTGCACAACCTCAAGACCGGCAGAGTCTGGGACTTCCCCACCAGCGCCATGTTTCTGGGTATTGGTCACATTCCGAATGCCAAGATGTTCCAGGGCCAACTCGACATGGACCAGGACGGCTACCTCAAGACCCACGATTTCGTCTTTACCAATATCCCCGGCGTTTTTGCCAGCGGTGACGTGCAAGACCGCCGCTATCGCCAGGCGATCACCGCAGCCGGCTCCGGATGCGCCGCCGCCATGGAAGTAGAGAAGTTCCTGGAAGAGCACGGCCGCTGACCTGCGCGGAAAGACAAGAATGTGCGCCGTTGAAGATAAACCTAAAGGGGAACTCGGATTCAGCCTGGGCTGAATACTATCGACTGCGAAACCGTGCCAGGATTTCGGTAATATCTCTTCCTGTTGCGCTTATCCTGTTGGTGTTGGACCCGGCCTCACTGATGACCAGAGTCAGAGATTTTCTGAGTGGGCTGAGTCCTTCTTTCCAAATCGGCGTCGTTTTTGGCCTGATTGGTTGCGCCACGATTCTCATTGCGGCGCCACTTTTGAAGTGGTCTGAGTGGCGATGTCCTCGTTGCGCTCATAGGTTCGCACTTCCTCCACCACTCGGGCAATTCACTATCGTTCCTCTCCTGGCAAGACTGGTTGTCGATTGGGGCTGTGCTTCGTGCGGCTCAAACCCGGTCAACCTTAGCTTTTTGGGCCAAAGGCGCAGAGACGGTAAAAAGCATTCCTTTGTGGCTTCTCCAAAATAGCTCTTGTATTATGATATATCAATTTGATATATCATAATGATATATGAAGCTTGGTTCCTCATCCAGCAAGTTCGCGCTCCTCGGAGTGCTCAGCCTCAAGCCCTGTTCGGGCTATGACATTAAGCAGTTCGTCAAAGGCAGCATTGGGCATTTCTGGAATGAGAGCTATGGGCGCATCTATCCGCTGCTGAAAGAGCTGGCGAAGGAAGGCCTGATCGTTCAGCAACGCGGCGCAAAGACTTCCGGACGTCCCGAGCGCCAGGTCTATTCCGTCACGCCAAAAGGGGAAGCCGCCCTTCGACACTGGCTGGGGCAGTCGCCCAGGAATGAACCGGCACGGAGCGAGCTTCTGCTCAAACTCTTCTTTGCCGACCGCATTCAGCCCGAGCTCAGTGCGCGGTACGTGCGAGAGAAGAAGCACCTTGAAGAGACGAAGCTGGCCATCTATCGACAGGCCGAAGAATCGATTCGAGAGCACTATCCCACCCACCCGGGGCTTCCGTATTGGCTGATGACCATCAGCTTTGGCCNGCACATGGCGCAGAGTCTCGTCGCCTGGTGCGATGAGACTCTGCAAACACTTTCCCAACTGAACAAGAAGGAAAAAAGGAAAAGAGGTACAGCATGACAGATCCAATCTGGGTAACCGCGTTCCGAGTTGTCCATATCAGCGCTGGGTTTATGGCGTTCTTTCTGGCACCGGCGGCGCTGATAACCGCGAAGGGCGGCAAGCAGCATCGCCGCTGGGGCAAAATCTATTTCTGGATGATGGCCGTGGTCGCGCTCACCGCACTGGTATTAAGCGTCTACCGTCCAATTCCGTTCCTGACGCTGGTCGCCGTCTTCAGCTTCTACATGGCATTCAGTGGATACCGCGTGCTCTTCCGCAAACGTCCGGAGCAGGGACAGGGGCCCACCATGCTCGATTGGATCGGCAGCATCCTGGTGCTGCTGGCGAGTTCGGCTTTGATTGTTCTGGCCGTGTGGCAGCCGACGCCACTCTGGACAAAACTGGCGCTCGTGGCCGTTGCCTTCGGCGCAACGGGGCTCTTTTTCGGAGGCAGGGACATTCACTCATACCTGCGTCCGTCGCAAGACAAGAACTTCTGGTGGTTCGATCACATGGGCGGGATGATCGGGTCGTACATTGCAGCGGTGTCGGCGTTCTCGGTCGTCAACTTCCACTTTCTGCCGCCTGTGGTGCGCTGGCTCTGGCCGACCTTCATTGGCGTTCCCGCAATTTCGATCTGGGTGCGCTATTACAAACGAAAGTTCGCAGAGAAGCCAGCCGCACCGGCTGCATTGAACACGCACGCGGCCTAACGGAGCAGACTCTTCGCGGAGGGGCAGCGCGGGCTGCCCCTCTGAAAGGTGAAGAGTCCCAATTGGCCCAATCTGAAGCGGATGTGTTAAAAATTTGTGTTCCGCTTTTTATGGCTGTTCACCCTACTTCGCGCCCATCGAGATGTCCGTGCTAAGGGCCGCACTCATTTCTCTCTCCGCCAGCAAGTCGTTACGCTCTTTTGCCGAAAAAACCTGGGCCGGCCAGCGGCTCTCGCGGCGCTTTGTTGCCGGCACGGAAATCCCCGATGCTCTCCAGGCTGCCCGCGCCATGAACCGGCTTGGCCTGAGCGTGAGCGTGGACAACCTCGGCGAAAACGTGACCAACATTGCCGAGGCGCGGCATAGCGCGCAGCTCTATCATCAAATGCTCGACCAGATGAGCGCGCGGAATCTGGACGCCAACGTCAGTCTCAAACTCACACATATGGGACTGGACGTAGACGAGAGCGCCGCATACGAAATCACCGCGCAGGTCGTGGAACATGCCGCGCGCATCAAGAATTTCGTTCGCGTGGACATGGAAGGCTCGGCCTACACGCAACGCACGCTGGATTTTGTCCGCAAGCTGCACAGCCGAACTGATTTTGCCGGACATGTTGGCGCGGTGGTCCAGTCATATCTTCANCGCAGCGAAAAAGATGTTGAGCAGCTCATCGCCGAGCGTATCCGCGTTCGCTTGTGCAAGGGCGCGTATAAGGAGCCGNCCGACATCGCCTTCGAGAAGAAAGCTGACGTTGACGCCAACTACATAAAACTCACGAAAATGCTGCTCAAAAGCGGCGTATATCACGGCATTGCGACACACGATGAGAAGATGATTCGCGCTACCATCGATTTTGCCGGGGCGGAGAAGGTGGCGCCGCAAGACTTTGAGTTCCAGATGCTCTACGGCGTCCGTCGCGACCTGCAGCAAAAGCTGATCAAAGAGGGATGGAGATGTCGCGTCTATATTCCGTTCGGGAGCGAGTGGTATCCGTATCTGATGAGACGGCTGGCGGAACGGCCGGCGAATGCGATCTTTATCCTGAAGAATTTATTCCGGTGAGAGTGGAAAAGCAGGCCGCGAATGGACGCGAAAAACGCGAATCAGATTTCCCTGATTCGCGTGAATTCGCGTATATTCGCAGCCAGATCGGGCTACGCGCTTCTCCGTGGACGCGTGGTCAACTCCCGCACTTGCGAGAGCAGGCTGGAGCGCTGCATGGAGTCGAGTTGGCCAAGAAAGGGAACTACTTCGGCGATGAACTCGTCGCCCATGAGATCGGCGATTTCGTCATCCAGAGTGCGGCCCGTACCCTTAATCAGGTCGCCAATCGAAACTTCGAGCGCCGTGGCCAGACGCTGTAATGATGAAAGAGTGGGCATGGCCTTTTCGTTCTCGATCTTGGAGACATACGTGCGCGGCACTTGCATGCGCATGGCAAGCTGGCGCTGGCTCAGGCCGGACCGCAATCTGAGTGCGCGGATGGCGGAAGCCACCTGCAAGTGCGAGGGATTGCCGTTGACTATCTCTGCTACCGGCGCCTGGATGGCAAGGATCGGCTCAGGCTCATCCTCATCCAGCGATGTGCGGCATTTTCTGCAAAGATTGTTGTTGGTCCGGAATTGGACGAGATGACAATGGTCGCAACGAACTACTTCCCGGGAATCAACCGGAGCGAGTGTTGTAGCCATTTGGTTTTCGGAGTGCCAGAGCGGGCTGCTCCAAAAAATCTCATCACTGCTTTGAGGGCCCTTTGAATCGAGTGCTAGTTTCAAGCAATACTTTAGGTTTGTCAACGGAAAAATACAGGCAAAACAGGTATAAAAACATAAATTACAGGCGAATACATGGAGAAAACAGGTGAAAATTCATGATGAACCGCGAATCGGCATGGTGTTTACTATGTGAGTACACCCAATCAGAAAGTTTACGCAAACACATGTTGGCTGTGGAAGCGTGCATGCGCGCTTACGCCCGCAAGTTCGGCGAAGAGGAAGAAAAGTGGGGCATCACAGGTCTGCTGCACGACTTCGACTATGAAAAATACCCGACGCCACAGGAGCATCCGTTCGTCGGCAACAAGATTCTCGAAGAGCGCGGCTACCCGGACGAGATGCGCCGCGCCATTCTCTCGCACGCCGAGTACAGCGGCGTGCCGCGAGAGAGCATGATGGAAAAGACGCTCTTTGCCTGCGACGAACTGGCGGGCTTCATCACCGCAACAGCTCTGGTCAAGCCCAGCAAGTCCCTGGCCGAAGTGGATGCCAAGTCCATTCGCAAAAAAATGAAAGACAAGGCCTTTGCCCGCAGCGTGAGCCGCGATGACATAACCAAAGGCGCCGCGGAGATGGGTGTTGACCTCGACGAGCACATCACGTTCTGCATTGAAGCAATGAAGGCCGTGGCCACGCAGCTGGGTTTGGCGGGACTGGCCGCGCAGAACAGCTAGAAGCGAAGTTTGCGGCCGCGACAATCTCTGAATCGCATTTGACTTGGCCGAATCAAATTCCACCGAGGAACTCAAAATGCCCATGGTTCGAATCTCCCTGATGCAAGGCAAGCCTGATTCTTATCGGCAAAAGGTCGGCGACGCGGTCCACCGTGCCATGGTAGAAACCATCAACGTCCCGGCCTTGGACCGTTTTCAGGTCATCACCGAACACAGCGCCGTCAATTTTAGTTTTGACCCGAGTTATCTGAATATCTCTCGCACCAATGCGCTGGTGATCATCCAGATCACTTTGAACACCGGCCGCACCACCGACATGAAGAAAGCGCTCTACAAACGGATCGCCGACCTTCTGCACGCGGAGNCCGGATTGCGTAAAGAGGATGTCTTCATCAATCTAGTCGAAGTGCCAAAAGAAAACTGGTCGTTCGGCAATGGCGAAGCGCAGTACGCGACCTGATCTCAGTCTTTTATAAGAGGGCCGGCACTAACCAGCTCTGCCAGTCTGGCAAAGTCGCCGGCCAGCACGCGGTCCTGCGTTACCGCCGGGCTCACCTTTCGAATTGCCGCATGGGCTTTTTGCAATGGCGGGCTGGTTTTTAGCGGCGCCAGGAAATCGAGGGCTTGAGCGGCCGCGCAGGCTTCAATCGCAAGTACGTTCGTCGTATTGGCGACGACCTTCTTCAGCTTGATGGCCGCGGCCATCCCCATGGAAACGTAATCTTCTTTGTTGCCTGAGGTTGTAATCGAATCTACCGACGCCGGATGTGCCAGCACCTTGTTCTCGCTCGCCAGAGCGGCCGCAGTGACTTGCGGCATCATGAAACCGGAATTCATTCCCGGATCGGCGGCAAGAAATGGCGGCAAGCCTTCATTCAACGTTGGATTGACCAGGCGCTCGATCCGGCGCTCGGAGATTCCCGCCAGCGCGCTGAGTGCAATGGCGAGATAGTCGAGCGCAAAGGCCAGAGGCTCGCCGTGAAAGTTGCCGCCTGAGATTACATCGCCTTCAGCGGGGCCGCTCACGAATACCAGAGGATTGTCCACGGCTGAGTTCATTTCGATCTCGAACGTTCGTCGGCAGAAATCCAGCGTGTCGCGCACCGCGCCGTGTACCTGGGGAATACAGCGAAGCGAATAGGCGTCCTGCACGCGTCCGCAATCTTTGTGCGATTCGCGAATCTCGCTGCCCTTAAGCAACAGCCGCATTCTGGCCGCAACTCTGACTTGTCCCAGATGTGGACGCGCAGCGTGAATGCGCTCGTCAAACGCGACGTCGGTCCCGTGGAGCGCGTCAAGCGACATGGCGCTCAGTACCTCGGCGGAGTCGGCGAGAGTTTCCGCTGTCAGAAGGGACAGCGTCCCGACTGCCAGCATAGCCTGTGTGCCATTGATCAGCGAAATGGCTTCTTTGGCTTCCAGCGCCAGCGGCTTGATGCCGGCGCGCTGTAAGGCGTCCGCNCTTGGGATACGTTTGNCNTCGAAAACGGCCTCACCTTCACCAATTAATGTNAGCGCNAGATGCGCCAGCGGAGCAAGNTCGCCGCTTGCGCCNACGCTGCCCTGCGACGGCACGACCGGATGCACGCCGCGATTCAGCATCTCGCATAGCCGGTCAATCACCTCGCCGCGCACGCCGGAGAATCCTTTGGCCAGCGAGTTGGCGCGGAGAAGCATCATGGCGCGCGTCTCTTCCTGCGAAAGCGGCTCGCCCACTCCCACGCAGTGCGAGCGAATCAAGTTGACTTGAAGCTGGCGGTTCTGCGCCGCGTCAATGCGGACATCACTCAGCTTGCCCACGCCCGTGGTGATCGCATAGGCAAGCCGGTTTTCCTTGACCAGCTTGTCTACGACGGCTCGCGCGGCATCTACTTTCTTTCGTGCGTCGGACGCCAGCGCGACTTCGCGCCGGTCGTAAACGACTTGGCGCAGGTCCTCAAGAGTCAGATCATTTCCGGAGAGGGGAAGAAGGGCCATGATTTATTTTTGCCGCCTGGCGCCGAAAGCCACGATGTATTTGTCGGGCAAGGAGCGGCGCTGCAATTTGTCGTCTACTATGATGTGCGTCGTCTTGCCTTCGGCCAACAGGACCTCTCCGGCTTCACGAAGCACCTGGTAGCGGAATTCCAGCAGCGACCGGCGAGCATTCGTCAGACGCGTGCGCACGAGAATCTCATCGTCATAAAGGGCAGGGGCTTTGTAGCGCACGTGCAGGTCCACGACGGGAATGTGGCAGTTGTCTTCGCGTTCCATGTTGCGGTACTCGAA
>JGI25616J43925_10001123_pt1 | contig 10405 bp, 10 predicted proteins | sample GraSoi2013_100cm_FD_43925 | JGI IMG/M metagenome (IMG submission 43925) | reverse complement strand
TCTTTCGCCTGGTGTTGGCGAAGGGCGGGGGTTGTCAGGAAGCAGGAACCTCAATCATGGCTTGAGTTTGATTTTCGGCACGATTCCCATCTGCTCTCGCTTGCTTGCCGTCCATTCCGACTCAATCTCAACCACGCCTTCTTGATGAAGCAGTAAGGAAGCAATTAGCACTTAGCAATTAGCAATTAGCGCTTGGCAATTAGCCAAGCCAAAGGTGAGGCGACGGTTTACTGATAGCGCCTCAATCCTGAAGGCATGGCGACAGCCGGGTGCCCCGGCCTTTCTCGTTCCAACCGATAGCAGCTTTCATACTGTGNAGTCAGNNNNGTAGCCAGGCGCAAACTCTTTCNCCGTAATCAATCATCCTGGCTCGCGAGAGATCTCGGGCTTGTTTTGGTTGAAGCAGNGGCAGCCAACGCCGGTCCGGTTGACCATACATACAGGTATTTATCGTCAACCGCGGTGGCGATAACGATTTTTCGTTTTTTGCATTCGCGGCTCAAAGCTGAGCGCACATTCTCTTTACTGTCCTGCAACGCTGCCAGCGGGACCTTCAGCGCGGCGCCGGAAGCAAGGCTTTTGACATCGTCAACAATCGTGGTCACTATTTTCCGGTGCTTGCCGTTGCGACTCTGTGGGACGTCGATCTGCTGCATGCTTTGAAAGACGCGCTTACGACCAGGGCCTGGTTGTTTTTTCATCGCGCCTCCCTTCGTTAACGTATAGTAATCGTAACATCCGAGAAACTAAACTATCCCTATCTAACGTGTCAAGAGAAAAATCCAAGGTATCAAGAAAAAATTGTGCTCTTGTGGCGCAGCCTGCCGGGGCACACAATTGGCTAAACATGCGTAACCGGCTTGCCTAAAGATTTTCCCCGTATCGGAACCACGGGCGTACCTTCAGATCAGGTTGAAAGAAGGTGCCCGCAATGCGATCAGTCAATTCAAAGCGCAAGTCCAAATTTGAGGTAGTGCCGGTGGCGCGCCTCACACCGCTGCTCGACTCTGTTGTCCAAATTCCCCAGCCGCAAACGCGAAACAGAGTGCTGTCCATCGCGAATGACCGCAGCTTGGCGCTTACGCGCTCTTTGCTGTTTTCCCAGGGCGGGTTGCAGGTATCGTCAGCAGTAGCGCCGGCTGATGCAATTCGGTGTTGCTCGTCCGACGCTTTCGACCTTATCGTGATTGGGCATAGCATTCCTTACAAAGAAAAGAAGGCCCTTTTGGCCGAGCTTCGCCGGCGATGCACTACTCCTGTGCTTGCTCTCTATCACACCGACGAGCGCATCCTCGAGGGGGCGGATTACACGTTCGATTCCTCCGAAGACCCGTCGGCATTACTGGAAAAGGTAAAGGAGATTCTGAAGCAGGAGCGCAGACCATAGAGTCTGGCTCCGGCCCAATCGAAGGAGCAGAGTGTGACCAGGAAGACTATTACCGTCAAAATGCTTGGTTCCAGCGGAAAATGGGTAAAAGGCACAGGTCTCACGGTCGCGGAAGCCACAGCCAATGCCGCTGCCAAGGCCAACGGAAAAAGCGAAGGAAAATCTCCTGCGCGCAGGAAGAGAAATTCAAAATAGATGGGCGAGTGGCCTGCCCTTTCGCCAACACCGGGCGAAAGCGAGGGCCACCCGACGCCCCGCAGGTCGGTTTACTTTCCGTAGGCCCGGGCGATCTGGCCGACAAGTGTGGCCCAGCCGATGTCCATGGCCGTGTAAACCTCGCGAGCCTCCGGTCGTCCATTATCCTTGAGGATTTCCACCATCAAGGTTGCGTAGTCCGAGACAAAACGGCGGGCTACTACGAGCCGTCCCGCTTTGCGGGACTGGAGTGTCGTCAACTTCCGATCTCCCTGCGCGGCAGAGAGGTGGCTTCCCTCGACGTTGGTAGAGAATCACAAGCTCACAACCGAGAAACATGACGCGACGAGAGGTCCAGGAGTTGGGCCGAAGACTCGATGACAAGAGTTCGACTCTGGATCAATCGGGGTTGTACCCTGAAATGGAAGCAGCGGAAGACGCTGCATTGCTTGACGAGTGGAGGCTCCAACAGTTGAAAGGCTCGCGTAGCGGACGCAGAAGCGATGACGCGTTGCAGCGTCTTGTCTCGCAATTAGAGAATGCGCCATTGCTGCTGGAGCCGAATCAGCTTCGCCTGCGCCTGGAGGCGCTTGACCGCCTTGATGCTTATTTTCCGGATGCCGCTCGGCCGGTAGCTGAGACGGCCGCGGCGGGACTCTATCTCCGGGCCCGAGCGATATACGCGCGGCTGGAGGCTGTGAATTGTCAACTCTACGAGGCTATTCGAGGGGAAATTCAGCGCGGCGCGGGGCCTGATGGTTTGCTTGAGTGGGTCCATTCTTTACCGGAGATCAGGGAGCAGGCTGGTCCCGCCAGCGGCATGGGCTATGACTATCTTGATGAGCTGATCAGCGGAGTGCTGCAATTCGAAGAGCCTGACGACGGGCACGCACAGCGGGAGCCTGAGATGGTGTTTTATCAGCCCACCCCTGCGCGCCATATCTTCAGTCTGATCGGCCTGACTGCGCTTACTGCCAGCGATGTTCTGGTCGACCTTGGCTCCGGGTTGGGCCATGTTCCCTTGCTTGTCTCTATTTGTACCGGCGCTTCGAGCATTGGGATTGAACTTGAGGCGGCCTATGTCGAACGCGCCCGGCAATGCGCACAGACGCTGAATCTGGACCGGGTCAGGTTCATCCAACAGGATGCGCGTGTGGCGGACTTGTCCAGCGGCACGGTCTTCTATCTTTACACGCCTTTTACTGGGTCGATTCTGGGCCGTGTGCTCAACCTTCTGAGACGCGAGGCCGCTGGGCGTCGAATTCGAGTCTGCACTTACGGTCCGTGTACGTCTGCGATTGCTGAAGAGCCGTGGCTTGAGGCAACGGAAGCGCCACAAACAGATCGGATCGCGGTCTTCTGTTCTCGCGATTGAATTTGCGCAGCGCCCGCCGCTAGGCCGCGCTGTTCTAACCGATAGCTCATAACAGCGAAAACTTGTCGGTGGAGCAAGTTGGTGAATCCGAACGGCATCCTTGACAATCCAATGTGTACGGTGTACACATAGTGGCAGAAGGAGACCCGATGCCCCTTGCACAAAAACGCCGCCCCGCGATACGGCGCTCTCGACCGCGTCCCCGGGCCTCGTTGCGCGACCAGATCCGGCACACCGCGCGTGAACTGTTCGCGCGCGAAGGGTATGAGAGTGTCTCCATGCGGCGCATTGGGGCCGAAGTCGGATGTTCGCCCATGGCGATCTACCGTCACTATGAGAACAAGGAAGAGTTGCTGCTCTCCATCTGCGAAGAGACATTTAGCAAGATGATCCGCCTGCTCGATGTCGAGCGGGCCAAGCCGGGGCCGGCGCTGCAACGGCTGCGGCGCTGTATGCGCACGATTGTTGATTTTCATCTCAGCCATCCCAACCACTACAAAGTCACTTTCATGACTCCAATGCCGCCCGGGCCGGTGGCTCAGCGCAAGGTGGCGATTGGGCAGCCGGCAATGGACCGGCTGATCTCCGGAGTGCGCGAGTGTGCGATGGAAAAAGGCGTCGACGTTGATGTTGAAATGATGGCCCAGATCATTCGCGTGACCGGCCACGGGCTGGCCAGTTCGCTGATCACCACGGGCAAGTGCTATCCGTGGAAAGATCCGGAGCGCATGAAGGATGAAGCAATAGCCACGGTAACCCGGGCACTGGAATAGGCCTTTTATTTTGCGTCTCTTTTTTGCGTCTTTATTTTTGAGTCCCAGCGTACAGCGTACGCATCTTTAGCTGCATGAGTTTACAGCGTACGCAAAGAACGGTGTAACCAGGAGCTTCAGCAAGTGGCAACGCAGGTACTTACCGGACCACTGAACACCGCAGAAAGAGCGGCCAAGCCCGCAGTTAATCCCTGGCTTATCGCCATTACCGTTACCCTTGCCACCTTCATGGAGTTGCTGGACACCAGCATCGCCAACGTTTCTCTTCCCCACATCGCCGGCGGACTCGCCACCAGTTACGACGAAAGCACCTGGGTGCTCACCAGCTACCTGGTCGCCAATGCGGTAGTGTTGCCGTTGAGCGCGTGGCTGAGCCGCGTCTTCGGCCGCAAGAATTACTACATGACGTGCGTGGCGCTGTTCGTTGTCAGCAGCTTTTTGTGCGGCATCGCGCCCAGCCTGGGATGGCTGGTCTTCTTCCGCATTCTGCAAGGTGTCGGCGGCGGCGGACTGGCGCCGGTGGAGCAAGCCATCCTGGTGGACACCTTTCCTGGAGCGAAACGCGCCGCGGCGTTTGCGCTTTACAGCATGGCCATTGTGACCGCGCCGGCGATCGGGCCTCCGCTGGGCGGATGGATTACCGATCACTTTACCTGGCGCTGGGTCTTCTTTATTAATGTGCCGATCGGCATCATCAGTTTGATTCTTACCAGCCGGTTGGTCTCCGATCCTCCACAGTTCATAGAGGAGATCAAGGCAGCACGGCGCAGCGGCAAACTGATGATCGACTACGTGGGCATTCTGCTCATCGCCATTGGCTTCGGCTCGCTGGAGATCGTGCTGGATAAAGGTCAGCGTGAAGACTGGCTGGAGAGTAACTTCATCGTCACCTTCCTTTGCATCGCCATCACTTCCCTGGTGGCAGCGGTGATCTACGAGTGGCGGCATCGCGATCCGGTGGTCGAGATCAAGCTGTTCAAGGAACGAAACTTCTCGCTCTCCAGCATACTTTACTTCAGCTTCTTCTTCGTCTTGTTCGGCAGCACGGTGCTGATCCCGCAACTTCTGCAATCGCTCTACGGATATACCGCCACTGACGCGGGACTGGTGCTGGGGCCGGGCGCGTTCGTGATTGTGATGATGGCGCCGATCGTCGTAAAGCTGATCCCGAAGATCGGCGCGAAGAAGATGATCGTGTTCGCCGCCGCGATCATTGGTCTGGCCATGTGGCGCTATGGCTCGCTCGATCCCGGGACCGACTACCGCACCTACGCTCTGACACGAGCACTGCAAGGGATTGGGCTCGGCTTCTTTTTTGTGCCGGTGAGCGCACTGGCTTATTCGTATTTGCCCATGAACAAGAACAACAAGGCTTCAAGCATCACGAACTTGTTCCGCAATCTTGGCGGCAGCTTTGGCGTGGCTTTTGTCACCACGCTGCTGGAGCGGCGGACGCAATTTCATCACAGCGTGATCGTGCAGAACCTCACGCCGGAAAATCCTGTCTTCCGCCAGAGCCTGGACGGAATTACACAACACCTGATCGAGATGGGATCGAGCACGGCGGACGCGGCGCAGCAGGCTTACGCGCAGATTTCCGCTCTGGCCAACCAGCAAGCTGCCTTGCAGGGATTTCTCGACTGTTTTCACGCGCTCGGGTGGGTAGCCTTTGCCAGCATCCTGGTTGGGTTGGCGATCAAGCCATTTCGCGGTATAGGCGGAACGACGGAACACTGAGGCGCAAATGGAGGGACACAAATTGAAACGCACTCATATCATCTTCGCGATTGCAGTGGCTACAGGAATAATGACGGCTGCTGCCCAGCAAACTCCGGACACTTCGCTCGAGCTCGGCAGCATCTCCACGCCGCGCACCATCAATCCGGCGGTGAATACCACCACACCCAGTTCGCTCGGCGGACAGCAGCAGAATCCATTTCTCGGCAGCGTGCCCACGGGAATTGCAACCAATGAAGTAATAGACATTACTCTTGGCGACGCTATTGATCGTGGATTGAAGTTCAACCTGGGAGTGGTGGAAAATCAGGCATCGCTGCGGCAAGTGCAGGCACAGAAGCTGCGGGCTCTCTCCAACATGATCCCAAATGTGTCGGCGCTCTTGCGGCAGAACCTTGATCAACTCAGTACCGTGGCCATTGGATTGAGGGTCCCCGGAGTGCCCAGATCGACCGGGCAGTTCAGCTATCAGGAAAGTTATCTTGCATTTTCCGATACAGGCTTGAATCTGGGATCGCTCTACCAGTACCGCGCATCACGCCAGGCGGTGGAAGCGCAAAAGCTGCAACTGGAAGACGCACGTGATGTGGTGGCGCTTGCGGTGGGAACGGCATATCTGCAAGTGCAGTCGAGCGAGGCGCGGGTGCAGACAGCTACNGCGCAACTCAGCGCCGACCGCGAGTTGGAAGACCAGGCGCTGCATCGGGTNCAGTCAGGCTTGGCGGCGGACATTGAAGGCCTGCGCGCGACGGTGCAGCGGCAAACCAGCGAGCAGCGTCTGACTGTTTACTCGGCCAATCTGCAAAAAGACAGGTTGACGCTGGCGCGCATCATCGGACTTCCCAGCGGACAACGATTCACCACCACTACCAAAGCCGCGTATCAGTCATGGACGGGAGGAGACCTGGAAGCGGCACTCCGGCAGGCGCGTAATGATCGCGCTGACGTGAAGAGCGCACAGGCAGCCGCCGACGCTTCACAACTCAGCAAACGCGCCGCACAGTTTGCGCGCGTCCCAGGACTGAGCGTGAACGGATACTACGGCGCCATTGGCACGAACTTGCAGCGGTCCGATCCCACTTACTCGCTCGTCGCGACTATTTCCCTGCCCATCTTCACCGGTGGACGTATTCGTTCCGAGATCCAGGATGCCTCGGCGCAACTGACCCGCAGGCAATCTGAGCACGCCGATCTGCTGGGCCGGGTGGATTACGAAGTGCGCAACGCGTTCACCGANCTTGAAGCTGCCGACAGCGCGGTGAAAGTAGCCGAAAAGAACAGCCAGCTCGCGCAGCAGACGCTGGAGCAGGCGCGCCATCGTTTTCTCAACGGCGTGACCAACAATCTTGAAGTCGTGCAGGCGCAGCGGGACGTGGCTGCGGCGAATGAGAACTATATCGCCAGTCTCTTCGCGCACAACCTGGCCAAGCTCACTTTGCTGCGGGCGATGGGAGCGGCGCAGAAGGACGCAAANAAATATNTGGGAGGNAACTAANATGGCGCAACAGCTTGAAGAATTGGAACAGGAAGTCATGAGCCCGAATGGAAGCCACGAAAGCGTCTCTGCGCCGGAAGTAAAACCAGCGCCTGCGAAAGAAGACCGCCCTTCGTTGCTGAAGCGACTGGGCCGCCGGCCGTTGATTGCCGCGGCTGGATTGGTTGTGTTGATCGCGGGCGGCTTAGCCGCGCGGTCCTACTTCGGCTCCTACGAAAGCACTGACGACGCCCAAGTGGACGGCCATCTGCATCCGGTGAGCGCGCGAATCAACGGCACCATTGTCCGNGTGAATCCGGAAGTGGAGAACAATCACTACGTCACTGCCGGCACCGTGCTGGCGGTCATCGATCCTGCGGATTTCCAGGCGGAGCGAGACCGCGCCCAGGCGGACTTTGAGCGTCTGAAAGCCAGCTCCGTCGCGGCGGAAAAAGACATTACGGTGATTTCGTCAGGCAGCAATGGCCGTCTTGAGGTAGCCAGCGCCGCAGTGACCGAAGCCGAAGACTCTCTTGCGGGAGAGAAGGCATCGTTGCAAGCGGCTGAAGCCAGGCTGGCCCAGGCTGACGCCAACTCGCGTCGCGCCGAGGCCGATCGTCAGCGCTACGAACAGCTTCTGGCCCGGCACGAGATCTCGCAATCGGAATACGATCGCCTTGCCACCGATGCAACCACGACTCGCCAGGCCGCGATTGGCGCGCAGGCCGACATCACGGCAGCGCAAAGAAGAATTGCTCAGGCGCAGAGCCGGCTAGCACAACGGAAAGCCGATCTCCTGGCCGCACGTTCGGCGCCGCAGCAGATTGCATCGTCGCAAGCCAAGGCGGCCGCGGCGGTTTCTGAAGCCAGTCGCGCCAAAGCGCAACTCACAACCGCAGAACTCAACCTTAATTACACACAGATCATCGCTCCTGTCAGCGGCATCATAGGACGCAAGACCGTGGAAGCAGGCCAGCGTGTCCAGCCCGGACAGCAGTTGCTCACCATCATTCCGCTGGACGATATCTGGATCACCGCCAACTTTAAAGAAACTCAGCTGCGCGCTATGCAGCCAGATCAGCGCGTAACGGTGTACGCGGACTCGACCGGACGCAGTTACCGCGCGCACATTGACGCCCTGGGCGGAGCAACCGGCTCAAAGTTCAGCCTTCTGCCGGCGGAGAATGCGACTGGAAATTATGTGAAGGTGGTGCAAAGAGTGCCGGTGCGCATCGTGCTGGAGCAAGGCGAAAACGCGGACCATCGCTTGCGTCCGGGAATGTCGGTAGAACCGAAGGTGATATTGCAATAAGCAGGACGGATCGTCGACACGGTGCACAACTGTCGTCAGTGTGCGCGGAGCGCTCCGAGTTAGAGTCACCAACGCACGGTGTGGTGCTCAAACACGCATCAAACACATGGTCTTCATCCTCCTGGAACGCGTTTAGTGCGGGGTCCATTGGGGATGCCCGCTGAATAGTCCGCTGGCGAAACCGATTTGATAGACCAGCACAAGGCCGAAAGCCAGGCTCAGCAGCCCGGAAGCGAGTCCCAGACGGACACTGAAGTTGGTGTGCCGCTTTCCGAAGAAAGTGAAGGCCGAAGCGATGCTCATGGTGATCAGCATCATTCCGGCGACTGTCCCGATGCCGAAAACCAATAAGTATGCAATGGCCCAGCGGGGATCGCGGATGGTGGTCAGCACCAAAAGAGCAACCGCCGCCGAACCGGCCAGGCCGTGCACGATGCCCACCAGAAGCGGACGGATCTGGCGATAGATGCCAATCTTCCCAAAGAGCTTGTCCAGCCGGGCCAGCGGCGTCTTGTCAGGTGCGTGCGGATGCGATTCCGGCGCGTGACCGTGCGGGTGCGTATGAACGTAATCTCCGTGGCTGTGATGGTGTGTGTGTACCGTGGCCGCCCCGTGTTCAACTTTGGCGATGGATCGCGCCGAGCGCACGAATGCAGTCACGTTCATCAGCCCCAGGATGATCAGCATCACGGCGACTGAAAGTTCCATGCTCAGGCCGATCCGGGCCGGAATCACTACGCCGAAAAGAATGATGGCGGTCCCGACCACAACGATTGTCAGCGTATGTCCCACACCCCAGAAGATTCCGGTCATGGCGGCGCGGCTGATCTTGTTCTGCCGGCTGACAATAGTGGTCACGGCGATGACGTGGTCAGGGTCAGTGGCGTGGCGCATGCCGAGAAAAAATCCAATCGCGATGATGGAGAGCAAGCTGACCATGATTTGCTAGAGTGCGGTGGCCCTCCGCTGGGAGCGGCGCTGTGCAGGAAATTGTAGAAAGTCATTCATCCCAATGCCCGTTTTGGCTGACACTCTGAAGACCTGCATACCCGGCCGCACTGCTTGTATGTTAGCCAATGCGGCGGATTCTTGCGTGTTGTGAAGTTCAACTTCCCCCAAGCGGACTTGTGGGGCGTCTCCGACCTTGCGTTCTAGACGCCGATCGCGCGTACGTGAACGCACAATGCATGCATGTCTCATGTGTAGATCCGGGATCTCCTTGCGCTGGAAACTGCTCTTAGATCGATGGCGATTTCAATTTTGGCGAGGGACAGATTTGAATCACGATTGGAGTATCAAGCTTTCGGTACACCTGGGAGTCGGAGCCTCGCGGCCATCTTCACCAACTCAGCGAGGGAGTCGGCCTTCATCTTCTGCATCACTTTGCCGCGGTGTGCCTTCACCGTGATCTCGCTTATGCCGAGTTCCCCACCGACCTGTTTATTCAACAGACCGGAAACCACCAGCGCCATAACCTGCCGCTCACGATGTGTGAGTGACGCATAACAGTTCCGGAGCGCTTGCATCTGAGCCTCGTAACCAAGTGTAACCCGGCTACGTTCGACGGCTTGCCGGATGGCATTCAAAAGTGCGTCGTCACTGAATGGCTTTGTCAAGAACTCCACAGCCCCTGCCTTCATGGCTCGGACTGTTGTGGGCACGTCGCCGTATCCCGTGATGAAGATGATCGGCATAGCCGGCCGCTCGACGGCGACACGCTTCTGTAGGTCGAGACCATTGAGGCCTGGAAGAGCAACGTCAAGGACTAGACAACTCGGAACAAGGCTTTGTGGGCGATCGAGGAACTCCTGTGCGGATGCGAATGTCTCCGGATGCCAGCCTTCGCATTGAATCAGCAACTGCAGCGACTCACGCACGGAGATGTCGTCATCAACAACGAACACGATGGGTGTTGCCGGTGTCATCGGTGATGACTCCAATTGATGGCCAAAAGCGCGCGCTAACGTCATAGTATATTCCCAAATGCGTAAGANTCGCCGATTGCTCACCGCACTCGAAGTGCAGTATTCAGCGCCTGAAGCAGGGCCGTNTCGCTGAACGGCTTGAACAAGAATTCAACGGCTCCTTGCTGGAACGCTCGCCTGCGGACATCCTCGTCGTTGTGAGCACTGATGAAGATGATCGGAATGCT
>JGI25616J43925_10001120_pt1 | contig 10407 bp, 4 predicted proteins | sample GraSoi2013_100cm_FD_43925 | JGI IMG/M metagenome (IMG submission 43925) | reverse complement strand
TTTATCTCTTCCAAACCACTTCAGGTACTTCACCGCCCGCTTATTGGACTCGCCTATCATCTCCAGGTCCTTTGCGTTCAGGGGCTTAATCAGCAGTAGTAGGCCGGCTGCCAGCGCCAGGAAGACTATGCCGGATGCCACGAACATCACACGGCCTGTAGGATGCCAGGCTATTCCCGGCAAAGCTGCTATGGTCAGCGCCAGGAGCATGCGCAAGGTGAAGCCCAGGGGGTACTTCTCGGGCAGGTCTTGCCAGAGGAATGCGAGCAGCAGGCCACCCGTAGCAATCCTTGAGATGCCGTCGGCTACCAGTGCTCCTGAGGGTCCCCAGCGCGGGATGAGCAGGATGCCAAGCGCTGTGGCAATTATTAATCCTGCAAACTGTCCCACCACAACCAGTCTCGGCTTGCCCATCACATAGAGCGTGGATTGATGAATGGTCGTGCCGAGAATACGCACGACCATGTTAAAGAGGAGGAAAATGGCCAGCAGCGGCCCGACGGCATCATAGTTGCTGCCATAGAGTGTATGCGCGATGGTTTGGGCGTTGAACAGGGAGAATACCAGCACTGGCCCTGACAGCAGCGTCTCAATCTTGATGAACGTCTGCCAGGAGCGTGCCAGCCGCTCGTAGTTCTTGCCGATGAAAGCTGCGGCGAGCGCTGATCCCGCGACTCCACCAAATCCTGACACCAGTAAGAGATTGGCGGCGTCAGCCAGTTGGAAGGAGAGATTGAAATAGGCGATCTGTACCACCGAGACTGCAAAGTAGCCGAGCAGGATGATCGATACTTGTTTGAGCAGCGCTCCTGAGACAAGATTTGTTAGCCAGGCCGAGAGGCCAAGTCTCACCACTGGCTGCATGGGTTGTTTGTATGTCGCCCCCCGCGTGAACAGGAGTGGAGCCAGCCAGAGCGCGAAAGCCCCGGCGTTCAGCAGCGAGCAGATGGCTTGCAGCCAGAGCACGCTATCGATGCCCCAGCCGAGCTGCAGGGTGAGAAAGCTAAGCCCCAGGAGGAGTAATTGCGTTACACTGCCAACGATAAACACAGTGCGCATGCGCATCTGAGATGCGTAAACGGCGGTGAGCAGGCTGGCGATGCCGTTTCCCAGTACCCAGAAGGCGATGGGTGTGATATGACCAAGCAGGGTCGGATTGCGCAGCCCGGCGGCTACCTGGGCTGAATGGGGGATTGGAATGGCGGCGATAAGCACTGCCAGCGCTGGCAGTGCAAATAGTATGGCTGCAAGGCTGAGAACAAGGACTGCCAGGCGCAGCGCCAGCAAGCGCCGTACAAGCAGCGCTGCCGCTGCCNGGCCATGCTCTGCAAGGACGCGCGGCACGAACGTGGTGGTAGCATCTTCTAATCCGAAGGCGACGATATAGGCGATGGTNTTGAATGCTGCCGAGGCTATAGCGTAAATGCCGTACTCTGCCACGGATACCTTGCGCGTCATAATCAGCGTGAGGATGAACAGCGAGAAAAAAACCCACAGGCCATACGCCTGGTTGAGCAGGTAATTGGAGGGTGTGCGCTTTAGCAGGTAGCGTGCGCCTGTCTCTCCACGCGGGATCTCCGGCTGTGTAACGTCGATCATCATCGCAGGTGGTTCGCCAGGGACATGGCCTTGCGTTTCTTCGATGAAGCCCTCTGCGTTTTTGGCTTTATCACCAGTTTGCATATCCCTCAGCTCATCGTCCTCTACCCTTACTTCGGGGGCTTCAAGTCGCCCGTCATCAAAGCGCACCAGTCTATTTGGTCGCAGCATTGGTTTCTTTATACCTAAAAATAGTTTATTGCAGTTTGAAGATATGCCGCCCAAGCCAGCCAATTCCACCTAACGCGGCGAATAGTTCCAGTACGCTGACGTTCGATGTTACCTGGGTGGGTGAGACCAGGTAGAATGCGCCGACCTTGGAGGCGGCGGCAATTACGAAGAGTCCCAGGCCAATCCAGGCGGGTATGGTAGCGTATAGGAGCGCTCGCTGCCAACTGCGACACAGGAAGCCGATCGCGGTGGGGACGAGATAGAGCAGTGCCGGGATGATTGGCGCGAGGATTGGAGGGAATGGGCCATCCAGCGCCGCGCTCGTGGAACCCGGCAACAGGCGTGTCCACTCCTGCGCGGGTACCAATGCCAGTGTTACCAGGATCGTCTCGAAGATCACCAGGCCAATCGCAAGCATGGACAGGCGTTTCTCTCGCTCTGTATTTTGTGTGCTTGAATGCAGCATAAACAAATCCTTTGTAGGGGCTTTATGTATTACCGTTTAGCTTGCCGGTATAGTAAGCAATCCCATCTGGTATTTTAACATTAAGATGCGGCGCACCGAGTCATCAATTCGTTGCTGGCTGATTGTGCCTGAAGCAATCGCCTGCTTGATTCCTTCGATCATAGTGGCAACACCGGCGGGTGTTGAGGGTCCCATCAGTAAATCTGAACCGGCCTCGACTGCCATCACCGCAGCTTGTCCCTCTGTATAGTAAGCGGTAATACCTTCCATAGTCAAGCTATCCGTGATCACTACACCCTGAAAGCCTAGCTCGTCGCGCAGGATGCCGGTCACGACTTTATAGGAAAGCGAAGAGGGTTTGCTGTCGTCGATGGCATGCACAATTTCGTGTGTCACCAGGACTGCATACACATTGCCCTGTTGGATAAGCGCGCGGTATGGCGCCCAGTCGATAGCCTCCAGGTCGCTCTTTGAGCGGTACAGGTTGGGCACGCCGCTGTGAGGATCGACACCTACGTCGCCCAGGCCTGGAAAGTGTTTGAGCGTGCCGAGTACTTTGCCGCTCTGTTGCAGCCCTTGCAGGTAGGCCTCCGCCATTTTGGTGACCAGCGCAGGGGTAGTGCCATAGGTGCGCCCGTAGAGCTGCGGGTTGTAGACATTGGTGACATCTACCACAGGGGCGAGGTTGAGATTGAACCCGTAAGATGCGAGGTCTTGCGCGTCCTGGATGCCTTGCGCCTTTGCCTTGCTGGGATCGTTGGTCGCGCCGATATCGGCGGCGGCCGGTCGTGGTCCATCCAGGCTTTGCAAGCGGTCTACCGTTCCGCCCTCCTGGTCGATGGCTACCGCCAGGGGAATGGAGCTATTGCTCTGCATTTGCTGGATAAGCCCTTTGAGTTGCTGCTTATCAACGATATTATTGTTCGCTGTGAAGAGCAGGACGGCCCCTACGTGGTACTGGCTGATCATTGCGCTGATATCTAGAGAATAGGTTGGGCCAAGAAACTGGACAATCATCATCTGGCCGAGCTTTTGATCGAGGGTCATATTTTGCACAACCAGGTTGATGTATTGCTGGGGGGTTAGTGGGGCTGTTGGCTGGGCTGTTGCTCCTGGTGTAAGGCCGTNATTATGTTTGAGTTCATTGTTGATGTTAGTGAGCAGATTATTATTACCCGCGCTGGCAGGCCCTCCAATCACAAAAGCCCAGCCCTGCGGACCGATGAATTGCGCATAACCAGTATTGATGGCGCTCAAGACTACAATCAAAAGCAACCCTATACCCAGTAATGCTTTCCCTTTTGTAATGCCTGTTTGCCGGGTCGTTTTCACCGGCATGATTGGAGTAGCTGCCATTGTGTCCATCTCGGGGAGAGCAGAGGTCTTGCGGGTATCGATTGCCTCTATCGAATCACCTTGCGACTCACCGGTAGCTTTAGGGCTACCCTTCGTGGCAATAGCGGCGTTGAGCGAATCGATCGCCCTTTGCTCAATCGTGCCTGTTTTGCGGAGAGACTTTACTACGAATAATTTTAGCGTATCCTGTTCTTCCTCGCCCTGCTGCTTTTCAGAAGATCGAGGCCCGTCTGACTCCATACTATACCTCTTTCGATACATATAATTGCTTTTAGAATAGAGGGCGATCTGATGATAGAAACGCGGGGCGACCTGTTATGCAACAAGTGGACGCTCAGCTTGTAATCCCTCACAGGCTGGCCGGCAAACCAGAACAGGCTAACAATACCCCATACAATAGTAACGCAAAAGGCGTCGAAAAAGTATGAATTAGCGCACAACTTTAGGACCGTTAGGGATTTTGGGAAGTCATTTGATTACTGCTTGTTCTAATACTGAGGGTGCGATATACTGTTCATACCGCTTGACTGTGAATAGAGTGAAAGGGTGTTAAATTCGGGCATATGGCAAAAGATCGACACCTTATTACTTCATCTCGCGTTCCCCGTAACATGGCGATCGGGGTTGGCATAGCTTTGATACTTGCCTTAATTGAAGGTGCAGTCTGGCTACTTGCATTCGGCGGCGGTGGAACTCACAACATCTCTACGTTTCTATCTAGTGCCGCACATACTCCACTCCTCTTGTTCGTGCTGCTTTTGCAGTTGATAGCGGCTTGCATACTGGTGCAGGTCACCGATAGACCACTGGCGCTGCTAAGGTACATCAGGGAGGTGCGAAGAGCGCAGGAACAGTACCGCGCGTTCTATACGCCGGTCAACTCCTGGCCAGCAGTCTATGAAACAACGATCATGTATGTTCAGGACTCGCCTGATCCTGCTGTCCCCGGCCAGGCGCAAAGCATGTCAATGTTTGAGCTAGCACAACATCTAGCGCCTACCAGCGCAGCTGGCCAAGCGCACCAGTTGATCCTGGGAGCGCCAGGAGCGGGTAAGACGATGCTGCTCCGGTTGTACCAGTACGTGGCCTTGCAACAAGGTAGGGCGCTTATTGCTGGACGCGCTAAAATACCCATCTTTGTTTCCTTGAGGAATTATAGTTTCTACCTGGAAGCTGGCAATGCTGCATCCCCGCAGGAGGGCGACGCGGGCGACCATCAAGGCCTTGTAAAGATACCCCGTATCTTTCTTGCCCCGCACTCCTCACCACCCTCGCCCCTACGGAGCCATGCCCCCGCAGGGACGGAGGGCCTTGCGGGTACACAGTCGCTGCTCGATTTTCTCTACGCGAGTGACCTGCCGGGCCTGCGTCACCTGAGACCTTTTCTAAAATCGTTGCGAGCGCAGGGACGTGTGTTGTTCCTGTGCGATGGTTTGGATGAGGTTGACGAGGCGTACCGTGCTGCCGTCACGATGGAGCTGGCCGAGGTGATGGGACAGAATCAGAACCAGCTGGTGTTGACCTGCCGGGAAGTTGAGTATCGAGAGCTGCCGCAACTGGCGCAAACAGTCGCAGAAAACCTGGTAGCCCGCGTGCAAATCGTTCCCCTCGATGCTCACCAGGTGCGCAGCTTTGTCGAGCGCTTCATCGAAGAGCAGGACCCAGATAATAAGTGGCGGCATACGGCAGGGCAGGTGATGGAAGCGATCGACCGCAGCCGTTTGCGCGACTACTGCACCAACCCGCTGATGTTGTTTTGCTTGATGGAGATCGTCGATGAGATAGGGGTTGATCGCGGAAAACAACTTGACACACGCGGTCAACTCTTGCGAGCGTATGTCAGGCACCTCATACAGCGTGAGAGGGCGCAAGCACGCTGGGGCAATGCAGCTCCGGCAGAAGATGATGTATTGCTCATGCTGAGTGAGTTAGCCTGTGCTGCCAGGTGGACGAATGATGCCAGTGCTATCCAACTGCCGCTTGCAGGAGGGAGCCGGGAAATCCGCGTTGTAGACCTGGCGGACGGGCTGCTGACCTGGCTGAATGAACATCCTGCACAGAGTTTGTGGGCGCTGGACGCGGTCGAGTCCAGCGATGCGCAGGGCGTGATACATCGTGAGTTACATGATCCCTATAGCCGGGAGGAGCTGGGCAGGTTGGTGCAAATTGCCCAGGGAGCGGGGCTGATCGAGATCAGCCCGGGTGGTATTTTGAGTTTCCGGCATGAGCTGATTGCGGCATATTTCGTTGCAGAGTATTGTATGGCGGTGAGAGTGGGGCACAGTGCGGGTGATGCGGAGGATGCGATAAATCACACAAGTGTGGGGACCAGGTTCATAACGCCTGTGGCTCTGTGGGCCGGGCTGCTGGATGATCCGGCGGAATATGCGCAACGGTTTGCAGCGCTTGGGAGGCAGAAACCTGCTTTCGATTTGGAGGCCCTGGCATTGAGCCTGGTCTGTGTGGGTGTTGCAAATACTCCCCCGCAGGCCGAAAATGCACACCAGCCAGTACTGCCAACCAACCTTAAGGAAGCGCTGGCAGTACTGGCTAGTTTGCGGGACGCGCAAGCCTGCAACGCCCTGGCTCAGCTCTTTACGCGGTATGCCGAAGAGGGCGCGCAAGAGATCTATCAGTCTCTCTACTCGTTGCTGCCGGTTGATGGTATTGAGGAGTTTGTAACCCGGCTGAATGCTGAGATTGTTCCCGAACTCCTCTTTGCACGGTTGTGTGACGTGGTTGACGATGCGGCATATGAAACGATGGTCAAACGGCTGGTACGTGTATTAGGGCGCTTTGGTGCCGTCGCTGTCCCGCACGCCTCGGAGTTGAGCCTGGCGATGCAGGGGAGAAGTGAGCGTTTGCGGTCTGCCGCTATTAATATTCTGGGTGGAACTGATGAACAGGGCGCGGTAGAGCCATTAATTACCTGTTTGCATGATGTGAATCAATTCATTGTTGGACGGGCTGCCAATGCTTTGATCCGCCTTGGCCCAGAGCATTGCTTTACACCTCTCATTCAGGAACTGGAAGACCCCGCCGGGCAAGAAGTACACTGGACTGTTTTGCATATCCTGGAACGCTTTCTCAATGAGCCGAATGCTGCACGCCAGTTGACTCCCTCACAGCACGCGCGCCTTGTGAACGTGCTTTTGCATGTACTGACCTCTCATTATGCGCCAGAGGAGCAGAAGAAGGCGCGGGAAATGCTGGTGCAGCAGGGGCGTACGGCTGAGGTGAATGTAGCCGGGGAAAAAGCAGTAGAGCTACTGGTACAGTACCTCTCGTCCACCGATGATACAATTGTGCGCTCTGCACTCAGGACGTTGAAAGAAATTGGCTCTGCGGCTACTCCCTGCCTGCTTGACCAGTTGAAGCCACAAACGCCTGAGATGATGCGTATGCGCATTGTCGAAGTGCTGGGATATGTGCGCGACCAGCGTGCTTTGCCTTACCTGCTGCTCTCGCTGGATGATCCGGCATTAGTGGTTCAACAGCAAGTCGCGTCTGCTCTGCAGACCTTCGCACCGGAGAGTATTCCCGGCTTGATTGATCGCGTGCTGCATAGCGCTAGTGAGCTTGTTGCTACGCGAGCCGAGCAGGTATTGGGCGGAATTGGAGAGGCGGCCGTCACGCCCGTAATTCAGGCGCTCTCTCCTGTAGTACCTGGACGCACGCACCTGCTGGTGCGGGTGCTCGAGCGCATACGCGATCCGCGGGCGATACCGGCGCTCATAGCGCTGCTGCGTGACTCCACGCCTGCCCATACAGAACAGACGCTGCAGGTGGCCGTAGTACATGCGCTGGGACAGTTTCCTGATGAGCGGGTTGTAGCTCCCTTGCTCGACATGCTGGCAAGCTCGAATGCACTGATCTACGAGGGAGCGATCAACGCGCTGAGTTATCTTGAAGATGTGGCGCTGGATGAGCTGATTGCTGCGCTGGATGTGGAACCTCCAGAGGATGCTGTGAGCGAAGAGCAAAGGCGTGAAATTGGACAGAAGAGCATCCTCGCGACCCGCGTACAGCGTGCCTTGCTGGGGATGCCCCATTTCCCAGGGGAACGGTTACTCGAAGTAGCAGGTGTGGGGAGTGATGCGCAGGTCAAGCAAGTCATCGAAGTGTTTCTGGCAAAGGGGACCGAGGCGGCGCAGGTAGTAGTGGCAAATCTCTTCCATCCTGATGAGCGTATACAACGCTGTGTGCGTTCAATTGCCGGGGAGATGAGCGGGCAGGTAATTGTGCCGGCNTTGCTGGAGGCGTTGGACCATCCTGAACCNGGTTGGCGCGCCATGATTGCCAAATTTCTCCTGCGATATCCTCGCGAGGCCATACCGCCGCTGGTAAGTCTCCTGGACGACTTTGAACGGGGCAATAGCGCTGAGAAGATTCTCTTAGCTTTTGGGCCTGAGATACTGCCTTACCTGGTGGCTGGGCTGGATGCCTTGAACAACATGGCGCAGGAACGTTCGCAACGCATCGTCGTGACATTAGTGCAACAAATGCCGGAACTGATCTATGATGTTGTGCAGCTCTTCAGTCTCTCTCCCCCGCAGCGTGCGCGTGAGGCACTGTTGAATCTACTCACGAACGAACTGGTTGACTTGAGCGTACCGGCTCTGTTAGGGGGACTGGAAGATGCGCACCTGGTAGGTGATGTATCTGAAGCGCTGGTATGCCTGGTGAATGATAATGCGCGCAGTGAAATAGTTCTGAACGAGCTCCTGGAGGCGTTGAGAGTGGAGGAGAGGCGGCATGGCGCGGGAATTACATTGATCGAGGTTGGTGCAAAGGCTGTGCCAGGGGTTGGTAATCTGATCACCGACCGTGACCCGGCAGTAGCGCAGGCTGCGCAGAATATCATGACCGAAATGGGTGTGCCTGCCTTCGCATTTATCTGGGCTGCGCACAGCGATACGAGTAATCGTACCAGGCGGGAAGCGGCTCGCAGCATTTTCCGCAAAATGCCCACCGTGGTTATTAAGGATGAATTGGTTCAGCTTTTACAGAGCGATGAACCAGACGATATTACGATGGCTATGACCTTGCTGTTAGAACGTATCCATGAAGAGACGCTACTAGCACATCATGACCGCGAGATGATACCATCCCTGCTGGAATATGTGCAGGCGCACGGTGACGAGCGAGCCAGTTTACGTATTATCGGCCTGTTGATCTTACTCGATGGGCACGCGGTTATCGATCACGTGGCGCAGGTGCTCTATGACCATCCGAATCACCACGAACGCATCTTTCACGCATTACTGCTGCTGGGTGAAGAAGCGGAAGAGGTGCTTCTGGAGATGCTGCATGACCCGGATGCACCGGCGATACTGCGCGCAGAGGCTGCCAGTTTGCTGGGTATAGTTGCACCTAACGTAGATATTCGCGAGTATGCCAGGATGCTTGGTGAATACGGCCTGTGGGCCGGTCAATCGGTAGGCAGGGGTAGTGTGTTGCATCCCGATTGGTTAGCGATCTCGCTGCGTGCGTTAGGTGGTTTACTGGTTGGGGGTCATTGGGATACGATTGAACTGCAAAACCTGCGGCTCAACAGCAAGGAACGCAGCGCTGAGCGTGAGTTGTATGATGTCTTACTTGGTTGGCGCTACAGTCCATACATAACCATGCTCGAGAATGAGTTGCAAACCGAGCAGGAAGAACATAAAAGGAACATCCTGAAATTATCGCAACAAATCCTGGATATGCAAACGCATATGAGTGGACTGGAACACCAGTTGCAACAGTTGAACGTTGAACATGGTGTGCGAGGTGAGGAGCTGGACCTGGCTAATGAAAAGATCAAGGAACTCGAACAGGCGCTGGGCAGCGCAACGCAGGAGACGCGAGCTTTTCAAGACAATTTGCAGCGGTCGCTGCAGGAGAGGCAGACGTTAAAGAAAAGGATCGAGGAAATTGCAGAGGAGAGAGATACAGTACGAACGCAGCATGACGAGTGGCGTCGATATGCCGAGCAATTGGAGGCGGGTCTGCAACGTCCGCAGAGTCCAAAGAAGAAATAGGAAATAGGAGACATGCTTGTTTATTTACCTCGATTAGAGTATGATGCATTAAGATTTTTGTCACTAACAAGCAACATCTACCAAAGGAATTATAGATTCCTGGGAGGAAAATATGCGAAACCTCTTATCAAGGGTAAGCAATCCAGCCCTACGCTATGGCATCTTATGGGGCGTTATTTTCGGCTTCGTGCTGATTGCTGCTACTTTTTTGGGCATCATCAGCTTAGGCTTGATTATCCCATTGGTTCTCGCCCTCGTAGCGGGCTTGTTAGCGGGCAGACAGGCAGGGCAGAAGACAGGAAGAACAGTCACGGGTACTCTTTCAGGCTTGTGGACGGGCCTGATTGGTTCGCTCATCCTCTCCCTTCTCATCATGATTCTCATCCTTGTAAATGTAGATGCTATACGCCAAGCCTCTCAACAATATGCAAATTCACATCACCAACATATCACCTACACGAATTCGGATATAATTGTAGGTTACCTGATAAATCAAGGCCTCCTGATCGTGTCGGGAGTTCTCTTCGGTCTGGCAGGCGGAACCGTTGGCGGCATGATGGGCAGGAGTCGCTGGCGGCCACCTTCAGAGACTGAGGAATACCAGGAAGCAATGTTTGAGCCACCTTCAAAAACTCCTCCTGCCAAGTAGAATGGTAGCGTGTGGTCAGTTTGTCCCTTTCAGCAATCTGACAGTGAACTACCGCTGAGCTAAAGACTCAGCGGCTTCTTCGGAGGCCCAAGTTCACCAGACTCGCCACCAGAAATGGTGGCAGCGTTCGAGTGGTCATGATA
>JGI25616J43925_10001118_pt1 | contig 10410 bp, 7 predicted proteins | sample GraSoi2013_100cm_FD_43925 | JGI IMG/M metagenome (IMG submission 43925) | reverse complement strand
GGTCGCACGACCGGGACGTGACGGGGGTCGTAGTTCGTGTCCTTCATTTCCTCGGCGAAATTCCTGCTGCGGCTCACCAGAAAGTCGACGATGTGGTTGCGCACGCCGTAATAGAGCGGGTGGCGATGAACGTCGTTGCGCTGGCGTTCCTTGGGCAGCGGATTCTCGACAATCTCGGCGAGCACGGCGTTCGGGCCGTTGGTCATCAGCACCACGCGGTCGGCGAGATAGATCGCCTCGTCGACGTCGTGGGTGATCATGAACACGGTCTGGCCGGTCTCGAGGCAGATGCGCCGCACCTCGTCCTGCAGCGTGCCGCGGGTGAGCGCGTCGAGCGCGGAGAACGGCTCGTCCATCAGCATGATCTTCGGCTCGATCGATAGCGCCCGCGCGATGCCGACGCGCTGCTTCATGCCGCCCGAGAGCTCCGCCGGCCGCTTGTGCTCGGCACCGGTGAGACCGACGAGGTCGATGAATTTCTGCGCTTGTCGGTGGAGATCGTCCTTGCGCATGAAGCGCCATTTCGACGCCACCGCGTAGGCGACGTTGCCCATGACCGAGAGCCAAGGGAGCAGCGCGTGGCTTTGGAAGATCACCGCGCGGTCGAGGCTCGGGCCTTCGATCGATTGATTGTCGACGATCACGGTGCCATCCGACGGAGGCTCGAGTCCGGCCAGGATGTTGAGCACCGTGGTCTTGCCGCAGCCGGAGTGGCCGATGATGCAGACGAATTCGCCGCGTGCCATCGACAGCCACAGCTCCTCGAATACCGTCGTGCTGCCGCCCGGCGCCGGAAAGCGTTTGCTGATGCCTTCGATGGAGATGAATTTATCGGTCATGGGATCGGCCCAAGCTCGGAAGTGACGATCGAAAGAGAGCTCGGCTGTGGGTCAAAGCCTCACTCCGGAAACGTCACCAGCCGCGTCGCGCGCGCGAGAATCTGGTCGAGCACCATGCCGACGACGCCGATCACCAGGATCGCGGTGATCACGTTGGTAATGGAGAGGTTGTTCCATTCGTTCCACACGAAATAGCCGATGCCGGTGCCCCCGACCAGCATTTCCGCCGCCACGATAACNAGCCACGCTATGCCGATGGAAATTCGCATGCCGGTGAGGATCGTGGGCGCTGCCGCCGGCAAGATGATGGTGAAGGCGCGGCGGAAGGGGCCGACCTCGAGCGTGCGCGCGACGTTGAGCCATTCCTTGCGCACCGAGGCGACGCCGAACGCCGTGTTGATCAGCATCGGCCACAGCGAACAGATGAAGATCACGAAGATCGAGGACAGGCTCGAGTCCTTGATGGTGTAGAGCGCGAGCGGCATCCAGGCGAGCGGTGAGATCGGCTTGAGCACCTGGATGAAGGGATCGAGGGAGCGGTTCATCAGCGGCGACATCCCGATGAGGAAACCGATCGGAATCGCCACCGCCACCGCTATGAGATAGCCGGTCATCACCCGCGCGATCGAATAGGCGAGCTGGATGCCGAGCCCTTTATCGTTGGAGCCGCGGTCGTAAAACGGGTCCTTCAGGTGCTGCCAGACTTTCAGGCCGACCTCGGCCGGACCGGGCATCGCCGACTTGCCCTGGCTCGCGGTCGCGCCGACGAGCTTGGCGTATTCCGGATCCATGGGGACGGCGGGGCCGCTGCCCATGGTTGCGAGGTGCCACACGCCGACGAACAGGCCGAACAGCAGCAGCGAAACCAGCGCTGCGCGCCACGTCATTCCCATCATCCGTCTCCCGGCGAAACGGTTCTTCAAACGCGCTTGATGGCGAAGCTCTTGAGGTAATCGTCGGGCTTCGCCGGATCGAACTCCTTGCCCATGACCTTGAAGCTTTTCGAACTGGTCGTCGGCGGCGCGAGCCCGACCTCCTTCATGAGCTTGGCGGTGTCGGTGGCGAGATAGACCTGCTCGGCCACCGCCTTGTAGTCGACGTCTCCTTTGATCTGTCCCCAACGCTTCATCTGGGTGAGAATCCAGACCGCGAACGATTGCCACGGGAACGGATCGAAATCGATGCGGTCGGGATCGCGCTTCACGTTGCCGAGCCCGTCGGCATAGGTGCCGGTGAGGATCTGTTCGAGCACGATCTCGGGCTGATTGAGGTAGTTCGCCGGCGCAATGGCCGCGGCGATCTCTTTGCGGTTCTCGGCCTTATGCGCGAACGCGGTCGCGTCGATGATCGATTTGAGCAGCGCTGCGTAGGTGTTCGGCATGGTCGTGACGAACTCCTTGGAGGCGGCGAACGCGCAGCACGGATGCCCCTCCCACAATTGCTTCGACAGGATGTGGATGAAGCCGACGCCGTCATAGACCGCGCGCTGGTTGAACGGATCGGGGCCGAGGAAACCGTCGATGTTGTCGGCGCGCAGATTGGCCACCATTTCCGGCGGCGGCACCGCGCGGATCTGGATGTCCTGGTCGGGGTCGATGCCGTGCTCGGCGACGTAATAGCGCAAGAGATAATTGTGCATGGAGTAGTCGAAGGGCACCGCGAACTTGAAGCCTTTCCAGAACTTCGGATCGTTCTTGTCCTTGTGCTTGGTGGCGAGCGTAATGGCTTGGCCGTTGATGTTCTCCACCGCCGGCATGGTGTAGGGCATCGGGTTCGAGCCGGCGCCGAGCGTGATCGCCAGCGGCATCGGCGAGAGCATATGGGCGGCGTCGTATTCCTTGTTGAGGGTCTTGTCGCGAATGACGGCCCAGCCGGCGGTCTTGATCACCTCCACGTTCAATCCATGCTTGCTGTAGAAGCCCATGGGATGGGCCATGATGATCGGCGTGGCGCAGGTGATCGGGATGAATCCGACCTTGAGATCCTTCTTCTCGATCGCGCCGCCCTGCGCGAATACATCGGTCGCGGTCTTGAGCGGGAAAAGCTGCGAGAGCACGGCGAGCGCGGTCGACGCGCCGACCGATTTGAGGAACGCGCGGCGCGCGGCGTCCTTCGGAAACACGGCGCGCATCACCGCCGACGCGACCACGCCTTGGTAGCGCTTGTCTTCGCTCTCGATCGGCGCGCATTGGAGCGCAAGTTGCGCGTCGTGCTCGGCCTGGCTGCGATGGCGCCCGCAGCTGCATCCCGTCCGATCGAGTCGGCGCTCGGGATCGAAGGGGTTGTCGAAGGTCGACATGGCGGCGCGCTCCGGCGTTGTGCCGGCGGGGAGCACCGGCATCCATCCACGAATTAGCAATGGACGTGCCAATCCATCGGTTTGGAGGGGCCGCGATTTCCCCTCTCGGTCCGGGCTTTGCGGGCGAAAACTGCGACCGACCGCCTGTTTGTTAGGCAATCGCTGAAGTTTCGAGCAGAACGACGCGAATGCCGCAGGTCGGCGCACGCGTCACCGAGCCGCGAGCGCGGCGCATCCCTCGCTCGGAGGAAGGCGGGCTCTGCCCATGGTTTAGGCGCGTCCTCGCGAATTCCGCCCGCAACGCCCCTGGGTGCGCCGCGGCGCCCCGCCGATTTTGCATCTGCATCAGCCGGTTGGGAGCGAACCCCAAGCGCTGGCCAGTTCTGGCACGACCTTTGCGGAACCCGCTGCGGACACCCGCTGCGATTGGGAGATTGCCATGAAGCGTCGTGAATTCCTCAAATCGATGACCGCGTTGGCGGCGGGCAGCGTACTGCCGGCGGCGCCGGCGATCTGGTCGCCGGCCAAGGCGCAATCGCGCCAGGAGACGTTGCTCATCGTCTCCGAGAGCGGCCCTAACAATATCGACATCCACGGCGTGGGCACCAACGTCCCCGGCTACGAGGTGTCCTGGAATTGCTACGACCGGCTCATCAGCCACGAGATGAAGACGCTGCCGAACGGCGTGCAGTATTACGATCGCGACAAGTTCAGGCTCGAGCTCGCCGACGACATGAAGGTCGGCGACATGTCGGTCACTTTCAAGCTGAAGAAGAACGCGGTNTTCCAGGACGGCACACCAGTCACGGCNAAGGACGTCAAGTGGTCCCTCGACCGCGCCGTCACGGTCGGCGGCTTCCCGACCTTCCAGATGGGCGCGGGCTCNTTGACCAAGCCCGAGCAGTTCGTGGTCGTCGACGACAATACGGTCCGCGTCGATTTCCTGCGCAAGGATCGTCTCACGCTGCCGGATCTCGCTGTGATCGTGCCAGCGATCTACAACTCCGAGCTCGTCAAGAAGCACGCCAACGAAAAGGATCCCTGGGGCCTCGAATACACCAAGCAGAACACCGCCGGCAGCGGCGCATACCGTGTGGTGAGTTGGAACGCGGGGACCGAGGTCATCCTCGAACGAAACGACAAGTGGGTTGGCGGACCGCCGCCGAAGGTGAGGCGTATCGTCTGGCGCATGGTGCCCTCCGCCGGCAACCGCCGCGCGCTGCTCGAGCGCGGCGATGCCGACATTTCCTACGACCTGCCGAACAAGGATTTCGTCGAGCTCAAGGATCTGGGCAAGCTCAATATCGTCTCGACGCCCTATTCCAACGGCATCCAGTACATCGGCATGAACGTGAAGAATCCGCCGTTCGACAATTTGAAGGTGCGCCAGGCCGTCGCTTACGCGATTCCCTACCAGAAGATCATGGACGCGGTGCTCTTCGGCCTCGCCAAGCCCATGTTCGGGGCACCGGCCGAGTCGCCGACCGAGGTCGCGTGGCCGCAGCCGCACAAGTACAACACCGACATCGCCAAGGCCAAGGCGCTGCTCGCCGAGGCCGGCTATCCCAACGGCTTCGAGACCACGCTGTCGTTCGATCTCGGCTTTGCCGGCGTCAACGAGCCGCTCTGCGTGCTGACCCAGGAGAGCCTCGCCCAGATCGGCATCAAGTGCACGATCAACAAGATTCCCGGCGCGACCTGGCGCACCGAGCTCAATAAGAAGGTGCTGCCGCTCTACACCAACGTGTTCTCGGGTTGGCTCGATTATCCCGAGTATTTTTTCATCTGGTGCTATCACGGCAAGAATTCGATCTTCAACACCATGAGCTATCAATCGAAGGAGCTCGACGCGTTGATCGACGGGGCCGTGACCGCGGCGGCGGAAGGCGACAAGACGGCCTACGACAAGGACGTCAAAGGATTCGTCGATCTCGCCTACGCCGACATGCCGCGCGTCCCGCTCTATCAGCCCTTCGTCAACGTCGCGATGCAAAAGAACGTGTCGGGATATCAGTATTGGTTCCACCGCCGCCTCGACTACCGCGCGCTGGTGAAGGGGTGATGCGCTTCCGAATCCGATTGATCAATTCGGATCACTGTCGTCCCCGCGAAAGCGGGGACCCATGACCACCGGCTCTGGAATATGGGTCCCCGCTTGCACGGGGACGACTACATGGTTGGGGCAAATGCTGCCATGCTGATGATGGTCGTCAAGCGCATGCTGATCGCGGTGCCGAGCCTGGTCGGCGTGGTGATCGTCACCTTCTTGCTGACGCGGGCGCTGCCCGGCGATCCCGCGGCCTATTTCGCCGGGCCCGCTGCCACCAACGAGGCGATCGAGCAGATCCGCGTCAAGCTCGGCCTCGACAGGCCGCTCTACGTGCAATTCATCCGTTACGTCGGCGATTTGGCGCGCGGCGACCTCGGCAACTCGCTCACCACCGGGCAGCCGGTCGGATACGAGATCAAGACCCGTCTGCCGGCCTCGGCGGAGCTCACTTTGCTCGGACTGATGGTATCGATGGCGATCGCGGTGCCGCTCGGAATTCTGGCGGCGACGCGGCCCAACTCCGTCATCGACCATGTCTGTCGCGTCGTCTCCACCGCCGGGGTGTCGCTGCCGGTGTTTTTCACCGGCCTGATCCTGATCTACGTCTTCTACTATCTGCTCGGCTGGGCGCCGGCGCCGCTCGGACGGCTTGACGTCTTCTTCAGCCCGCCGCCGCACGTGACCGGCTTCTATCTCGTCGACAGCCTGATCGCGGGCGATGGCGAGGTGTTCTTCTCCAGCCTCAAGCAGCTGGTCCTACCGGCGCTCACGCTCGGCATCTTCTCGCTCGCGCCGATCGCGCGCATGACCCGCGCGTCAATGCTCGCCGTGCTGGCGTCCGACTTCGTGCGCACCGCGCGCGCGAGCGGGCTCACGCCCTTCACTGTGATCGTCACCTACGCTTTCCGCAACGCCATGCTGCCGGTCATCACCACGCTTGGCATGGTGTTTTCCTTCCTGCTCGGCGCCAACGTGCTGGTCGAGAAGGTATTTGCCTGGCCCGGCATCGGCTCGTTCGCGGTCGAAGCGCTGATCGCGTCTGACTTTGCGCCGCTGCAAGGCTTCGTCCTCACCATGGCGGTGATGTATGTCGTGCTCAACCTCTTGATCGACGTGCTCTACGGCCTGATCGATCCGCGCGTGAGGATCGAGGCATGAGCAAAGCGTCTCGCGGTGAATTGAGTACAACCGCGCAACAGACTCGGTCTGCTCCCTTCCCCACGCGCCCCGGGCTTGCCCGGGTCGCGTCTTTTCTTGCGCAAGTCGGGCAAGCCCGACGTGCGTTGGGGGAGGGCTGGGGAGGGGGGTCGTTGTTATCGCCCGAGGCATCACAGCCAAATTCCAACCCCACCCCTAACCCCTCCCCACAAGGGGGAGGGGAATCCACCGCGTCTGTGGCAACGTCGCGCGGCATTTCCGCCGGAATACGCATCGCGCCAGCCCTCGCACACAACACTGGCTTCTCCGCCGGGTTGCGGCACGCCCGTTACATTCTCAGCGAGAACGCGGTGACCGGTTTTGCCTTCGCGCTGTTTCTCGCGATCGTGCTCGCGGCCTTGGCCGGTCCTTATCTCGTCCCTTATGACCCGCTCGCCAGCGATACGGCGGCGGCGCTGAAGGCGCCGTCGGCGGCGCACTGGTTCGGGACCGACCAGCTCGGCCGTGACGTGTTCAGCCGCGTCGTCGTGGCGACGCGGCTCGATTTTTTCATCGCCGTCGCCTCGGTGGCGCTGGTCTTTCTCATGGGCGGGCTCGCCGGCGTCGCCGCCGGATTTTTCGGCGGTTGGACCGATCGCGTCGTCGGCCGCATCGCCGACACGATCATGGCCTTCCCGCTGTTCGTGCTGGCCATGGGCATCGTCGCCGCGCTCGGCAACACCGTGCAGAACGTGGTGTTGGCCACCGCGATCGTGAATTTCCCGCTCTATGCACGCATCGCTCGCGCCGAGGCCAACGTCCGCCGCGAGGCCGGCTTCGTGCAGGCGGCGCGGCTCTCCGGCAACAGCGAGCTCCGCATCCTGCTCGCTCAGATTCTGCCGAACATCATGCCGATCATGGTGGTGCAGATGTCGCTGACCATGGGCTACGCCATTCTCAACGCCGCCGGCCTCTCCTTCATCGGCTTGGGCGTGCGTCCGCCGACCGCCGAATGGGGGATCATGGTGGCGGAAGGCTCCGCGTTCATGGTCTCGGGCGAATGGTGGATCGCGTTCTTTCCTGGCGCCGCGCTCATGGTCGCGGTGTTCTGCTTCAACCTGCTCGGCGACGGGCTGCGCGACATCGTCGATCCGCAACGGCGCACCTGAGGCGGCCATGACCGAAGCGGTTCCGCTCCTCGATGTTGCAGACCTCACCGTCGAATTCTCGACGCGCCGCGGCATCGTGCGCGCGGTGGAGCACGTCGATGTGAGCATCGCCAAGGGCGAGACCGTCGGCATCGTCGGCGAGTCCGGCTCCGGCAAATCGGTCACCTCCTATGCGGTGATGCGCATCCTGGATCGCGCCGGACGCATCGCCGCCGGGGCAGTGCATTTCACCGGCCTCGACGTGCGCGCCGCAAGCGAGGATCAAATGCGTAACCTGCGCGGGCGCGAAATGTCGATGATCTTCCAGAACCCGCGCGCGGCCTTGAATCCGATCCGCAAAGTCGGGCGGCAGATCGAGGACGTGCTGGAGCAGCATTCGCAGGTGGATTCCTCCGCGCTCACGGACAAGGCGATCGAAATACTCGATCAGGTGCGCATCGCTCGCCCGCGCGAGCGCTATCATGCCTATCCGTTCGAGCTCAGCGGCGGCATGTGCCAGCGCGTGGTGATCGCGCTCGCGCTCGCCTGCCGTCCCCAACTCCTCATCGCCGACGAGCCGACGACCGGCCTCGACGTGACGACGCAGAAGACGGTGATGGACCTCATCGTCGAGCTCACCAAGCAGCGCGGCATGTCGACGATCCTCATCACCCACGACCTCGGCCTGGCCGCCACCTATTGCGACCGCGTGGTGGTCATGGAGAAGGGCCGCGTGGTGGAGACCGCGCCGTCGCGCGAGATTTTCACCGCCCCCTCGCATCCCTACACGCGCAAGCTCATGCGTGCGACCCCGCGCCCCGGCACATCGCTGCGCGATCTCCTGCCCGAGGACGAGAGTTCGTACGAGGCGCGTCCGCCCACTGCAACCCCCACCCCAACGCAAGTCGGGCCTGCCCGACTTGCGCAAGACAAGACGGAACCCGGGCAAGCCCGGGTTCCGTGGGGAGGGAAGCGCACCGAGTCTGCCGTGCGATCCAACGGTAAAAGCGGAGCGCCGCTGCTGGTGGTGGAGAAGTTGGTCAAGGAATACCCGCGCAAGGGGCTTGGAGGTTTCGCGAAAATCTTTCAGCNCCAGCCCGCGCCCGAGCCCGAGACCTTCCGCGCGGTGGACGGCATCAGCTTTACCATCAACCGCGGCGAGAGCGTCGGCCTGGTCGGAGAGTCCGGCTGCGGCAAGTCGACGACTTCCACGATGGTGATGCGCCTCATCGACAAGAGCGACGGCGTCATCATGTTCGACGGCGAGGACATCGGCGCGATTGCGGCCAAGGCGTTCGCCAAGCTGCCGCTGCGCAAGCGCATCCAGATGGTGTTCCAGGACCCGACCGACAGCCTCAATCCACGCTTCACCGCCGCGCGCGCCATCGCCGACCCGATCTTGCGACTGGCCAATCTGAAGGGACGCGAGGCGGTACGTGCGCGCTGCGAAGCGCTGGCCCGCCAAGTCGGCTTGCCCGTCGAACTGCTCGACCGCTTTCCGCATCAGCTGTCCGGAGGACAAAAGGCGCGCGTGGGCATCGCGCGGGCGATCGCGCTCAACCCCGAACTCGTCATCCTCGACGAGCCGACGGCGGCGCTCGACGTGTCGGTGCAGGCGGTCGTTCTCAATTTGCTCCAGGAGCTCAAGGATACGCTGGGGATGAGCTACCTGTTCGTCTCCCACGATCTCAACGTGGTGCGGCTGCTGTGCGATCGCGTCATCGTCATGCGGGCGGGACGCATCGTCGAACAAGGGCCGACCGAAGAGATTCTGGTTTCGCCGCAAGCGCAATATACTCGCGACCTCTTGGCCGCCATTCCCCATCCCATGTTCGCGTAGCGGGAGTGGGACGGTCCATTCCGCGAAAGCGGGACCCAGGTTTAAGGCTGGATTCCCGCTTGCGCGGCAGTGAGCGCTGGAGCGACTTCGGGATAGAACGCAAATGACCAAGCGAGCCAAATCGAGCAAAAGCAAAGCTAAGACACCGCGCGCACGAGCGAAGGCGCGCGCGAGGCGGATGTTTCCCAAGAGGGGNCGCAAAACTGCCAAGCGCGATCCTCTCGACAGCTTCGTCGATGCCGCGGCGCACGCCCTCGATCTCAAGATCGAGCCGACCTGGAAGGGTGCGATCAAAACCAATCTCGAGGTGACGCTCGCGCTCGCAGCCCTGTGCGCGGATTTTCCGCTGCCGGACGATGCCGAGCCGGCGCCGGTTTTCTCGGCCTAGGGCAACTCGGGATGGACACCGCCTGGGCGCATGCGAGCGAGATCGCCGCTGCCGTATCCGACAGCCGCACGAGCGCGACCGCGGTCGTGGGCGGAGCGCTGGCGCGGATCGCGAAACATGATCGCGCGCTCAACGCGTTCACCGCCGTCACCGAGGAGCGCGCGCTTGCCAAGGCCGCGGCGATCGATGCTGAGCGTGCAAGGGGCCGTCGGCTCGGCGTGCTCGCCGGCGTGCCGTTCGCGGTCAAGAATTTGTTCGACATCGCCGGGCTGCCGACGCTCGCCGGCTCGAAGATCAATCGCGACCGCGCGCCGGCCGCGCGCGACGCCACCGTCATCGCACGCCTAGAAGCCCACGGCGCCGTGCTCGTGGGCGCGCTCAATATGGGTGAATATGCCTACGACTTCACCGGCGAGAACGTCCACGACGGCGCCTCGCGCAATCCCCACGACGTCAGCAGGATGACGGGCGGCTCCTCCGGCGGCTCGGGCGGCGCGGTCGCCGGCGGCCTCGTGCCGATCGCGCTCGGCTCCGATACCAACGGCTCGATCCGCGTGCCGGCCTCGCTCTGCGGGATTTTCGGCCTGAAGCCGACCTACGGCCGGCTTTCCCGCGCCCACACGTTTCCCTTCGTTGCAAGCCTCGATCACGTCGGACCGTTGGCGCGCAGCACGCGCGATCTCGCGCTCGCCTATGACGCGATGCAGGG
>JGI25616J43925_10001117_pt1 | contig 10411 bp, 11 predicted proteins | sample GraSoi2013_100cm_FD_43925 | JGI IMG/M metagenome (IMG submission 43925) | reverse complement strand
AATTGCGCCCATCATCAAACTATCAGTTGTCAGCGGAATAGACTTCCGTTGCTGCTCCTCCCCCGTTTTGCGGTTTTGGAGCAAACGAATCGCACCCAGCCTGTCGTCTTGTACTCGACGCTACGGTTATCGTGCTGGAACCTGGGATAGCCCTTCTTGCCCGGCTTCTTCTGCTTGCAATGCTCATAGAAGCGGGAAATAGCACACCACGCTCTATCTGCACTGGCTTGACGAGCTTGGGAGTTGAGCCGAGTAGCAAAGGGATAGTCTTTAGCGAGTACCGCACAATAGCACTGCAAATCATTCTTGTTGATGCCACGAGTATCCATCCACAGGCGCAAGCACTTATTGCGGATGAATTGGGTGATGCGTATCGCCTCATCGATAGCAGCATACGTGTGCTTGGAGCCACCTAGTTTGTACTCGTAGATCAGCATTCTTTTCCCTTTGCTTGTCGTTGCTTGATATATTCACGCAAGATCCAGATCACCAGATTATGAAAAGATCGGCCATCTTCTTTGGCAAACTGCTTCAGAGCAGCATAGACATCTGCTGGATAGCGCGTATTGATCTTGATTTCTTTGTCCGTATTCATAGTACTAGTTTAGCACAAAGATAGTACTATGTCAACATATCCACCCAACCCAAGCCCCGAAACAAGCAACGCCCATTCATCCCCTGGATACATCACCGGGGCTTTCTGGGCCGGTGACTGTAATACGTTTGCACCCCCCATAACACATGCTGCTGCTCTTCACCCACATCCTCAAAGAGGGAGTAGGCAGGGAGCTGGGAGTCGTGGCACCGCCCGCCTCACCGTCGACAAATAGGCTTGTGCGTTGATCGACGTGGTAACGGCCCACTCGGGCCACCCGATACCACGTCGCTCGATACCATCAACATGCATGACCAGATCACCAAAGACGGACTGGTACACCTCCAACAACTCCCTGGTCACGGCCATATAGTACAGCTTCGAGACGCAATGGGGAGCGAGAAGCTCCGCATCAACAAAGGCCGGATCGGCGGCGCGAACAATAGCGGCCGTCGTGAACTGTGAAATGGCGATGTGATCCGGGTGCCCATAGGAGCCATCGGGTCCGAAGGTAAGGACGACCTGGGGCTGCACGCGCCGCAGATGCNCGGCAATTTTTGCTATCGCTTCCTGTGNGGNAGCCTGGTCCAGGTCACCATCGATGTAGTCGAGGAAATCGACGCGGTGGAGACCTAGCACTTCCGCTGCTGCGTATAATTCAGCCTCGCGTCTCTTGCCCAATGCCTCCAGGCCCGGATACTCCTCCTGGCTGCCGAACCAGCCACGCTCTCCCCGTGTCGCCGTGACGAGATAGGTTTCGATCCCCTCGGCAGCATACTTCGCAAGGACGCCGCCATTGCCCAAGGACTCGTCGTCGGGGTGGGCCAGCACACACATCAGTTTTAGTTTCTTTGTCATACGCTTTCCCTCGCTGCCTTGATAATTCACACTCCAATGCCATTGAGCAGCCAAGCGGGATGGGCCAGCCAGAGGGCCGAAAGACCCAGCAATCTGTACTGCTGATTGAGTTGAGAATGAGATGAATGGAACTGCTATAGTGTGACCTCGTAGAGGTTGTTGAAGGGGTTCTCCAGTGGAACCCGCCGCACACTGCTGAAGCCAGCCTCCCGAGAGAGCTCCTGCAACTTCCCTTCCGGCAGACCCACCGTGCCAAGCCCTTCACCATGGCCGGAGAGCGAGGTGGTCATGCAATAGAGCACACTGAAGCCATAGAACAGGCTCCCCAGCGGCCCGGCATTGCCTTCCAGGTGCTCGGCGCAATTGATGTCCAGGCACACATAGCTTCCATCTGAGCGCAGCGCCTGGCGAATAGCCCGCAGCAACCCACGCGGGTCGATGGCATCGTGGATGACATCAAAGGTGGTGATCACATCATACTGTTCGGGCAAGCCTGTGGAGACGTCGCGATGCTCGAAGCGCACCCGGTCGGCGACACCCGCTGCCTGGGCCAGCGCGGTGGCCTGGGCGATAGTCGGCTCGAAGATGTCATAGCCGACATAGCGCGAGCGCGGGAAGGCTTGCGCCAGCTTGATCAGGGCTTTGCCGCGTCCACAGCCAACATCGGCCACCAGGGTGCCGCGTTCCAGCTTGGCCTGCACCTCGGGCATCGCTGGCACCCACACCGGGATGAGCAGGTTCTCAAACCAACCTGCGGTGTAGCGTTCTAGTCCATCCCACATGTTGTGATCGTAGGCTGATTGAGGTACGCCTCCCCCGTGCTGGAAGGCCTGGATCAGCTGGTTGAGGGGTCCGACCGTACCTGCTAACATCTGGTGGATGCCACCGAAGAAGATGGGACCATTTTCCTGTGCCAGCACAGGCAGGTGCTCGGCGGGTAACGTGAAGCGCTCACTTGCCGGGTCGTACTCCACATAGCCAGCGCTAGCCATCGCGCCGAGCCATTCACGTGCATAGCGTTCATTGATGTCTGCACGAGTTGCCAGTTGCGCACTGGTCGCTGGCCCATGTGCCAGTTGCTTGAAGAGCCCGAGGCGATCCCCAATGCTGGCCATAATGGTCATGGTCATGCCACTGGTATCACTGAGCACCTTGCCCAAAAACGCTTCGGTTTTCGCCTGATCGACGCTCTGTTGAGTTGTCATGTCTCGTCCTCCTTGTGTTGTCTTTCACGGAGTCTCCGCCCCTTGGAGGGAAACTCGAAAACATCCATGAAGTTCCCTGTAGTAAGTTGAGAAGTCGTGGTGTGACGTCGCTGTGCTTCTTCTCTCAGGACTAGTATGCACGAAAACCACCGGATTTCTCTTCGTGAAAATACGAAGAGAATCGAGGACACGATACGAAGATTTCTGTGAGGAAGAGCGGGAGAGATACGTAGCTTTCGGGAAGAGCGATACAGAAGCGTCTGGGAGGTGCTTCAGGTCCACCCCGGTATGTTTCAAGAAGAGACGTGTTGTCGTACCCTGGTCGGCGCTCAGAGCTGGCTCTGCTCTTTTTGCCCCAGCCCTTTTTCGCTGGCCCACACCGCGATCTGTGCCCGCGAGGTAAAGCCTAATTTGGACAGCATGTTCTCGATGTGCTTCTCAATCGTCCGTGTGTTGACGACCAGGATATCGGCGATCTCCCGACTCGCTTTGCCCTGTGCAATCAACGCGGCCACTTCGCGTTCGCGCTCCGTGAGCCCACCAAAGGCGCTTTTGGTGACACGGCGCGGCGAGAGTGGCCGGGAACGAGGAAGCTGTGCGGTTACGCGTGAGAAGAAAATCTCCCGTAGGGCTCCGTCTGGGACATTGGCAGCAAGTTCCTCGACTATCTCTTGTGTAGTTAAAAAGGCATGTTCGGCTTCTTCGGAGCGCCGCTGTGCTGCATACAGTTTGCCCAGGTCTAGATAAATGCGCCAGAGCCATGGTCGCAACCCCTGTGCATGGGCGGCTGCTTGTGCAGCTTGTAGAACAGTTTCGGCTTCTGCTTCCCGATGAAGCGCCACGAGGGCCTCACCGCGCAGTTTCCAGAGGCGAGGGATGACACGCTCCTCAGACATGTTCGCGGCAGATGTGATCAGCCGATCGGTGATATCCAGCGCCAGGCCAGGGTCACCACGTGCAAGGGCGAGGTCGGCGCGTGCAGCCCAGACGATCCGCTGCCCGATCGTTTGGGTGGGATCATCAGGCCCGAGCGCGGCGTTGAGGAGGGATTCGGCCCGCGTTACATCGTGTTGTGCAAGAGAGACGAGAGCAAGGAACTCAGATACAATGCGGGTCCAGAACCGTGAGCCAATCTCCTGTGCGAGTACGAGCGCTTGCTCCAGGTGCTGCTGTGCCGTTGGCAGGACGAGCAGGTCGAGATAGAGCTCCCCCAATGCCGAGTGTCCGGCCGTCATCCATTGACGATGCTCGATGTCCTCGGTGATGTCAAGGCCACGCTGCGCCACCTCCAGCGCACGTGCGTACTGACCCCGTGGGCCCAGGCACATGCCCATGTGAATCAGGGCGTAGGCTTCATCAGAGCGCTGGCCAATCTCGCCTGCGATCTTCAACGCGAGCTCACCTTGCTGAAGCGACTCCGCAAAACCTGCCGCCGCTGGGACGAGCGTCTCGGTCTGATAATTGCCGCCACACAACATCAGGGTTGCCAGACTGTTTGGCAAACGCGCACGCTCGTCCAGCTCACGCAAGAGCGCGATGGCTTGCTCATAATATGCTGCACTTTGCATCAGGTCGCCGCTCAGATAACTCGCCACCCCCAGCAGGTCCAGCGTCTTGGCAAAGCCGCTGCGATCGTGCAATCCTTGAAACGTAGCCAGTGCCTCTTGATGGAACCGCAGCGCTTCATGCGGTTGCTCGACATTCAGGTACCAGTTGCCCAGGCGGTTGAGGCTGTGGGCCAGGGCTGCAGGATCATCCATGGTGCGTGCCAGTTCAAGTGCCTGCTGGTAATAGTCCCCCGTCTGGGCGTAAGCGCGCCCCGCCCACAGAAAACCTAAGTCGAGCAACGCCTGCCATTCCCCGTGGCGATCGGAAGCGTCGTGGGCCAGCTGAAGCGCGGTCTCATGATCAGCACGCGCCCGCTCAAAGTCTCCCAGGGTTTCGTAGGCCATCCCACGCGCACGATACAAGCTTGTAGGAGGCGTGAGAGACACATGACGTGCGGCATCGATCGCCCGCGTGAAGTGAAGAGTGGCCGCCTGCGGTGCATAGAGGGCCTGCGCCTGCTCGCCGGCACGTTGGCCATACGCCAGCGCTTTCTCCCAGACCCCTGCTTCAGAAAAATGGGAGGCCAAATCGGCCAGGTGCGCCTCGACGCTCGAGGCGTAGAGACGCTCCAGCGTTTCGGCAATCGTACGGTGCAACGCCTTGCGTTCGCGGACCAGGAGTTGCCCATAGACGGCCTGCCGCGTCAGTGCGTGCCGGAACGCAAATTGCTCGTCCGACTCCTCGACGACGAGTTGGGCCACGATCAACTCCTTGATCAAGGAGAGCAGTTCGTCTTCATTGCAGTGCGTCACCCACTGAAGTAACGTAAAATCGAAGCGTCGTCCGGTCACCGCTGCTAGAGTCAACACGCGCCTGGCCTGTTCACTCAGGAGATCGGTGCGCTGCTGCAGGGCATGCTGCACACTGCGGGGAATACGCAACTCGGCGAGTGGTTTGCGATCCCAGCGACCGTTCATGTAAAAGATATCACCTGCGGCTATGAGCGATTTAAGAACTTCTTCGACGAAAAAAGGATTCCCCTCTGTGAGTTCATAGATGGGGTCAAGCAAGTCTAAGCGGGCCGAGCGGGACAGGGAGAAAATGGCACGGAGCATCGCATCAACATCACTGAGTGTGAGGTGTGCTAGCCAGAGTTCCTGGGCCAGCCGTTCCCGATCCAGTTGCGCCAGGAACTGCCGAAGGCGGGGGCGTACTTCATCGCTGCGGTAGGTCAACAGCAGGAGGAGCGGCTGTGTCGTACTGCGTCGCGCCAGGTAATGGAGGAATTCCAGGCTGGTATCATCACTCCAATGAATATCTTCAATGATGAGCAACACGGCTTGCTTCCTGGCCTGGCCTATGAAGAACTGCGCAAGGGCAGCGAAGAGGCGGCGTTTCTCCTGTTCGGGGTCCGGCGAGGATGGTAGAGGCTGATCAGGTGGCAGGGGCACAAGATCGGGGAGCAATGGATACATTTCACGAGTAAAAGGTGCTAAATCGGAGGTGATCGTTGCCGCTTGTTGGCTGGCTGCATACGCGCGCAAGAGATCGAGGAGTGGAGCGTACGGGCAGGAGAAATCAGACGGGAAGCAATTGCCCTGCAAGAGCAGGACGTTATGGGTCGCGGCGTAGGTTTTCGCCTCGGCCACCAGCCGCGATTTGCCAATTCCTGCCTCACCGCTGATCAGGGCCACGTGCCCTCTCCCGCCTTTCGCCTGCTCAATGAGCTGGTGGAGGGTTGCTAGATCAGTTGCGCGGCCAATGAAGACCGGGCAAATGATCGAGGTACCGAAGAGCGTCTCCATAGCGTTTTTCACCTTTTGACCAACGTGTTCACTCCAATTGAGGATATCCTCTCTCTCCACGCAGAAAATGACTTGCAATTCTGCTTTACTCACCAGCAGATTGGGTCTGGTAAGCCTCTAAGGTGCTTTCAATCTGCCGCAGATGGGTGATATCATGTGCCACCCAGTGCGTGAGCCACTCCTCAGCGGTAAAAAAGCCGTATTCAGGTTGGTGTCCTTCGCGTGCCCAATCCGACTCGCGCAACATGGTGATGATGCCCAGGCTCGCAGCACGTTGCAGATCGAAGTCGCTCAGCAGTTCGCTCACGCGGTCGCGTGTTGTATTGCGGTTCGCGTGCCACCCCTTCTCGTCATGTGGAGCAAGGGAAGGACGATCTTCCTTGATCATGCGCTCAAGACGCGTCCGCATCACGTACATTTCGTCGTCAACCAGATGAGCTAGGATTTCACGGATGCTCCAGTCACTGGTTGCTGGCCGGAAGTCGAGAGCACGATCTGAGAGGGAAGACGCCAAGCGGAGAAGCGTCGGGTGAGTCTGTTGGAGCGTTGCAATGAGTTGAGCACGGGAAGGAGCCATAGGGAAAGTACCTCTTTTCTCACACGAAATGGCACAAACTGCAGTGCCACCAAATCGGCTTGCGAAAGCAAGAAAGAAAGCTGTGACTACTGTATCAACACGTTGACAAGAAGTGATCCCAGCCTCTGTCGGGGCAGAGAATGGACAGAGCCCTTTCTTCTTCACATCGTTCTCAGTATAGCAGGTTTGGTTGTCCCAGTGTAGTTCAGTAAAACGCCTGTGGCCTGAGATCCTGCTGAAGCTTTTATTTCTCTACGCTCTCGTTAGCGTATGTTTTCCCCGCAAAAATATGGTGACCCTCCTATAGAGCCAGCAGAGGAGAGCCGGAACGGATTGGGGGTCTGTCAACAGCGAGCTAGAGGCGAACCACTCAGTGTGGGTTCAACCTACACGAGCCCTGGAAAAAAGTCTTTTTTTATCTGGTTACTTTTTACGCCCATATTTTTAAGTATGTGCTCATACGCTCTCACCATGTCTGGGGGACCGGATACATAAAACGTTCGCTCTATATAGTCCGGAACCGCTCCCAGAATCATGTGTTCATCTATTCTGCGTACTAGACCAGGCCAATTTCGCGGAATAGCTTGCCTATTGGTCAGAGTATAGATCACCTTGATACCAAGTTTCGTTTGCGCTTCGCTTAAAATGTCCTTATAGGCAATTTCATCTGCGGTTTTATTTGCATAGAAAAGGACAATATCTCGTTGCTCTTTCCTATCAAGGAGATATTTCAACATGCTCCTGAATGGTGTGATACCGATACCTCCAGCAATGAAGACCAGTTTTTGCTTGGGGTCTTGGGGAAGCGTAAAATCTCCGGCAATTTGTCCCGCAATAATTTTAGACCGGCTATCTATTCTATACAAAGTATTCTTGAAACTGCTGCTGTCTGCGTAAAACCGTACACCCAGGTGGAGATTTTCCTCGGTTGGCGATGAGGCAAGGGTAAAAAACCGGCGATTGCCCCGGCTATCCGGTTTCGGATGCGCAAGTGTAAACTCCATATATTGCCCAGGTTCGAATACCAGTCTTTGCGATGGCTTGAAAACGAAATCTACAATGTTGGATGAATTCTTACTTTTTCTTTTCAACTTGAGCTCAACTTTCTGCTTGGGACTGACGATGTAGGAGTAGACGTTGCCGATGACCAGCGCCAGCTCGGGGGTAGAGTAGATAGGTCCAAGATGAATTTGGGGAATGAACAAAATGCCAATAATTACTCCATAGATGCGCTTCAGTTTTTGCGTGGGTGGTGCGGTAAGCGGTTCGGTCAGCATGATAGCCGCGAAGAAAAAGAGCGGTGACTCTATCAACAATTGCTGCAGCTCTTTTAACACAGAAAGCCCTTGCAGGAGGCTGACAATACAAACCGTAACAAGTGAAGCCGTAACAAAGAGACCGACCATCTCTCCCTGACGTAATTTACGCACAAGAAGCGCTCCACCAAGGAGCACGGCCGGCAGCATACTGGCGGTTCCTACCCACCAGCTAGCGGATTCACCAAGTGCAAACGAGGTAATGACGACTGCTATTGCGGCAGGGTTGAAGAGATGCTTATTGTGTAGCGCGAGAATATATTTGGAAGATGTCGCCAGGATCGCTGCCCAGCCAAGAAACAGGAGATCACCTGGTGATTTAGCAGGATCGATGATAAGCGCCAGGATGAGCGCGGTAATATAGGTTGATTCCAGGTTGGTTGGTACTGCAAAGATGCGTGCGAGTAGCGAATTGGCTGCCCAGCACATAATGACAAGAAATATGGTTGAGAGGAGCAGCGATAGTGGCGCAAAAGGAAGAAGCGCAAAATACGACAGGACCACCGCCAGAGCGATGAGCCCAATAAGCACATAGAGCACCAATCGATACATGGTGATGCGATCAAGGAGAGAATCAATGCGAGTTATCATGCTACAATACGTACCTTTCGAAACCACTGGTAAAAGTTGCTCGCGCGGAAGCATCGATCATATAGCCTTCAAACCCTGGTAACTGTTCGATGAAATTGATTCCCCTTTTCCCCATGGCAAAGGATGCCGTTGCAAACCGATCAGCTTCGTACACATTGGGACCAATGATGGTCAGGCTAACAATATCCTGTAGCGGTGTATGTAGAAGATGCGGATCGTAGATATGCTGCCCGCGAATTGCGGTTCCAGACGTGGCAATCCCCTTATCCATGACCGCCAGAACTTTCACAATTTCTTTGCGGTTGAATGGATTACGGATACCGATTCGCCAGGGGTTACCATCTTTCTTTCCCGATACCTGGATGTCACCTCCAGCATCAATGTAGAAATTGGTATATCCAGCTTCTTTCAACATATGTGCCGCCTGAAAGATAGCCCAGCCTTTGACAATCCCAGAAGGATCGGCGATACCGTTATGCTGGATGTCGAAATACCCCTGCGTTTCTTGTTTGGTTTGCTCGCTTAATGCCAGGATCGTTTTCATCTCATCGCTATACTCTTCTGCACAAAGCTCGCCCCGATTTATTTTCGAAATCTCGCTGTGTTNTTTGTACGTGCTAAAGATGTCATCAACAGCGCGAAAATAGGCAAAGACTTTNTCTATATCGGCTTCTGTCACNCTGGGATCAACTACCTNGACGGTAATGGGCATGCCCATAAGCAGCTGGAGTTGTTTCATGAGTTATGCTCGTGCTTGCGAAAGCGCATCCGAGAGGGATTGTATGAACGCTTCGCTGGAATCGGTGGCACCTGTCACTATATCGACATTGGCACTTTGTGCCTGGATTGCTTCACTTGANAGCTGCGGATCTGCGTAGCTGTTGATGTCTATCGATCGATTGCGATCATTGGGATATTGCAGAAATTGCACGTTAGTTATTTTCCCATTCGTAATGACCGCTTTGACCTGTACAAATCCCCATTGTGCATCGTCAACACTTCCCGTGTATGAACCGTCCTTATAGCGTGAACCTGGCGTGGCAATTGCGTTTGGTGTCACTGGTGCACCTGGTGTCTCAGTTGAGGAAGGAGTGGTCCCCGAACTTGATGAGGAGCGCGATCCCACCGATGTATTCGGTACCACGACAGCAAGACCGGAGTGAGCATGTATAATGCTATAGATAATAAAGGTGCCTATAATGACGAGTGAAACAATGGTTTTTTTCATGACATGGTTGCCCTTACAACAAACATAGAGTAATTTTTCTTTTGTCTATTCCCAATATTAAAGGAGTATGTAAACTCATGACTGCATGCGTATCCCATTCAACTCTGCTCTAGAATAACACCTTTTTATTGAATTCTGATGAAAAATGTATGAGAAGATTCTCATGAAACGTGGGTACGCTGCGGTATAGAGCGGAGGCAGAGAAACTCGTAGAGCGTTTTCGCACCGGGGTGATCCTTGCGGACAAAAAAGCTCCTCTTTCCCTGAACCAAATCTGTAGAGCCATAAGCGAGGTCAGCACATCGTAACTTGAAAACTGTACAATCTAGTTGAATACCACTGGTTGCTCCACCCGATTGCATGAGGACCTCGTGCCCCCATGCAATCAGCTACCATTGGTGCGTGCGACCACGGACTTATGATGCGGTTGCTACCCCAGTTACAGTCTCAGCCGAAGTGTTATGTACAATAGTGCCACTGATCTGCTGGGGATTGATCAGCAAATTCAGGATCGGACAGGCACGCTCGACAGCCTCATGCAGCTCTGTAATCTCCTCATTGGAAGCCGGTGAGGTAATATGAACGGTATAAGAGCTCAGCCTGTTGAAAAACCCAAAGGGATGGTGGTTCGTAATGAAAGATGAAGAAGCTTATGTGAGGAAGGGAAACGACTACCATGATGGGAACA
>JGI25616J43925_10001116_pt1 | contig 10414 bp, 9 predicted proteins | sample GraSoi2013_100cm_FD_43925 | JGI IMG/M metagenome (IMG submission 43925) | reverse complement strand
TCGATCCGCTATCCGCCGTCGTCGTCACCGGCGTCGTGTAGCTGCTGGACGTCGCTCCCGCGATACTCACCGCGTTCTTCTGCCATTGGTAACTCAATGGCGCGGTTCCTGCCGCCACCACTGTAAATGTCGCTGTCTGTCCCGCCGTCACCGTCTGGTTCGTCGGCTGCGTCGTGATTGTCGGCGCTGCCGGTGCCGGATTCACCGTCAGGGTCGCGGCAGTGCTCGTCACCGCCCCTGCCGCGTTCGTCACCACCACCGCGAAGCTCGATCCGCTATCCGCCGTCGTCGTCACCGGCGTCGTGTAGCTGCTGGACGTCGCTCCCGCGATACTCACCGCGTTCTTCTGCCACTGGTAACTGAGCGGTGCGGTCCCCCCTGCTACCACTGTAAATGTCGCTGTCTGTCCCGCCGTCACNGTCTGGTTCGTCGGCTGCGTCGTGATTGTCGGCACTACTGCTGCGGCATTATCTGTGAAGTTCACTCCTGTAATGTCGGCCCCATTGACTGTCGCACTCTTGCTGCTTGGAGTGAACGTATAACCCGCGCGGCTAGGAGCAACCGTGTACGCCCCGTTGGGTAATCCGGTAAATGCGTAAGTGCCAGAGCTGTCTGCCGTCGTCGTGGCGCTCGCCGCCCCGCTTAGTGTTACCGTCGTTCCGCTTCCTCCCGTCGCAGGGCTGATCGCGCCTGCAATGTTGAAACCGTTTGTCTTGACTGTGTGACCACCGCTCTTTCCATGGTCATTTTTCGAGTCGGCGGAATTAACTTGGTAATAGTAGGTCGTTCCGGCCGCCAGACCGGAAAGTGTCACCTGGTGGCTCGTGACCATGGCCGAATCAACTGGCGTAGTATTTCCGTAGGCAATGGTAGTTCCGTAATCGACCGAGGAATTGGCGGGAACATTTGTTGTCCAAAGGATCTGAGAGCTAGAAACCGTGATCGATCCGTTTTGTACGTTCGTGATGACTAGCGTCAACGGAGGGGGCGGATTGCTAGTTGTGTTCCCGCTAACCAGTCCCGCGCAGCCACTCAAGAAGGCTGCAGCCATACTCAAGATCACCGCGCTTACCGCACACACCCATCCTCTTACACTCTTTTTCACTTTTGTCACTTTCTCTGGGCTTAGTCAGCTCGTTAGCTGGGGCGGGGAGGGGCCCGCGGAATAGCTGCTCTGTGTTGTCCGCATGAAGAATAAAGAAGCGGCCGTTACCATGACTACTGGTACGGAGAACAGTTTTAGTTCAGGGGAAGATGCTTTTTAGGAACGCCGCACGTCCTGCCCTAGGGCCAGGGACCTATTGGCCGCTGGGACGACTACGAATTGGGACGCAAAATCAAGGAACTCGACCCCGCTGTATCGGCCCACAAAAATCCTTCACCCAACATCGTACCGCCTCTCGGGTAACGCTTCGCTGGCTGCACTCGATCCGAGAGCGTGTAAGTTTTTCAGAACTCAGGGAGGCGAGCGACTCTACAAAGAAAGATCTCCAACTGTTCCTTTAGTCTGCGGAGGATTCGGAAGGCCGCGCTGTCCTTTCACGACTGTTGCCAAATTCTTTACGCCCGGGCAAGCAACCCGCTATTGCGAATTTTATAAATCAGTGACCGATAGCTTATCTTCAATGCCTTAGCCGTCCTGCGGCGATTCCATTGGTTGGCTTGCAACGCTTCCAGGATGAAGTTTCTTTCCTTATCCCGAATGGCTTCCCAGCTAATCTGTCTTAGAGAGATTGCATCCGCGCCAGAGTGACTCCTGAGGTTGGCGCCGGGCCGTCGAACGATTGGTTCCTGAACCATACTGGCCTCGGGGCCAATGAGCACGTACCGTGCAATACCATTGGAGAGCTCCCGAATGTTTCCGGGCCATTCCAGGTTTTGCAGATACTGCATCATGCCTTTGCCCAACGGTTCCGCTTTTTTTTCAAATTTGTTCTGAAACTGGCTGAGAAAAAATTCAGCAAGTACCGGGATGTCTTCCACCCGCTCGCGAAGTCGCGGCAACTTCAGACTTACGACATTTATCCGGTAATACAAGTCCGCACGGAATCTTCCCGAGTCGATTTCCTTTTCCAGGTCCTTATTCGTCGCGCAAATCAATCGGGTCTCTACCACTCTCTCAGTCTCGTCCCCAATGCGTGAAAAGCGCCCATCTTGGAGAAAATGCAAAAGTTTGCTCTGCAGCCCTAGATCTAGGTCTGCAATTTCATCGAGAAACAGGGTTCCATGTTGGGCAAGCTCCACTCGTCCCGGCTTCATTACGTGCGCTCCAGTGAACGCACCCTTCTCATAACCGAATAATTCGCTCTCCATCAGCGTGCCGGGTATAGCAGCACAGTTGACCTTAACAAACTGGCCGTTCCACCATGTGGAGTGTTTATGGATCCACCGCGCCAGCACTTCCTTGCCTGTCCCTCCGTCACCCTGTATGAGCACGTGCACATTTGTAGCGCACACCTTTGCTGCGCGCTTTTGCAACTCCAGCATCCTCGCCGACCAGCCAAATATGACTTCATCCGGAGGAAGTAAGTTAACCGGTTCGGTGTGTGTGTGCATCCTGGGTTTTGGGAGAGGCATAGCCTGCAGACAGCCTTGGCGGGAGATGAATTGCACTCCGCTAGCCAATGACCGCAGCTGGGTCCGCACACGGCACGTCCTGAGTTCTTGCGCTAAAGCATTTGACTTCAATAACTTAAGTTCAAAGCAACGGAGGGAGTTATAGTACCTCCTTGGAAGTCAAATCCTCCTAGAGAAAGCTTAGAGCAAAAATATCTCCCTCCGCGGCGAAAGATCTTCTCTACACGGCCCTCTGCCGGTAGAGTCAGCCGAGAAGGAAGCATCGCTCCCCATTGATCGCTACAAATTGCAATCTATCTTGGTGGGAATATAAACGACTCCAACAAGTCCGCCCGGGCCTTCTCGTCCGACGCTACCACTCGCAAAATGTCGCTTACCGAGAGCATCCCTCGGAATACTTGTCCTTCATCAACTACGAGTAAGTGAAAGATCGTGTTCTGCTCCATCAATCGCAGGCAGTCTTCAAGCGTTATGTTTGGCGTTACCGTGACCAGTTCCCGCGTCATGATATCCGAAGCCTTCATCCAAGCGGGGCACTTGTTCTCTGCCGCAACTTTGTCGGAGACATCACTGTGCGAGATCACTCCTACAAGCTTTCCGCTTGCATTCATGACGCCTACCGAGCGGACCTGTTTCTCGCGCAGATATTGCGCGGCCTGATGAACGCTCGTCTCTTCCGTAATGGAGAACACTTCCTTGCGCGACCCAATGAGATCCGACACTTTCACTGGACCCTCCACGGAACATTCTGGCGGGATAGTAGGCCCAATCCAGCCTTGATTTCAAGTTGAATTCAAGAGCTTTCTCGTCCGCAAAAAAAGCGGGACGACCAAGTGTCTTGAACTGATGCGGATCGCATCACATCCTGCCTGAAGATTCGGCTAGACTCGGGCTGCTTCCCCTCGAATAATATCGTACCGTTCGATTACTGCGGCAATGCCCATTCGTGCATCGCCGTCTTCCATTCGACGTTCCACTCTCACCACTTTGCCCAGGGCTCGGACAAAAACCTCGGAACCATGCGTTATCTCCGCGGGGAGCGTCATTGTGATATCCAGTTGCGACCCGGACTCCAGATTCTGATCCACAACAAAATAGAGTCCGCGTGTGGAGATATCGCTCGTCTTTCCCTGCCGCGAATCCCATGCCCGTTCTGCGGGGACCCGGATGATGATCGGCATAGATAGATCATAGCGTCGAGCTGTACGGCGTTCCGTCATTTCCGCGTCCCCCCGACTACGGCGTACATATTTTGGCTTACCCGCGTGCAACTCTTGCCAAAATTCAACAACTTTGAGGGTAGTGGCGCTAGACGCGCCGCGTTCCCACGATAGGGGCCCAACTCCTATGCCAACGTTGTCGAAGCTACTTTCCTCGTCCGCGGCGTATCCAGATTAAACTGACGCATCTTATAGAGCAGCGCCTTGTAACTGATCCCCAGCATTTTTGCGGCGTCCTTGCGGCACCAGCGCGTCTTTTCCAGCGCGTCGGCGATCGCCTCCATCTCCGCTTCGTCTTTTAGGCCGCGCACCAACGCCTTCAAGCCCTGCTCCTTCGGCGGCGCGGGCTCCTCGCGAGGCGAGGTACGCTGACGCGTCGAGGACATCTCAACCAATTCCCGCAAGCTGCCTTCATCGTCCTCGAGAATCACGTAGCGTTTTACGAAATTCTCCAGCTCGCGCAGGTTGCCGGGCCATGGATAGTTCACTGCTGCGTCCAGGAGGTATTTGGAAGGTCCTGGCGGCGTCTTGCCGAATTTTTCGCTGTACTTCTGCAGGAAATGACGGAAAAGCAGCGGAATCTCGGCAGTCCGCTCGCGCAGCGGCGGCACATTGATCGATAGTACGTTCAACCGGTAATAGAGATCTTCGCGGAAGCGTCCTGTCTTCATCGCCTCGTGAACATCGATGTTTGTCGCCGCCAGCACGCGCACGTCCGTCTCCACCAAGTGCCGCCCGCCTAGCCGTGAATACTGGTGATCCTGCAGTACGTGGAGCAGCTTTGCCTGCAAGTGCGTGCTCATTTCCGCGATTTCATCGAGGAAAATCGTGCCCTTGTTGGCCATTTCAAACTTGCCGGGCTTGCTGCGCACCGCGCCCGTGAAGGCGCCCTGCTCAAACCCGAAAAGTTCCGATTCCAGAAGTTCGCCCGGTAGTGCAGCACAATTCACTTTCACGAACGCCTGATTTCGACGCTTCGAGCGCAGGTGAATCATTCGCGCAACAACTTCCTTCCCTACCCCACTCTCGCCACAAATAAAAACTGGCACGTCCACCGGCGCGATCTGCAGGATTTGCTGGCGGATTCGCACCATCTGGGGGCTGGCCGCAAGAAAGCTCAAATCCTCGGTCACTTGATCGCAGTAATCGCGCAGCGCCTGATTCTCCGTAGTTAACTGCTTCTTTTGCCGCGATTTCAACATCGCTGCGTCCAACTCCGTTTTCTCGAACGGCTTGGTTAGATAATCATGCGCCCCGATCCGGATAGCTTCGACGACTGTGCCGACCTCGTTCGAGCACGACAGCATGATGACGTTCAGACTGCGGTCGACCTGCATCAATTCCTTTAGCGTTTCGATGCCATTCATCTCCGGCATCAAAACATCCAGAATGATGAAGTCGGGCCGCTCGCCTTTGTTCACTTTTTCAAGCGCATCTTTCCCGGAACTGACGGTTTCCACTTCGAATCCGTCGACTTCCAGCAATGTCTGCAAGTACTTTCGAATGCTCGGCTCGTCATCTACAACGAGAATTGTTTCTTTCACGGCCATTGACTTTCCCCTTCGATCAGAAAAGCTTTGAATGTCTTAGCCCTGATCCATCGGCAACAAAAACGTAAATTTGCTTCCCGTCTGCGACTCGCTCGCTACCCATATCTTTCCGCGATGTGCCTGGATGAGCCGTTTCGCGATCGCCAGCCCCAAACCCATTCCGGACGTATTTCTGTCCACGCGTACAAAATCCTCAAATATCTCTTGATGATGCTCGGCTGCAATACCGGGCCCCGAATCCGCTACGCTTACTTCCACGCTGTTCGGCCGCGGCAACCGAAACCTGCGCCGCTCTTCCACCGGGGCCAGCGCCGCCACACGCCGTTCCCAGAAATGCGGGGCCGCGCGCAGCATTACGGTGCCACCGCTCGGCGTATGCTTTAATGCATTATCGAGGAGATTCGCCGCCGCCTGCTGCACCTTCTGATAATCGAAACGGAACGTCGGAATGGACGGGTCAAAGCTCGCATCCAGCTTGACCCCTTTGCGTTGAAACGCCTCCGACCAGCGCTTGGAAAGTTCATCCAGACAATCTCGCAGATCGTTCTCTCGCAACTGCAGCACGAGTTTCCCGCTCTCTAACGCCGAATAGTTCAGGAACATCGACACTAGGCGCACCAGGCGCTCGCAACTGTCCTTGGACTCTTCCAGAATGTCGCGTTGCTTGTCCGTCAAGCGGCCGAGGGAACCAGCCAGCAGAAGATCGTAATAACCCTTGATCACTGCGAGCGGCGTTTTCAATTCGTGCGCCGCTGACGCCAGAAACACCGTTTTCTGCCTGTTCACTTCCTGCAATTTCAGGTACGCGGCCAGAAGGTTTCGGTACGTGATTTCGCGCTCCTGCAAGAGCTCCTGCACCGTGAGTTGCGTCGCAGGATCCGCACTCCGCTGCGCTTCTGATCTGTTCTCAATTTCCACCACGAGCCAGTCTGCCTCGGGCATCCACTGAATCCGAACGCTGGATTTCCTGTCCCCTCGCTGCATCCGCAACTCGATTTCATGCCCACCTTTTTCGATCTCGCCAAAGACCTTCCGTGCCTCCACCATCAGAAGATCATTAAACAGATTTAAATCTGGAATTTTCGTGTACCCGCTGGATTCCAAGAACTGCCTTGCGAGGGTGTTTACGAGCAGGAAACCACCGCTTCGTTCGGCCACGATCAGCGGCTTCTCCATCGTGTCCAGCAGCCCACGAACGAACCCTATCGGAAGAGAGGCCCGATTCCTTTCTTCTGATATGGGAGGCACAACAATCCGTCCCGCCATCGATCCCGCCCCCGCAAAGTGGTAAAAGTTTTCCCTAGCTGGCATCGTTGCAGAGGGGCTGCCAAGAGTCAATGGTAAAAGCGTTCCATTTGCACATTTGAGGAAAGGAAGTGGATTTCCCGAGCAACGCGCCCGACTCGACAAATTCTTTCTGCTCATATACACTTGGAATCCGCTTATTATAGAGAGCTTATTCTCGCTTTCAGGCATTGCGTCTGGCATTCCAAGTGCAAGCATCCGTACTAGTTCCTTGGTACTAAGCGAGCGAGATCACTTGGAAACCAGAGCTCTCAAGAAGAGGCAGCCTTTGGAAACTTCAACGACCCGGCGCTCGCCCCGCATCCGGTTGCAGGTTCCAGTGTTTCTGAGGGGAACAGACGTGTCCGGTGTCGAGTTCATCGAACTCACCAAGACCCTCAATATCAGCGCCACCGGCGCTTGTATTGCTTCAGCGCACATTCTTAGGCCCGATCAGACAGTTCATCTCACCATTCCCGCACCTACGCCCACGTCCTCCAGCCTTGTCCCTAGCGAGACTCCCCCCATCGTGGCCAAAGTCTTGCGCCAGGACTCGGCTGGCGAGATGCGTCTCTTTGGCTTGGAATTCCTCCGCCCGCTCGATTGAGCCCTGACAGAGCTTGCTTGCCTTAGTCCCCCCAGATGGCCGGGTAGTTTTGTTACATTATTTTCTTCGACTCCGGTGNTCCTTATACATTTTTGTNCCCTACGCCTCGTTCCTGTAATAGCATACGTCCGCACTTTGGAGGGTTCTATTGCTGGGACTCGCTTAGGACTAGTACGAATGGCCTCTTGGTTGCTCAACCCAGGTAGAGAAGACTATAATAGCTTTCCCCAAACCCCGCGGGGATAGGCAGAGGTTAGGTTTATACCGGACATGCCCAGCCCCGGCGCTCCCGCGCCCCCGCGCTTGCCGATTGAGGATTCCTATTTCGAGCTGTTAGCAGACACGCTCGAAGGCCTCGATTCGTCTGCGCGCGGCCAATTTCTTCAGCGATATTTGCGCGCTATCGCTCACCTCGACCTGCGCGAAACTGAAAGTGTGCAAATTTGGGATGAGATGCTTTCCCGCCGCCGCGAACTCACCAATCTTCTCGGTCGTCCAGTTTCCCTCAGGACCGCCCTCACGGACGTGCTCTCCTCCTCCGGTCTTCTTCGTGTTCCCATCCTCATCGAGTATGACGAGCTCAAGAGGCTGGAACTCGATGCGGTGACCGATCCTTTGACTGGCCTCCACAACCGCCGTCTCTTCGGTGAATCATTCGAAAAAGAGCTCAATCGCGCGCGCCGCTACGGCCAGCCTCTGGGATTAGTTACCGTGGACTTGCATCGCTTCAAGGAAGTAAATGACAAGCACGGTCATCCCCGTGGTGACGACGTCTTGCGTGCTGCCGCGGCTACCTTCAAGAAATCCTTGCGTACCTCCGACTCTGCTTTCCGTATCGGCGGCGACGAGTTCGCTTTATTGCTGCCGCAAACGGATTCCCCACAGGCGCTCGCGTTATGCCGTCGCGTCCAAATAGTATTTGCTGAAATGCTGCAGCCTTTGCAGCTTTCGGTTGTCGTAGGCATGGATCACGGTGTCGCGATTTTCCCGCAGGATGCCGAGCATGCTGACCAACTGATTCGCATCGCCGACGAGCGCCTCTATCAACTAAAACACGCGAACCACAGCAAGTCCGGCAACGGCTCCGCTCGAACGGAAATCCCGTCTGTCTCTGAGCCGCCTGCAACTCCGGCTTCCGATCGCGCTGCCCTCACACCGCAACCGATTTCAATCGAAACCGGGCGCGCACCTGATAAAACAGAATCAACCATCACCACAGATCACGCCACACCCCACGCGGCTATGCCCACGGACATCATCCCGGCCCCTTCGAGTGTCTTCGCCGTCCAGCGCAAAGCCGAACGCGTCTCCATGACCGGTACCAACGCATACGCCGTCCTTGGCGACCAAGGCGCCCGGCGCGCCCGCGTCCTCGATCTTGGCTTTGGCGGTGTGGCCATTGAACTGGATTCGTCCGAAGATCTTCCAGAGAATCTTCTTGCCGTTCTGCATGTGCCTATTCTTCCCCCCGTTCGCGTGAATTTGAAGCCCGTCTGGAAACAACAAACCACTCAGGGCGGCTTCCGCGTCGGTTGCGCTTTCGTTTCGTGAATATCTCTACAGACTCCGCTTACGAGTTCGACCGATCCTTAAAAAAGTACTGATAACCTGTTAACCCTCCGGCCAGCCCTGATACAATTGCGCCGCGTTTCTTCCTGGAAGGAGTCGCCATGATCGAACCCAAGGCCAGCCACATTTATTGGCCAGATGCCGTTCAAGACGCTCCGAAAGACTTGAGTGCTCTCAAGCCGTGGCCTTGGGCGCTCGAACGGCTCGAAAAATCTCACAACTATTGGATTTCCACCACTCGCCCCGACCGTCGCCCTCATCTCATGCTTGTCTGGGGAATTTGGTGGCAGGATGCTTTCTGGTTCAGCACCGGTGCGCGCACGCGCAAAGCAAGAAACATGGCCGCAGATCCTCACGTTGTCATCGGCACTGAAAAAGCCGACGAAACTGTCATTCTGGAAGGCACCGCCGAGGAAATCAAAGACCGTTCCGTCTGGAAGCAACTCGTCGAAATCTACAATCGCAAGTACGGCGGCGACGTCGGCCCTCTTCTCGAGAGCTCCGGCGGATGCGTCTTTCGCGTCATTCCGCAAATTGCCTTCGGTCAGGATGAACACACCGAGAATTTCACCGAATCCGTAACCCGCTGGCAGTTCTGACTTTCACTGTTTCCCCGCACGGCTCTCACGGCTTCGGCGCCGCGTTCCACATCTCTTGCTGAACCTTCCATTCGCCACTTGCCTCGCGATGTAGCACCAATGCCGTTTTGCCGTAACTCTCAATAACCGGCTTCCNGTCCGGTGGCTGCACCACTTGATGTTCGGTCGCCCACTCCGAAGCCCACTTTCCGCATACGTGAATATCGTGAAATTCCATCTCCTGCTTCATCACCTTGTAGCCCGGCATCTTCGCCAGAATGTCTTCCACCCACGCCGAAATCTTCTTCTGCCCGACCATGGCCGCATCTCCCGGCATCAGGTCCACTCCGTCCTCCTCCCATAGCGCCAAAATCCCCGGCGTATCCATTTTTTCGTGCAGCTCCACGTACCGTTTGTTAAACGCGTCAATTTCTTTTCGCCCCGCGTCCTCAGCCGTCCGCGCTTTCATCCCTGCCGCCGCCGTCAACAACGCAACGAAGCACGTCCCCAACACTACCCTTCTTGTGAAATCCATCCCGCCCCCCTCGATATTCGTGTAAATCCCCGCCCAATCTACCCGAAGCCGCCCATCCCGGAAAGCCCGATCCATATCCTCTCCGCTCCCTGCCTCGTATTTCCTGCCACAATCCACTATTTGGAGGAACTTGACACTTCGCGTATGATTAAGAATTGCCTCGCGACCTAGCGACGCGGCTGTAGCTTACCCCTTTAGGGGTGAGGCTCTTCCCTCAGAGAAAGAGTCAGCCGTGCAGACCGGACGCGACAGAATGGAGCCTCATGAAACCCGGTATTCACCCCGACTATCACACCGTAACGGTGCACTGCGCCTGCGGCCACAATTTCACGACTCGTTCAACCATCAAGGGCGACCGGCTTAACGTCGAAATCTGCTCGAATTGCCACCCCTTCTTCACCGGCAAGCAGAAGCTGATTGACACCGCCGGCCGCGTCGAGCGTTTCACCAAGAAATATGCCGACGCCGCTGCAAAAGTCGAAGCCGCCAAGAAG
>JGI25616J43925_10001115_pt1 | contig 10414 bp, 6 predicted proteins | sample GraSoi2013_100cm_FD_43925 | JGI IMG/M metagenome (IMG submission 43925) | reverse complement strand
CGGAAGGCTGGCGATCACTCTTTCGGGCAGCACTTGCACGATGTTTTCAGCAGTGCGCTCGATATTGATCGCTTCCGCCTCACCCTGCAGGCGCTCGGCGCTGACGACGACTTGATCGACCTGCGAAGCAACCTGCAAGACAGGATTCGCGGTGATTTCCTTACCCGCCTCGACTACGACGGACGTGTTGGAGACGGCCAACCCCACGTAGGAAACGCTGAGGGTATATTCAGCCGCTGGCACGTCCGGGAACCGGAATTGTCCATGGTCGTCGGTGACAACCTTCCTGCCCAACGGGAGAAGTTCGACAAGGGCGCCCTGCAGGGCGGAATTGCCCGAATCCTTTACAGTTCCGGTGACCGTGCCCCTGCCCGATTGCGCATTCACAGGTGAGCACAGAGCTAGCGAACAAACGACAGCAAGCAGGAAACTTAGAAGACTTCTCATGAAAACTCCTTCCGAGTGAAGTTCGACCCATGGCACGTTTCGGGGCGAGCGATCCGAACGGTCCACTTTCGCCAACAGAATTTCAGCACTCAATACCAGACATACCCCGAATGATTCTGGGGAGGAGTAAACGCCAGAGTTGTAACGGCAAGATAAAGGAAAAATTACAATGATGTGAATGAAGGAGACTTCCTGTTTCTATTCGCCGGGGAGGAGCGAGGGAGCAGCCGTATAGGCGATGAAAGAACTATTCTAGAGCGGCGGTTTTGGGCTGAAGAAAGAAATGGATGGCAGGCGTAAAGATGAGAGAGAGAACCATGGAGCTCAAGATTCCGCCAATGACTGCAATGGCCAAAGGTTTCAGCATCGCGGAACCGGCCCCGATCCCAAATGCCAAAGGAAGCATGCCCGCGACGGTGGCCAGGGCCGTCATAGCAATCGGCCGCAGCCGGCGGCGGCCGGCCTGAATCATGGCCTCTTCACCGGAATAGCCGAGGGCGCGAAAACGCTCTTCAGCATCGAGGAGGAGGATGCCGTTCTTGGCGACAATGCCGATAACCATGATCATGCCCATGAAGGATGCGACGTTGAAGGTAGTGCGGGTGATGAGAAGAGCGAGAAAACCACCAAAGCTGGAAAGCAGCGCGGAAGCAAGAATCGCGGACGGCGCGGAGAAGGTGTGGAATTCCAGCAGCAGAACGGCGAACAAGAGAACGAGGGCCAAGAGCAGAACCATAAGAAGATCATTGAAAGATTTCTGCTGCTCCTGATACAAGCCGCCATACTCGACGCGAATCGAGGACGGGAGGTGTAGGCCAGCGACTGCCTTCTGGACCGCGGCCATTCCGGTTCCCAATCCTACCCCTTCGAACCGGCCAGTGACCGCCACCAGACGTTGAAGATTCTCGCGGCGAATTTCGGTTTGGCCGGGATCGGTGATGACCGTGGCCAGAGATCCAAGCGTCGCTGTATGACCCGTCGAGCTGGTCACCAGGGTGTTGCTCATGCGGTCGAGCGTGGAACGGTTTTGCTCGGGGAACCGCACGCGGATGGTGTAAGCGCGATCGTTGACGACTACTGGTGTGGCCGCCGGCTCTCCTTCCAGAATTGCCGCGGCGTCCATAGCGACTTCTTCGGACGTAAAACCAGCGCGGGCGGCGACCATGGGATCGATCTGATAGGTCACGGCGGGCCCGCTGGTGGTGTTCACCAGGCCGTCAAGAACGTCCACAACAGGATGGGCCTTTCCGATTTGAATATTGGTTATGGCGTCCGCGACACGCGGCGCAGTTTGCGCCAGCAGCTTCGGGTCTTGCGAGAAAAGCTTGATCACGACCGGCTCGGGCTGGCTGGTCAGGTCTCCGATCATGTCTTGCAAGAGCTGGATGAACTCCACTTTGGTGGAAGGTTCGGTTTGCTCGACCTCGGAGCGGACGTCGGAAATGATTTCTTCGATGTCGCGCTTGCGATCGCGCTTGAGCTTTACAGTGAAGTCGCCGCGGTTGGCTTCGGTCACAGCGGCGAGGCCGAGTTGCAAACCGGTGCGCCGCGAGGTGTTTTCCACTTCGGGCTGAGAACGCACGATCTCCTCGATGTGCTGAAGAATGCGCTCCGATTCAGCCAAAGAGCTCCCGGGCGGCGTGTCATAGTCCAGGATGAAACCCCCTTCATCCATTTCCGGGAGCAGGCCGGTCTCCAAAAAGCTGAAGCAAACGAAAGAGAGAACGATGATGGCCCCCGAGCTGGCCACGAGAATCCAGGGGCGCTTGAGGAAGGCGCGCATCGAGTTCGCATAAAATTCGACGATTCGGCCGAAAGTACCGGAGAGATGCGCTTCCTCGGCGGCGAGAAGCTTGGCGACGTCAGTCCCTGCGCCGGAGGGGGGCACTTCGGATTCGGCGCCGTTCTTACGACGAACCAAGTATTGACTCAACGTGGGCGTCCAGGTTAGGGCGAGGAGCAGCGAGGTGAGCAGCGCGACGGTCATCGTTACNGCGAGAGCGCGGAAGAAGCTCCCGGTCACGCCCGTGGTAGCAACCAGCGGGAGAAAAACCACAATCGGCGTAATCGTCGAGCCGATCAGTGGAACTGTCAGTTCGCGCAGCGCGCTCTGGATGGCCTCGAGACGGCCCTGGCCTGCATCGCGGTGGAGGACGATGTTCTCCAACACAACGATGGCATCGTCGATGACGAGTCCGACCGCAGCCGCAAGTCCGCCGAGGGTCATTAAGTTGAAGCTCTGCCCTGTAAATTTCAAGGCGACAAAAGTGAAAAGCAGAGTGACGGGAATGACAAGCCCGGCGACAAGCGAGGTTCCCCAGTCGCGAAGAAAGAGAACGAGAATGATGGCTGAAAGCACCAGGCCGATGAGCACGGCGTCACGCACGCTGGCGATGGAGTCGTGCACGATCGTAGATTGGTCGTAGAACGGCTCAAGATGAACACCGGGAGGCAGACTCGGGGTGAGCTCCTGAATGAGCGCGTGCACTTCGTTTGCTACATCCAGCGTGTTGCTTTCGGGCTGGCGATTCACGTTGAGAAGCACCGCCGGTTTACCATTCGCGGTAACGATGGTGTACACCGGCGCGACCGAGGGTGTGATTTTTGCGATGTCGCCAAGGCGAAGGGGAACGCCGGCTGGCGAGTTCTTCACAACGATCTGCCCGATTTGCTCCGGGGTGCGGACCTGACCGCTGACCAAGCCCAGCACCAATTGATGATTGCTTTCGATCAAACCCGGCGAGTCAATCAGATTCGTCCGGCGGATGGCGTCCAGAATATCGGTGACGGTGATACCTGCGGCGAGAAGCCGCGCGGGATCAGGAGATACTTGAAATTCGGGAACGCGGCCGCCTTGGATGATGACCGTTGCAACGCCATCCAACCGGTTGAGGCGTGGCTTTAAGTCATAGGTAGCAATCTCCCACAGCTTGTTCGGGGGGAGCGTGCTGGACGTCAGGCTATAGCCAATGATGGGAAAGACAGCAAAGGTTAGCCGGTGTGTTTCCACCTTTGCGGTGGGAGGAAGTTCGGCCTGCAAACGCGCGACAACCGCGTCCACGCGCTGCAGCGTCAAAATCATGTCACTGTTCCAATCGAAAAACAGATCGACTTCGGCGGACCCCCGGCTGGTGATGGATTGAACCTTTTGCAATCCCGGCACGCTGTTGACCGCCTCCTCGAGCGGACGCGTGATGGTGACGAGCATCTGGTCGATGGGCATCACGCCGTTGTCAACGCCTACGACTATCCGCGGAAAGTCAGTGTTGGGAAATACGGCCACGGGAATCGAGAAAGCAAAATACGCGCCGGCCAGCGCCACTGTGGCAATCAGGAAGAGAATGGGCCGCGACAGCGCATGAAACCAAGGAACGTCCTTCCCGGCGGAAGCGTGCGTAGAGCGTGATGAGTCGGGAGGAAGATCCATGCGCGTTTAGTCCTTGTCCTTGGTGACGGGCTTTGCGCCGCCTTCCGGCTTGTCTGATTTATCTGCTTTGTCACCGCCCTCTTTTTCATCTTTGCTGGGCGCTTCAATCTTGATCTGCGTGTTGTCTGGCAGCGCGTAGCCACCCGAGCTGATCACCGGATCGCCGACGATGACACCGCTTGTTATTTGCGTGAATTCCGAATTGCGCACGCCCAGTTGCACGGTTTTGAGGTGCGCGTGGCCATCGGAACCTGCGAGCAAGACGTAATCTGCGCCGTCGGAGTTTTTGTAGATCGCAGGAGTCGGCACTACGAGCGCGTCCTTCACCATTTTCGCGGTCATGGAGAGTTCCACACTCATGCCGGGTTTCAGCGCGGGGTCCGGCTTCGAAGCTTCGACCCACACTTCAATTGTGGTGCTGCCAGGATCGAGCGCGGGGCTGACCAGGCTGACGCGGCCTTTGATGGGCTCGTCGAGGCCGGGAATTTTTAGTCCCGCCGGGTTGCCCACTTTCAGAAGCGCGGCTTCCGAATGCGGAATGTGCGCTTTGGCGAAGACGCGCGATGTGTTCATCACGGTGAGCAAGGGCTGATTGGCAGCAGCGAGGTCACCTTCGAAAAGCGGGCGATCGGTGACCACGCCGTCGATGGGACTAGTGATTCTCGAATAACTGAGAAGCGCCTGGGCTCCCTTCATCCGGCCTTCGGCCGACGCGCGCGAACCTTGGGCGGACTTGAGGGCTTGCTCTTTTCCAACGCGCTGGAGGTCGGCGAGTTGTTTTTGTACTTGCTCGTTCTGGCTGCGAGCCTGGAGAAAAGCGACTTCGGCGGAGTCCATGTCTTTGCGGGGAATGGCGCCTTGCTGGAACAATTCCTTGCGGCTCTCGTAGACTTTTTGTTGCGCATCGAAGTTTGACTTCGCCGCGACGGCATCGAGTTCCGCCTTTTGAATCTGCTGCGGTAGACTGGCGCCTACAGTGGTGACATAGTTGGCTTCGGCTTGTTCAAAATCACCTTTGCTGGACTCCGCGGCGGCGGACAAATCACGGTTCTCCAATTCAGCAAGCAATTGTCCTTTCTTAACTCGCGCGCCTCGTTGCACATAGAATTTCCTTATGGTCGAGCTGATCTTGGGTGCGACAGTAGCTTGCTCCAAGGGATAGACAACGGCTTCCGCGGAAATTATCTGTGAGATGGGCGCGCGGCGCGCAGGCGTGGTCTGCACAGAAGCCACGACCACGGATTCCTTTTCGGACTTGCCGCACCCGCTCGCAACGCAAAGGATAGCGGCGATGGCGCCGAGCAGAGATAACGACCGGTGGAGAGGCGGCGAAATAGTGCTCATTGTCAGCTTCATGGAGTCGTGAGAACCCCCGTCAAGGTTTGCAAATTGGCCAGCGCAACGCGATAGCGCACCGCTCCGTCTTGATAGGCGGTATTGGCTTGCGCGAAAGTGGTCTGCGCGTCTACGACTTCCAGGACGGTAGCTTCGCCGCCTTTGTAGCGAAGCGTCGTAAGTCGCAGGCTTTCGGCGGAAAGTTCAGCCGAACGACTGAGGCCACTGAGCTCATTCAGAGCGGTTTCCGCTTCGGCGTAGAGAGATTTGATTTCAGCGAGGAGCTTGCGCTGCGCGAGCGAGAGTTCCCGTTGCGCCTGTGTGCGCCGCAGTTCAGCCTGCTTGATGCGGCTTTGCGTGGCGCCCCAGTTCCAGATAGGAATGTTCACGGTGGCCGCAGCCGAAGTACCCAAATTGGAAACTCCGTTCGGACCATTCACCGCAAACTGCGCGGCATCGATTCCGTACCAATAATCGAAGGTGAGCGAAGGCAGATACCCGCCACGTGCGCCGGTGACGTCGTGTCCCGCTTGTTCCACAGCAGCCAAAGCGGCACGAAGATCGGGATTGTCACGGGCGGCCCGCTGCTGCACCTCGGCAAGAGTTGGCAGAGGGACGCTCGCGTGAAGATCTTCAGCAAGCTCAAAATTGTCGTTGAAATCAGGAAAGATCAGCACGGCAAAATCGAGCCGGGCGTTCAGAAGTCCGAGCTGCGCTTCGAGCAACTGCCGGCGGCGCTCCTGCATCTGCAACTCCGCCTTGATGACGTCGGAATGCGCGACTTCCCCGCCCTTCTCGAGATCTTGCGTTAATTTCAGGAAACGGTCGCCCTCCTCTCCATTTTTCTTGGCGGCTTCCAACTTCAACTGCGCGGCTGCCACGGCGTAATAGCTCTGCACAACGGTGACGACCAGTCCGCGCGATGCAATCTCCGCGCGCGCTTTTGCAACAGCCGATGCTGCTGACGCCCGTCGGAAGCCCGAAATCGAGACGAGATCGATGGACTCATGTACGTTGGCTTGGCTGATGTATTCGTGAGCGCCATTGTTGGCAATGAAGGTGGGACCGTTCTTGTTCAGCTTCGTGTAAATGGCCTGATTGTTGTAAGCGACGCTGGGAAGCAACGCGGCTCCCGCTTGGTAGCGATCCTGGCGCGCAATCGCCGCGTCGGTCTGTGCGGACTGAAATTGGGTGCTGTTCTTTCTAGCCCGCGCAAGAGCATCATCCAGTGTGAGGCGCAGCGTTTGCGACGCACCGGGCGCTGTCTGTTGCGCAGCTTGCTGGGGTGGGGCGCTCGCGGGAGGTGGCATTTCTTGCGCCGCGGCCCTTGGCGCGGAAGGCAAGGAAAGGGCAGCAACCGAGACCCAGAACGGAACGAGGATGCGACACGATTTCATAATCTCGACTCCTGAGCCGGCCAAAGCAGGCACACGGCAAGGAATAATCTAACCTAACCAGGCGAACATAAACGCAGGATTAACTTGTAGATGCAGAAGGAGATGACGGCGCGGGAAGGTAAGCCGTAAAGGTGCTTCCAGCGGAGTCAGAACGCGTCAGCTCCAAACGTCCGTGATGGGCTTCTGCGATCCAGCGGGAAATGGATAATCCTAGCCCGGCACCGCCGCCGTCGCTTTCCGCCCGTGAACGGGCTTTGTCCACGCGGAAAAATCGCTCGAAAATGCGCGGNTGCAGGTCTGCGGGAATTCCTCCTCCAGTATCCGCGATGCTCAAGACATATTCGTCCGCCACACGGCGGCAGGTCACGGTAACGCGGCCACCCTCGGAGGTGTACTTAATGGCGTTATCCAGCAAATTGAGGATCATGCGGCGCAATAAAGATTCGTCGGCGTGGATGGGGAACTCGGATGCTTCCNCGAAATTCAAAGAAATCTTTTTTGCGAGCGCCAACGTTCTCGCGGAATGCACACACTCGGCTACGAGTTCGTCGAGGTAGAAATCGCCTGGTTGGAGCGGATACTGGCCGGCGTCGGCACGCGTAAGCGTGAAGAGATCTTCCACGATGTGGGTGAGCCGCTCGGACTCGTGGTGAAGCACTACCAGCGATTCCCGGTACTCTTCCAACGAACGAGCATGCTGTGAAAGAGCGACCTCCGATTCGCCGNGCAAAATCGCCACGGGCGTCCGCAGTTCATGCGATGCATCGGCCATGAAACGCTGCTGGCGTTCGAAAGACTGGCTGAGGCGGTCCAACAGGCTGTTGAACGATTGTGCCAGATGACCGAGCTCGTCTCTGCCATTTTGTACCGCTAACCGTTCGTGCAGATTGGCGGCGCCGATGCGCCCGGCCTGGCTGCTCATGGCCACGACAGGGGCGAGACTCTTGCGGGCGAGAAAGTAACCTCCGACGCTGGCAAGCACAATAGCGATGGGAATAACCCAAGCAAAGGTGGAGGTGACTTCCTCGAGCATCTCCTGCTGCGGGTGAAGCGATTGCAGAATGACCAGGGTATATGTTTTTCCGCTGGAGGAAAAATGCCGCGCAAAACCGCGATAGCCATCTTCTCCTCCTTTGACTTTGCCAAAAAGCCGCTCTGAACGGGAGGAAGCATCGAGGAAGCGCTGAAACGAATGCGAGGATAGGGGTCCGCCAGCAGACGAGCCGCTCACGAGCGTTGCGGGCGGAACATCCTGAGAGCTGACAACGATATTCCGCGCGGCATCAAAGATCGCGAAAACATGATCGCGAAAGCGATGTTCCGTGATGGCTACCTGTCCTGCCAATTTCAGAGAATCAGGCCCGCTCTGATCCTTGACTTCCGCATCGAGAGTGGTGAGAAATGCTTCAGAGAGTTCGGAGAGATTTACGTCGGTGCGCTGGAGGGTGCTTTGCCAAAAAATAAAATAAGTGATTAGGGCGAGGACAACCAGGACAAGTGTCAGTACTCCCGTATACCAGAGCGTGAGACGGACGCGGATGGAATCAAGCATGGCTCTTCCGCGCGGGAGAAGACGCCTTGGCGCGATGCCGCGGCAGGACACTTTCGTCTGCCGCGTCCGCGGCGTCTGAATCGCTCTGGGGACCGAAGAAGTAACCGGCACCGCGGCGGGTATGGAGCAAGGGTTTGCTGGAATCGGGGTCAATTTTCCGGCGTACGCGATTGACATAGACTTCGATCAGGTTCGAGAACGGATCGAAGCTCTCATCCCAGACGTGCTCGGCGATTTCCGCGCGGCCCACGACGCGGCCGGTGTTCCGCGCAAGATATTCGAGCAACGCATACTCCTTGGCGGTGAGCGTCACGCTCCGGCCCGCCCGGGAGACGCTTTGCGCGGCCGTATCCAGGACCAAGTCGGCGACAGCGATTTTCGCAGGGCGAAGTTCACCGGAGCGGCGAAGCAGCGCACGGAGCCGTGCAAGCAACTCGCGGAATTCGAACGGTTTGGTGAGGTAATCATCAGCGCCATGATCGAGGCCGGTGATGCGGTCCTCCACGGCATCGCGCGCAGTCAGCATGAGAATGGGCATGCGCTGGCCTGATTTTCGGAGCTCGCGGCAAACTTCAAAGCCGTTGCGTCCGGGAATCATCACATCGAGAATCACCAGGTCGTAGGTGTTGATCTCCGACTGATAAAGCGCGTCGTCACCGTTACTCGAAACATCGACAGCGTAGGCTTGTTCGCGCAGGCCTTTGGCCACAAATCGCGCAATGCGCGCATCGTCTTCGACNAGCAATAGCCGCATGGGAGCATCATACGGCAGGTGCGAGGAAAAGTGAGATACTTGCTGGCAGCGGGCGATTTCGGCCCGCCCGTCGGTCCAGGCAATTCACGCAGCCGGGGCAAGGTGGACGGCCTCTCTTCAATGGCCGATGTTGCACCCAAGCAAGTTTCTTAGGCATCAAAACCAATATGAAGTTCAAGAAGGTTGAACCCCAACAATTTGATTGCAGCAAAACGGCGATGAGGCCTTTCGGTTGCATGGAGCTGTGGGCGGGCAATGAGAAAGCGCACCGCTCTCTGGAGCTGGCCGGATTGGAAAGTGATGTCATCGCCGTGCCTTCCGGCGGCGACAAAGGCGGCGATCTTTTGGCGGTGTTCTCTTGCAGCGACAACCTGGCACGCGTGGTTCTCGCGGATTGCGTCGGCCACGGCTACACGGCAGCAGGCGTGGCGCGGCATGTCCATCAACTATTGCACAAATTTCAAGACATCCGAGACACCGCGGGATTGCTTGCGGCTCTGAATGACGCTTTTACGCTATCGAATGAAAAATCGAGCGGCGCACTTCGGCTGACCACAGTAGTTACAGGAACTTTTGACGGCACGAGCGGCGAATTTAATTTTGCTTATGCGGCGCACCCGCGGATGCTTCTCTGGCGCGAGCGTGAAACACGGTTCCTGGAGCTGGGGGAGGGGTTGGAAGGCCTGCCGCTAGGATATATCACAGGTGAAACCTACAACCAGCAGAGCGTACGGTTGAATCACGGCGACATGATCCTGGCGTTCTCCGATGGCGCAACCGAGGTTCGCTCGCCTGCGGGGGAGCAACTCACTTCCAAAGGATTCCTGGGACTTGCCGAGAGTGCGCTTCGCGAACTGCCTCAGCCGCTGGCGCTCCAGGATTTTTCCCGCGCACTCCTCGAAGGAGTGCATCTTTATCGCGGCCAGGAAAGCGAGCTGGAGGATGACATAACGCTGCTAACGCTGCGGCGCGTGGCCTAGGGCGCTCTTCGCGGAACAGTGCTGCAAATCAGCAGATGTTCCGCACTATTTGACGGGGTGCGACGCGAAGTACTGGTCCAGACTCTCCACAGTTTCTTTCACGGCACGTTGGACATTCTTGTCCAATGCCGCGACGATGGCCGGCACTTCTTTTCCGCTGGCCGGCTCGTCGTGCGTGTAGTAGTGGTGCCAAACCGTCGCGCCAGTCTTCAAGTCGCGCATTTCCAGCTCCAGCGTCACTCTCGTTGACGTCCCGCTCCCGTCGACCTCTTTGAAATCATAAAGGTGCCCGCGAATCGCAAAGTCTCCTGGCATGTTACTGCGCCGTACGTGAACAGCGCGGTAGTGGCCGGTGGCGCGTAGCTCTCGCAGCAAGACTTCCTGAATCATTTCGGTGGGTGGTTCGGCCCATCGTTGATACTCATAGGTGCCCAATTGCTCGGGACCGTTTCCGTAGACAATTCGATCTTCGCGATACAAGTGGGAAGTCATCAGCCCGCCGACGAGCAACCTCACGGGAAC
>JGI25616J43925_10001114_pt1 | contig 10415 bp, 16 predicted proteins | sample GraSoi2013_100cm_FD_43925 | JGI IMG/M metagenome (IMG submission 43925) | reverse complement strand
CAGGAATTCGACGTCCAAGCCGCCATTCTGGAACGAACCCAAGTCAAGTTGACCGCCATGGAAGCGCGTCTGAAAGAGATCGAAGCCCGGCTCACGCCGCAATAGGCCCAAGTAAGCCTCTACGCCCGGCAGCGGTGATCACATGGACGTGGGCACTCGGAAGCATATCAGCACCCACAAGGACGCGAGCGGCCCGAAGAATGTGAGGACTCGGAAGGGAGTCCGGAACCACAAGGACGTCAGCACCGTCTTTAGCAGGGCTCCTATTGGACTCCACGCGCCCTTAGTTCGCGTGGAAGTGCATCTAGGAACCGGGCTGCCCGCATTCGCCATGGTCGGCCTACCCGAGACGGTGGTTCGCGAGAGCAAGGAACGAGTTCGCTCGGCGCTGCTGAACACCGGCTTCGAATTTCCCACAGGGCGGATCACCGTCAATTTATCGCCCGCCGATTTGCCGAAGGAAGGCGGGGGCTTCGATCTGCCCATCGCCGTCGGCATCCTCGCGGCCTGCGGGAAGATACCGCCGGACGCGCTCGAGCACCGCGAGTTCTACGGCGAGCTATCGCTGGGAGGCGAGCTCCGTGAGACCCCCAAGCTCCTGCCGGCGCTCATCCAAGGATCATGCTCGACAAGGGAGATGATTTTGCCCTTCGCCAATGCGCTCGAAGCGAGTCTGGTCCGCCACGCAAAGCTCAAGCTCGCCAACGATTTGCGCCAGGTGTGCGACGCCCTCAATGGCAGAGCGGTATTGTCAGACGTAGCGTGTCCCGCGGACCTCGCCGCTGCCTCACACCTCGGGGATTCCTCAGACCCTGCCATTCCAGCCCACCGCGCGGGCTCCTCAGAGCGTTCCGGACTCGCCGATAAACCAGCCCCGGATCTGGCCGAGGTCCGCGGCCAGTTCGCCGCCAAGCGTGCCCTGGAAATTGCGGCCGCCGGCGAACACGGCCTGCTGATGGTAGGGCCTCCCGGCGCGGGCAAGACGTTACTCGCGCAGCGATTACCCGGGCTGCTGCCGCCGCTCAACAAGAGCGAAGCCCTGGAAGTCGCCAGCCTGGAATCAGCTGCAGGACGCAGACCCAGCCTCGGCGATCGCCGGCCATTTCGCAATCCACAACACACAGCCACCGGCGCAGCGCTGATCAGCGGCGGCGGTCTGGTACCCGGCGAACTATCTCTTGCCCATTTAGGCGTGCTGTTCCTCGACGAGCTTCCGGAGTTTTCGCGCGACGCCTTAGAGGCGCTGAGAGAACCTTTGGAGAGCGGCGTCGTAACCCTGGTGCGCGTCAAGCGCACCTGCGAATTCCCCGCGAGGTTTCAGTTGGTGGCGGCCATGAATCCCTGCCCCTGCGGATACGCCGGCGATCCGCGCGGACGATGCCATTGCACGGCGGAACAAGTCGCCCGATATCGCCACCGAATCTCAGGGCCGCTGATCGACCGCATCGACATGCACGTGGAATTGATGGCGTTGCCTGTCGAGCACCTGCTCGGCAATGCGCCAGCAGAGACAGAGAATTCAGCCACGGTCGCCCTGCGTGTTGCCGCCGCGCGGCAAGTGCAAATGCTGCGTCAAGGCATACTCAACGCGCGCCTGACGCCATCCGAGGTGACTCGATTCTGCGGCTTGCAACGCGAATCGCGAGTCCTGCTCGGCACCGCCATATCGCGGCTGGGACTATCCGCCAGGGCGTGTCATCGCGTACTGAAGCTCGCACGAACATGCGCCGATTTGGCAGGCGAGCCCAAGATTCGCAGAGTCGACGTGGCGGAAGCCGTTCGGCTCCGCGCACTCGACAAGCTTACCGGCTGAACTACGCGGTTTACTTGTTGAGCGACACCATGTAGTCGACCGTCATGCGAATCGTCGCATCCGGCCAGGTCGTCCCACCCTTGGGCGGCATATTGCCCTTGCCCGCGATCGCATCTTTGTACAGCGTCTCCTTGCCCTGCGCGATGCGCGGGCCCCAAGCCGCATGATCGCCGATCTTCGGCGCACCATTGACTCCCGTCGAGTGGCACGCAGAACAAACTGTGTTGAAGGCCTGTTCACCCGTGGTCGGCACGTCCACAGCGGCCGCCGGTTTAGTCACAATCGCCAGAGCCGAATTGTCCTTACCCGCGACGGCGACATGCGCGAATGGCGCGATGTTTTTCTGCACGTCTTTGAGGTGCATCGGGTCCACCAGCACCTCTTTCTCTTGAGTATTCTCGCCGATGGAACGCGCGACACCGAACAGGATGATCGCGAAAAGGATGAGGATGCCCAGCACCAAACTAAAGGAATTGAAGAAGTGCGTATCTGAAGATTCGGTGTTGGCCACAGTAACTCGCTGAAATTAAATGAAAAAATATCCGGGGAGCCAGCATAGTATAGCCACAGCCGGCGAATCACGGAATAGCCGGTGGCAAATCCTCGCTTTGTGCACGGCGGCCTGGACTGCTCTCGTTGCAAGATCTTTTCATGTTGATGGTGGCGAGTCGGCAGGCCGGTATACACATCCTGACAGAGCGAGCTCGCGGGAAATACCCACTGCCATCCCAGTCGGTTGCCGCGTTGGGATATTTACGCGCAATTGCCGTCGGCAACGAGACACCCGGCTCACGCAATTTGCGCTGCCGCCGAAATCGATCAAACAACTTCGCGAGGTGTTCGCGAATCGGCCCGATGATCGCAGCCGGCAATACCGTCACGCGATCCCTACCACCCTTGGCGTCGCGCACAATGAGTTCCCCGCGTTCGAGGACGAGATCCTTTATGCGAAGCCGATGCGCCTCCATCAACCGCAGCCCACTGCCATAGAGCAGATTCGCCATCAGCCAGCACGTTCCGTCGAGCTGAGCCAACACCGAACGCACTTCGGCGGTGCTGAGCACCACGGGAAGCCGCCTCGGCCGAGACGCTCTGGTGACGTTCTCAAGCCACGGCAAGTCGACGTCAAGCACTTGCCGGTAAAGAAACAGCAGAGCCTGCAGCGCCTGATTCTGAGTGGACGCCGCGACCTTGGCCTCAACGGCCAAGTGAGTCAAGAAGGCCTCAACCTCCGCAGCACCCATGTCGCGCGGATGCCTGCAATCATGAAATATCACATATCGCCGCATCCAGTGCAGATATGCCTGTTCGGTGCGAAACGCCAAATGCCGCGTGCGAATCTTTTCGCGCGCCACCTCGAACAAGCCACGCCCCTCAGGCATATAATTAACCTAGAAGTGCTACGCGACACCACCGCAATCTGACCCCAAGGAAATCAGGAAGATGTCAGAACGTCCAGCGCACTATGTACCGCCTTCGACGCAATTCGTCAGTCGTTTTGGTCTGCGAATTAATTGTTAGACGAACATGACACCTCGTCGCTTGATCTCGCGGACCCAGCTTGTGCCGAACGGCGACTTCGGTGTGCATCACTGGACGCTCATGGAGAGTAAGAAGGTAGGCCCCACGTGACATCATCTGTGAGTCAGAAAGTTCCGCGCAAGGGTACGCCGAGGCGCAAGTTGGTAACGGTCCCGTCACGGATGCTCGTTACCTTGCTCGTGTGCGCTGCCTCGTCCGGGTGTGCGCCCATGCGGTGGTCGTATGAGCACATTGAGGCGCCGGATGCTCGGTATTATCAAAGCGTTTGCTACGCAAGCATCGGCCCCCCTTCCGTAGCGTACTACCCATTCCATGGAATTTTCATCTCCCTCGATGTGACGAACTGGGTTGCATTGGGCCTGCATCTCCCGGCCGGCACTACAGCGCAGCTAAATGGCAATGCGGTCCGCATTTCCGGCACAACGAACTCAGGCCCGGTCGACGCGACAATTCCGATTAAGGCGGCACGGCACGGTTCACTCGGTAATGGCGATCCTCGGGAATTTAGTGCACTGCGCGACCCATTCACCTCTCCGGACTACTTCGGGCCGCTCACTGGCGATACACATGATGGAAAATACGTGTGGTACTTGTTCATATCCGAGACGGACGAGACGCAACCACATTTGACTCCATCGCCACGCGGACTAATCCGCGGCATGGTCGAACTGCCGTCTATTACGATCAATGGCCTGCGTTACGACCCACAATCACTTCCCCTTGAGCACCGAGTTCACACCGGCATATCGAGCATCAATTGCTAGTGGCGAAAGGAATTCAAGCTCGCAGCACATGCTAAGGCTGGCACTAAGTTCGTCTAACAAGCGGTTCGAGCGATCACGGGTTTCGTCTTCGGTGGGCCAAGGAGGGGATCGATGATTTGGATAAATCAGCTTCGTTTATTCGTTTTTTCGCGTCCTACAACCGGTCGGCTCAGCTGCCCGAAGAGTCGCAGCGAGTACCCGCGCGATCTATCTCAGCGCCAAGGGTGCTCGCGCAATCGAGTCTTGTGCAGGTAGCTATCTCGTTGCATCCGAATTGGCCGGTGCCTAACATTGTGCCAGCGCCTAACAATCGGTTCGAGCGATCGCGGGGTGCATCTTCGGTGAGCCAAGGAGGGAGTCGATGATTGGGATAAATCAGCTTCGTTTGTCGGCAACGCGCCCCCGCGTCGCTCAACCTCATCGTTAGACACCCTTTATTGAGGTAGTGGCATGTCCGATCACTTCATCGTTGTGGTGCCGCGCGATCCCAGGCTAGTTCCAACTGACGAAGTGCAGCGGCGTGTCGTCGGGGTGCTAAATCGCATCGCCCCCAGCGCCGAAAATGTCACCGCCGAGGTTTCCGCACAGGTTCAATTCTTCGACTGTGGTCAGAACTTTGAAAGAGTATTGTGTCCTCATTGTTCCTCCGAAATAGGCATTGATTGGTGGCAAGAACGCATGGACGACGACACCGATGGTAGTGGGTTTCGGCTTGACAGTTATGAGGCGCCTTGCTGCGCAAAATCGGTTAACCTCAACGAACTGATTTACGATTGGCCGCAAGCGTTTGGGAGATTTAGCTGGACCGTTCAAAATCCGAACATCGGTGAATTGACTGACGCGGCAAAATTAGAGTTGGAGGCAGTAGCCGGCTTTGCTCTCGTGCCAATCCGACAGCACGTGTAGGTTGTCTAACAATCGGTTCGAGCGATCGCGGGCCGCGACTTCGGTGGGCCGAGAAGGGAATCGATGATCTGGATAAATCGGCTTCGTTTGTCGGCAACGCAGCCCCGCGTCGCTCAACCTCATCGTTAGAGCCGAAAGTCGCACGTTTTGGCTTTCTTGGTATAATTGCCGAATGGACTTCGATACCCTTGAAAAACAGGCGCTTGGGCTCCCGGTAAAAGATCGCGCTCGCCTTGTTCAAGACCTGCTTGAAAGTCTGGATAAGTTGACGCCCGCGGAGGTCCAATCTCTGTGGCTGGATGAGGCGGAGCGCCGCGCCAATCAAATCGACCGTGGGGAGGTGTCCCTCGTCTCCGCCGAATCGGTTGCACTAGAGGCTCGAGCGATTCTCAAGTGATCTTTCTGTTTCACCCTGCGACAAGGGTTGAGCATTTAGATCATATTAGGTACTACGAGCAAATTCGTCCTGGCTTGGGGGCTCAATATTTGAGCGACTTTGAAGGCACGATGGGCCGCGTATGCGAGGCGCCACACCGATTCCGCGTCACGCGCGAGCCGAATATCCGAATGCTGTCGTTTGCGAAATTTCCTTACTCAGTAATTTTCCGCGATGTCACGGTTGCGGTGGAACTATTGTCGGTTCCGCATGATCGGCAGCGCCCAGGGTACTGGTTGGAGCGGCTCTAACAATCGGTTCGAGCGATCGCGGGGTCGCGTCTTCGGTGAGCCAAGGAGGGGATCGATGATTTGGATAAACTGCCTTCGTTGGGCGTCGACGGAGCCTCGCGTCGCTCAACCTCATCGTTAGGCAGCACCCTTTGGTTCGACGTGACAACGATCCTTACTTCAGCATGGAGCGCCTTTTTATTATCACTGAACCGAAGCTGGGCCCGCCCTTGAGCGCACTACTGCTACTTGCCGGAGAGTGGTATTGACGATGACGAATTGCACGTCGAGGACGACGGCCATGAACCAGTCTGAGCTGACCGACTTCGCAACGCGGTACGCGGCTGCCTGGAGCAGCCAGAATCCGGCGAGTCTCGCGGCCTTCTATGTGGGCGACGGATCGCTGACCGTCAATGCCGGTGCTCCTTCGGTCGGCCGCGCGGCGATTACCGCAAAGGCCCAAGGATTCATGACCGCATTCCCCGACATGGTTGTGAAGTTGGATGAGGTCCACGGGAGTGGTAGTCACGCGATCTTCCGGTGGATCTGGACCGGCACGAACACGGGCCCTGGGGGCACAGGCAAGTCCGTTCGGATCAAGGGGTTCGAGGAATGGACGTTCGGTGCCGACGGCCTGATCGCGGAGTCGAAGGGGCACTACGATGAGGCGGAGTACCAGCGCCAGTTGCAGTCGGGCGCGCCAGCCGCGGAGTGACAGCCCGGCCTTGGTTCGATGCCGCCTGACTATCGGTTTGAGCGATCACGGGTATCGTCTTCGGTGAGCCAAGGAGAGGGTCGATGATTTGGATAAAGCAGCTTCGTTTTGGGACACCGCATCCGCGCGTCGCTCAGCCCTATCGTTAGACGACATCCATGGCACCGCACGTGACTAAGAACCCTCAGTATTGGTTTCCCGCAAAGCGCTACGGCTGGGGGTGGGGCCCTCCTACTTCATGGCAGGGTTGGACAGTTTTGGTTGTTTGGTTTGCAGCGCTATTAATTGCTGCCCTTGCGTTCTTGCCAAGACGACCGATGGCATTTTTTTCAATCGGTGGCATGCTTGGTGATGGCGCTGATATTGGTTTGCTATGCCAAAGGCGAGCCACCGTCGTGGCGTTGGGGTGACCGCAAGTGACCGACCTCGCGGTTCGTCCAACAATCGGTTCGAGCGATCGCGGGGTTGCGGCTTCGTTGGGATAAGAAGGGAATCGATGATCTGGATAAACTGCCTTCACTTTGCGACCGCGCAACGGCGCGTCGCCCAGCCTCATCGTTAGACGGCAAGGCGTGTATCGCGGAGGTCGCGGCCTACACTCGGAGGTATCTCGTGAAAGCTTACGTCATAACCACGGGCACGGTGTTTGCTCTGATCTTTGCGGCACACATCTGGCGCGCCGTCGCGGAAGGACCGGCGCTGGCCAAGAACCCCATCTTCGTTCTACTCACTGCCGCCGCGGCTGCGCTAGCTCTGTGGGCGTGGCGCGCGGTAAGGACGATGCCGCGGTGATCGTGACATCGCGTCGTCTACGACCAAGGAGAGGGTGTATGTTGGACGAAGCATCTTCGATCGGCGGCACTGCATCCCCGCGTCGCTCAACCTGATCGTCAGAGCCTATGTCCGACCCGACCTCATATTTGTGGTTTCTGGCGGTCACGCTGGTTTCGTCCATTGTCGCTGTGTCGGCATACGCGTTAATGAGCCGCGCACCCTGGGCTTGGTCCACACGCATTGCGACTGGTTTCGCTGGCGCCGCGGTAGGTTCGCTCGCAGGTGTAGTCCTCGCTGGCGTTGCAAAGCTTCACGGAGTAAAAGCATTCTTCGTTGCCGTGGTCATTGCGACCATCGTGTCAGTGGGGTTGCAAAGAAAACTTCACGTCGGGGAAATCGATTGGTCAGATTTTCTTTAGCGCGGGCTTTCTAACCGGAAACCTTGAATGTTGGCCTTTGCTCGCGATTCCGTGACGTTGGTAGACTCGGCCGCTAGAACGCGCGATAAATGACGTTACAATCGGATCGAATGATCGCGCGGCTTGCGTCTGGAGAAGACTACAGGAAGGTCGTTGATGTGGAGTCGATGATCAAGAATAAACTGCGTTCGATCCACTAACCGCAGGCGCGTCGTTCAACCAGCCTTCAGATTCGAGAGAAAGCAGCTGAGGTAAATTATGCGTTGGGTATACCTATCCCTTGCTCTCATCGGCGCGGTACTGCCTTTCTCGCAGTTTCTTCCGTGGCTCGCCGAGCACGGTCCAAACATTCCTTTACTGTTTACCGAGTTGTTTTCAACCCGGGCGGGAGCATTTTTTGGCCTCGATGTGCTGATATCAGCGGTCGTTCTAATCGCGTTCATCCGGCGCGAAGGCGCAAGGCGTAAGATGAGTATCCTGTGGCTGCCGATTGCAGCCACATGTCTGATCGGTGTCAGCTGCGGGTTGCCTCTTTTCTTGTACCTACGCGAACGTCAAGTTGCGAGTGAATGATGACACTTCGTGTTCTCGAATTTCTCGCCANGCTGTTTGCCGGCATCTTCGCCGGCGCAGCGCTGTACGTAACTCTCGCGGAGCACCCCGCCCGTCTGAGCTGCGATACGCGCACGGCCATCGCCCAGTGGGCGCCGAGCTACAAGCGTGCGACCTTGATGCAGGCGCCGCTGGCTGTCCTGAGTCTGCTATCAGGTCTTCTGGCGTGGTTCTTTGGAGCCGGAATTGTGTGGCTCTATGCGGCCGTTTTGATTGGGTTGGCCGTGCCGTTTACCTTTATAGTGATCATGCCGACGAACCAGCGGCTCCTCGAGAACGACCGCGACCGGGCCTCGGAACAAACTCGTCTGTTGCTCGTTCGGTGGGGGACCTTGCACTCAGTGCGCACATGGTTGAGCTTGGCGGCGTTTGTGGTTGACCTATGGCTACTGAGCTTCTCGTGAAAGTGGACCTCATTCTCCACCTGCAACACAACTCGAGGAAATGACACTCACGGAAGCCCAAATGCTAGTCATCGGCAAATGCCACTGCGGAAACATCACGTTCACGCTCGACTGGCCGGAGGATCAGCCCGATGTTCCCGCGCGCGCGTGCAATTGTTCGTTCTGCGTCAAGCATGGCGGAGTGTGGACTTCCAATCCGCGCGCAAAACTATCGGTGGTTCTGCACCATGCCGACCTCGTTTCAAAGTATGTGTTCGGCACCGAGACCGCCGCCTTTCACGTCTGCACCCGTTGCGGCACCGTGCCGATTGTCACCAGCGAGATTGCCGACCATCTCTACGCCGTCGTCAACGTCAATACGTTCGAAAACTTCGATCCCGCGCGGCTGCGTCGAGCAGCTGCGAGCTTCGGCGATGAGGATGTAGATTCGCGTCTGGCGCGCAGGCGCAAGAACTGGATTGCCGATGTCCGTATCCTGAACTATATTTCTTCCTAAGTACAAAGGGCGTGGGGTCGCCTTGCTTCACCCAACAACCGATCGACGAATCGCGCGACCGCACCCAGGGGAAGGGTACCGCTTCGGAGACTGCCAATGAACGACGAGAACTCGTTTAGGACTTTCGGCGACTTCTATCCCTTTTACCTGGGTGAGCACGCCAACCGCACCTGCCGACGGCTGCATTTCACCGGCACGAGCATTGCTTTCGCGCTGCTCATCACCGCCGTGACCACGCAATGGTGGTGGCTCATTGCGGTAGGGTTCGTCCAGGGATATGCATTCGCCTGGGTCGGCCACTTCTTTTTTGAGCACAACAAGCCGGCAACGTTCAAATACCCCTGGTTCAGCTTGATCGGTGACTGGCGACTTTGGTGGGATATCCTGACCGGCAAAGTTCGGATATAAAGATCCGTGGGCCATTTTCTCTACGCACGCCATTTCCTATTGCTCATCTGTCTCAGCGTCTTGTTGGCCGTCATGCCCCGGCCGCACACCCCGAGTGATTTAAACTCTTCCTTCGCATTGTACGGAGCGCTCCACGCCTCGGCGCTGTCGCTCACCCTCCGGGCACGTCAGCCAATCTGGCAAAAGTGCCTGTTCGTCGCCATCGCCGCGGGTCTCAGCGTCATAACCCTTCGCGTCGGCATAGTCGGTGGACACCTATCCGAAACACTCCCCGGAAATTCCGGGCTTTACGCAGCCCTAGGTTTTTCAGCCGTTATCGGCGCACTGATCTACGGGATCCTGGTCCGCCTGTTTTGGATTCCCGCGATTACCCCAAGCTCCCTCGCCGTAATTTCCCTCAGCTGTCTGTTGGCGACCCTCGTCGCACTGTTCACCGGAAGTTATCTTCACGTTCTTGGCCCGTGGTGGCTCGCGGTTCTATGGTGGCACGCGTTTTCAGGCGCCCTGTGGTATTGCGATCAGCGGCACTGACGAGCAACGCAGGGAATGACACGAGGCGTCGATGACGAAAATCGAGCGCCGCGTCCGACGTCACCTTAGAGGGCCGCGCGCCGTGAACTGCCCTTCAAGGACTGACAGGCGAGCGTACGTGCTCAGGCCGCACGCCCAGACCCAGGAACTGAGCGGGCCAGCGCCTCAGCCACGGCACGGCGTCCAACACCTTCAAAGGCCACGGCACCGTCAACGCACGTGCACGGCCGCCCGAAACCGTAGGCTTCAGCACCCGATTGTGGACCGCCACCTGCAGCCCCTGGATTACCTTCACAGGAAAGAGCCGCCGCTGTCGTACCCCATCAAGATCACCATCCTGCAGCGTTCCGGCCCGTAGTTTCGCG
>JGI25616J43925_10001112_pt1 | contig 10423 bp, 10 predicted proteins | sample GraSoi2013_100cm_FD_43925 | JGI IMG/M metagenome (IMG submission 43925) | reverse complement strand
ATAGTCTTGCCCGGGACCGCCGGCACGCGAGACTAGAACTTGATCTGCAGGCCGATGAAACCGCCCTTATCCACGTTCAGCTTGACGTTGTTGTCGAGCTCGGCCTGTACCTGGCGGTAGCCGACGTACACGAAGCTGTTCCTGATCACCTCGACCTCCGCGCGCACGCCGATGTCGAAGAACTGCTGGCCGTCCAGCAGGGTCACGACGTGGGGCGCGTAGAAAGCATAAGGTCCGAGAGCAAACGACCCGTTGCCGGGGAACCAGCGCAACTGGCCGCCGAGCGCGAGCGCGACGAGGTGCCCGCTGCCTACGGTGACGGAGTAGACCTTGCCGCCCAGCCCGCCCTCGATCCGCGAATTCCCGAAGGTGGAATCGCCCGTCGCGAGCAGGCCCACGTTCAGGGCGCGGTCCCTGGTGTCCCGGTTGTACAAGCCCCCGAAGGTCCAGTCCGCGGCACCGGCATTCGCGTAGAACTTGCCCTCGATCGTGTCGTTCGAAAGATTGAGGTCCACTGAACCCGCCGCGGCAGAAAAACTCGCCGCCGCGAGCAGGACAAACACAAAAAGACGCAGACGCATAAGGCTCCTTAGAATGGAATGAAGCTCCAAGACGATAGCGGTCAGATTATCCCATCATTCGTTCCCGCATCACGGCAATAGTTCCCTGGCGCAGCGGGTGCTACACCGCGGCCCGCTTTGAAAAACCCCCGTCGATCGTGACGATGGTCCCGCTCGTGTAGGAACTCAGGTCCGAAGCGAGAAACACCACGGTGGCGGCGACCTCGTCCACGCCCGCCGGCCGCCCGAACGGGTTCTTCTTCAGCAGCTCGGGATAGCGCTCCTCGTCCCCCAACATGGCCAGCGCACGCTTCCTGGAAATCTTGACGACGCGGTCGGTGAGCACGGGCCCGGGATTGACGCCCAGCACGCGCACGCCGTATTCCGGGCTCACGGCGCCGAGCGCGACGGTGAAGGACATGAGGCTCGCGTTCCCCATCGATCCCGCGACGTAGGCGGGAATCGGGCGCTCGCCCGCGGTCCCGATGATGTTGATGACGACGCCGCTTCGGCGCGTCTTCATCTTGGCGAGATAGTGCCGCGTCAGCCCGATATAGCCGAACACTTTCAGATCCCAGCCCGCGCGCCAGGCCGCATCGTCGACCTCGTCGAGAGAGCCCGCGGGGATGTCGCCCGCGTTGTTCACCAGGACATCGACCTCGGGACAGGCGTCGGTGAGGCGCCTCCTGCCCTCTTCCCCAGAGAGGTCGATGGGAAAAACCTGCACCTCGACCCGAGAGTTCTTGCGGATCGCCGCGGCTTCCCGCTCGAGCAGTTCTTTCGAGCGCGCGGCCAGGCGCAGATTGCAGCCTTCGCGCGCGAACCACTGCGCGGTCGCAAGGCCGATCCCCTTCGACGCGCCGGTGACGAGCACCGTGCGTCCGGCGAGCTTCAGATCCATGGTTTCTTCGCCTATGTATACACTGGGAGCGGATTGAGCTACTCGGCTGCGCGTGCTTTCGCCTGCGCGCGCAGCTCGCGCGCCTTGTCCGCGTCTCCGCTCCTCAGGGCGCGGAAAATCTCCTGGTAGGCCGCCACCACGCCGCGCGGCTGCGCCGCCAGTTTCTCGGCATGGTCCAGCGTCACGCGCTCCAATTCGCCCGCAGGACACACGCGGTCGAGGAAGCCCCACTCCAGCAGCGTGCCGGCGTCCAAGGTTTCGCCCTCGTACATCAGACGCTTGGTGCGAGTCTCTCCGAGGATGAGGACCAGGCGCTCGAGTGCAGAGATCGGATAGTAGAGCCTGTTCTTGATGGCAGGCACGGCGAGCCTGAGCGCCGCATCGCCGAAGCGGAAATCGGCCGTCGCGGCGAGATGCACCCCGCCCCCGTGGCAATGGCCGTAGAGCATGGAGATCGTCGGGAAAGGCATCCCGGCCATATCGCGGCCGAAGGATTCGATTTTTTCCTCGAGCGCGGCGAAGCCCGCTGCGCGCTCGGGGAACTGCTCGATGAACTTGAGATCGATTCCGGAGCAGAACGATTTCTCGCCCGCGCCGCGCAGCACGAGGGCCCCGACGTCCTTGCGCCCTTTAAGCTGCGCCGCAGCGGCGGCGAGGCCTTCGGCGACGCCCGCGTCGATCGCGTTCATGCGCGCTGCGTTGTCGAAGCTGACGACCGCGACGGAGCCGCGGATCTCGGTCGCGACACTGCCCACGCTACGCGCCCGCGACCGTCACTGCCTCGATGAACGCGAGGCACATGCGGTTGAACTCGGCCGGTTCCTCCTGGTTCACCGCGTGGCCGCTCCCTGGAACGACGACCAGGCGCACATCGGGGAGCACGCGCCCGAGAAACTCGCTCGGCTTGCGACAGCCCGCGTCCTCGTCTCCCACTACGACGAGCGTCCGCACGCGCAGCGACGCCAGCCGCTTCTCGTGCGCGTAGAGCGGCGGCCGGCATGCCTGCACGCCGCGCATCGTGTTGGCGTGGCCGACCGGCGACATCCTGGAAAGCTCCTCGAGCGAGCGGCGGAACTCGGCCGGGTTCTTCTCCATCAATCGAACGCGGTTGGGGTTCCGGCCCATCTGCTCGGCGAACGCCCTCATCCCCACCGATTCGATCTGCTTCGCGTTCGCCTCCGCCGTCTGGCGAAAGAGCGGCGGATCGTCGGAACCCGAGCCGATGCCGACGAGCGTCGCCGAAAGCACGCGCCCCGGCTCCTTGAGCGCGAACTGCAGAGCCGACGCGGCCCCCATCGACACGCCGACGAGATGCGCCTGCTGGATGGCCAGCCCGTCCAGGACCGCGCCGATGTCGGCGACCGCGTGGTACTGCGAATAGGAGCCGACCGACGCCGGCACCTCCGAGGGCGGATAGCCGCGCGCGTTGAAGACCACGCAACGATGCCGGGCGCGAAAAGCCGCGACCTGCATGTCGAAGCTGCGGCAGGAGCCCCCGTACTCGTGCACGAACAGGACGGCAGGACCCCCGCCGCGCTCCTCGTAATGGAGTTTCACTCCGTCGACCGAAGCGAGAGAGCTCATTCCGCCTTGAACCCGGAAGCCTTCAATTGTCGCCGCTGAAGCCCGACGCGCGGATGATCGGCCCCCAGCGGACGTAGTCCGCCCTTACGACGCCCGCGAATTCCGCGGGGCTCATCTCGCGCACCTCCAGGTCGAGGTTGCGCATTTTGTCCCGAACGGCGCTCGCGCGCATCGCCTGCACGAAGGCCGCGTTCAATTTCGCGACGCTCCCGTCGGGCGTTCCCGCGGGCGCGAAAATCCCGAACCAGCCCTCCGCGGTGAGCGAAGAATAGCCCAGCTCGGCAAACGTCGGGACTTCCGCCGCGCCCGGCGAGCGCTCCCTGCCCGACATCGCGAGCACCGCTATCCTGCCCGCTCGTGCCTGGGCGAGCAGAGTGCCCAGAGGCTGGATCGTCGCGGGAACATGCCCGGCGACGACGTCGAAAATCGCGGGCCCCGCGCCCTTGTAGGACACCTGGCGCAATGGCACTCCCAGCGTCTGCCCGAGCAGCACGCCGAAGAAATGCGTCGAGCCGCCCGCGCCCGACGATGCGAAGCTCGCGCGCGCGGAATCGGCCTTCACCCAGCTCACGTAATCGGCGAGAGTCTTCGCCGGCAAGCCCGCGTGGATCCCGAGGGCGAAGGCCCAGACGCCCGCGTGCGCGACGGGAGCAAAATCGGCGAGCGGATCGAACGGCGGCTTCGACAGCGTCTGCGGGCGGATGACGACGGTCGCATCCGGTGCGATCATCAGCGTGTTGCCGTCGGGCGCCGCGGCTTTCAGCGCTTCAGCGGCGATCTGCCCGACCGCGCCGGGCCGGTTCTCCACCACGACCGGCCGCCGGAGCGCTTCGCTCATCGCGTCGGCGAAAAGCCGCCCCAGCGCGTCCACCGCGCCTCCGGGCGGATATCCGACGAGCATGCGCCCCGGCGCGCGCGAGGCCTGCGCGATTACGCCGCTCCACGCCAGAACGAGCGCGAAGGCGCAGACGATGCGAACTTGCGACGCCCGCCGCCGCGCCTCGCTCACTGCCGGTCCTTGCCCTGCGACACGTCCATGATCAGGCGCGCGAGAAGGTAAAGGCGCGGCTCGATCGAATCGACCGCGACGTACTCGGCGTCGTTCGAGTGCGCGCCGAAGCCCTGCAGGCCGAAGCGCTCGAGGACCGGCGCCTTGGTTTGCAAAGACGCAAACGCCGCGTCGGTGCCCCCGCCTTCGGCGAGCGCGTCGACCACGAGGTTTTTTCCGAGCTCGGCGTAGACGCGCCGGGCGTGATCGCCGAGCGAGCGCGAGGCGGGCGTCGCCTCGAGCGGCGGGCGCCGCCGTTCAAACGTCATCTCGACCTGGGTCTCGGGGATGAGCCTGTTCGCGATGCGCTCGCGCACCGCCCGCTCGATGCCGTCGTAGTCCGACACGCGCAGCACGCGCACGTCCGCGGTCGCGACGGCGTCGGCGGGTATCACGTTCCGGTTGGTGCCGGCGCTCATCAGGGTCCAGTTCATCTTGAGCCCGGTCGCGGGATTGGAGAGGTCGCGCGTCTGCAGGATCTGGTGCGCCGCCTCGTAGAGCGCGTTGCGGCCCTGTTCGGGCGCGGCGCCGGCGTGCGAGGCCCGCCCTTTCACCTTGAGGATCACCGAGGCGATGCCTGCCGTCGCGAGCGCGAGCTTGTCGCTGTCGAAGCGCGAGGACTCGCAGGAGAATACCGCGTCGTGCTCCGCCCCGAGTCGCGTCAGGAGGTGGCGCGAGCCGGGCGAGCTGATTTCCTCGTCGGCGTTGATGAGCGCCGTGACCAGGCCGTAGCCGCGGAAATCCATCGCCTTCAGCATCGCGAGCACATGCAGGATCAGCGCGACCCCGTTCTTGTCGTCGGCGATGCCCAGGCCGTAGGCGCGATTGCCGTCGATGCGGAAGGGCTGCTTCGCGAGCATGCCGCGCAGGTACACCGTGTCCATGTGAGCCAGCAGGAGGATCTTCTTCGTTCCCCTGCCCTCGAAGCGAGCGTGCACGACTTTGCCGATCTTCCCCGGCGTGTCCTCCATGCGGTACGCCCCGTCGCTCGTATCCACGAGCTCGACCTTGCCGCCCAGCGCGCGCAGGCGCTCGGCGATCAGGTTGGCCGCGCGATCCAGACCCTCGAGGTCGCGGCTCCCGGTCTCGATCGAGACGAGCTCCTTCAGCGTGTCGAGGAGCGGCTGGCGCTCCTTTTTTGCGAGCGCGAGCACGGGTTGCACCGGCTGCGCGGCGGCGAGACCCGGCAGGGCGGCCGCAAGGAAAACGGTGGTGCACAGACTTCGAACGAGCGGGCTCACGGTGCCTCCTTCGGGCGGCGGCGGGAAACGGAATTCTATCCGGGGCGGGGCGGCGGCGTACGCGGGGTTCCGGATATCATGCGGCAGTTCACCGTCGAGGAAGTCGTGACTTCTCCCCACCGCTTAAGCCGGGGCCTGATGGTCCTGTTCGCGGTCTCGGCCTTTGCCGGGGCCGGAACGATCCATTACCAGACGCCGATGCTCGCGGCCTTCGCCGCCGAGTTCGGCGCCGATCCGGCGGCGGCGGGATGGGTCGCGACCCTTTCCTTCGGCGGCTTTCTGCTCGGCACGATCTTCTTCGTTCCGCTCGGTGACCGCTTCGACAAGCGGCGCCTGATTCTCGCGGAGCTTTCGGTGCTGATCGTGGCGCTCCTCGCCATGGCCGCCGCGCCTTCGCTCGCGATGCTCGCCGGCGCTGCGTTCGCGGTGGGCATCTCCGCCTCCTTTCCGCAGCTCATGATTCCCCTCGCGGCGGAGCTCGCGCCGCCCGAGTCGCGCGGGCGCATGCTCGGGACCATACTCGCGTGCCTGTTTCTGGGCATCCTGTTCGCGCGTCTCGCGGGCGGATTCGCGGCTTCGTACATAGGCTGGCGCTGGATCTACGTGATCGCCGCCGGGATGCTCGCCGCCCTCGTGCCCCTGCTCCTTCTGCGGCTGCCGCACAGCCGGCCGCGCACGAGCCTGTCCTACGGCCAGCTCATCGCCTCGATGGCGGGGCTCCTGCGCAGCAACGCGACGCTGCGGCGCGCGTCCGTGATCCAGTTCCTCCTGGGCATTTCCTACGGCGGCTTCTGGGCGACCGCCGCGCTGATGCTGCTCCAGCTCCATGGGTTCAGTCCGGCGCAGACGGGCTTGATGGCCATCCCCGGCGCGGCGGGCCTGCTCCTCGCGCGGCCCGCGGGCCGCTGGACCGACCGCCTCGGCGCCTTTCCAGTCGTCACCTCCGGCGTGGGCATGGTGCTCGCGGCGTATCTCGTGTTCGGGTTCGCGCCGCTGTGGATCGGCGCGGTGATCGCCGGCGCGGTGCTCCTCGACTGCGGCCTGCGCGCGGCCCTCGTGGCCAACGTGACGCTCGTCACCTCGGTCGCACCGGACGCCCGCAGCCGCTTCAACACCGTGTTCGGTGCGCATCTGTGGGCCGGCAACACCACCGGAGCGTTTCTCGCGAGCAGCGCGCTGGCGTACGCCGGATGGCTCGCCGTGTGCGCCATCGCGGTGAGCGCATCCTGCCTGGCGCTGGTCGTGCAGTGGCGCTCGCGCCCGCCCTCACCCTAGCCTACTGCGGCTGGATGTTCGCCTGCTTTGCGATATTCCTGAAAACGACCATCTGNTCGCGCACGAACTTGCCGAACTCGTCGGGCCTCATCGATACGGGAGTGATGCCGAGCTTGTCGAGCTGCGCACGCGCGTCCTTGCTCTGGCCGATCGCGGTCACCTGCGCGTTCAGCTTCTGGATCACTGNGGGCGAGGTCCCCGCGCGCGCCCACATGCCGAACCACAGCGACAGGTTGTAGTTCGCCAGCCCTTGCTCGGCCAGGGTGGGAATATCGGGCACGATTGCCGAGCGCTGCGCGGTGGAAACCCCGAACGGGGCGATCTTGCCTTCCTTGAGATGCCCGATCGCGACGTCGAGCGGCGCCATGTAGAACGAAGTGCGTCCGGCGATCGTGTCCTGGATCGCCTCGGGCGAGCCCTTGTAGGGAATGTGCAGCATCTTCACTCCCGCCACNTGGGCGACGTATTCGGCCGCCATGTGCGTGGAGGTCCCCACGCCCGCTGAAGCGAAGGGAATCTCGCCGGGCTTCGCGCGGGCGGCGGCGATCAAGGACTGCAGCGTCGGATACGCGCCGGCTTTCGCCGCGATCATCACGTACGGCGTCATTCCGAGCATGGCGACGTCGACGATGTCCTTCAGCGGATCGTAAGGCAGGGCCTTGTAGATCGCGGGGTTCGCCGCGTGCGAGGCGGATTGCACCATCAGCGTGTAGCCGTCGGCATCGGCGTTCAGGACGGCCTGCGTGCCGATGATGCCGCCCGCGCCGGGTCGGTTCTCCACCAGCACCGGCTGCTTGAACGCGTCGCTCATGTGCTTCGCGACGATTCGGCCGAGGATGTCCGCGCCCGAGCCCGGGGTGAGCGGGACGATGAAGCGGATCGGCTTGGACGGGTACTCCTGCGCGAACGCGGCGCTGGCTGCGCAGAGAATTGCGGCGGCGGACAACCTGGCGATCGTGCTCATGATTTCCCCTGCTATTTGAGAATCCCCGCTTCGCGCATGTACTTCAGCACGCCGGGGTGGATCAGATCCTGCCGCGGCGCCGCGGCGAGCGTGTTGGCGAGGGTCGATCCCTTCGCCTGCTCGAGCTTTGCCCCGAGCGCGGCTTCGCCCTTGTGCAGAGCGCGCGCGAGCTTGTACGCGGCCTCGTCGGGCAGCCCCGGCCGCGCGAGCACGAGCGACCAGGAGCCGAGCGCGGCGACCGGCGCATCCTGCCCGGGGTAGCTTCCCGCGGGCAGCGTGATCGGCTTGATGAAGGGATATTTCGCGAGGATGCGCTTCATGCCCTCCGCGTCGGGGGTGATAAAGCGCGCGCCGCCGGGCGCCTTCGATATCTCGACGAATCCCGGCCAGCCGACCCCGCCGCCCCACAGCGCCGCGGCGCGGCCGTCGAGCACCATTTTCGAGCCGTCTCCGGCGTGCTCGAGAAAGATCGGCGTGAAGTCCTTGGTGATGTCCATTCCCAGGCCGTCGAACACGTAGCGCGCGAGCACCACGAAGCCCGAGCCGCTCGCACCCCAGGCGATGGATTTGCCCTTCAGGTCGGCGAGCGTGCGATACGGGCTGTCCTTGCGCACGATGAACATGCCGGAGTTGGGATACATGGCGTTGATGATCTTCAGGTTCGCGGGCGGCCGGCCGATCCCCGCGAGCGCCTCGTGGGTCACCTCGCCCGTGGCGAGCCCGATGTCGATCTTGCCTTCGGCGAGCAGCGGGATATTCTCGGTGCTGCCCTTGGTGCTGCGCTGCTCGACCGCGAGCGTCGCGTCCGCTTCGTTGAGCGCGGCCGAATACGCCGCGCCGTAGATCTGGAAGCCGCCGCCTTGCGTGGCNGTGCCGAGCACGACCGTGGTTTTTTCCTGTGCCGCAGCTTTGTCCATGCCGACGCCCGTCAACGCGGCCAGGGTAGCCGCAGCGAACGCGAGTCTACTGAATCGATGGACCATCGCCTCTCCCCCATTGTTTTGACCGTCAACCGACGCTCCGGATTACTCTACCACCCTCAGTCGGCGCGCGCGCCGGAGGATTGGATCACGCGGGCCCACTTCGCCGCCTCCTCCCGCATGAAGGTCTTCAACTCCTCCGGAGAGCTTCCGACCGGACGCGCGCCTTGCGCGATGAGCGCGGCGTGCAACTCCGGCACTGCGATTGTGTCCACGAGCGTCACGTTCAGCTTGTTGACGATTTCGCGCGGCGTGCCCGCAGGCACGACCACCGCGTGCCACGATGCGCCCAGCACGCCCGGGAGCCCCGCTTCCGGAGTTGTCGGGACGTCGGGGAGAAGGGGCGAGCGCGAGGTCGAGGTGATCACGAGCGCCTTCAGGCGCCCGGACTTCACGTGCGGCAGGAACGCGGGGATGGTGTTGAAAGCGATCTGCACCTTGCCCGACATCATCTCGGGGAGCGCCTGCGCGACGCCCTTGTAGGGCACGTGCACGATCCGGATGCCCGCTTCGCTCTTGAAGAGCTCCGCGATCAGGTGCAGGCCGGAGCCGACCCCGGTCGAGCCGAAATTCAACTCGCCTGGATGTGCTCGGGCATAGGCGAGAAGCTCGACCATGGAATTCGCCGGCAGCGCCGGGCTCGCGAAGAGGACGAAAGGCAAAGTCGCGACGAGCGAAACCGGCTCGAAGTCCTTCGCGACATCGTAGCCGAGCTGCTTGTAGAGGCCCGGCCCGATCGCAAGCGGCCCGACGTTGCCCCACAGGAGCGTATAGCCGTCGGCGGCGGATTTGGCCACGGCGTCGCTGCCTATCGTCCCGCCCGCGCCGCCGCGGTTGTCCACCAGGATCTGCTGCCCGAGGGCGGCCGACCACGACTGGCCGACCAGGCGCGCGGTCGCGTCCACCGACTCGCCCGCGGGGAAAGGCACCACGAGGCGGATGGGCTTCGACGGATACTGCGCAACGGCGCCGTGCGCCAAAGCGAGCAGCAACGCCAGGCAAGAGACTTCCCCTCCTTTCTTAAGGAGGGGTGCCTGCGAAGCAGGCGGGGAGGTTTGCGGCCCGCCACCACCCCCCGCCTTCGGCGTACCCCTCCTCCCAAGGGAGGAGGGGAAAAATCTCGCGATGCTCACGCTCGATCCCCGATTACGAAATATTTCCTGCGATCCAGTCGGCAATATAACTGATCCCCAGCGGCCGGTCGTCCACCTGGCAGTGCTCGGCGCCGCCCTCCTCGGCGGTGAAGATCTTGAGCGTCTTCCTCTTTGTCACGAGCGCGGCGTAGAGCTTGTGCGCCGCGTCCACGGGCACCACGCGGTCGTTCGCCCCGTGCGTGACGAGCACCGGGCAGGTGATCCTGTCCGCGACACCGGCGAGCGAGAACTGCTTCGCGCGCTCGAGCGCCGCGTCCGAATCGTCCAGACCGAGGATCCATTGAAACTGGAAATTCGACTGCGCGCTCTTCAGGGGGTCGGCCTTCAGCTGCTCCTTGATCTTCGATTGCCACGCGTGCAGATCCCAGTGCAGCGCGCCCAGGCACACGCAGGCGGCATAGCGCCGCTCGAAGGCGGCGATGCGCGGCGCGTAATAGCCGCCGAAGCTGTAGCCCATGACGATCACTTTCTCGGGATCGACGTCGGCGCGCTTGGCGACGAACTCGTACGCCGCCTTGCCCGGCACTTCGTAGTCGTGGCGCGCGTAGATCTTGCGAAGGCGCAGCGCCTCGCCCTGCCCCGGCCCGTCGATCGCGAGCGTATTCATCCCGCGCTTCGCGAACTCCAGGCCCGCGAAAAGCACGCTCATCTCCTTGCAGTTGTCCATGCCGTCGAAGAGCACGACCGTAGGAGCGCGGCTCTTCGAGCCCTGAGCC
>JGI25616J43925_10001110_pt1 | contig 10435 bp, 11 predicted proteins | sample GraSoi2013_100cm_FD_43925 | JGI IMG/M metagenome (IMG submission 43925) | reverse complement strand
TCGAGGACGTAGTTGATCGTCGCTCCCTCGCGGCCCCCAAGGACGACGACGCCGACCGCGGCGACGGCGTAGGCGCCGATCGGGCCGGCGAAGCCGCGCGTCGCGAGCCCGCCACCGAGCAACGCGACCTCGACGGCGACCGCCACGAACGCGAGCAGCGCGGCCTGCTCGGCGGTCCAGGGCAGCGCGTTGTATCCGACGACGTGACGCCAGAGCCCNTCGTAGCCGAACGGGATGCACGCGATACCCGCGACCGCGAGCGCGATCGCGCCGAACACGGCGAACGGCCGCAGCAGCGCGCGGTCGCGGGCGACGATCCAGCCGAGGAGGACGAGGGCCGGAAGGATCGCGGTCGGCTTCGCCGCGATCGCGAGCACGAGCAGCGCCGCGGCGAGGCCCGCGCGCCGGCGCTCGAGCATGATGACGGCCGCGACCGTGAGCGCCAGCGCGAGGAGATCGGGCTTCACCGCCGGGCCCCAGATGGCGACGGGCACCAGCGCGAGCCAGCCGGCGGCCAGTGCGGCGCGCACGAGCGGCGGCGCCTCGCGCGCGCGCCACGCGACGAGCCCGGCGACGGCGAGGGTCGCGACGATGCTGAGGACGCGGCCCGTGACGAACGGGTCGCCCACCGACGCGAGCGTGACGTAGAGCGGCGGGTAGTTCGCCGCGGTGAACGCGGCACCCACGGGATCGCGGTACGTGTCGAGCGTCCGAGCGAGCAGCGCGGCGTGCGCGACGGCGCCCTCGCCGTACAGCACCGGACCGGCGAGCGCGAGGGCGCGGGCCCATGCGAGGAGCGCGAAGGCCGACACGACCCCGGCNGCGCAGGCGTACGCCGCCCACGCGACCGTCGCACCGCGGANCGCGGTCATCGCGGGACGAGCAGCGATCGTCCGGTCATCCGCTGCGGCGCGGGAATGCCGAGCAGCGCCAGCAGCGTCGGCGCGACATCGGCGAGCTCGCCGTCGCGCATCGTCCACGCGGTCCGGTCCTTGGACACGAACGCGACGGGGACCGGGTTGGTGCTGTGCTGCGTATTGAGGCTGCCGTCGGGGAACGTCATCTCCTCGACGTTGCCGTGATCTGACGTGAGCAGGAGGCATCCGCCCGCCTCGAGGACCGCGTCGACGACGTGGCCAACCGCCGCGTCGGTCGCGGCCATCGCGCGCAGCGCCGCGTCGAACACGCCGGTNTGTCCGACCATGTCCGGGTTCGCGAAGTTCACGATCGCGAAGTCGTACCGCCNGGACGCGATGGCCTCCGTNAGCNGGGCGGCCACCGGNGCCGCGCTCATCTCCGGCGCGAGGTCGTAGGTCATCACGCGCGGTGATGGCACGAGCACGCGATCCTCACCGGCGAACGGCTCCTCGCGACCACCGTTGAAGAAGTAGGTCACGTGCGCGTACTTCTCGGTCTCGGCGACGTGGAATTGCCGCAGCCCAGCCTCGCTCACGAGCTCGGCCAGCGGCAGCACCGGCTGCGGCGGGTAGGCCACGAGCACGCCCGGCAAGTCGACCTTGTACTCGGTCATCGTCACGTACGTGAGGTCGCGCACGACGCGCGGGCGCGGGAAGCCGTCGAAGTCCGGCTGCATGAGCGCCCAGGTGAGCTGGCGCGCGCGGTCGGGCCGGAAGTTGAAGAAGATGACCGCGTCCCGGTCCGCGATGGGCCGACCCTCGCCGACGACGTACGGCTCGAGCAGCTCGTCGCGGCAGTCCTCGAGCAGGTAGCACTGGCGCACGGCCTCCTCGGCCGTCGCGACCCGCGGGCCGTCGGCGTCGACGATCGCCTTGTAGGACCGGAGCGTCCGCTCCCAGCGCTTGTCGCGGTCCATCGCGTAGAACCGGCCGTGCACCGTCGCGATCGGCGCGCCGACGCGCGCGATGAGCGGCAGCGCGCTGCGCGGCGGCATGTCCCGGCCGTCAAGGAACGCGTGCACGACCACGTCGTCGACGTCCTCGCGGCGCGCGAGCTCGACCAGCGCCTCGAGATGCCGCATGTCGGCGTGCACGCCGCCCATGGACAGAAGCCCCATCAGATGAAGGGTCTGCCCGCCTCGCGCCGCGGCGCAGGCGGCCCGCAAGGCACCGTTCGCGAAGAACGAGCCGTCCGCGATCGAGCGGTCGATGCGCTCGAGCGACTGCGGATCCGCGTACCCCGCGCCCATCGTGAGGTGACCGACCTCGCTGTTCCCCATCACCCCGGGCGGCAGCCCGACGGCCGTGCCACTCGCCTCGAGCTTCGCGTGCGGGAAGTCGCGAAGGATCGCGTCGAGCCGCGGCGTGTCCGCGCGCGTCGCGGCGTTCGACGGCGAATCGGGTCCGATCCCCCAGCCGTCGATCACGCAGAGGACGACCGGGCGGTACGCCGCCGTCACGCTCCGCGCGATCCGAACGCCGCGAGGATGGCGGCGAACTCATCCGACTTGAGCGACGCGCCGCCGACGAGCGCGCCGTCGATACCCTCGGCCGCGGCGAACTCGCCGACGCTGGCCGCGCTCACGCTCCCGCCATAGAGGACGCGGATGTCGTCTGCGGGGAGACCGGCTGTGCGGAGCGCGGTCCGGATGGTCCGGGCCGCGGCGGCGGCGTGCGTGCCGGTGGCCGGACGGCCGGTGCCGATCGCCCAGATGGGCTCGTACGCGACCACGAAGCGGTCCGCCGTCACCCCGCGCACCTCGTTCACCCCGCGCTCGATCTGCTGCCGGAGCACCCCCTCGGTCCCGTCCGCGGAGAACTGCGCCTCCGTCTCGCCGACACAGAGGATCGCCCGCATCCCGGCACCGAGGACGCGGGCGAGCTTGCGCGCGACGCGCGCGTCGTCCTCGCAGAGCTCGCGGCGCACCTCGGAGTGGCCGACGATCGATCCGGCCGCGATGCCCCGGAGCATCGACACGCTCAGCTGCCCCGTGTACGCGCCATGGTCCTCCCAGTGCACGTCCTGCGCGTACACCGCGACGTTCGATCCGCGCACCGCCTCGGCCGCCGCGGCGAGCGCGATCGCGGGCGGCGCGATGCCGGCGTCGGTGCCGGGATGCGGGAGCGCGGCAACGGTCCGCGCGAGCGCCACCGCATCCGAGACGGTCGCGGGATTCATCTTCCAGTTCCCGATCACGAGCCGTCCGCGGGTCATGCCTCGGCTTCCTCCACGAGCCGCCGGAGGCGCGAGCGGACGACCCACTTCGTCGTGTCGAGCCGGCGAGCCAGGTCGCTCAGTGTGGCCGTTGGCGCGCGCAGGCGCGCGCTCGCCGCCTCGCGCAGTGGTGCGGGCAGCCGCGCGAGGCGCCCGCGCTTCGCCAGCGCGCGGATCGCTTCGGTCTGCGCGCGCGCCGACGCGACCGCGCGACCGAGGTTCGCGGACTCCGCGTTGACGAGCGCGTTCGTGCGGCCACGCACTTCGCGCGAGACGCGCTTCGCCTCGAAACGGAGCAGGGTCTCGGACGCGCCGCTGGCCCGGAGATACGCGGCAATGAGCTCGGCGTCGCGGATCGTGAACACGAGCTGCCCGCGGCGCGAGCGGATCGCCGGCGCGAAGCCCTCGCGCCCGAGGATCGACGCGGCACGCCGGACCTCGCCGCGCGGCGGCCTGATCTCGAGCAGGTAGCCCGACGCGCCCGCCGAGACCGACCCGCCGGCGAGCACGAGCCCGCGCAGGTACGCGCGCCTGCAGCACGAGCGGCGGAACAGCGACCCCGGATCGGATCCCTCCGCGCGGTGCGCGACACGGCGCGCCGGCGCGCCGAGATGCCCCGCCCGCGGCAGCAGCGCGGCGAGCACCCGCGCGTCGCACGCTTTGAGCGGCACGCGCGCGAGCTCGGCCTTCACCTCATCGGAGAGCGGCGAGCGCTCGCGCGCCGCGACGCCGCGGGTCACGTGCGGACGTCCGGCTTGTCGCGGTCGCGATGCTCGACCACGACCTCGCCGCGCCACGACGACTGGAGCCGCCGCGCGACCTCGTCCGCGATCGCGACAGAGCGGTGGCGGCCACCGGTGCAACCGAACGCGATGCCGAGGCGCGCCTTCTTCTCCTCCTCGTAGCGCGGCAGCGCGAACTCGAGCAGCGGCATGAGCCTGTCGAGGAAGTCCCGCGTCGCCGGATGGCCGAGCACGAAGTCGCGCACCGGCTGGTCGCTGCCGGAGAGCGGACGAAGCTCGTCGATGTAGAAGGGGTTCTCCATGAACCGCACGTCGAACACGAGATCGGCGCTCGGCGGGAGGCCGTACTTGTAGCCGAAGCTCACGAGCTGCACGAGCATGCCGCTCTTCCCCTCGCCGTAGAGCGAGTGCAGCGTGTCGCGCAGATCCTTCACCGAGAGGAAGGTCGTGTCGATGACCTTGTCCGCCCGGGCCCGGAGGTCGACGAGCAGCCTGCGCTCCTCCTCGATGCTCGGCTGCACCCCACCGGTCGTCTCGAGCGGATGGCGATGCCGGGTCTCGCTGTAGCGGCGCAGGAGCACCTCGTCCGACGCGTCGAAGAACAGGACGTGCGGGCGGGTCCCGTCGCGATCGAGCTGCTCGAGCTGCGTCGCGGCGTCCGCGAACAGCGCGCCGCTGCGCGCGTCGACGACCATCGCGACGCGCGGGTGGCCGCCCTTGCGCGCGACGTCGAGCGCCGAGGCCATGAGCGCGGGGGGCAGGTTGTCGAGGATGTAGTAGCCGAGATCCTCGAATACCTTCACGGCCTGGGATTTTCCGGCGCCCGAAAGGCCGGTGACGACCACGAAGTCGGGGCGCGGGCTCATGTCGCTAGTGCGGGATGATCTTCGAGACGACGAATCCCACGACCCCGATCACGAGCGCGCCGATGATGGCGGCGATGATGTTGTCGACCTGGAAGCCGAGAGCCGGGATCGCCGAGACGAGCAGCAGCATCAGCCCGGCGATGACGAGCTGGAAGAGCCCGAGGGTCAGGCACGTGATCGGCATCGCGATGAGCGAGATGATCGGCCGCACGAACGCGTTCACGATCCCCAGGACGAGCGCCGTGAGCGCGAGCGAGATCCACTTGTCGGCGTCGCCGTAGCCATAGCTGGCGTGGCCGTAGGAGATGCCGGGGATGAGCGCGGCCGCGACCGCGATCGCGATCGCGTTGATGAGCACGCGTCCGATCAGTCCCATCACCGTGGATATTAGGCGGGCTAGTGCTGGTTGATCGTGCCGAGCCGCCGGATGCGGCGATCGGCCGCGCGGAACGCCCAGAGCCCGATCGGAATGGAGACGATCGTCGTCACGACGAGGACCAGGTACTCGAGGGCCGGATCGAAGAGCGGCCGCGTCCCGAGGGCCTGCTGGCGCAGGATGTCCATGGCGTAGGTCGTGGGCAGCGCGAACGCGACCGGCTGCAGCGCCCCCGGGAGCAGGAGCACCGGGAACGCGACCCCCGAGGCGGTCGCGAACAGGAAGTTCGTGCAGTCGATGAAGAGGTTCGCGTCCTTGATCGACAGGACGATGGCCGCCAGGAGATAGGCCACGCCGACCAGCGCGACGGTCGCGATGAACACCGCGGGAAGCGCGTAGGCCGTCTCCCAGCGGAACCGCAGTCCGAAGAACACGATGCCGACCGCGAAGATCCCGATCTGTCCGACCGCGAACCAGAACATCCCGCCCAACGCGCGTCCGAGCACGAGCGTCTCGCGTGCGGTCGGCGTCAGCCACGTCGGCTCGAGCGTTCCCATCTCCATCTCGTTGCGGAAGCTCATGGCCATCGCCCAGAACGCGGTCGCCACGAGTCCGCTGATCACGCCGCCGAGGAAGATGAAGCCGGCGAGATCCGCGGTGCCGATCGTCTTCTCCAGGCCGACGACCTTCCCGCCGACGGCGAACGACGCGCCGAACAGCAGTGCCGGAAGCACGCCCTGGTAGAGGGGCGTGAAGATCGACGAGGCCACCGAGAAGCGGTACCGCGAGAGATGGCGGATGTCCTTCCGCGCGATGGCGAGCGCGGCGCGCAGCTCGTCCATCAATACCGCCCGAGCATCCCGGTCCGCCGGGCGCTCGCCTCGAGGACCCGGAACAGGATCACCGCGAGCACGCCGAAGATGACCGCGAGCCCGAGGAGGATCGCGGCCGTCGGGGCGAGGTCCAGCGGCGTCGCACCCTTGAGCAGCGCCTCGCGGATGGCCGCGACGACGTAGGTCGGCGGCATCGCGGCGGCGATCAGCTGCGCCCAGTCGGGGAGCATCACGATCGGGAAGGTGATCCCGCAGAGCAGCGACAGCGCTCCGCGCACGAATTGCACCGCCGGATTGACCTCGCCGAAGCGGAGCACCGCGGCGCCGAAGAGCGAGCCCATCGCGTACATCGCCGGGAGTCCGGCGAGCGTGACGAGCAGCGTGAGCAGCACGCCACCGAGCGGCAGCGCGACGCCGAACAGGAGCCACACCGCGAGGCCCATCACGACCAGCTGGAAGACGACCCAGACGACGTTCGTGAGCGTCGGGCCGAACAGCGGCACCAGCCGCGACGCCGGCGTGAGGAACACGGCCTCGAGCGACCCGCGCATCTGCTCCTGCCGGAGCGCGGTGCCCGGACCCCACAGCAGCGTGCTCAGCCACATGTACATCGCGTAGCCGACGAAGATGAAGAGCGTCACTCCGGTCGTGCCCGAACGGGACGCGAACGCGTCGAGCGCCCGCGCATCGCCGCCGCCGGAGTACGCCTGGCCCATGAGCACCCACACCGCGGGCAGCAGCACCGGCCAGAAGACCTGGCCGATGAAGCTGGTCGGGTAGCGCCGGAGCTGCCGGAGCGACATCCGGCCGGCCGCCACGAGCGCCCGCAGGTCCGCGGCCAGGAGCGACGTCGTCATTCGCGGAGCGCGCGGCCGGTCAGCGAGATGAATACATCCTCGAGCGAGACCGGAACCACCTCGACGTGCTGGATCGTCGCGCCCTCAGCGCGCGCGGCGTCGAACGCGGCCGGGACGAAGTCGCGCGCGGACGCGCAGTGCGCCGTGACCGCGAGCGTGCCGTTGTGCCGCTCGCTGCGCGCGATGGAGCCGACGCTCGCGAGGCGCGCCAGCAGCGCGGCGTCATTCCCGACGATGCCGATCTCGAGACTCACGACCTCCTCCGCGCGGATGCGGCGCTTCAGCGCGGCCGGCGTATCGAGCGCGACGATCTCGCCGTGGTCGATGATCGCGATGCGGTCGCAGAGCTGGTCGGCCTCCTCCATGTAGTGGGTCGTGAGGAGGACGGTGCGGCCCTGGCGCTTCAGCTCGCGAACGCGGTCGCGCAGGTCGCGCGCGGCCTGCGGGTCCAGGCCGACGGTCGGCTCGTCGAGGATCACGAGCGGCGGGTCCGGCAGGAGCGCCCGCGCGAGCGCCAGGCGCTGCCGCATGCCGGTCGAGTAGCGCTCCACGTAGTCGTCGGCGCGATCGGTGAGCTTCACCGCGACCAGTGCCGCGTCGATGCGCGCCTTCGCCTCCTTCGGCGGCACGTGGTAGAGCGCCGCGAAGTACTCGAGGTTCTCGCGCGCCGTGAGCTTCCAGTACAGGCTCCGCTCGCCGGAGAGCATCGCGCCGAGCCGCCGGCGGACCTCGCGCGGCTCGCGCATCACGTCGATGCCGAGGACGCGGGCCTCGCCGCTCGTCGGCTCGAGGAGCGTCGCGAGCATCCGCAGCATCGTCGTCTTCCCTGCCCCGTTCGGACCGAGCACTCCGAAGATCTCGCCACGCTCGACGCGCAGGTCGATGCCGTTGACGGCGACGAACGTCTCGCGCTTGTCGGGCTCGCGGCGGAGGCGCTGCCAGATCGTCCGCCGGCCCTTCTCGAACACCTTGGTGAGGCCCGTGACCTCGACCGCGGGCGAGAGGGTCACCTACTCGACGACGATCAGCACCCGGTCGTCGCCGTCGGAGATGTCGACGATCGGACCGGAGTGCGAGATGTTCCGCAGAACGTCGTCCAGGTCGATGCCGAACTTCGCGAGCTGCTCGCGCACGAGCCCGCTCGCGGCGATCTTCGTCTTGCCCATCCGCGCGATCCCGAGCGGGATCGCGATGTTCACCTTGGCCTTGCCGCCCGAGGTCACCATGATCCGGAGCGTCCTGCGGCCCAGCCCGGGCGGGATCGCCGCGTCGGGCGGGAACAGCGGTGCGACCGTCGGCACCGGCGGGACCGGCGGGCGGCTCCCCTCCGTGACATCGCCGATCGCCTTGAGCAGCCGGTACGCCTGTTCGGCGTCGATCTTCCCCTCCGCGAGGAGCTTCAGGACCTGCTTCCCCTCGTCACTCGGCATCAGCGTTCGCGGCTCGCGTCGAGCGCCGCGGCGGCGGCGTCGACATCGACTTCGCCCTTGGCGACGCGCTCGAGCAGGTCGCGGACGTCGACGCGCGGCGCCTGCGGCGGCGTCGGCTCCAGCGGCTCGGTGCGGTCGACGGCCTCGGTGCGGTCGGCCGCGGGCCAGGCCATGTCGGCCTGCGCCATCGACGAGGCCTCGGTCGCCTCCGGAGCGCCCTCGCCGGACGCCTTGATCTGCAGATCGCCGCTCATGGTCTTCACGCTGACCTGCGTCTCTCCGGCGCCGATGACGATGTGCTTGTCGCGGCGGCCCTCGCGCAGGATCTCGCCGTCCATCTCGCTGTCGAGGTCGCCGCTCATGCTCTTGAAGCGGATGTCGTACGACCCACCGGTCAGGTGGAGGTCGACGTCGCCACTGATCGTCTTCATCTTGTGCTCGCGAGCCTTGTCGAGCTCGCCGTCGACGCGGACGTCGCCGCTGACGGTCACGATCTCCGAGCCGTGCAGCCGGACGTTGGTCAGGGCGAGATCGCCGCTCACCGAGTTGGCCACGAGCTGGCCCGCGTACCCCGCGAGCGTGGCGTCGCCGCTGACCGTCTTGAGGCGCATCGGGCCCTGCACGTCGCTCAGGCGCACGTCGCCGGAGACGCTCTGCACGTCGATCGGTCCACGCGTGCCGGTGAGGACGAGGTCGCCGCTGACGGTGTGGGCCTCGAAGCGAAGCTCCCGCGGCACGACGATCTCGAAGTCGACCGCGACGCGGCCCCCGCGGAACAGGTCGGCCCAGCCGCGGTCCTGCTCGTAGAGGTGGGGCTTCAGGAGCACCTCGTCGCCGTCCTGCTCCATCCGGACCTCGACGTTCTCGAGCAGGCGCTTCGCACGCTCCTCGCTCGTGCCGCGCACGCGCTTACGCGCCGCGACGTGGATCTTCCCGTCATCGCCGACGCTGACGCGCGTGTCGCCGGACACGTTGCGCACGTGGAGCCCCGGGGTCCGCCCGACGCTGAAGTCGCGCTCGATCGTCTCGGAGTGCTCGTCACCGCCGCCACCGACGAGGTCCCCGACGTCGATGTTGAAGCTCATCGAGTCCCGGATCGTCCGGCCGATGTGCTTGCCGAGATCGGGGCCGAGGCCGCTGCCGTGGATCGACCGCCGGATCTCGTCGCGCAGCGTGCGACGCTCATCGCGGGTGCGGTTGCGTTCGTCGCGGTCGCGCACGCGTTCTTCCTGGCGCATCTCCCGCTCGCGCTGCCGCATCTCGTAGTAGCGCTGCCGCGCTTCCTCGAATTCCTCGCGCGCCGTCTTGCGGCGCGCCTCGTCGCTCTCGTTCGCCATCACTCAGCCTCCAGCAGCGCCGCCGCGTCATCCGGCGCGATCTTGCCCTCGGCGAGCTCGCGCAAGATCTCCTTGCGCCGCTCCGCCTCGCGGTCCGGCTCGGCCTGGGACGGAAAGCCGAGCGCGCGGATCACCGCGTCGAGCCGCGACCGCACGGTCGGATATGAGATACCGAGCTCGCGCTCGACGTCCTTGAAATTCCCTCGCGCGCGGATGAAGGTCTCGAGGAACTCGAGCTGATCGGTGGTCAGCGAATGGAACCGGCCAAGAGCGAAGCTCCCCTCGAGGCGCGTGCCGCAGCTCTCGCACTCGAGCCGAACGACGTGCAGTGACTCGTTGCAGATCGGACAGCGCCCGATGACCGGATTCGCCATGGATCGACTCTCCGCCGGCCATCGCTGATTGTCAACGCAAACTCATCGTTCTGTAGCCGAATATGCGGATCGTTGAGGTCGACCTTGACGGTCAGTCGATGGCCTGCTTGATCCGCTCGGCGAGGGCGGGCCCGACGCCGGCCACACCGGCGAGCTCGGCCTCGGTCGCGTCGCGCATCCCCTTCACCGACCCGAATTTCCGCAGGAGCGCGCGCTTCTTGGCGGGCCCGACCCCCTGGATCTCGTCGAGGATGGACGACGTGGCGCGCTTGCTGCGCAGCTGCTGGTGGTAGGTCACCGCGAACCGGTGAGCCTCGTCGCGGATGCGCTGCACGAGGAACAGCCCCTGTGACCGCTGCGGGAGGATGACCGGATCCGGCTTGAGCGGGAGGAACAGCTCCTCGCGCTCCTTGGCCAGCGCCGCGATCGGGATCTGCAGCAGCCCGGCGTCGGACAGCGCGGCGATGCCGGCGGAGAGCTGGCCCTT
>JGI25616J43925_10001109_pt1 | contig 10442 bp, 9 predicted proteins | sample GraSoi2013_100cm_FD_43925 | JGI IMG/M metagenome (IMG submission 43925) | reverse complement strand
CGCATCGACCGACAGGGTCTTGCCGCGCAATTGCGCGTACGAGCTCACCTCGGGGACGGTGACAAGGCGCAGGAACCCGGTATCGCCGCCCATCACCGCCTGCAAATCGCGCCCGAGCACGGGTTCCTCGCCCTGCCCTTCGCGATAAGCGATGAGGTTGTCGATCGCGGTCATGGCGATGTCGAACTTGCCGTCGATGAGGTTGGTGAGCTGGAACACCGAGCTCACCGTGGGCGTCACTCTCACCTCGATCCCGTTCTTCGCGAACAGCCCCTTCTCCTGCGCCATCCAGATCGGCCAGTTGAAGCCGCCGGGGAAGACGATGAGGTTGACGGTCTTGGGCGGGGCGGGCTGCGCAATCGCGCAGGAGGCGATAAGCAGCGCGATCAGCCCGGGCATCAGCTTTCGGGAAATTCCATTCATGTTTTCCTCCATCGATGGTCTTTTACTCCGGATCGCCGTCCGTCAGGTAGTCCCACATGCGCTCGGCGATGCGCCCCTGCCAGGTGGCGCGGTTTTTCGCCTGCTCCTCGGTCATGCGCGGCGCCTTGTCGGCCAGGCCGGCGTTGAGCGCGGCGAGCTCCACCCGCGCTGCGTCCTCCAGAAAGACCGCGAGCGCCACCGCCCGCTGCGGCGTCTCGGCCCCGGTGACCGCGCCGTTCACGTTCACCACGATTGCCGGCGCCTTGCCCATCGTTTCGGCCACCCCGACGGCGGCAGGGTCGTTGCGGATCAGGCCCGGATCGGGCCAGAACGGCACCTGAGGATAGAAATGCGCACCCTGGCCGTGTCGCGCCTTGGGCGTGAGGCCCAGCGCCGCGAGCGTTACCACGTTGGGAGAGATGAAGCGGCTGATCGCCTTGATCTCGCCGCGGCGCTTGTAGATCTGCTGGTGCATCCTGACTTCGCCGAGCACGCCCTCGGGCAAAGGCGCGTCGGTCGACACCACGGTGCCCGCCTCGCCGGGCTTGATGATGCCCATGGGCTTGGGCGCGCACACGAGGAACGACTTCTCGTCCAGGCGCACGCTGCAGTGACCGAACGCGGTCACGAGGCCGGCACGGGCGAGCGCCCGCGCCATTTTGCGCACGATGATCTGCTGCTGCTCCATCTTCGGTGGAAAGTACGGACTCCAGGCTTGCCCTTACAAGCTGTGACTCAGGCCACGGTCTTCAGCGGAGGCTTCTTGTTCTTCTGGTCGGCGCGGAACTCCGGAATGTCCGGGCGCGAGCCCCACATGCAGAACGACTCCGGCGCGAACGGGAACTGCCGCGGCCGGTAGCTCGATTCTTCCTCGGGCAGGATGTGCTTCACGCCCACGGAATATTCATAAACCATCCTGTCGGGCCCTTCGAAGTAAAGAAAGCACGCCGAGGACGAAGGATGGCGGCCCGGGCCGAATACGATCTTCACGCCCTTCTCGCGCAGGAAGTAGTAGGAGCGCATCACGTCGTCGAAATCCTCGACCTGGTGGTTGATGTGCTGCACGCCGGGATGCGGGGAAGGGAACAGGGCGAGCGTGTGGTGGATGGTGTTGACGCGCAGCAGCGGCGCGTCGCCGATCCAGTCGGACACCCGCGCGTTCAGGAGCTTGGTCCAGAAGGCCTCGTCACGCGGGGCATTGGAAGTGCGCAGGCCGATGTGGCTGAAATGCGTGATCCCGGCGTCGCGCGACGGAAAATAGCGCTCGCCGCTGTGATAAGGCCGCACGACCAGCTCGATCCTGTTTCCGCTCGGGTCCTGGAAAGCGAGGACCTGCTGGACGCGGCGCTGCTGGCATTCGTCTTTTGTCCCGTAGTGCACCGGGTGCCCTGCTTTCTCGATCTCGGCACCGGCCTTGTCGAAGTCTTCGCGATTTTTCAGATCGAAGCCGATAGTATGGTCCGCGGGATCGCCTTCGAAATAGACGAGCGTGTGGTCGCGCGTGTCGCCGCGCGCCGCGGTCTTGTCGCTGCGGAAGTAGGCGGCCTTGCCTTCCCGGCCCGCGAGTTCCAGGCCGACGATGCTGGTCGCGAACTCGATGGCCGTATCGAGATTGGGCGTGCCGATCCGCAGATAGCGGATGTCGTGGAGATCGACCATCCTCGCTACTTCATCAGCGGCATGCCGAAATTGGCGCCGGGGTTCACGCCCTCGCGCCAGCGCGAGGTCACGGTCTTGATGCGCGTGTAGAAGCGCACGCCTTCGGGCCCGTGCTGGTTCATATCTCCGAAGATCGAGTGCTTCCAGCCGCCGAAGCTGTGAAACGAAAGCGGCACCGGGATCGGCACGTTGATGCCCACCATCCCGCAGTTCACCTTGTGCGTGAAGTTGCGCGCGACGTCCCCGTTGCGAGTAAAGATCGCCACGCCGTTGCCGTATTCGTGATCCGAGGGCAACGCCAGCGCTTCCTCGAAGTTTTTCGCCCGCACCACGGAAAGGACCGGGCCGAAGATCTCTTCCTTGTAGATGCGCATCTCGGGCCTGACCTTGTCGAAGAGGCTGCCCCCGAGAAAGAACCCGTCCGGCTGCTCGGCGACCTTGAAACCGCGTCCGTCCACCACCAGGCTCGCGCCCTCCTTCACTCCGAGATCGACGTAGCTTTTGACCTTGTCGCGGTGCTCGCGCGTGACGAGCGGCCCCATTTCGGAAGCCTGATCGGTCGACGGGCCGATCTTCAGCTTCTTGATCCTGGGCGTCATCGCTTCGATCAGCTCGCTTGCCGTGCGATCGGTCACCGGCACCGCTACCGAAATCGCCATGCAGCGCTCGCCCGCCGAGCCGTAGGCGGCGCCCATCAGCGCCTCGGCTGCGACTTCGATGTCCGCGTCGGGCATCACGACCATGTGGTTCTTCGCCCCGCCCAGCGCCTGAACGCGCTTACCGTTCACCGAGCCCGTGGCGAAAACGTACTTGGCGACCGGTGTCGAGCCGACGAAGCTCACCGCAGCGACGCGCGGATCGGTGAGCAGCGTATCCACGGCCTCCTTGTCGCCGTTCACCACGTTCAACACGCCGGGAGGCGCGCCCGCATCGAGCATCAGCTCGGCGAGCCTCAAGGGGCAGGAAGGATCNTTTTCCGAAGGCTTGAGGATNAAGGTNTTGCCGCAGGCGATCGCGACCGGGAACATCCACATCGGCACCATCGCCGGGAAATTGAAAGGCGTGATCCCGGCGCACACCCCGAGGGGCTGGCGGATCGAATACAGATCCATGCCGGCGGAGATATTGTCGGAGAACTCGCCCTTCATCAGGTGCGGAATGCCGCAGGCGAACTCGACCACTTCCAGGCCTCGCTGGATCGAGCCCTTGGCGTCGGAAAGAACCTTGCCGTGCTCGGACGCGATGAGGAGCGCGAGCTCGTCCATGTGGCGCTCGATCAACTCCCTGAAGCGGAACATCACCCGCGCGCGCGTGAGCGGCGAGGTCTCCGACCAGCCGGCAAAAGCTTCCTTCGCGATGGCGATGGCACGCTCGACCTCGGCCTTCGAGGCAAGAGGCACTTTGGCCGAGAGGGTTCCCGTAGTGGGGTTGAACACGTCGCCGAAGCGGCCGCTTTCACCGCGGACTTGCTTGCCACCGACGAAATGGGCGAGTTCGCGAACCTTGGCGAGTGCGGCGTCACGGGTGTTCATGGGACTCTCTCGCGGTACGGGGCGGGACGTGGCGATCGGTGAATTATAGCGGGAATCCGCGAGCGCTCTGCCCTCAGAGCTTGCCGAGATTCCTCCTCATCCACAGGCCGAGAGCAAAGTAGCCCGCGCCGAAGGCGATGATCGACGGCCGGTAATCGAACCAGTGCACGGCGAGTCCCATTGCGGCCACGCCCGCCGCCTGGCCGAGCGCCCAGCCCGAGGAATACAGCGCGAGCCCGGTCGCCCGCGCCTCGGGCGCCATTTCGGTCGCCTTGGTCTGCAGCGTGTTGTGCAGCATGTAGAAGGAAAAGCCGAGGCCGACCGTACAGGCGATGAAGAAGCCCCAGAGGGGCGTAAGCATCGCGACGAGGTAAAACCCGAAGCAGGCCGCGCCACCTGCCAGAACGAGGCCGCGCTGGCCCAGCCCCCGGAGCAGCCGCCTGACCATCAGGATATAAAGAACGCCGCCGGCGCCGAACCCCGCGAGGATCACTCCGATCGCGGTAAGACTCAGGTCGAAGCTGAGCTTCAGGTAGGCGCCGAGAAACGAGAAGGCGCCGAAGAAAAGAAAAGTCTCGATGAAACTGACACCCACGACGTGGCGCACGCGCGAGGATTCGAGCAGCCGAAGATGCACGCCAAAGGGATTGCCGGAAAACGATGCCTTCTTCTCGTCCGCCCACTGCGAACGGGTCCGCGCGACCAATATCGCCGAGACCACGGCGAAGACCGCCCCGATCAGCGCGAACGTCCCGCGCCAGCCCAACAGGTCCGTCACCGCGCCGCCCACTACGGGCCCGAGCGCCTGCCCGCTGATCGTGCCGGCGATGAAGCGCGCGATCACCGGCTGGCGCCCGGCCGCCGGGACGCGGTCGCCGATGTAAGCCATGCCGAGCATGACCGGCGTCGAGGCGAACAGTCCCGTCACAAACCGCATCGCGGCGAGAGTCGTGAGGTCCTGCGCGAGCGCGCAGGCGAAGCATCCGAGCGCGGCCCCCGCAAGCGAGAGCGTCACGACCCGCAGTTTGCCGAAGCGGTCGCCGAGCGGCCCGTACACGAGTTGTGCTCCGCCGTAGGCAAAAGCGTACGCGGAGATGATCGTCGCGGTCGAGGAGATGCTCGCGCCGAATTCCGAGGCGAGCCGCGGCAGCATCGGCTCCACCGCGCGTAGCGCAATGCCTGCGTTGGCGCTCGCGAGCGCCAACAGAAAGATGATTTCCCTCACGGAAACCGGGGATAGACCACCATTTTCAACGCCGGTTTATCTCTTCGCCTGCCTGCGAGTGAAAATAGTGGTCTGTCCCCGGTTTATTGGACCGTCGCCCCCGAATCGCGCACCACCTTGCCCCACTTGTCGTAGTCGGCCTTGAGGTAGGCACCGAACTGCGCGGGCGTGTCCGGGTCGGGCTCCATGCCGGTCGGGGCGAGGAGCCTCTTCACGTCGTCGGTGCGTATCAGCTTTCCGATCTCGCCGTTCAGTCTGGCGACGATCTCGCGCGGCGTGCCGGCCGGGGCGAGCATGCCGATCCACACGATCGCCTCGTAGCCGGGAACGCCCGCCTCGGCGATGGTCGGCACCTCGGGCATTTCCGGCGAACGCTTGGCCGTGCTGACGCCGAGCGCCTTCAATCGGCCCGATTTCATATGCGGAATCGCGATCGGCGTGCCGACGAAGCTGACCTTGATGATGCCCGACATCAGGTCCTGCTGCGCCGGCCCGCTGCCCTTGTACGGCACGTGGTTGAGCTTGATGCCCGTCATGTACATGAAGAGCTCCGTGACCAGGTGCTGCGCGCCGCCGTTGCCGGAGCTCGCGAAGTCGATCTTGCCCGGCTCTTTTTTCGCTTGCGCGATCAGCTCCTTCACCGAGTTCACGCCGAGCGATGGATGCACGACCAGGACGTACGGCCCGGAAGCGATACGGATCACGGGCGCGAAGTCGGCGAGCGCGTCGTACGGCATGTTCTTGTACACGTGGGGCGCGATCACGAAAGGCGATGCGGTCAAGAGCAGCGTGTAGCCGTCTGGCCTGGACTTGGCGACATAGTCGGTGCCGATCGTGCCGCCCGCCCCCGCGCGGTTCTCGACGAAGAACTGCTGCCCGAGCGTCTCGGACAGCTTCTGGGCGATGATGCGCCCGGGCACGTCGGTCGTGCCGCCCGGGGAAAGGGGAATCACGATGCGCACCGGGCGGGTCGGATAGTCCTGCGCGAGCGACGAGAACGCCCAAAGCGAAAACGCCAAACCAGCGGCTATCGATCGCATTCCTCTTCTCCTCTGCTCCTCGTCNTTGCCTGATTTTCTCGGGTCTCTACCCCCGGTACACCGGCTCCGGCTGCGAGAAGAACGAGTGCAGGATGTGATANACCATCAGGTANTTCTTNTGATGGAAGCTCGCGTGCGAGATGCCGGCCATGACNGNGAACTGCTTGTCGGGGTTGGGCAGGCGCTTGAAGAATTCGATCAGGTCGTCGATCCCCGCGATACCGTCCCATTGGCCGCGCATGATCATTGTAGGAACGGTGATTTTCGCCGGATCGACGAGAGGCAGCTTCGAGCACATGTCCACGTAGGTCCCGGTCGGCACCGAATCGTCCAGGGCGACGATGGCGTCGGCGAACGCGTCTATGGTCGCCTTGTCCGCCGTGCCCGGATGATCGCGCTCGAAGATGCTGTACACGAAGGCGCGGTCGATGGGTCTGCGGTTCCTGGCCGAGAACTCGGGAAGCTTTTTCTTTCGCTCCGCGAGCGTCGGGCTGCCCTCGCCCGTCCAGACGAAGGCGTCGAGCGCGAGGCGCGCGACGCGCTCGGGGTGCGCTTGAGCGAAGAGCGCCGCGCGCAGCGCTCCCGAGGAGATGCCGTACACGAGCAGCTTCCCTGCGCCCGAGGTCTTGAGAATGTATTCGCTGCCGGCGGCGAGATCGTCGGCGCCGTTGGCAATGTCACAGTTGATCGGGCGCGATTTGTCCGAGCGCCCGTAGCCCTCGTTGTCCATGCACCAGGTCTCGAAACCGCGAGCGGTGAACCAGTCCATCACCGAGGAGTCGGGACGCCCGGGGACTTTCAGATCGAAGGTCGGCTGCGAGGCCATCGAGGAGCCGTGTACGAAGAGCACGGTGCCGCGCCTTTGCGCGCCGGCGGCGGGAAGTTTTTGCCAGAGATACAGCCGGACCTTGTCCCTGCCCTTGCTGACCCAGTGCTCCTTTCCCGTTTCCGCCGGGCGCGCTTTCGATGCCACCTGCTTCACGTCTTCTCTCCGGGAAAAATGCGAATTTTAGCACCCGCAGCCGGCGCACCGCGGGACGTCCCGGCCGCGGGACTCACGAACAGTCGAACAGCACCAGCCCGACCGCCGCGGCGGTCGAGGTGCCGAAGGCGATCTTGCCCCGGCCGCGCAGCATGACGCGGTCGCGGCGCAGCAGCACCTCGCGCTCTCCTTCGATCGCCACGTAGGTGCCGTTGGTCGATTCGTCGATCAAGATGTACTGNACGCCCCTGCGCTCGATGCGCGCGTGCAGACGCGAAGCGGTCTTCTCGCTCACCACGATGTCGCAGCTCGAATCGCGGCCGAGCGAGAGCACCGTTTTCTCCCGCGGGAATTCCATGGTGCGCTCGCCGACCTCGAGGATGAGCTTCACTTCCACCTTGGCGCTGGAGGCGAGCCCCGCGAACTGGGTGGCTTCGTCGACGTCCCCCCACATCAGCTCGAACACGCGCACCGCCTCGTGCTTGCCCTTGACCTGGATCGCGTCCAGATCGCGAAGNTCGGTGCGTTGCGCGGCGGGCAAGGCGTTCGCGGTGGCGCCGCTGGTGAGAATCTGGCCCGCCTTGGCGAGCCCGGCGAGGCGCGCCGCGGTGTTGACGCCGTCTCCCCAGAAATCGGCCTTGTCCTCGAGCACGAGGCCGAAATGAAAGCCGATGCGGATCGCGAGCTTCACGCCNGCGGTCGGGGGCAGGGNGGTCATGCGCTGCTGCATTTCCCTCGCGGCGTTGCAGGCGGCCTCCGGNTTGCCGAACACCACCATGATCTCGTCGCCGATCGTCTTGACGACCTGGCCGTCGCGCTTCGCAACGATTACCCGGAGCTCCCCGAGGCAGCCCTCGATCGCTTTCGCTGCGGGCTTGTCCCCGAGCAGCTCGTAGAGCGCCGTGCTGCCGCTCACGTCGGCAAAGAGAATCGCGCGTTCCTTGGAAATCAGGGTCATCGCAACGGACTATCGTTCAACGTTCACCCATTGACCGCATGGGCTTATTGCATTTTGGTAAAGTATCACCTATTTTCTCGGGGCATGCTACGCCCTCCCTCGGAGATTTTCATGACCGCGAACATCAAGGTTGCCGAGCGCAAGTGCTACATCAACGGCCAATTCGTCGGCAGCGGCAGGCAATTCGCCAAGATCAATCCGGTCGACGGCACCGTAGTCGCGCAGGTGCACGAGGCCGACCGCGCAATGGTGGACGCCGCGGTACGCTCCGCGAAGGGTGCGCTNAAAGGCCCCTGGGGCAGGATGGCGCTGCAGGCGCGCGTCGATCTGCTGCGCAAGGTCGCCGAAGGGATCGAGAAGCGCTTCGACGATTTCCTGCAGGCCGAGGTCGCCGATACCGGAAAGCCCGTGTCGCTCGCGAGCCACCTCGACATCCCGCGCGGCGCGGCGAACTTCCGCGTCTTCGCCGATATCGTGCGCACCTACGGCACGGAGTCCTACCATCTGGACACGCCCGACGGCAAGGGCGCGGTCAACTACGCGATGCGAAAGCCGCTCGGCGTGGTCGGCGTGATCGCGCCCTGGAACCTGCCGCTCCTGCTCCTCACCTGGAAGCTCGCACCGGCGCTCGCCTGCGGCAATACGATCGTCGCGAAACCTTCGGAAGAAACGCCCTCGACCGCGACCCTGCTCGCCGAGGTCATGCACGAGGCCGGCGTGCCGACGGGCGTGTACAACGTCGTGCACGGCTTCGGACCCNATTCGGCGGGCGAGTTCATCACCACGCACCCGGAAGTAAACGGAATCACCTTCACCGGCGAAACCGCGACGGGCGCGGCGATCATGAAAGCGGTCGCTCCGACCGTGAAGCCGGTCTCCTTCGAGCTGGGCGGCAAGAATCCCGGAATTGTCTTCGCCGACTGCGACTTCGACGCCGCGGTCGCCGGAATGACGAACGCGGTCTTCTCCAATACCGGGCAGGTGTGCCTCGCGCCCGAGCGCGTCTACGTCGAGCGGCCGATCTTCGATCGCTTCGTCGCCGCGCTGAAAGCCAGGGCCGAAGCCCTGGTGCTCGGCTTCCCGCAGGAGAAGAACACCAACATGGGCCCGCTCATCTCCAAGCAGCACCGCGAGAAGGTGCTCTCCTACTACGAGCTCGCGAAAAAGGAAGGCGCGAANGTCGTCACCGGCGGCGGCGTGCCGAAATTCGGCGATGCGCGCGACAACGGCGCCTGGATCCAGCCGACGCTGTGGACGGGGCTGCCGGAATCCGCGCGCACCGTGCGCGAGGAGATTTTCGGCCCCTGCGCGCACATCGCGCCCTTCGACAAAGAGGAGGAAGCGATCGCCATGGCGAACGACACGCCCTACGGTCTCGCCTCCACGGTCTGGACCACCAACCTCGCGCGCGGCCACCGCGTCGCGCAGGCNATGGAAGTCGGCATCTCCTGGGTGAACTGCTGGTTCCTGCGCGACCTGCGCACGCCCTTCGGCGGGGCCAAGCACTCGGGCATCGGCCGCGAGGGCGGGCTGCACTCGCTGAACTTCTATTCCGAACCGACCAACGTCTGCATCAAACTGTGAGCGCCGCCCCGCCGTGCTGAAACCACTCGACTTCCGGAAATGGATCGAGGAGCACCGGCATCTGCTCAAGCCGCCGGTCGGCAACGCGCAGATCTGGCAGGACACGGATTTCATCGTCACCGTCGTGGGCGGGCCGAACCAGCGCACCGACTACCACGACGATCCCTACGAGGAATTCTTCTACCAGTTTAAGGGCAACGCCTTTCTCAACGTCATGGAGAATGGAAAGCCCGGGCGATTCGAACTGAAGGAAGGTGCGATCTTCCTTATGCCGCCGCATGTGCGGCATTCGCCGCAACGGCCGGAAGCCGGAAGCGTCTGCCTGGTGATCGAGCGCACCCGCCCCGAGGGTGTCAAAGACGGATTCGAGTGGTATTGCCAGAAGTGCCGCGACCTCCTGCACCGCGTAGAGGTGCAACTGAAGAGCATCGTTGAAGACCTCCCGCCGCTCTTCGAGCGGTTCTATTCGAGCAAGGAGCTGCGCACTTGCGGAAAGTGCGGCGCCGTCCATCCGGGCGCGGGTTGACCCGGTGATCTCCCCGCGTGTCGATGAGCACCGCCAGGCGGCCCTTCGCGCCGGGCTCAACTACGTCACCGACGGCGTCGAAGGCATCCGGCGCGAGCGCGCCGGGAAGGGCTGGGCTTTCTACGCGCCGGACGGCACGCGTATCACGAGCAAGACCGAGCGCAAGCGAATCAACTCCCTGGTGATTCCGCCCGCCTGGACGGAGGTCTGGATCTCCCCGGATCCCGATGGTCATATCCAGGCGACCGCGCGCGACGCCCGCGGCCGCAAGCAGTACCGCTACCACCCCCTGTACCGCGAGGCGCGCGACAAGTCGAAGTTCGGCCGCATGCTCGAGTTCAGCGAAATCCTCCCCGAAATCCGCGAGCGCGTGGAACGCGATTTGCGCGCGCGGGATCTCACCCGGCGCCAGATCCTCGCCACCGTGGTGATGCTGCTCGACAAGACCCTCATCCGCGTGGGCAACGACGAGTACGCGCGCGAGAACCGCTCCTTCGGGCTCACCACGCTGCG
>JGI25616J43925_10001105_pt1 | contig 10454 bp, 8 predicted proteins | sample GraSoi2013_100cm_FD_43925 | JGI IMG/M metagenome (IMG submission 43925) | reverse complement strand
GGCAGGTATCTGGATAAAGAGTCAACAGAAACCGCCGCACCATGAAGCTGCACCGTACCGGGATATAAGCGGGAAAGAAGTTCAACCTCGGCATTCGCGTCCGGCAACAGAGGTAGGTTCCGTCCCTCCAGGTTTACTGGGCCCGGTGCAACAGCTAAGGCGGAGATTGCCGTCGTCTTCCATCGCCCGAGCTGATTGCCATATAGCAATCCTGGTGTGTTTACGATTTGGTACGTCTGACCCAAGTAGTGTCCTTTTGCCGTCGTTAGCGCCGGCCACGGTATCAGGCTCAGACTCCCGTCGGCCTCGATGAAGAGCGTCCTAGCGGGATCGAGCCTTTCTTCGAGACCAGGGAATAACAATTGATATAAACGGAAGCCCTCGGCGTTTACCTTCGCAATAGGGGTGTGTGAATCAGAGCAGGACAAAAAGAAATCTTGCGCCAGCTTCTTCAACTCCTCCGGGGCTACGGGAAGTGTGAGTTCTGACACGCCTCTATCATCCCCGACCCACACCATGACACGATGAGGAAGAATGCTAAAGGTAAGCAGTGTCGTATGCCTAAAGCTACGAAGACGGTGTGTAATGACAGTCTTCGCACGTTGACTCGCCCTGCCCGGCCCGGCAGCGATGGTGCGTCCCGTCAATTCGCGCAAGCGGTACAACTCCCAGTCGGCGAGGGCCTGATTGGGATCGTGAGGCCCTTCTACCCCTAGCTCCAAGAGCCTTCGGTACGCGTCCTCCACTTCGCGACGCCACTGCCAGCGTTGGTTCGGTGAGTGTAGAGTCAGGAATCCCTTATTTCCTATCGCTACCGTCTGTCGGAGATGGTGCTGCTCTAAGGAATGTTGTCCGGCCTGGCGCTCAATTTCTGCCCAAGCCTTGTGATAAGCCAGTTTGAGCAGGAAGTTGCCGGAGCGTTCGGTATCGGGAGGAAGGCGGCGCAGTCGATTGCGGGCCAGTTCGATCAGTCCCCTTTGTGCCTCAAGCCCGGCCAACTCAATCTCTGATGCGTAAATGTAAAACTCAGTAGCCGGGCTCTTGGGCATTTGCTCAAACAGCTTCATGGCGTACTGAAATTCCTGTTCAGCCATGTTGTCGTCTCTGACGATTTCATGGATCGCACCCAGATGAAAATGTGCCATGGCGTTAAAGTCCTGGCGCTCAGTCTCTGCCAGCATCGCAATCACTTCATGTTGCAACAGAATTGCAAGGTTCCACATGCCAGCTTTTTCAGCGGACGTCTCCAAATCTGAATAAAATTGAAAAGCCCGGTCCGGCGGAGAATTTTCCTGCCAAAACAGCTGAAGGCCTTGCCAGTTGGTTTCCCAGGATTCATCCAATCTACCCTCAACTGTATGCAATGCAGCTTGAATGCCGATTGCACGCAGCTGTAGCACCGCATACTTGATTGACCCCGATTCCTTGAGAGCGGCTTCAATCGAGCGAGCAGCAGCTTCAAAATCGCTAGTCATCGACTCGCAAATGGAGGCTTCAATCAAAGTCTGGATTTCGAGCCAGCGATAGCGTTCGCCCCTCAAGAGCGCCTGTTCCCGTCGAACTTGAGACTGACATTCGCGCGATCGACCCAGGCGATGGAGGGCATAAATTCGTTCGAATTGACTGCGTGCCTCTCCCGGTCTATTCCTAGCGTGCTGGTACAAGGTCTTAGCTACTGTTGCATCGCGCCACGCACCCTGCGCGTCACCACGGTAATTGGCCTCAATGGCTGAGCCAAGTAGTATGTTCGCCCGGCGAAGGCGTTCCGAACTGAAAAAGCTGCTAAGCCACAAATCATCGTGATTTGCGGCAGTGCTGCGTGCAAGAACACCCAGATCAATCTGTCCAGGGGAGATAACGACTCAGAACGCAGGATCCCGGTTATCACTCTGTCAAGGTAGAGTTCATCTGTGTGAGTGGTGAACGGATCCTTGCTCCTAAGTTCGTCCCACGCGTGCCCGTTTGGCCGCCGTGTCAGTGTTGCAGAGTTTTTTTTTCTTGGATGCGCTTGAGGTGCTGCCGAGCTTCGTCAGCCCATCCAGAATCTCGCTCAACTTCTAGGAGACGCGTCCAGTCCCTGGCGGCGCACTCATAGGCGAGAATCTTCTCGCAGGCGACCGCGTGATTGAATAGCGTAACTGGATCCGCTGGGTTTTTCTGGAGAACTCTATCCAATAAATCCACCACTTCACCGGATACCTCTCGATCGTGTTCGAACTCGGCTTTCTCATATAGGGCCAAGGCTCGAGTTGTCAGAACTTCCGGGGAACGGATAACTCTGTCGTCGACAATCTTATCCAGCGCGGAAATAGCCGGCTGGTAGTTCCACTCAATCAGATCAAGACGGGCACTGAGGAGGAGCCACTTCGGATCAGCCGGGTCCTTCTCCAGTTGCGAAGCAATCTCGTTGGATGCCCTACGAACGGTGGGCGGAGAATTCAAGAGGGATTCTGGGGCGCCAGATCGCAATTGACGGAAGTCAGAATGTTTCGCATACGGAACACGCATCTCCATAGTGCGATTTTCCGTATAAGCCTGCGCCAACAGCTTCTCAACTTTCTCGGGAGTCTCGCGTTGCGAATACCAGACGGCAAAAGCAATTGCCGCACAGGCAAAGGCAGTAGTGGGGACTAGGACCCATGTAGAGAAGAAAGGCCTCTTCGAAGTTTTGGCAGGAACTCCACTGGAACGGGGAAGCACTCGCGAAACCAGCTTCTTCTGCCATCCCGCTGATGAACTCTTCAACTTCCTCACCACCGCTTCATCGTCTTTGCTCAGGTCCTCAGAGAAGTCCTCCGCATACATCCGGAGCACCGGACCGCAATGGTTGCACTGGGCTGCATGCTCGGTAAGCTTAGTGGCCTGATCCCGTGGACAAAGTCCGGCAGCCAGATTACGCAGATCGTCTTCGCTGGGGCATTGCCGGCCTGGGCGGTCGGGAAGAGGCGCGGTTTTCACGGGAGTATCCCCCATGAGAGCGAAACGGACGCGTTGAGACACCAGCACGCGATCGCGGCATGCCGGACAGTCAGCAAGATGGGTTTCAATCTGCTGGCCGGCTTCCGGTCCTGTGGTCTCGGACGTTTTGCCGTACTGCTCGATTTGAGCATCGCTCAAGTGTAGCGACTGCTGGTCCACCTCGGTCACTGCTCCTTTCTATAAACGTAAACCAACTGGCTCAACCTTTTACGGGCCGGGAGAACCGGAACGCATGCTTGATGTCCTTGAACCAGAAGTCGTTGAATTCACTGGTTTTTCATTCATCTTTTCTTTTAGGAAGCGGGTCAGGCGCAGCAACGCGCTCTCCACTCCCTTTACCTCTAAATCCACGGTTGGAAGTTCAGAAATAGCTTTGGCGGTTAGTCCTTGGCGGTAGTAAAGCCAGAAGATAGTGCAATCCCGGGCAAAGTTCGGTTCCGCCGAATGGGCTTCCAGACACCGTTCAATCTCTCCGATTAGAATTTTCTTATCCGCATTTTCAGAGAAGCTGCTACCGAGAGCGATTCTAGTGTCGTCCAGCTCGACATCATCCGGCCTTGGCCTGCGGAAGTAATCGTGCACTACGTTGGACGCCACAACTTTCAGAAACCCGAACAGGGCATTCTCGTGGTGGAACTCAAACTGACGCAACGCGCGGAAGTCGTTCGCACAGAGTTTAAGGTAAGTATCCTGTACAAGGTCATCCACCAATGCGGGAGTGGGGATGGTCCAGCGGCGGATACTCTTGACTACGACCCCGGCTATGAGCGGCTGAAATCGGCGCACGAACTCCAGCCACGCAGCCTGGTCTTCCGATTGGAGACATAGCTGCAACAGTTCTTGCGCAGGCAGCTTACGAGGGTCCATGACTAGAAATTAGCTGCGTCATTGTAGCTTAAGTTTCTGCTTTCTATAGAACAAATGAATGGAAACTTTTAGCTCTTTCCGGGGTAGTCACTACTACGGCTACTTGGTATGAGGCAAAGCTGGACAATTGCTTGATGGTCCGGTTCGGCATGGCCCTCGAATTGCCGTCTTTGAGTCAATTACAGTAAGCTACTGTCGGAAAAAGATTGCGATGATGCGCTGGCTTAAGACGGCAACCGTGGCGGACCGCAGGCTGGGTCCTCTGGAAAAACAGATGTTGCGCGCCTTATGGGCGTGCGGCGACGCTACTGTCCGTGAATTGCTGGAAAGCAAGTCCATTAGCTCTGCCTATACGACGGTCATGACGACGCTGGATCGTCTCTATAAGAAAGGCCTGCTTGAGCGGACGCCAGATGGCCGTGCTTTCCGGTATCGGCCTGTGGTCAGTGAAGAAGAGTTCAACCGTACTGCCGCGGCGGTGGAGGTGGAACGGCTGCTGAGTTCGGCCGTGCATCCTTCTATGCCGCTTTCTTTTCTTGTGGACACCGTTACCCGGCACGATACCGCGTTGCTCGACGAACTGCAGCGCGTGCTTGACCGAAAGCGGCGCGCGCTGAGGAAGGAGGAGAAGCCATGATGTATCTCCTGCGCTGGGCTGTGGTGTCATTCGGTGTCTTCTTTCTGCTGTACGCGAGTCTGTCGCTGGTTGTGGCGATTTCGTGGCGGACCTTCAGAAAGAGGCTCAACGCTACTGCGCTGTTTACAATGCGTGTGCTGCCGCTGTTTTGTGCGTCTGCGATTGTGCTGCTGGTTGCTGTGCCATCCTTTTTCTACCTCGAACCGAACTCTGCTGAAGAGAGCGTCGGCCTCAGTGGGATTCTCATGGCGCTGGGCGGAGGCGCCATTATCTTGATTGGTGTGGTCTCTGTGGTTGCGGCGTGGCGCCGCGCATCGCGTTTTCTGGCATCGTGTGCCGCAAACTCACGGCAGCTTAAGACGGATGTCGGCGTCCCCGCGTTTGAAGTTTCCGGGCCTGCACCGGCACTGCTGGTGGGTGGAGTTTGCCGTCCACGGCTTTTGGTTTCGGGCCGGGCCGCTGAGTTACTGAGTCAGCGCGAGATGGATGCAGCTATTCGCCACGAACTGGCGCACGTCCGCCGTCGCGATAATCTTAAGAAGCTTGTTCTCCATTTTTGCGGGTTTCCATTTCTTGCCGCGCTCGACCGCGAATGGCTCACGGCTGCGGAGATCGCCGCCGATGACGCCGCCGTGAACGACGAGCAGACCGCGCTGGACCTGGCNTCCGCGCTGCTCAAGATTGCCCGCGATTCTTCCTCTGCTCCCATGCCTGCGCTGGCCATGAGTCTGGTGCCAGAGAGAGGCGTAGCAATCAGNGCCCGGGTTGAGAGGCTTCTATCCTGGAAGCGCCCAGCGACTCAGCGCGGCTCATGGCTCCCTCTCGCCCTGATCACAGGCATTGCGGTTGTGGCCGTGGCGCACTATCCCTGGGTGCTGGCGCAGATGCACGAGTTTACCGAACTGCTGGTGCGCTGAGACTTCCGCACATTTCAATACCTCACGAACCTAGTTTCAACAGAGCCTCGCGCAGCCTGGCATGGTTTTGCGTCAGATGAAGGAATTTCATCTCGTCCGCACCGGCTTTTGCCCGGACGATCTGCATGAGCGTCTGCTTCTCCGCGCTGGTCCACGAGCCCAGGTCAGGGACCATCGCCAGCACCAGCGCGAAATTCTCAAACGCCGACTGTTCCTGCGCGCTCCAGCCCGAGGTGCGCACGTCGAGCGCGCATGCTGCTTGCTCCTTCGACGCCTGGCGCACCAGATCGCTCTTGCCTCCGAACTCGCGTGCCATGCGGCGGTTTACGCGCATACCAATGTTGCGGGTGGAGAAGCTGTCCCACGCACGCGGCTCGCTGCCCGGCAATTCGTAGAATGCATGGCCCGCAGCTAAACGACGTAGCGTTCGTGCAGGCGTTTTGTAGTTACGTTGCGCGGCGATCCTGGCTTCTTCGCGTTCGGTCAGCTCAAGCAGCTCCCGGCGTCCGGGACGGAAGCCTAGCTTCCGGTAAAACCAGAAGGCGCCGGAGTCGATGGCTTCGTCATTGTTGTGCCCGAGCTGGTACGGATAGACGGAAATGCAAGTTGCTCCGGTGAGATGGCACAGGCAGCGCAGCGTCTGCGCGTAGATCCACGCCGTTTCTCCGCCGCGAAAAGTATAGAAAGTATTGAAGCCGACTTCGATCCACTCGCATAGGCCAATGGCTTCCACGTAATTGATAGGCACGCCATTCTTCAGTGTGAATCCGGCAACGTAAGCGCGCAGGGGCAGGCGGCGGTTCGGCGGCAGGTTCCACATATATATGGTGACGCCGCGTTCCAGCTCGGCGCAGACCACCGATTTGGGATCGCCAAGCGTGGTGCCGTAGAGTTCGCGATAGCGGACCAGCATGACTTCGCGGATAGTGTCCATCACCCGCCGGCCTTGGGCAGACGAAAGAAGTTTCAACGTAGGCGGACGCCTGGCCAGCTCGCTGGCCAATAAAACTTCCTTGCGCGCGATCAGCGGTCCAGTGTGATAAAAAGCTTTTCGCAGCGGAAGCCAGTTACGGGTGCGCGATAGCCGAAGGTTGTCGAGCCCCCAGATCAACGGCAAGCGAATCGAATCGTAAAGCTCGGCTTTGGCCGCGTCGGGAAGTGGCAAATCTTCAAACCGGCTGATGAGCCATGCCGGGCCGTCGCTCTTGTTGCCTTGCACGGTTCGCAGCCAGTCACGCCACGGGATACCGGCTTCAACATAGCCGTCTTCTTCGAGCAATGGGATCCAGCGCGGCCAGGTTGCGGCCATGGCGCGCTCTTCCTCATAGTTGTCCCAATCAATGCGCACGCNGCCGGGCACGTGGNGTACCAGCCAGCGCGCCACGTCAAAGCTGAGCGAGTCCTGCATCTCAGTGCCGGCAATGCCGGAAACCTCCAGCGGCGAAAACCGGCTCATGTCGGCGCCGGAGTCGCGTAGCTGTTGCACTCGGGCGGAAAATGTGTCGAGCAGTTTCTCCGTTTTGCGCTGGATTCTGGGTGAATGCGGGAAAGCGCGCAGAAACAGCAGGGCTTCATGAAACCGGATCAGAGAAGCTGCATCAGTGAGTTTCCTGGCTGCCAGTTTGTCCAGCAAGACTGCAGCGCGAGCACTTTCTTTGTGGCCAAAATGGTCGCGCCAGCCTTCCAGCTCTTCCAGCATCCGGTCTATGGAACTTACAGGCATGTTTGGATCGGCAGCCAGTGTATCCCAGGGGTTGGGATGCGTCTGGCACCGACTAAACTCAAGGGCCGTATTTCAGGCGTCCCAGAGCGGGAAGTCTGAATAAAAACAAGCGAAACATGATTTCTCTCTGGAATTCCCATGGTCGCCAGCCTTCTTTAATGAAGCGGAGACCGTATGTTCATGCGATTTTTACTTCTTTCGTGAAACGAATGGAGCTTCCGCGTCACTACTCATTGAAGACGTTTCATGTCTGGCATGGAAGAAGACCCGCAAATGACGGAAGTTCAGGGCAATGTTGGCAGCACGCGCGAGACGTCGTCTCGGCCTCGTGGGGCCGTTTCTCCGCAAGTTGTAGGCAAGACACGCAACAGCAATGTGCAGGCTATCGGAGCGGGCATGGCCTTCATTCTGTCAGAACAACGCAACGATCACTGGTCTGACAGCCTTCCGGGCGGCGCTGACGTTCTGATTACGGCTTATGTGCTGGCTCGTCTGGGCGAAGTTCCTTACGACCTTCTCTCTGACGCCGTGCGCCTGCAAATGCGGAAAGCGCTGAACTGGCTGATTGCCGTTCGTTCGCCAGGCGGTGGCTGGGGACGGGCGACCGGAACCGAATGCGACGCTGACTCCACGGCCTGGGCTGTGATCGCGCTGCGCCGCCAGAACTGCCGGGTGTCAGCGGAGGATTTGGACGTCTTGCGGGCTTGTCAAAGGGCCAGCGACAAATCCAAAGCGCCGGACATCGCCGCCGTCGCGGCCAATGCGTTGACCGAGATTGATGCCGAGTGTTCTGACCGGCTGGCCTCATGGTTGCTCCAGCCGAAGCCAGGGGCGTCCGATTGCAGTTTGTCCATGCCGCTTTATGCCTGTTCCGCCATTCTTGAACTAGGCCCGGTCAAGACCTCACGCTCGCTGCTGGAAAGCGTCCGCGACCTGGTAAGCCAGTACGAAGCGGAGAGTGTTTTTGAGCAGGCGCTGCTGTTGCGCTGCCTGCTTCAGTTGGGATTGCAAAGGGCCTGGTGGGTGGCCGATGACCTTCGCAGAACGCAGCTGCCAGACGGCTCGTGGCCTGCCGCAGTGCGGGCGTATCCGGAGACGCGTCGGGGTGCGTCTGCACTGAAGGCAAACCGGGTTTTTACCGCCATCACAGCGATTTCGGCCCTGGTTATGGCCAATTCGCAGCCAGGTCTCTTTTTTGGATCGGAAGGAATGCTCCCCAGGAGACTGTATGGAGCCTAAGAGCAGCCCCGAAGGACGGAAGAATTGAAGAGCGCACGGCGACATTCAGGAGCAGCCTCCGCCAGCGCGGCTGCGGTACTCTGGACCCCGGATGTTCCGGCCAAAAAAAGACCGCGCAGGGTGGCGGAAGAGGCTTGCGTTACTGAAGTATACTTGTCCAAAAAGGAGCCAGTGGACCCGTATTCCTTCGATAATGCTTACCTCGAGCGCCTGGGCGCGGGCGACTCCGTCACGGAAACCCATTTCGTTTCCTACTTCAGCAGACTTCTGCGCATCAAGCTCCGCGGGCGGACGCTATCGCCCCAGTTGATTGAAGACATTTGCCAGGAAACCTTCCTGCGCGTGCTCCAGGCGGTCCGCGCCGGCGACGCTATTCACAGTCCTGAACGGCTGGGAGCGTTTGTCAATTCTGTTTGCCGCAACGTCTTGCTCGAGTCGTACCGCGACCGGTTGCGCACGCAGCAGGTGGACATGGAGACCCTCGACCTGCCCGATGGCCGCACTGACCTGGAACGTTCACTCTTGCTGAAAGAGAGCAAGAAGGTGGTAGGCGAAGTGCTGGCCAAACTATCCGAAAGAGACCGTAACTGCCTGCGCGCTTTGTTCCTGGAAGACCGCGACAAAGACGATATTTGCCAGCAGTTCGGCGTGGAGCGCGGCTATCTGCGCGTTCTGCTGCATCGGGCCAAGATCAGCTTCCGTGCACAGTATAAAGCCAACCGGCCCTCCGAACGCATAGTGCAGAGGATAGGTAGAAGTTAGCGGAGTCAGAAGGAATTTATATGAACGCCATGAATCATGAACAAGCAATACAAAGCCAGGCCGCCGAGCGCTATTTGCTGGGCGAACTGGATGGTCCGGAACGCGAGGCCTACGAAGAGCACTTCTTCAGTTGCGCGGTATGCGCGGAAGAGGTGAGCACGGGCGCCGACTTTGTCCGCGCTGCACGCGACTATTTTGTGGACGAACCACGGCCCCTGCCCGTAGGACCCAAGCCCTTTGTTCCGGCGTGGTTGAACTTGCGCAACCTGCTGCGTCCCTCGCCGGCTTTTGCCCTGGGTCTGGTCCTCGGCGTCTCGGGTCTGTCCGTGTACCACGCTACGCAACATCGCTCTCCCCAGGTTATAGCTGAAGCGTTTCTCAGCGAATCACGCAGTGGAGAGTTGAAGACTATTGANGTATCCAAGGACGGCGAGCTCGCATTGCGGTTNGAAATCCCGCCNCGCGGTGACTTCAGCGCCTATNAAGCGCAAATTNTTGCCGAAACGGGAAATATTAAATCGTCCAGTCCTATTTCGACACAGCAGGCGAAAGAAGCAGTCCATCTGTTGGTGGATGCTGCTACACTTTCGCCGGGCAAGTACTTTCTGGTCATCCAGGGAGTAAACAAAGACGCGGCGCACGGCCCGCTCACTGAAGTCGCGCGGTATGCTTTTGACTTGAAGTTCCAACGTTAGAGCTTTATAAGACTAAAGCAGAACTACNTGGAGCCCTCAAAGATGAGTAAGCCTCACCCGCGCTACTCCCAGTACCTCTACCATGCTTCGGCATATGGACTGGCAGGCGAAATGGAAAGGCCTGTCCGCCAGACAATTCCCGCACAAGCCGCCAGCGTTCTCGCTGGCCACGGAGGCCGTGGCGCCAGCCGGGTAGAGAAGTTCGGCCTTCCGCCCTTCTTTTCCTTCGATACTGCATACACAGAAGTGGGAGGAAGTTACGACGAGGACCACAACAAGAACACCACCTACGCGACCTCGGTGGTGGAAGGTCTGAATATCGCCGACGTTCTTACGGCGGACCGGGTAGTGTGCCGCCTGGTGATTTATTCTCCAGAGACCGGGAAAAATGGGGAGCACAGCTACAGCTTTACCGGCAGCCACTTCGATAATCTGTGCGTCGCCGGACAGAAGATCGATATAGACTTGGCCACGCACACTCTGCACGAGTACGATAGCTATTCCGGTTTCGAGAAAGCATACACTGGCGGCAAGGAAGCGAACTTGCATCCCTGGGGCGATCAGTCCGACTCCAGACTGAATGAGCTCGAGCGCCACGAAGAGCAGTACCACGCTTTAAGCGGAATCGGCACGCG
>JGI25616J43925_10001103_pt1 | contig 10459 bp, 13 predicted proteins | sample GraSoi2013_100cm_FD_43925 | JGI IMG/M metagenome (IMG submission 43925) | reverse complement strand
ATCGGTAAGTGATAAATCCGAAATCTTCGTGACTTTGAGGAATAAAACGAATAAACAGCCTTTGGTTATAACAAATCAAACGCCCGGAACAGGGTTCACGGTAGAAATAGAGGAACCACTGACATCGGACGTAAGCTTCAGTTGGTTCCTCGTAAACTGAAAACTTTACTTTAATTCTACTGTTGCTCCTGCTGCTGTTAATTTTTCCTTTGCTTCTTCTGCAGTTTTCTTGTTAACTGCTGTCAATGCTTCTTTTGGAGCTGCGTCTACCAAATCTTTTGCGTCTTTAAGGCCCAAAGTTGGGACTAATTCTCTCAAAGCTTTGATAACCGAAATTTTGTTTGCTCCCGAAGATGCAATCACAACATTAAAAACAGTTTGTTCTTCAACTGGTTCTCCAGCTTCTGCCGGAGCTGCTGCTCCAGCGGGAGCGGCCACCATTGCCTGCGCGGATACTCCGAACTTTTCTTCCAAAGCTTTTACAACTTCGGAAAGTTCTAGAACCGACATTTCTTCGACTGCTTTTATTAATTCGTCTTTATTTAATTTTGCCATTTAAACTTTCACCTCCTTTTAACTTGTTGCCTGTTTCTTATCGCTTATTGCTTGTAAAGTCATTACTAATTTTTGTAAATTCCAGCTTAAAGCTCGGTGCAAACCATATAGGGGAGCCTTCATCCCGCCTACAAATTGGGCAATTAAAACGTCTTTTGTTGGCAAAGAGGAGATTTTTAAGACCTGTTCGCTGTCGTAAATTATGCCTTCTAATATCCCAAACTTTATAGTCGGAAGATTAAATTGCTTAAGAGTCTTGGCGACCTGTTTTAAAGGAGCAACAACATCCGAATAGGCAAAAATTGTTCCGGTTGGCCCTTCCAATTCCTCCAACTTTTTGATGTCCGTAAAAGCCTTCTGCAAAAGGGAATTTTTGGCAACAACAAATTCGGCGTCGGCCGTTTTTATTCCTTTTTTGAGCTCCTCAATNTGTTTGTGGGTAAGCCCCTGGTAATTGGTAAAGATCATTGCTTTGGCTTTTGCNTTTTTGTCTATTAGCTTGGCAACGATTCCTTCTTTTTTGACTCTATTTTTGCTTACTTTTTTGTCGTTCATATTTTTGATCAATAAAAAACTCTCCTAAGAGAGTTTATCTGCCCGATCCACGNTTGTCTTCGGACTCTGTTCCTCGGCGCGTCTTATTTNTGTGCACGCTGTCTTAGGTAAAAGCAATGATATCAGGTGGCTGCTATTTTTGTCAACGATTAGATTTGCAGTTTNATNCCTGGACTCATTGTGCTTTTTAANGTGGCTTGGGAAATATTTTCTTTTTTAACAGCACTAANTACGGCTGCTATNTTTTCTTCTAATTTTTTCGGGCCGAACGAGACTTTTCCTACCGCAATGTGAATNAGAGGAGCTTTAGCCTCGGTTTTTATGAAGGTGAGTCCGCCTTCGTACTTTTTTGCAGCTTCTTCCGGANNGTTTGTTATAGTTCCGTTCTTGGGGTTTGGCATTAAACCTTTGGGCCCTAGAGTTTTGGCAACTTTTGCCAGTTTGGGCATCATCGCCGGTGTTGCCAAAAGAATATCAAAGTTTACTTTTCCGGTTTCGACTTCTGCAATAAGCTCGTCTGTTGTTATAGCAACTCTTAAAGCTTTGCCTGTTCCATGGGGAAGGGTAGTGCTCGCGGAAATTTTTGAGTCCGAAGCATTTATATGAAGCTCAACTGTTTCATCAAAAGTTTTTCTTTGCATTTTTTCGAGAAGTTCTAAAGCTTCCGATACCGGAAGAGATTTGTTATCTATCATTTGCGCGTATGCTTGGTATTTTTTGGATCTTGCCCGTTTTTCTTTTTGAAATTTTTCTTTTTTTGTTTTTTTTGGTTCTTCTTTTACTTCTTCCGCGGGTACTAGCTTTTGTTCGTCTAACTTATCCAATTCTTCCTCGGTTGGACCGACAGCAGGAATTCTTTGTCCTCCACTGCCTTGAACTTTAGCGAGTTTTTTGTCTTCCGACTTTTTCTTTTGCTCGTTTTTTTGAAGCTGTTCGTCTTCTGTGCCCAGTGTTCTAACTTTAATTTTTCCCATATAATTATTCGCTCGCGATTCCCATTGAGCGGGCTGTTCCTTTTACGATTTTTACCGCTTGTTCGACATTATCCGTATTCAAGTCTTCCATTTTTGCATTTGCAATTTGTTCTGCTTGACTGTTTGTAAGCGTACCGGCCGAATCATGTCCCGGTTTTTGAGACCCTTTTTCCCTAGACAATGCTTTTTTGATCATTTCTGCAACCGGAGGCTTCTTTATAATAAATGAGAAAGTTCTATCTTCGAAAACTGTGATAACAGCCGGAATAATAGTGCCTTTTTGGTCTGCTGTTCTATCGTTAAACGCCTTAACAAACTCCATAATAGGAAGTCCGTGAGGACCCAATGCGGTTCCTACAGGTGGGGCAGGGGTAGCTGCTCCGGCTGGTAGGTTAATTTTTATTAATGTCTTAATCTTTTTTGCCATTTTATAATTTTGCAACTTGCAAGAAATCTAATTCAACAGGTGTTTCGCGTCCAAAAATCGAAACTAATACTTTTAATTTTCCTCTTGCTTCGTCAATGTCGTCAATAGATCCTAAAAAGTCGGTAAAGGGTCCATCGATTATCTTTACAGCCTCGCCTTTGACAAAAGCAGTCTTGTACAAAGGCTCTTCTGTCTTCATAAACTTTTGGATTGCTTCGACTTCTTTGTCCGAAATTGGTGTGGGTTTGTTGCCGGCGCCAATAAAAGCTGTTACTCCCTGCGTTGTTCGGACCAAAAGCCAGCTCTCGTCATCTAATTCCATTCTTACCAATACGTAACCTGGAAAAATTTTCTCTATTACGTTCTCTTTTTTTCCGCCCGCGACTTTAACCGTGTTTCTGGTTGGAACAATTACCTCAAAAACTCTATTTTCAAAACCCATCGACTCGACTCTTTGTTTTAGGGATTTAGCTACCTTATTTTCGTGGCCCGAATAAGTGTGAATTATGTACCATTTTCCTTTACCGGCGTTTGCAGAAGCATCTTCCACAACCGGTTCTACGGTTTTTTCTTCCGCAGAGGGTTCATTTGCTTCGTCTTTGACAACAGGTTCGGAATTTTCCGAAACTACATCCGTGGGTGCCTTAGCATTTTTTAAATTTTGATCGTCATTCATATTATTTAATTACCGTCTCCAATAGTTTTGTTAGGACAAAATCTACTCCTCCCAAAAATAGGCCAACAATCAGACTTATAAGAATCACGGTTATGGTGAGTCTTATAACTTCGTCTCTTGTTGGCCAAACTACCTTTTTAAGCTCTTCCTGAACTTCGGAAAGGAAGCTTGCGGCCCTTTGCATATGAAGAATGATTTTATCAAATGCCTTTTGACATGTAAAGGGGGCAACGTTATAATTAATTTTACCACATGAAGAAAATCAGAAAAGTCGTAATTCCGGCCGCAGGTTTTGGAACAAGATTTTTGCCTCAAACCAAAGCCATGCCTAAAGAAATGCTCCCGATTGTAGACAAGCCTGTTATTCAATATGTTGTGGAGGAGGCTGTTGCAGCAGGAATAGAAGACGTAATTATTGTAACGGGAACATTTAAGAGAGCAATAGAGGATCATTTTGACGCTCCGAATGCGGATTTAATAAGAAATTTGGAGCGCGGTGGAAAAGAAAAGCTCATTGAGGAAGTTACAAAACTCTCTGATTTGGCTAATTTTATTTATGTTAGACAAAAAGGACCCCTTGGAAATGCAACCCCGATTCTGAATGCGAGGCACATTATAGGCGACGAGCCTTTTTTGGTTCTGTGGGGAGACGATTTTATTATGGCAGAGCCAAGTAGAACCACGCAGCTTATAAAAGCTTATGAGAAATACGGTTCATCGGTTCTCTCTGCTATGAAAAAACCTTCAGATGAAGACTCGAAAAGGTATGGATATGTAGGAGGAGAAGAGGTAGAAAAGGGGATTATTAAGGTTTCAGAGATTATCGAAAAGCCGGGCCCTGAAAAAAAACCATCCGATTACGCGATAATTTCCGGTTACATTTTTACACCGGAAATCTTCGATTGTATTGATGAAATGATTGCAAAAGAAGAAAAAGGGGCCGGGGGAGAATACGTTTATACAGATGCCCTTAATAAATTAAGAGAACGAGGCCAGGATGTTTATGCTGTCGAAATAGAAAATGGAAAATATTACGACACGGGAAATAAATTGGAATATATGAAAACGGTCGTTGAGCTTGGCCTCAAACACCCCGATATAAACGGGGATTTCAAAAAATTTCTTAAAGATTTGCTTTCGTAATGCGCAGAATAAAATTCCTTGCCGCTATCTTAATATTTCTTATTTTCGTAGGATTTTCCTATTTGGTCCATAAAGATATATTCACCCAATTCGATTTTGACACGACAGTCCGGCTCCAGGACAAAATCAGTAGACATTTTGATACGATTCTATCTACTTTGAGCCTTTTAGGTAGTGTGGAATTTATCGGTGTAGTTTTGTTTCTTTTGCTTGCCATCAAAAGAAATTTGGGATTGTTTATTTTAATTCCGTCGTCATTTATAGCGCTACATGTTTTCGAACTTTACGGAAAGCTTTTTGTCCAGCATCCGGGTCCGCCGTTTATGTTTTTTAGATACGACATAAATTTTCTTTTCCCAAGCTCTTATGTAAAACCCGGCTACTCTTATCCGTCGGGACACGCCGCTAGGACGACTTTTGTTTCCATTGTTTTCCTTTATTTTGTTTTAAAATCCAAGAAAATCGGCAAGCCGCAAAAAATAACCATTGCCTCTTTGGTACTGCTTTTAAATTTGGGAATGCTAGTTAGCAGAGTGTACCTGGGAGAGCATTGGATGTCCGATATCCTGGGTGGAAGCTTTCTGGGCTTGGCCCTGGGACTATTTTCGATTGCTCTGTTTTAGAGTTCTGGAAACCTTACGTTTTATCTTAGACGCTCCTCCTTTAATCCCAACTTTTGCAAGCTTTGGATTCATGTTGACTCCATTGCCCATGTTTGACATGGCTTCTTGAGCATATATTTTAACTTCTTCAAAGCCGGCTATAACCTTTTGCCTTGCTTTTTTGTTGCTCATTAAGACGCCTGTAGCTACTCCGACAACAGCTCCTGTTGCCGCGCCAACTGCTCCAGTTGCGAGCGGATTAGGACCTCGTGAAGATTGTTTTGTTCTTGCCATTTATTCTCACCTCCTCTCAAGTTTAAAAATAAACTCATTGAGCAGTTATTGTAGTTTTATCCTATGAAGAAAGATGAAAGAGGATAGTTAAAAAAGGGTAATAAGTTAGGATGCGGCAGGCCAAGAGGGAATCGGACCCCCAATAAGGGTTTTGGAGACCCCTGTTATACCATTTAACTATTGGCCTTCTCGTCGAAGCTCGATCTGTTCTTTTCATCCTCGCTTGCTCGGATTTCAAAACTCGCGATCGGCTTCTCCTCTCAAATTTCCTTCAAAAATTTGGAAAAATATATATTTATTATTTTAATTTTTCGGACTCTTTATGTTCGGTAACTTTTCTGCAATGGTTGCAAAATTTATTTAAAACAAGCTTTTCAAGAGTATTTATCTTGTTTCTTGATGTTATAAAATTTCTGTTTTTGCAAACAGTGCAAACCATTCCGACCAGTATTCTGTGTTCTCCTTTTTTAGCCATAATCTATGGATTATATCAGATTTTGAGCCGACAGTGGGAATCGGACCCACGACCTAGTCATTACCAATGACTTGCTCTACCACTGAGCCATGTCGGCACTTCATCGTTTCACTCCTCAGTGTGAACATGCTTGCACTGAACGTAGTGAAGTGTGCTGGGTGAGGGACTCGAACCCCCGTAGGCCTTTCGGCCGCGTGGTCTACAGCCACGAGCAATTGCCGCTATGCGAACCCAGCGCGTTTAGCTTTGTGAGCCGTCTGTCAGATTCGGACTGACGACCTGCTGTTTACAAAACAGCTGCTCTACCACTGAGCTAAGACGGCATGGGACAATTTTATCAGAAGGAGTTATGAGGAACAAGCCCAATTGAAGGGCGTAGAATAAATAAAAATAAATTCTGTCCTTGGTACCGAGCAAGATGAGGACAAGAAGCCCCACTAGCGAAGAATAGGAAGTTAAATCAATTGCTTAATGTTTTAAAGACGTATCCTTGAGCTTGAAGTTTTTCTATAATCTTGGGGAGAGCCTTTACGGTTGCTAAATGATTTGAGTGGAGTAGAATGTCCGCGCCGTCGAAAGTGTTGTTTACCACTCGATTTACAAGGTCCTCTGTTTCCGGTTCGGACCAATCTCTAGGGTCAACATCCCAAAGATACATTTTCTCTCCCAGGTTTGAAGCAGCTTGATTAACGGTTGCATTAACTCCGCCATAAGGAGGTCTGAAAAGGTGCGTATCAGAACCGGTAAGGGGGCTAAGAATCATATTTGTAGCTAAAATTTCGTTATAAATCATGGAAAAATTGAAATTGGGAAGGAAAGAATGATTTAGCGAATGGTTGCCGACAGTGTGCCCCTCCATGACTGTACGAATAGAGACATTTGGGTATCTTTGAACATTTTTTCCCACCATAAAAAATGTAGCTTTTACGTCATAAGTTTTTAAAATGTCTAGAATCAGCGGTTGATATATGTCGTTTGGCCCATCGTCAAAGGTAAGATAGGCTGTTTTTGGCCCCAGTAAGGTTGTTTGGATTCCCAAGACTCTTTTAGGAGGAGATATTCTGTTTCCTGTCGGAATTGCGATTAAGTTTCGTGTATTTGAATAAAATTGGGAGTAAATAGCAACCGGTGCATCGTGATGGTCGAATTCCGCCCTTGTTGTCTCTTCGACTTTTTTGGCGAATTCTCCAAGCTTTTTGCTAAGCTTTTCATCATCAATGCGGATTGAAAGCACGGATTTTTTGGGGTTTTTGGGACTAGGTCTTTCGGCTATTTTTATAAGAGATTTTAAGTCCTCCGAAGTTAACGTAAATATAAATCCGCCGCTTGATATAGATATAGGAGCAAGGGAGATTTTTGAAAAGTCCGATTGGACTTTTTTAATGTCCTCGTTAGAGTAGGAGTTGGGAAATACTTTATAAGTTGGAATCTGAATTGGGTCTTGTGGAGGGTTAAAAATATTTTGCAAAATAAGTAAGGACAATTTATCGGCCTGGACTTTAATTCCTTCTTTTGCCGGGAGGACAACAGAGGGATCGTTAGCTAAATCAGGTCTTTTTGGAAGCGCCTCTGTATCTATCTTTTTTTGAATGTCCAAAATAGCAATTGTCATAAGAGCAGGCGAGACAGTCCCTTGAATTCTTGTGTTTTCAAGTCCAATTAGAGTTTTATTCTGCTCTATAAATTTTGTGAGTGCATTACCGGTTCTACCCTTCTGGATGATTTGGTTTACAACAACTGGGATATTGACTTTTGCGCCAATATCTTCCTGTGGAATAGAAATTATCTTATTTCCATAGGAGAATTTAAGGGGACGATGCTGACTATCTACGGTTTTTTTAACGAATCGGGTAAGATTTGCTCTTCCTTCAAGACCTAGCCACTTTCCTTCAACACGGGTCCCCAAAATCGGAGCTTTATTTTGTATGTTGTCATAGATCAAAACACAGTTTTCTATAAAAAGAATAATGGCAAAAATCAGAGCGATTCGTTTGTGATGGGAAATAATTAGCTTCATATTATTGCGTTATATTTAGGCATTTTGCCCGCGCTATTTCGAAATCTTGTTCTGCTTCTCCGGGTACTGTCAACAGTTGAGTGCGAAGCGATACTTCCGCTTGGTTACAAAATTTGGTGAGACTTTGAATAGATTTTGAATTGCTTGAGACTTGGGAATTTTGCAAAGCCGTATCAATTTGGTTAGAAAGGCGTTGTACTACAAAGACCGTTGTTGAGAAATCGTTGTTCTTGATCTGCTGTTCTATTTCTTTTACCGAGTCTTTTGCAAAATCAATACTTAACGTTGTTTTTTCTTCGGGAGTTTTGACATTTTCGAGCTTTTGATCTTGTGATGCTGCCTTTTCCTGGACTTTTTCATTAACATTCTCTGCGGGTCCCGAAACGATGTCACCGCTTGTTAAGATTGTCTGCGCAGATATTTGCGTTTCCTGTTGGGACTGATCTAGAACGACGGATTGACTATTTGATGGCGGGATTGGCACAGCGCTGGTTTGAGCCGTCGGCGAAGCTTGTAAAGCAGGTTGCATAAGATCTGGATTTAAATTTTGTGCAGGCGTTGGATTTGCAGAATCAGATGGAGCAGTTGTAGGCTCCATAGGAGCAGAATCAGATGGAGTAGGCTCGACTGGTGCGGAATCAACAGGGGTTGAATCTGGAGGCGGCAATTCTTCTTGGGCAAAAACAGGAAGCGCGTATCCCCAGGTCTTAAAACTCCCCAAAGAAGAAGCGGAAGAAACAACAACTATTATAGAAATTAACTCCAGTACTACAATAGTTAAAATTGGCATTAAATAAACTCTGTCCTTGGTACCGAGCAAAGTTTGGCGTTTCCCCGATATTTAAATTAAGAAGGATCTGGATATACCCACGGGTATTTCCAAGTTATCCTTGTCGTCGCCTAAGGCGACTACTTCATACCGAGTGAACTTGTAGAGGAAAATCTACCAACCTTCTCCAATACCAAAGAACAACTAAGTATAGTCTCAATTTTTTAGAGTTGTCAATAAGAAGAGAGTAAGAATACGCTTAAGGGATAAGAAGTCTTTGGGCGAAATTTAAAAGATTAAAAATAAATCCCAGCGATCCGGTGAGAAGGAGAAGGAATATGACAAAAAACCCTATTGAACCAAAAGATAAATAGGTGTTTGCTTCTTTTTCCGGCAACAAAAGCGCAAGAACCTTGGATCCGTCTAAAGGCGGAATGGGAAGAAGGTTAAAAATTGCAAGAAGAATGTTTATTTGGACAANAACGAATAGNAATGGCGAAAAAACTGATGGGCNTAGCAATCTGTAGACCGAAGCGGCTGCGATGGCGATAAGAATATTTGTTAAAGGACCGGCCAGGGAGACAATCGCAACATCCTTTCTTCCTTCCCTTAGATTAAATGGGTCGATTGGAACAGGTTTGGCAGCGCCAAAAATTACAGGGGAGTTGGACATTAGAAGAAGAAGCGGCAGAATTATACTCATCCACAAATCTATGTGTTTTTGGGGATTAAGAGTTAGGCGGCCCATAAGACGGGCAGTCGGGTCTCCTAATTTATCGGCAACATACCCGTGTGCTACTTCGTGAAGAATTGCCGAAAAAATCAAAATTACCAATGCGACAATGCCGTTTGAAAAATCCACAGAATAATGATATCATACTTCGAACATGAGCGGAATGAAATGCGACAGTTGCGGGAAAGGTGTAATGTACGGGCACAACGTTTCCCATGCAAAAAATAGGACAAGAAAAATATTTAAACCAAATCTGCATGTGTATAAAGGTATGAAATTGTGTACCAAATGTTTGAGGAAATTTAAAAGTTCGGAAATTTCAAAAGCCCCCATTCCCGCATTAATTGGTGGGGCGTAAATTGAGTTTTTCGAGAAGTTCTTTGCCTTCTTTATATCCATTCACAAAATCTTTATAGGTCATTGATTTTTTTCCTTCGACTTGAATTTTATCTCCAGGGAGAAATTTTACAACTTTACCTTTAAATATAGTCCAAACGCCGGGCCAGGGATAGAAAGCATTTATCATGTTGTTTAATCTTTCTTTTGTTGGAGGATTATCCGCGTCGATTCGACCGCTTTCCTTCTTTAGAATACGAGTAAAAGTCGCTTTTTCGTGCTCTTGCTCCGATACACTGCTTGATTCTTTGATATAGTTTGATAGTGCATCTGGGAGCATTTCGGCACTAATTATAAAAAGTCTTTGTAAAAGCTCGGGAGCTGTTTCGTTTGGGAAAATCTCAACCTCTTTTTGCGCTAAAATCGGACCATGGTCTATCTTTCCATCCATTTTTATAATCGTTACTCCTGTTGTTTTGTCGCCGTTTAGAATTGCTGTCTGTACCGGAGTCGTTCCGCGGTATTTTGGGAGTAGTGAAGGGTGGATATTTATAGATCCAAACTTTGGAATCTCCAGAAATTCTTTAGAGAAAATTTTTCCAAACGAAGCGACTACAAAAATGTCCGGTTCAATATTTTTTAGCTTTTCTATTTCCTCATTGGTTAGCTCTTTTGGATTTCTAAACGCTTTTAGGACCTCAAAATTTTTCTCAAGAGTTTGTAAGACTGGAGTTACGAACTCCGGTGTTCCAAAAAAAACTACTTTCATAGCTCTAACTCCTCGAAAACGTCATCTCCCTCTTCGTCTTTGGACGATTTATAAAGCTTTCCTTTTTGTTCCAGAACTCTTTTTGGGAATAACACGCCGTTTAAATGGTCGTATTCGTGCTGTATTATTGTTGC
>JGI25616J43925_10001101_pt1 | contig 10474 bp, 6 predicted proteins | sample GraSoi2013_100cm_FD_43925 | JGI IMG/M metagenome (IMG submission 43925) | reverse complement strand
ACAATCCTGCTCGCCTCCGCTTACCGGGCGCTTTCCTTGCAGAATCTCGTGCTCGCGCTGCGCGGCACTGCGAGCATCTCGGGAATGATCCTGTTCATCATCCTCGGCGCGACGACCTTCTCGCAGATCCTGTCGTTCTCCGGGGCGAGCAACGGCGTGGTGGAGTCGATCGGCAGAATGGGGCTCCAGCCGATGGGCCTGATCGCGGCGATGATGCTGATGCTGATCTTCCTCGGCCTGTTTGTCGAGCAGGTGAGCATGATGCTGATCACGCTGCCGATCTTCATGCCGCTGGTGCAGAAGCTGGGCGTCGACACGGTCTGGTTCGGCGTGATGTTCCTCATCTGCATGCAACTGGGCCTTTTGTTGCCGCCGCATGGGCTCCTCCTCATGACCATGAAGGGGGTATCGCCGCCGCAGGTCACCATGGGCCACATCTTCCGGGCGGTGGTGCCCTACCTCTTCATGAGCCTGCTCGTGCTGGCGCTGGTGTTTTTCGTGCCGTCGGTCGCGGTGTGGCTCCCGAGAGTGCTGTTCTAGAGGGCGAATAGCCATGGAACGCTCCTTCACGAAAGAGGTCGAGCTGCTCAAGCTGGGCGCGGGGCAGACTTTCCACGGCGAAGGCATCCTCGCCGTGACCAAGGCGCTGCTGCAGTCGGGCATCTCCTACGTCGGCGGCTACCAGGGCGCGCCGGTGTCGCACGTCATGGACGTGCTGAACGACGCCCGGGACATCATGGACGAGCTCGGCATCCACGTCGAGACGAACGCCTCCGAGGCGGGCGCGGCGGCGATGCTCGGCGCATCGATCAACTACCCCTTGCGCGGCGCCGTGGCGTGGAAGTCCACGGTCGGCACCAACGTCGCCTCAGACGCGCTCTCCAATCTGTCGTCAGTGGGGGTGCGCGGGGGAGCGCTTATCGTGATCGGCGAGGACTACGGCGAGGGCGCCTCGATCATCCAGGAGCGCAGCCATGCCTTCGCGATGAAGTCGCAGATCTGGCTGCTCGATCCGCGGCCGAATCTTGCCACCATCGTCAGGATGGTGGAGAAGGGATTCGAGCTGTCGGAAGCTTCGAACACGCCGGTCATGCTGGAGCTGCGCATCCGCGCCTGCCACGTGCACGGCGCTTTCGAGACGAAAGACAACCGCGCGCCGCAGTTCTCGCGCAGGAACGCGATCGAGAATCCCGATTTCGATTTCGCCCGCGTCTCGCTTCCGCCGGCGACCTACGCGCAGGAGAAGCACAAGGTCGAGGTGCGCTGGCCGGCGGCGGTGAAATTCATCCGCGAGAACCGGCTGAACGAGGTCTTCGACGGACCGATAGCCGAGTTGGGCATCATCTGCCAGGGCGGCATGTACAACGTCGCGGTGCGCACGCTCCAGCAGCTGGGGCTCGCCGATACCTTCGGCGTCTCGAAAATCCCGATCTACGTCCTGAACGTCACTTACCCGCTCATTCCGGAGGAAGTCAACGCGTTCTGCTCAGGCAAAGTCGCGGTTCTGATGGTCGAGGAAGGCCAGCCGGCTTACCTCGAGGACGCCTTGCACGCGGTCCTGCGCCGCGCGGACCTGCAGACTAAAGTTCACGGAAAGGATTTCCTGCCGATGGCGGGCGAGTACACCGGCGAGGCCGTGCTCACGGGCGTCGCGAAATGGCTGGCAGCCATGGCGTCCCCGGATGTCGATTCCGGCGGCATTCATCGCGTGCTGGATGCGCTCAGCGCAACGAAACAGGGCGCCGCCCAACTGCTCGGGGGAGCCGTGCCCGCGCGCCCGCCTGGGTTCTGCATCGGCTGCCCGGAGCGGCCGGTGTTCTCGGCGATGAAGCTGATCGAGCGCGAATCGGGCGCGTTTCACATCTCGGCCGACATCGGCTGCCATACCTTTTCGACCCTGCCTCCGTTCAACATCGGCAACACCGTGCTCGGCTACGGCCTGGGGCTCGCTTCGAACTCCGGCATCGCGCCGATGTTCTCCGGGCGCACCGTCACCATCATGGGCGACGGCGGTTTCTGGCACAACGGTCTCACCTCGGGCATCGCCAACGCGGTGTTCAACAAGAGCGACGGCATCCTCGTCATCATGAAGAACGGCTACACCTCCGCGACCGGCACGCAGAACATCCCATCCTCCCTCCACCAGACCGAATGGAAATCGGGCGACATGAGCATCGAGCGCGCGCTGAAAGGAATCGGCGTCGAGTGGATCAAGCCGGTGTACACCTACCGCGTCAGCGAGATGGCGAAGACGCTGCGCGAAGCCATGAGCTCGGCCTACAAGGGACTGAAGGTCATCATCGCCGATGCCGAGTGCCAGCTCGAGCGCCAGCGGCGCATCCGCCCGCAGGTCGCCGCGGCCCTCAAAGCCGGCAAGCGCGTGGTGCGCACGCGCTTCGGGGTGGACGAGGACGTGTGCTCGGGGGACCATTCCTGCATCCGCCTCTCCGGCTGCCCCTCGCTCACCGTCAAGGCGGCCAGCGATCCGCTCAAAGTGGACCCGGTCGCGCACGTGAACAACGACTGCGTAGGCTGCGGGCTGTGCGGCGAGGTCGCCCACGCGGCGATTCTTTGCCCTTCGTTCTTCCGCGCCGAGATCGTGCAAAACCCCAACGCCGTGGACCGTTTCGCTGCGCGACTGCGCAACACCGTCATCGGCTGGCTCCAGCCGGCCGAAGGAAGAAGCTAGTGGTACTGCCCGAACGTCCCATCACCATCCTGATCGCCGCTCTCGGCGGCGAAGGCGGCGGCGTGCTCGCCGACTGGATCATCTCGGCGGCGACCGCGCGCGGCTATCCGGTGCAGAGCACGTCGATTCCCGGTGTGGCGCAGCGCACCGGCGCCACCACCTATTACGTCGAGATCTATCCGGCCACGATCTCCGAACTCGGCGCCAGACGGCCGGTGATGACGCTCACGCCCGCGCCCTGCTACGTGGACGTCATGGTCGCCTCCGAGCTGCTCGAGGCCGGACGCGCGATGCAGAACGGCTTCGTGACGCGCGACCGCACCACGCTGATCGCCTCGACGCACCGCGTCTACACCGTCGCCGAAAAGATGCAGATGGGCGACGGGCGATTCGACAGCGATGTCGTGCTCAAGGCGGCACGGGCGCTCGCGAAGCGCGCGATCCTGTTCGACATGCAGGCTCAGGCGAATGCAGCGGGCACCGTGATCAGCGCGGTGATGTTCGGGGCGCTGGCCGGCTCCGGAACGCTGCCGCTCCCGCGCGGCGATTGCGAGGCGGCCATCCGCTCGGGCGGCAAGGGCGCCGAGGCGAGCCTCAGAGGTTTTGCGGCGGGCTTCGACGCTGCGGCCGGATCGGCGCCCGGAAAGACCGTGACGCCCGCAGAAAAGACGCGCCTGAGCGGCTCGGAACGCGTCAGGCAGACCTTCCCGGAGGAAACTCGCGCCATGCTCGAAGTGGGCGCGGCGCGCTGCGCCGGCTTTCAGGACCGCGGCTACGCGAGACTCTACTTGGATCGCCTCGAGCCGATCGTGAATCTCGACCATGCTGCAGACGGATACAAGCTCACCAACGAAACCGGGCGTTTTCTCGCCCTGTGGATGTGCTACGAGGACGTGATTCGCGTCGCCGACCTGAAGACGCGCAGAAGCCGCTTCGAGCGCGTGCGCGAGGAAGTGCAGGCGAAGCCCCACGAGCCGCTGCACATCATCGAGTTCCTGAAGCCCGGCGTGGACGAGTTCACCGCCGTGCTCCCGCGCTTTCTCGCACGTCCGTTGAAGGCCTTTGCCGAGGCGAGGGGTCTCGCCGACAAGCTCAACATCGGCCTACACGTCAAGACGACCAGCGTGAGCGGATTTCTCGCGCTGCGTTTCCTCGCTTGGCTTCGGCCGCTACGGCCTCTTACCTCGCGCTGGCACGAAGAGCAGTCCCTGATCGACCGTTGGCTGGTCGCGATCGCCACCGCGGCGAAGCGGGACGCAGGGCTCGCACTCGAAATTGCCCTGTGCGGCAGGCTGATCAAGGGGTACGGCGACACGCACCAGCGCGGCAAGGGCAACTTCCTGAGGATCCTCGACACCCTCGTCGAGGGCGACGCGGTACCGGATGATCGCGCCCGGGTCGAAGCGATACGCAAGGCGCGCGAGGCAGCGCTTGCCGACCCGGAAGGGCGCAAGCTCGAGCTGTCCCTGGAGACGCACGGCATCGCGCCGCTGCCCCCCAGGCCGAAGCCAGTGAAGTTCATGCGCCGGCCTCAAGCGGAAAATCGCAGAGTCGCCTGAGCGCGGGTATCGGACTCTCCGTACCCGGTCACAGTTGCCGCCACGTTTCCCGGATCCTCTGGCGGCCGATCGCCGCGCCAGACAACGTGCAGGTCGGGCCGAAGCAAAAGGAGGTCGTGGCCGTACACTTGGCGCGGCGCGTCGTCCGGCATGTCGAGTACGGCGAGCGGCGCGCCAAAGGCCCGCAGCGCCTTTTCCAGCGCTGACGTGTCTGCGTTCGTGCGGCCTAGGCGCAGCAGCGTGTAGCCCTCGTATGGAATGTGGTCCTGCATCGGCGTGCCATCGGCGAGCCACACGTGCGGCAGGCGCGCTCCCGGCCACGTGGTCGGCTCGTAGACCCTGAAGCGGTGCTCGGGCCCGCCGGGAATGACGCACACAATCGGGGAATCGACGTAGCGGTAGCCGAGCTCGGCGCCGATCATCTCGTTCGACTTGGGCTGCTCGACGCTGGCCACGCGCACGAGGTTCTCTCGCGTGGCGGCGCCTTCGGGCGAGTTCTCGCGAATGTTCGGCCGATATTGCGCGTGCCACTTGCGCCGCCCGAGCGAGGCGTAGCGCGACGCGCCGACGTTGCGCTCGCCGACCTGCCGCCGCTCGGATTCGTACGAGTCGAGCAGCGCGGGCCCGCCCCATCCCTGCAGGGTTGCCGCGAGCTTCCAGGAAAGATCGATCGCGTCGCCGACGCCGGAATTCATGCCGAGACCGCCAGTAGGTATGACCAGATGGACCGCGTCGCCGGCGAGAAACACGCGGCCATCCCGGTAACGGTCCGCCAGCAGCAGGTTCTGCCGCCACGGGGTGCAGGTGAGCATCTCGTACTTCACTGGAATTGCGACGATGCGCTCGAACATCGCTTTCATGTCGTCGTCGTTCTCGACCACGGCGTGCAACGTGAAATGCTTCGTCGAGTCCTGCATGATGAGAAAGGTGCTGTTGCCGTCGGCCACGTGATAGTGGCGCCCCTTGCCGGGGCCGTTGCCGATGGGGATGCGCTCGAAGAGCTCGTCGCAGCGATACAGCGCCTGGCGCAACTCGAGTATGTTGTACTCGCCGCGGAGCTTGATGCCGAGCTGCTTGCGCACGGTGCTCCCCCCACCGTCGCAGCCCACCATATACGACGCGCCGATCGCGCCGCCCGTGCCGTTCGCATGCTTCACGCGCGCGGTGACCCCGGTCTGGTCCTGTGTAAATGACTCGAGCCGGCAACCGTAGCGTACCGTTACCGAGGGCAGCCCCTCGGCGATCGACTTCAGCAGCGGCTCCAGCGTGTACTGCGAGATGAGCTGGTACGGTTCCAGCGGCATGCTCCCGTCGCTGCAGGCACGGATCTCGGCGCGCGCCGTCTTCACCGAAGGATAGGGCAGATGCAGGAGCGGCTGCTCGGCCAGCGAGAGAATGATGAACACGTCCATCGGAATATCGTCGCGCAGGCCGGCGGCGCGGACCCTGTCGGCGATTCCCATGCGCCGGAAGATTTCCATGGTGCGCGCATTGCATCGTTCCATCTTCGGCAGAAACTGCGGTGCTTCCTTCTGCTCGATCAAGGTGCAGCGCACGCCACGCCTGCCGAGATCGATGGCGAGCGTAAGACCGACCGGGCCGCCGCCGACGATGAGTGCCTGCGTGTGCATCGCGCGTATTCTGCCTTATCCATCAGTGCTTATCCCGGACAAGGCAAAGAAGACTGGACCGCCTGTCCTCAGGCGGCCCCGACTCGAAAACCGCCGTCGGGAGTCAGCTCGAAGCGCCCTTCCCGCACCGCCCGCAGCCAGCGGGCGGTGCGCACAAGGCCCCCGAAACAGAAAAAATGGACGCCGACGATCGGCGCACCGGCTGGACGAGCAATGTCCCTCACAACGGCCTCCGGGCCGGCTTCGACCAGGAGGCGCGTAATCGCCCCGGGTCGCGCCTTGAGCGCGCGGACCGAATTGCCGATCCCGCAAAGAGCCGCAAATCGCAGCAGCCGCGGCAGGCTCGCAGGGCCCGAGAGCCCCACGCGCACCGGCAGTCCGCGCCCCTTCATCTTCGCCGCCCACACGAGGATCGGCTCCGACTCGAAGCAGAACTGCGTCACGACCTGCAGATCTAGACCCGCCCGGTGGGCGAGGCTTTTCTTTGCGGCCAGCTCCATCTCGANCGCGGTTGCCGCTATTTTTGGATGACCTTCGGGGTAACCCGCTACCCCGATGCGCACCACTCCGTGACGCTGGAACAGGCCGGTTTCGAGCAGAACGCGGCTCGAATCGAATGGCCCGCTCGCCCGGTCGCTGTCGCCGCCGATCACGAGGGCGCTGTCCACCCCCGCTTCCCCGGCCGCGCGCGCAAGGTACTCATCGAGCGCATCGCGGCTGGCGATCCGGCGCGCCGCAACGTGGGGAACCGGGCAAAAGCCGGCTCGTCTCAGGCGCGCGGCCAGCGCCACGGTTCCGTGGTACGTCTGCCCCGGCGGCATGCTGATGTAAACCGCCGTCCCCGGCTCCAACAAATCGGCGCAAGCGTCGATCTCGGCGGGGTCGCGCGATGACAATTCGAGCGAAGGACCCGCAAGCAAAGCTTGAATGTTTCGGCGCTCGTCCTCCGGCGAGGGGGGCACGGATCGGGCGGCCAAGTGAGGTTCCATGGTAAAGCCCGCCAGCATGCGCGTCAGTCGCGTTTGCGCGAGATCACGTACGACTCGTCGAGGAACCACAACCCGCTGTGGCGGCGCAGCACTTCCTGCGTGGCTTCGAGGTAGCCGCGGTCCCCCATGACCTCACCCAGGCGCTGGTCCTCGATCTGCGCCACGTAAACGGCGGCGTTCCACGCGGCGAGAAGAGTCGAGGTGCCGATCGCGTCACTGATTTCCTCAGGAAGCGTGTGCATCTCGTAGCGGAATATCGAGCGGTTGTCGGCGTAGGCATTGAAGTTGAGGTCGCGGCCGTCTGCCCCGAGCGCCGAGCGGGTGGCCTTCAGGAGCGAATGGCGATCGGTCTGGAACGGATTTTCTCCCGGCCAGATACGCTGGACGATCTCCAGCCCCGGGTCCCGGCCGTGCGAATGGATCGCGATCATCCGCCCGCCCGGCGCAAGGCTCCGCGCGAGCGGTGCTAGGACCTTGGACGCCTTGAACTCGGCCGAAGCGCGGGCGCGGTACGGCTGCGACGCGATGACCAGGTCGTAGTCGGCGCGGGCGACGCCGCGGCGCGGTAACACCTGGTCGAGCAGGAATTTGTGATCTTCCCGGTAGAACACCAGCACCACCGGCTTCGCATAGGCGGGGTTTCCGCTCGCCTTGCTCACCGACGCGCGCCAGTGCTCGTTCAGGAACGGCTGCAGCTCGGTGATCTGCTGCTCGAACTCGCTGGAGGTGGCTCCGGTAAGGGCGACCTCCTTCCAGACCAGACTCGTGGCAGCCGTGACCGATTTCGGCGTGAGCCACGGCGCTTCGGAATAGTANAGATTAGTCATGACGAGCACGGTCGCCGGGTGCTCGAAGAAGCGGTCTGGCATGCGATCGAGAGCGAGCCGCACGTCCTCCAGGCTGATTTCCTTGCCCACGATGTAGAAAGGCATCGTCGGATAGCGCTGGTGCATGGCGCGCATGACGCGGGCGAGCACCGTGCCGTCGCCCACACCGGCATCGAAGACCCTCACTGCGGGAGGCCGTGGATGGATATTGGCGAGTTCCATGCCGACGCGCTGCGCGACCACCCACTTCTCGCTGCAAGTGCTGACGAACAGCAGGTACTTCTGGCGGTTGTCGTAGAAACGGAAGTTGGTCTTCGACTCGTCCTTCGCCCCGGAGGGAACAGCTACCTGGATCCCGGATTGATCCAGTACCGCACCCGCGCCGCCGGCCAGGCTCCCGGCCGAGGACCGCAGCCGCACCAAACCGCGGGTCTCGATCGACCGATACTCCGACATGAAGGTGCGCACGCGCTCCACGGTTTCCATGGTCACGCGTCCCCCGATCCGCAGCCGGCTCACGAGCTTCCCGTCGTTTACGGCGCGCCGCCCGAAGGTCGACTCGGCCATGCCGACGCGCCTACAGTAATCCGCGATTTCGCTCAACAACTGCTCAGCCGTCACGCCATTTCCTCCTCTTCCCCTTCCGATGAGCGACTGACCGCTTCGCCGTTATTACTAGATGCACCAGCGATGAGGGTCAACCACAATTTTGCCCATCGTGAAAGTGGGAGTTGTAGTGGGATGAGTCCTACCACATATGTAAGCGCGCGCTCTCGCGGAAAAACTATCTGTAATATCTATTATTATCAATATAATAACACATTTCATTCTAACTCGACCAAGCTCGACCCAAAACAAACGCTTCAAGCAGACAGGCCTCAAGCGCGGTGATCATTGTGCAGTTCGGTCAAAAAGTGGGCTGTTGCCCACTTGTCCAGAGGCCGGCGCCCGTGGTTGCCGCGATCGCCTCCTTTGGCGGAAAATCGTCTTCTCGACCCCGTCTGGAGTCTCTGGAGGAGCGGATGTCCGCCGTCCTGCAAACCAACCTTGCCGCAGATCGCAAGGCGTTCTACGACAAGATCGATAAAGCCAATGTCACGCCTTTGTGGGAGGTCCTACACAACATCATCACTGCCACGCCCAGCACACCGTGCAAGCCGCATCTTTGGAAATGGGATCAGATGTGGCCCTGGATCCAGGAGGCCGGCCGGCTGATCACCGCGAAGGAGGCCGAGCGACGCGTTTTGGTGCTCGAGAACCCCGGGCTGCGGGGCCGCTCGAGCATAACCCACAGCCTTTACGCCGGACTGCAGCTGATCCTGCCCGGGGAGGTTGCCCCCTTGCATCGGCACTCGCAATCGGCCCTGCGCTTCATCCTGCTCGGCAGGGGCGCCTACACCGCGGTGGACGGCGAAAAAGTGACGATGAGCGTGGGAGATTTCGTCATTACGCCGTCGTGGACTTTCCACGACCATGGCAATCCGTCGAAAGAACCGATGGTGTGGCTGGACGGCCTCGATGTTCCGCTCGTCGAATTGCTCGATGCCCAGTTCATGGAAAAGGGACCGCAGGAAACCCAGCATACCGGCCGCACCGAACGCGACAACCTCGCACAATTCGGCAACACCATGAAACCGGTGGAGTACAGGGCGAAGAGCCGCACCTCGCCGCTTTTCTGGTACCCGTACCAGCGCACCTGCGAAGCGCTCGAGACGCTTGAGCAGGCATACGACGCGCACCCCTGCTGGGGCCACAAGCTGCAATATACGAATCCCGTGACAGGCGATTGGGCGATGCCGACCATCGGCACCTTCATGCAACTCCTGCCGAAGGGATTCAAGGGAAAGGACTATCGCTCGACCGACTCCACGGTGTATGCAGTCGTCGAAGGCAAAGGCCGTTGCCGCTTCGGAGGCGAGACGCTGGGCTTTGGGCCCAGGGACGTGTTCGTCTGCCCGTCCTGGCTGCCCTACAGGCTCGAAGCCGATGAACAGGCGGTGCTGTTCAGTTTTTCGGACCGCCCGGTGCAACAGGCACTCGATCTTTGGCGCGAGGCCTTCTAATCCGCCCGACGTAGCGAGATCCACCCCCTTTCCATTCCGTAGGGCGGTGGCGTCTTTGTGCGCCCGAACCACGGCGAGACTCTCTTTCCGGAACGATACGATGAACGCGGACAAAACAAATTACGAGCTTCTTTACAATCCGCGGCTCGTAGTCAAGGGCTATCAGGAAATCTTCGACCGCTGGGGAAAACATTCGGAGCGGGCCCGCGCCAGCCTCGACTGCTATTTGGACGTACCTTACGGTTCAAGCGAAGCGGAAAAAATGGACATCTTCCGCGCGCGCGGAAGGAGCCGGGGACTTCTGATGTACATCCACGGCGGATATTGGCGTTCGTTCGACAAGAAGAGTTTCTCGTTCGTTGCGCCGGCGCTCGCCGAGGCCGGGATCACGGTCGCGGTCCCGGACTACGCTCTTTGCCCCGCGGTGCGAGTCGAAGACATCGTGATGCAGATGGTCCAGGCCTGCGCGTGGCTGTACCGTAACGGGGAGAATTTCGGCGCGCCAGCGAAGCGACTCGCCCTATTCGGGCATTCCGCGGGAGGACATCTCGCCGCCATGATGCTCTCCTGTCGCTGGCCGGACTACTCGCCGAGCTTGCCGAGGAAGGTCGTTGGCGCGGCGATGTCGATCAGCGGCTTGTACGACCTGACGGAGATCGTCAGGGTACCTTCGGTGAATTGCGACGTGCACCTCGACGAGATATCCGCGCTGAAAG
>JGI25616J43925_10001100_pt1 | contig 10477 bp, 7 predicted proteins | sample GraSoi2013_100cm_FD_43925 | JGI IMG/M metagenome (IMG submission 43925) | reverse complement strand
GTGCTCGCGCTCGTCGCCGGGCACGTCGGCCTGTCGGAGGAGAAGATCCGCGTCGTGTCCCCCGACATCGGGGGCGGCTTCGGCGGCAAGGTGCCGGTCTATCCCGGCTATGTGATCGCNATCGCGGCTTCGGTCGTGATCGGCAAGCCGGTGAAGTGGATCGAGGACCGCATGGAGAACCTGCAGGCCGACTCCTTTGCGCGCGACTACCATATGAAAGTGGAATTGGGAGCGAAACGGGACGGCACCATGACTTCGCTCAAGATCAAGACCGTCGCCGATCACGGCTACGCCAACGCCTCGGCGAATCCTTCGAAATTTCCGGCAGGCCTGTTTTCGATCTGCACCGGGTCCTACGACCTGAAGCACGCTTTCTGCGAAGTCGATGCGGCCTATACGCACAAGCCGCCGGGGGGCGTGGCCTACCGCTGTTCCTTCCGGGTGACCGAGGCGGTGCACGCGATCGAGCGCGCCACCGACGCGCTCGCCCAGAAGCTCAACATGGATCCGGCCGAGCTGCGCATGAAGAACTTCATCAAGCCCGAGCAGTTTCCCTACAAGTCGGTGCTCGGCTGGGAGTACGACAGCGGCAACTATGGCGTCGCTCTAAAGAAAGCGATGGACATCATCGGCTACGACGCGCTGCGACGCGAGCAGGCGGAGAAGCGCAAGAAAGGCGAGCTGATGGGCATCGGCATCTCGAGCTTCACCGAGATCGTCGGCGCCGGCCCATCGAGGGACTTCGACATCCTCGGCATCAAGATGTTCGACTCGGCCGAGATCCGCGTGCATCCGACCGGCAAGGCGATCGCGCGCTTCGGCACCAAGAGCCAGGGACAGGGGCACGAGACGACTTACGCGCAGATCGTCGCGGAGGAGCTGGGCATTCCCGCCGCGCACGTGCAGGTGGAGGAGGGCGACACCGATACAGCGCCTTACGGCCTGGGCACATACGCCAGCCGCTCGACGCCGACCTCGGGCGCGGCCTGCGCGCTCGCCGCGCGCAAGATCCGCGANAAGGCGAAAAAGCTCGCCGCGCACCTGCTCGAGGTGAACGAGCAAGATCTCGAGTGGGAGCCCGGGAAGTTCTTCGTCAAGGGTGCGCCCCAGATGGCGAAGACCATCCAGGAGTGCGCGTTCGCGGCCTACACCAACCATCCTCAGGGCATGGAGGCGGGACTGGAGGCTGTGCACTACTACGATCCGCCCAACCTCACTTTCCCCTTCGGCAGCTACATCTGCGTGGTGGACATCGACCGCGGCACGGGCGACGTCAAGGTGAGGCGCTTCGTCGCNGTGGACGACTGCGGCAACATCATCAACCCGATGATCGTCGACGGCCAGATCCACGGCGGCCTCACGCAGGGGATCGGACCGGCGCTCTACGAGGAGATCAGCTACGACGAAGAGGGCAACATCTCCGGCGGCAGCTTCATGGACTACTACGTGCCGACGGCCCTCGAGACCCCGCACTGGGAGACCGACAAGACCACCACGCCCTCGCCGCACCATCCGTTCGGCGCGAAGGGCGTGGGTGAGTCGGCGACCGTGGGCGCGCCGCCCGCGATCGCAAACGCCGTGGTCGACGCGCTGCGGCACCTCGGGGTGACACACCTCGACATACCGATCACGCCCGAGAAGGTGTGGCAGGTCCTGAAGAACAAGGGCGTGGCCGAGTAGCGCCCGCAGAGGCCGCCCAGGACTGCATGATTTGCCGTGCCGCCCGCCGCAGCGCGACTAGGAGCGCGGGTCGGACCTCTAGTCCGAATGGCGCATCCGGTCGACAACGTTCGTAACATAATTTGGGTAAATTAGGCTCAGGGGAAGTGTGCCCTTTTCCCCTGCTGTTCAATCATCTTGGGGGGTGAGTCCTTGGGCATCGAGACGCGCGCTGCGGCCTTTAACTCGCTGACTGCAAGCGAGGAGCAGCTGCGCGTGCGNCTCGAGCTGGCGAGTCGCCTCGGCACGNTTGCTGCCGACGCCCGCGACCTCACGGAGCTATTCCGCGCTCTCTGTGACGAGACGGCGCGCGTGATGGATGCGACNGTNTTTCTCTTCGCCCTCTACGACGANGCGAGCGAGACCGTGCAGGTCGTCCGTCAGATGGACCGCGGCGCCGAGTACCCCGGCGGCTCGTTCCCGCTNGGCAAAGGTTTCACGAGCCAGGTGATTCGAACGGGTACGCCTCGGCTCGTCCGCCGATGGTCCGCCGAGGGACCGCCGGTCGGCCTCCTCTATGGGACCGAGACGGGGGACCTCGTCACGCCCCAGTCCGGTGTCGTGGTCCCGATCCTGTCCGGCGGCCGGGTGCTCGGTGTGCTCTCCGCGCAGAGCTATCGACCCGAAGCCTACGACGATGCGGACCTCCTCAGCCTGAGCGCCATCGCCGTGCAGGCGGGTATCACCGTCAAACGTCTGCACGCGACGGAGCAGATGGCCCTGGAGCACGAACGACACGCCTTGGAGCTGGAGGCCGTCCTTGCGAGCATGAACGACGCCCTCCTCATCGTCGACGCACGGGGCGCCATCGTGCGAGTGAACCGGACGGCCCGGGAGCTTCTCTGCCTGGACAGTGCGAGCCTCGTGTTCGGCCAGCCACTCGAGCAGCAGCGGCTCGAGCAGTGGCCGGTAACGGCGCGCGAAATCGCCGCGGCCCTCGTCCCCGTCATCGATGCTCTCCGGTCGGGCGCGAGCCACGCCGGAGTGGAGATCGAGCTCCGCTCGGGCCAGCTGCGCGTCCTCAGCTTGAGCGCATCGGTGCTCCGTTCTCCGAAAGGCGCCCCGCAAGGCGGCGTCATCGTTTTCCGCGACATCACGGGGCAGCGCGAGCTCGAGCGACTGCGGGAAGACATCTTCAGCATGGCCTGGCACGACATGAAGACGCCCATTACGGTGATCAGGGGGCATGCGGAGCTTCTCCTCCGGCGCCTCTCCCTCGGCGAGGACAGGCGCGAGGCCCTCGAGGCTGACGCCGCGTTGATCGTCGAGCATACGGACCATCTGTCGGAGCTTCTTACGACGCTCTTCGACGTCTCCTCCCTGGAGGCGGGTCTTCTCTCCATCTCGCCGGGGCTCACCGATCTCGGCGCCTTGGCCCGCAGGGTGACGGAAGGCATGCGCTCGACCGCCCGCCACCAGCTCGAGGTCTTCGCCGACCAGGGCGTCGTGGGCGAGTGGGACGAGCGGCGCATCCGGCAGGTGCTCGTGAATCTTCTCTCCAACGCCCTGAAGTATTCGCTCGAGGGCTCGACCGTGACGCTGTCGTTGGAGGCCGACGAGCGCAGCGCGACGGTGCGCGTGCGCGACGAGGGAATCGGCCTCGATGGCGCCGAGTTGGCGCAACTGTTCCGCCGGGGGTATCGGGCGGAGGCGGCGCGAAACGTGACGGGAGGAGGGCTCGGCCTCTACTTCAGCAACGGCATCGTTACGGCGCACGGCGGCCGCATGTGGGCGGAGTCCCCCGGCCACGGCCAAGGCAGCACGTTCTGCTTCACTTTGCCGTTGCGCGATGAGCACGGCGCCGATCGCCCTGTGGAGAAGCGCGCATGAGGCGGCTGCTCGGCATCAGCTGCGCGCTCGTTGCGCTTGTGGTAGCGCCCGCGGCGTCTCCGCTGCGCGCGCAATTGCTTGTGCCCACGCTGCCTCCGGCGCCCGTGCAATCGCTCATCGCGGACAAGATCGACCCCGCGTTGCTCGAGCTGATGCAGGCCAATCCGCTCGCGCAGCTGCCCGTCATCGTGGAGATGCAGCAGCCGCTCCCGCCGTTCATCGGCGCCCCGAACGTCAATCGCGCCTTGGAGGCCCTGGATCTCCTCCGTGTCTACGGCATTCCGGTTGCTGCCCTGTCCCTCATCGACGCGGCGGCAGGATTCGCGAACGCCGCCGGCATCGACGCGCTGAGCCTCGTGCCGACTGTGGCGTTCGTCCATCACGACGCGACGGTGGGCCCGCGGCCCAGCGCCCAGCCGCCGGTGGTCGCCCCTGCGGATCAGGTCTCGGGGGTCTACCCGCGGGTGGTGAGAGCCGACAAGGTCTGGCAGCAGCAGGGGATAGCCGGGGGAGGCGTGACGGTCGCAATCCTCGATTCGGGCGTCGCGGCGGATGCCGATCTCGTCCAGCCCAACAACCGCCTACTCGCCTCGGTCAACTTCGCCGACCAGCGCCTCACGAGCGACCCGGGCGGGCATGGGACGCATATCGCGGGGATCGTCGCCGGGAACGGCACGCGCTCCGGCGGCCAGTTCATCGGCATCGCTCCGCAAGCCAACGTCGTCGACGTCCGGGTGCTCGGCCGCACCGGGAGCGGTCGGATCTCCTCGGTGGTACGGGGGATCGAGTGGGTCCTCGCGCACCGCGCCGCCTACAACATCCGCGTCATCAATCTCTCCTTCGGCGCACCCGCCAGGCTTTCCTACCGCCTCGACCCGATGTCGGCGGCGGTGGAAATCGCGTGGCGCCGCGGTCTGGTCGTCGTCGCCGCGTCGGGGAACGGCGGCCCGGCGCGCGACACCGTCCTGACGCCGGGCATCGACCCGTACGTGATCACCGTCGGCGCGACGGACGATCGCGGAACCCTCGGCCGAGGCGACGACATGCTTGCCTGGTTCTCCGCATGGGGCAGCGCCGACTCGAACGCGAAGCCCGATCTGGTCGCACCGGGGCGGCGCATCGTTTCCCTGCGCGTGCCGGGAAGCGCCCTGGATACGCTCTTCCCCGAGCGCGTCGTCGTCGCGCAGAACGGGTCGACCTACTTCCGCCTCACCGGAACGTCGATGGCGACCGCCGTCATGTCGGGCGCCGCGGCGCTCGTCTTGTCGGGGCGGCCGAACCTCACCCCCGATCAGGTCAAGGCGCTCCTTGTCGGCACGACGCAGCCGTACGGCGAAGACAGCGGTCAGGTTCTCCCCGATCCGATCGCGGATGGCAGCGGGCTGCTCGATGCGAACGCCGCCACCCTGGCCGTGCCGTGCGATGCGGCACCCAACCCAGGGCTCCTGTCGGGTGGGTTCCTGGTCGGCATGCTCTCTAACCCGACTCCCGTAGCCTGTGCCAATCGCGGACTGCGGCCCGCGGACGGTTTCGCCCGTGCGCTGTACCCGGTCCTTTTTGGCTCGCCGCTGCAGTGGAAGGATCCGCTGTTCGGCGGCATTTTCTGGCCAGTGCTCACCTGGGACACTTTGGTCTGGAACAGCGTCGCGTGGGACAACTTCGCCTGGGACAGCGTTGCCTGGGACAGCGTTGCCTGGGACAGCATCGCCTGGGACAGCGTCGCCTGGGACAGCATCGCCTGGGACAGCATCGCCTGGGACAGCATCGCCTGGGACAGCTTCACGCTCGACTGAGCCGACAATACCTGTCTGCTGATGCCCGCGAAGCAGGCTGGGGCGGCAGCGCGCACGCCGCTCGCGCCCAGCGGATGGCATAGAATCCGCATTCAGCTTTCCTTTCCCGGGACATGACGCGCGTTCTCGTCATCGACGACAACAACGACTTCAGGAAGCTCGCGCTGCGGTGGTTTCAGAACCACGGCATCGAAGCCGAAGGCGCCGCCAACGGCGTTCAGGGACTGGCGCTGCAGCGTGCGCGGCCGGCCGACGTGATCGTCACCGACATCTTCATGCCCGAAAAGGAGGGCATCGAGACGATCCGCGACCTGCGCAGGGAGTTTCCCGAGGTGAAGATCATCGCCGTGACCGGTTACGAGCCGCTGAGGAATTACGACTTGTTCGAGGTCGCGCGCGAGGCCGGCGCGGTGAAGACCTTCATGAAGCCGTTCAACTTCAAAGACCTGGTCGCTGCNGTGCGCGAGCTGAGCGGNGGCTAGTCGAGCGGGGTCGAGCCGTGCCGCTCCGATGCCCCGACGTTCACCCGCGCTTGACTTGGAGCACCTGGGGACTACAATTTTCCGCAACGTTCGAAGCGCCCCGACTTTCCCTATCGCTCTGAAGATCCGCCCGACACCAACTGAGTTCTGCTGGGACGGCACCTGCCGTTCCGCATCACTGGAGGAGGAGCAATGTTGACATCAGAAAGTCGAGGGAGCCCGGCGAAGTACGCGCTGAATGCAGCGATTTTGAGTGCCTTCGCCGTCGCTGCGGGTTCGGCGTTTGCCGACGACCACCGCGGCATCAGCCAGAGCGGCGAGCAGAAGAACATGCGCCGGGNCGGCCACGTCGACCTGCAAGGGCGCCCGTCGTACCAGCCGAACGTCATCGTGTACCCGGATGGGAGGACGATTGCGTTTGCGGGCACGCACGGCGGCAGCAAGCCCAATCCGCTGAAAGGCGGCGTCGTCGAACAGAATGGAACGATGATCATCGACGTCAGCAATCCCGAGCGGCCGGTCGAGAAATTCCATATCCCGGTCCCGGTCACGGGAGGCCAGGCACAAATGGCGCGCATGTGTTTGGGTTCCGACCTGCCGGGCGGTGACCCAAGCGCGGTCTATCTCCTGCGCAACATTCAGGGCAGTAGCGCTGCGGGCTATGAGATATGGGATGTCACTGATGTGAGTAGCCCCAGGCCGGTGGCAGCGTTGCGGGGCATCCGCAGCACGCATAAGGACTGGTGGGAGTGCAAGAGCGGTATCGCCTATATGCCGGGCAGCAAGAACACGGCTCCGCTTTGGCGCACGAGCCAGTCGATGCTCATCTATGACTGGAGCAGACCGCCTACACCAGCGTCGGCCGGATCCGCGATCCCGATATACCCGTCATACCCGCGATACATCCGCACCTACGGCGTGGTGGGCGCGCAGCCGGGTGGAACCGGAGGGATTCCCAACTCGCTTCATGGACCGATCTCCACTTTTGAACATCCTCAAACCGGCCAAAGACTGGCGCGCGGCGCTACGGACGACGATGCAATCGGCAACCGCATCTACCTCGCATGGGGTGTAGGCGACGACGGCATTCTGCAGATCGTCGACCGCAAGAAGCTGTTGCCGCCTCCGCATGGCACCTGGGATGGCCTTCGGCCCGACGCACCGACGGAGCAGGACCTGCTGTCGGCTCAAGCCGGCGTCTTGTATATGTCTCCGGATCAGGGCGGCCATACCAGCATGCCGGTGTTCGGACTCGCGCCGAAGAGCTATGACAAATTCATCGAGTTCAAGACGCGCGACATCGTGCTGCTCGCCTCGGAGGCGACTGCCAATAAGTGTCAAGAAGCGCCGCACTGGAGCTTCGTGGTCGATGTGACTGTCGAAAACTCGAAGACCGTGCCACCGGGAACGAAAGTTGAGCAAAACATGTGGCAAGGGCCGACGATCCTCTCGACGATGTGGGTGGATCCGCGCGCCGGCGAGAAATTTCCGCGCGGGAACTACTGCGACCGGGGAGCGCGCTTCGGCACGCACTCGAGCGAAGAGAACTTCCACAACCCCTTTTACGGCAGACTGACTTTCATTGCGGCCTTCACCGGCGGTGTTCGCGCGTGGGACATCCGCGAGCTGCAAGCGCCCGTCGAGGTGGGATTCTATGTGCCGGTAGCGAACGCCAACACCGTTCAACCGGACGGCTACATGACCAACAACCTCGAAGTCGACAATCGCGGGTTCATCTACGCGACCGACCGCAACGGCTCCGGGCTGGATATCCTGGAGCTGCACGGCAAGGCGAAGAGAATCGGCCTCGGGACCGATAGCGGTCGCCACGACGATGACGACGATTGAGCGAAGCTGACGCGTAAGGCGGCCCTGGTGGGCCGCCTTTTTTTACCTGAAAGAAAAAATCGCCGAGAGCTCGTCGCCGTTGGGGAGAACGATGCGGGCTCTCAGCCGGTCGCCCAGAACCGGCGTGAGGCCCTTCGCCGCGAGCTTGTTGTCGCCCGCGGGTACCAGCTTCCCCTCCTGCGCGGGACGCCCCGGGCCGGCGAGGCTCAATGTTCCCTTCACTTTTTCCGTCGGGAGCGGCGTCCCGCCCTCGTCTTCGATGTACAAGGTGACGGTGCCCTTCTCCATGACCAGCTCGACGGAGATCTCGTCGTCGCCCCGGCCCATGATCCCGCCGTGCTTGGGCTTGTGGTCGCCGTGAGCGTAAGCGTTGCAGAAGGCGAGCGCCTGCAAAACCGTCGCGATCACCGCCAGAGCGATTTTCATTCGTCTCTCCTGTTGTACATATCGACATCCCGCCACGCGCCTGCCATGAAGTATCCTGCCACGGATGGCCAAGCCGATCCAGATCGCCGGGCTACTGCGTCGCACACCGATCGCGCGCGCGGCAGCGAACGTCCTGCGGGCGGTCCTCCTGTATCTCCTCGAGAAGGTTCCTGAGGCGCGCAGCGGCGACTCGAAGAAAGGAATCCACGACCTGCGCGTCGCGGTGAAGCGCTTCCGCGAGGCTTTCCGGCTCTTCCGGCCGGTCCTGCGGAAGAAGACGTTCCGCAAGCATCGCGAGTGGATCGAAGACCTGAACGACGCTCTCGGGGAGGTGCGCGATCGCGACGTGGCCTTGCTCCAGCTGCGCAAGCTGACCGCCGGGCGGGCGGAGTCGCCTCGCAGCGTGGCCGACCTGCCGGCGCGCCTCGAGTCGGAGCGGCTCGGCGCAGCCGCCGCTCTTGCGGCGATGCTCGATCGCCTCCAGCTCGAGGGCGTTCCCGCGCAGCTCGCCGCGAGTATCGAGTCGATCGAGCGGGAGGCGGCATCCGGAGAACGCACCTACGAGTTCGCGCGCGCGAGGGTGCGCGAGCGCCTGCTCGACGTGCGCGCGCGCTGGGGTGCCGCGCGGCGGGAGGCGACGCCCGAGTCCCTGCACCGCGCGCGCATCGGGAACAAACGCCTGCGCTACGCGATCGAGCCCTTCTCCCGCATGCTCGGCAAGCAGGTCCGGCGGCTCTACCGCAGCGCGTCGCGGTTCCACGACGTGCTCGGCGATGTCCACGACGCGGATTCGATGGCGGTGATGCTCGAGACCGCCATGGCCGGCGCTCCCAAGGCCGAGCGGCGCGCGTGGGAGCGCCTCTCCGTGAAGGTGATCCGCGGCCGCCGCGTCGCGTTGCGCAAGGCGTTCGCGCTCGCGGACGAGCTCGAGCCTCTCTGGGACGAGGCGCAGCGCGCGGTCGAGGGGCCGCCGCATTGAACCGCTCGACGCACGGAGGAGCCGTCGTCTTCAAGCTGACGGGTGAAGGACCCCGCTACCTCCTCGTCGAGGCCGCCGGAACGCGCGACCGCTGGGTCTTTCCAAAGGGGCACGTCGAGAAACGAGAGACCGCCGCCGTCACCGCGCTGCGCGAGGTCGCCGAGGAGGCGGGCGTGCGCGCGCGGCCGATCCGGCGGCTGCGACGCGTCGAGCAGAAGCAGGAAGGGGAATGGATCTGCATCGCGTACTTTCTGATGGCCTACGCGGGCCGCACGACGCCGCTCGAGAAGCGCAGGATCCGCTGGCTCGCCTTCGACGAAGCGATCGAAGCGCTCGACCTCGCCAAGAGCCGGCGCGTGCTGCGTTCGGCCGATCGCCTGATCTCGGTCCCGCTGCGACATCACATCCGCAGCGCCGCCGCCCGCCTTGCGAAGCGGCTCGTGCGAGCGGCGCTCGCGCTCCTGCCGCGCCGGCGCCCCCGCGGCGGTCGGCGGAAGTCGCGTGTAAGGCGCGCGTAAGGCGCGCCTGGCCCTCTCGAAGCTCTGGCCCGGGTCTCGACGATGCCGGATAATATGCGGACGATTCTGAAAGGAAGCCCGAACACATCACAGCTTCACGGAGGTCGCATGCAAACCCACACCCGCTTGCTCCTCGGCTCCATTGGAATTCTCGCCCTGGTCGGCTGCTCGAAGTATGACAACAACAATTACGGGTCTGCCTCGGGCTACCTGGTCAACGGTATCGCCGTGGCGGATGTCGATGCCAATGGAAAACCCGACATCCTCGGCATGGTGTCCACCGACTTAGGGGGTACACCCACCCAGGGTTACGTTTCGACGCGTTTCCAAAACCCGAATGGAACCTTTGCCTTGCCGCCGACCCGGTTCGGCGTGGGTGTAGATCCCTCCAACTTCGTGGCGGCGGATGTCGACGGCGACGGACGCCCTGATCTGGTGGTGGCGAATGCCGGTGACCATACCGTCACCGTGCGTCTGGCCGATCCCGCCAGGCCGGGTTTCTTCCTTCCCGCGCTCGTCCTCTCCACGCCCGGCCGGATCCCCTTGGATGTGGCCGTGGGCGACCTGAANGGCGATGGNCTGACGGATATCGTGGTGGCCGCGAGCTTTGACGCCAGCGCCGGCATGATTCCCCCGGCGCCCAGCGTGATGGTCTTCCACCAGATCTNCCCCCCGACTCCCAATGCGGTGCAGTTCGCATCCCCTGTCACCTACACCGTCGGTGGTGAACCCCAGGCCGTGGCCGTGGCGGACCTCGATGGCAACGGCTTTGCCGACATCGCCGTGGCCACTACCGCCGACACGGTCTCCGTGCTCCTCCAGACTGCGGCCGGCGTAATCGCCCCCGCCGTGGACTACGCCACCGGCGTCCAGCCCGTCGCC
>JGI25616J43925_10001099_pt1 | contig 10480 bp, 9 predicted proteins | sample GraSoi2013_100cm_FD_43925 | JGI IMG/M metagenome (IMG submission 43925) | reverse complement strand
CTAGAACTATGGAGCTTGCCGGTCTTCTCGCCGCGCTTGTTGTAAACAGGTCTGTTAAACATTCGCTCTTGCCTCCCCAATCTTTTCTTACTGCTGCAATAACGGCCAGGTGTAGATAAGTGCTCAGGAGGTTTTTGTGATGGAACCTTTCTGATGCCCCTGGGTAGAAGTGTAGCCGGGTCCTCCTCAAAAAACGAAGCAAAAATTTGTTTCCTTTCCCAAAAAACAACCTGAAAGTTTGCAACACTTGGGATTTCATGGCATTATGAACATACAACACTGCTTCACCAAATCCTTGCACGCCTACCAGAAAAGCCATAGCTACCCCGCAATCTGCGCAGCATCCCATGCGTGCATGTACGATCTATACCTTGACATTTCAGGCTCGTTCCTCTATCCTCACCTCCATACCAGGTATGGAGGCTTTTTAGCATGGACTTACAATCCCTCGTATCAGGTGTAGAGGCATATACGCAGCAACACCTGTCGCATTATATAGAAGAACTGCGGGAACTCTGCGCCATTGACTCGGACAGCTACCACAAACCTGGATTGGACGAAATGGCCGCGCGACTTGGGGCGCGTATGCGTAATCTCGGCATGCAGGCAACGATCATCGAGCGCGCAGACTCGGGCAATGACCTGTTCGGCGTATTGCAAGGCAATGGCGGCGGCAATGTGCTGCTGTTAGGTCACATAGACACCGTCTATCCCGTTGGCACGGCTGCTGCTCGCCCACTGCGCATCGAGGGTAACACCATCTATGGCCCTGGCGTCTGCGATATGAAAGGCTGTATCCTCGCGGCCATCTATGCCATCGAAGCGCTCGTGGCTATGGACTACCGCGCATTTGGAGAGATGCGCTTCCTCTGCGTCTCCGATGAAGAAATCAACACGCGCCATTGCCTGGACATGCTACAAACAGCCTGTGGAAACGCGCAGGGAGCGCTGGTTCTGGAAGCAGCCCGCTCAAACGGTGACATCGTGAGCGCACGCAAAGGCCTTACCTATTACACGCTTACCGCGCGTGGCCGTTCCGCTCATGCAGGTGTGGAACCGGAGAAGGGCCGCAATGCCATTGAGGAATTGGCCCACCAGGTATTGCAATTCCAGGACCTGAATGGCTGGCGCGAAGGGATCACCGTCAATGCCGGCGTTATTTCAGGCGGCACGCTGCCCAACGTCGTGCCCGATTTCGCGCAGGCTCAATTTGACCTGCGCTTCATGTACGATGATGATAGACTTGCTACCGAAAATCGTTTCCATGAGCTGATGCGGCAGAAGCGCATACCAGGTGTAGAACTAACGATCGAGCGTGCGCCAGATATCAAGGGACCTATGCTGCGGACTGCACAGGGCCTGGAATTAGCGCAGCAGGCGCAGCACATTGCAAACTTGCTCGGGTTTTCCATCAATCACGTCATGACAGGCGGCGCTTCAGATGCCAGCTATACCACCGGCTATGGCGTTCCCTCCCTGGACGGGCTTGGACCTGTTGGCGGGCGCGACCACAGCCCGGATGAGTACCTCATGCTTAATAGTGTTGCTCCTCGCGCAGCTCTGCTGGCCGGGCTGATTGCCTCCATAGGTGGCAAAAAGGATTAACCCCCACATCCTATCCACAGGGAATATTTACAAGCAGGCTTCCTACAACTCATCGCGATCATGAACTTGTTTCATGCTTCTCTCCCAACTTGACAAAAGAGGGATGAACTACTCCTGAAAGCTTAAAATCTTACCTTTGCTTAACTGTTACTTAACAGAACTACTGTAAGCTCTGCCTAGAGAGACAACTTCTGTTCCTAAATTGCGTAATTTGAGAAAGTAGGGAAAGAAATGCACAAAGCGACATTCCCGGTCATCAAGGTGAGGGCGAGCTTTATAACCTCACTCTGCTGTATCGCTGCAGCACTTGCTCTTATTTTGTCGGCATGTTCAACCTCATCACCGGCTACCACGGCAACAACATCGACGACAACCAACACAGTTGGATCACAGTCCGGCGTTTTTGGCCTGGCGGCGCTTCCAGGCTATCAAGTCTCATTATTTGCTCGCCAGACTTCCGCCTTTACCGGTCCTGACTCACTTGTTGTAGATAACGGTTTCGTCTATATCGACTATCAAAACACCACAGCCAAGGACTGCACTGACAAGAACACCAGCACTGTTGTGCAATATGACATGCATGGGAAAATGCTTAAAACGTTCACAGTACCCGGACATAGCGATGGAATGCGCGCCGATCCCTCGACACATTTGCTCTGGGTGACATCCTGTGAAGACGGAAATCCGAAGTTTGTCACCATTGATCCGGCAAGCGGGACCATCACGCCGTACACCTTCCCACCCACGCCGCATGGCGGTGGCTATGATGACCTTTGCTTCCTTAATGGTTTGGTCTTTATCGCTGCTTCGAATCCAAGCGTGAACGCAGCCGGCGTGAACCCCTTTCCTGCCATTGACAAGATTACGCTCGGTAACGGCAAGGTGAACCTGACTCCCGTGTTAATGGGCAATGCAACTGCCACCGACCTGATAGCCAGTGCGAAGACAACGTTGAACGAGGTAGACCCTGATTCGATGACGGTGGATTCATCAGGACAACTGGTTCTCGTCAACCAGGCCGGCTCCGAGCTGGTGTTTTTGAAGGATCCAGGCACGCCCCAGCAAACCGTTAGTCGTATGCCTGTCGGGAACCAGTTGGATGATACCGTATGGGCACCATCGTCTCCGGGACGCCTGCTGGTCTCGGATGGTACTACTGGCAACACCTATTGGATAAACGCTTACCCCGAGACGGTTTATACGCAAGCGCCCGATGACTCCGGCGTGGTTGGTTTCGTGGGGGTGATAAATATGATGACCGGATTTGTCACACCGGTAGTGATCGGCTTCGCTAAAGCCACCGGTATGCTCTTCGTACCCAATAGCTAGCGCGACGCGTCATTTTTGAAGGGTACCGCCCGGCCTGACTGCCAGTGTGATTGGTAGTCAGGCTTTTCTGCCCCGCCTTTCTCTCCTTCACAACTTATCTTCTTAACATTGGTTTAACATTTCTATAATGAAGGCTTAACCTATCCATAAAGATAGGTTAATGCATGAGTGATAAGGTAGAGTTGGTTTGGCGGCAGGGGAGGAAAAGATCTGTCGCACATTATAAATAGTACACAGTAGAAGTTGCTCGTAAGAAACGAGCAGGAGGAATTATGCAGAAGCGATCGCGTTTGACGATCATGGCAGGAATCGCCGTACTGGTGAGCCTACTTATTTCAGCCTGTGGCGGGAGTAGTAGTACGGGAAGCTCGACGCCCGGTGCTGGTAATACCCCTACCGCGACTTGCCCCTCGATCTCCGGATTGACCGGGGCGGGATCCACCTTCGATAACCCGCTGTTCTCGAAGATGTTTGCCCCGTCCAACTATCCAACGAGCAAGTGCGGCGTCAACGTCAACTACCAGTCGGTGGGCAGCGGCGCGGGCATTAACCAGTTGCTCGCCCACACCGTGGACTTTGGAGCAACGGACACGCCTCTGACCGCCGCACAACAGGCCAAGAGCACGGCTGGCCCCATTATCCACGTCCCGGTCACGCTGGGTGCGGTGGCTATGTCCTACAACCTCGCGGGCGTCTCCGGGCATCTCAATCTGACGCCGGCCATCATCGCCGGGATCTACCTTGGGACGATCACCTCGTGGGATGATGCTTCGATCAAGGCCGCCAACACGGGTGTGACGCTCCCGCACGAGACGATTACTTCCGTGCATCGCTCCGACGGCAGCGGCACGACGGGCATCTTCACGCACTACCTGAGCGCGGTGAGCCCGACCTGGTCGTCGAAGGTCGGCGCGGCCACCACCGTCAACTGGCCAGTGGGCGTCGGCGGTAAGGGCAATGCAGGCGTCGCCGCTGCGGTCAAAAGTACGGCTGGCGCCATCGGCTACGTCGAACTGGCGTATGTCCTCTCGAACAATCTCTCCTACGCCGCCGTCCAGAATGCCAATGGGAAATCGGTGTTGCCCTCCATCGAGGGGGCTGCGGCGGACGCTGCCGGTGTGACGAACATCCCCGCCAATCTGGAATTCTTCATCGTGAATGCGCCGGGCGATACGGCCTATCCCATCTCTGGCTTCTCGTGGATCGTCGTCTACCAGCACCAGAGTGATGCCACCAAAGGAGAAGCGCTCGCGAACATGCTGTGGTGGATGACACACGCAGGTCAGTCGTACGCCATGCCGCTCAACTACGCGCAGCTGCCCGCTGCCATTGTGACAGCAGGCGAGGGGCAGATCAAATCGATGACCTGCGGCAGCAATAACGCGGCGTGTTACACCGGGATTGTCAGCTAGCGGAACCGCTGGAAGAGCGGGGAGGTGCTTCCCCCTCTTTCACAACGGAGCTTCCTTCGCGTTCCTGCGGTTCGGCGGGCGCACCAGAACGAGCGCAGGAACGCGCAGTCTTCGGGAAGAAGAACAGGTGCCTGATCCTGGTGCACATATGAAAGTGGTGTTGCATGCAACAGAGCCTTTCCGGGGCGAGAAGCGTGGCGCGGTTGCTTGGAGGAGGGAGTCGCCGGCTCAGCGATACGCTCTTCCGCGGGTTCACCCTGCTGCTCGTGCTGGTGGTGGTGGTGGTGATTGCGGCGCTCGTCTGGGTACTCGTCAGCAATTCGATGCCGACGATCCAGACATTTGGCTGGAGCTTTCTCACGAATCAGGCCTTTGATCCCGTCCACAATGTCTTCGGGGTCGGACCCGCCATTTTCGGGACGCTGGTCACCTCGGCCTTCGCCCTCCTTTTCGCCGTTCCTATCGGGGTTGGCACGGCCATTTTCCTGGTCGATTTCTGCCCGCGCCCGCTGCAGCGGCCCCTGGCGTTCATCGTGGAACTGCTGGCCGCGGTTCCCAGCATCATCTACGGACTGTTTGGATTTCTCGCCCTGGCTCCCTGGCTACAATCGACGGGGCAGCCCTGGCTGCAAAAGTACCTGGGCTTCCTGCCTTTCTTTCAAGGTCAGTTTCACGGACTGGGTTTGCTGGCCGCGGGGATGCTCCTGACCATCATGGTATTGCCCTTGATCACCAGCGTCTCGCGCGAGGTCATCCTGACGACGCCGACCGAGCAGCGCGAGGCGCTGCTGGCCCTGGGGGCCACCCGCTGGGAGGTCATCCGCCACGCGGTGCTCCCCTACGCGCGCATCGGCATCACCGGCGGCGTGATCCTGGCACTGGGCCGCGCGCTCGGTGAAACGATGGCCGTCACGTTGGTCATCGGCAACCAGGCCTCGCCCATAAGCCCGAGTCTCTTCAATACCGGCTACACGCTCTCAAGCGTCATCGCCAACCAGTTCGGCGAAGCCACCCCTGGCCTCTTCTTCTCGGCGGTGATCGAGGCCGGCTTGCTGGTGTTCATCATCACCTTGATCACCAATATCATCGCGCGTCTCTTGATCTACCGGATGGGTCACCATGTAGGAGGGCTTACGACATGAGTGTACTTGTAGAACAGCAGCAGCCGGCTGCCAACCCGTTCCAGGCCCCACGAACCGCGCACAACGCGCGCCGTCGCGCCAGCAGCATCGCGATCGTCGTTCTCTCGGGGCTTTCCACAGCATTTGCCGTGGCGGTGTTATTGTATCTGTTGTTGTACGTGCTGCGCGCGGGGATTCCCTACATCAACCTGGACCTGTTCACCAAAATCCCCACGCCCAATGGAGAGCCGGGCGGGGGACTCGGCCCATCCATCCAGGGATCGCTGATCCTGGTCGGCCTGGCCTCGCTCTTCGGCATCCCCCTGGGCTTGTCCACGGGCATCTATCTCTCCGAATTCGGGCGCGGGGCCATCGCCATGGGCGTGCGCTTCCTGGTCGATGTGCTCGCCGGCATCCCGACCATCATCTTCGGCCTGTTCGCCTGGATCCTTATCGTCGTGCCGCAGCAGTCCTTTTCGGGCCTGTCGGGCGGTGTGGCCCTGGGCATTATCATGATCCCGATCGTAGCGCGCACCTCGGAGGAGGTGCTGCGCCTGGTGCCCAAAGAGCTGCGCGAGGCCTCGCTCGCCCTGGGCGCAACCGAGTCACGGACGATCCTGCGTGTGGTCATTCCGGCGGCGAGCAGCGGCATCGTCACCGGCGTCGTGCTGGCCATGGCGCGCGTGGCGGGCGAGACCGCCCCGCTCCTGATGACCGCTTTCGGCAATCCGTTTTTTAGTGCCGACATCACCCGGCCGATAGACGCACTGCCCCTGCGCATCTTCAACTTCGCGGAAAGCCCCTATCAAGCGCAGATCAACCAGGCCTATGCAGGCTCGCTGGTCCTGATTGTGCTCATTCTCATTACTTCGTTCGCTATCCGCTGGGCGACGGGAGGGTTTAAACGCAGTGTTCGATAACTGTCATCATTTCCTGGAGATGGGGATCAGCACATCCGAGCATAAAAGGAGCAAGTCGTGTCAATACAAGTGCGCAATCTGAATGTGTGGTACGGGCGCTCGCAGGCGCTCTACGATATCAACCTCTCCTTCGAGTCGCTCGGCGCGACCGCCGTCATTGGCCCCTCGGGCTGCGGGAAATCGACCTTTGTGCGCTGCCTGAACCGCATGCACGAGGAGATCGAAGGAGGGCGTGTGCAAGGCGAGGTGGTGATCGAAGGCGTCAACATCTACGCGCGGCAGATCCAGCCGATGTACGTGCGACGCCGTATCGGGATGGTGTTTCAGCGGCCCAACCCCATCCCGACGCTCAGTATCTTCGACAATGTGGCGCTCGGCCCGCGCCTCAACGGGCTGGCGCGGGGAGCGGCGCTCAAAGAGCGGGTTGAGCGCAGCCTGCGTGAGGCTGCGCTCTGGAACGAGGTCAAAGACCGGCTGGGCGAAGCCGCTGCACAACTGTCGGGTGGGCAGCAGCAGCGGCTGTGCATCGCCCGCGCGCTGGCCATCGAACCAAAGGTTGTGCTCATGGACGAGCCGGCTTCGGCGCTCGACCCCATCTCGACCTTTCAGGTCGAGGAACTCATCAACCAGCTCAAAAGCGTGTACCCGGTCATCGTCGTGACGCACAATATGCAGCAGGCGGGGCGCATCGCCGACCAAACCGCGTTCTTCCTCCAGGGGAAGTTGATCGAGGTCGGGGAGACGACGAAATTCTTTGCGCACCCCGCACAAAAGGAAACCGAGGATTATATCACCGGGCGCTTTAGTTGATGGAGTACTGACCGTCATACCAGCTTTCGCTAGCAATCGAGGAGAAAAACCGATTATGAATGCTTCGACCGATCTACAGGCCACAGGTGCGAATACCATGCTTCCCGAAGGTGCAAATATCTTCTCTCGTAAAGTAGCGCGTAGTGGCCATATCTCCTATGAGGGGCGTCCTTACTTCATCAGTAAGGCGCTCGCTGGACGTTACATTCGCCTGGTAGTACTGGCTGACCGCCTGATCGTGGATGCTGCTATCCCCTTACACAAAGAGTACCCGCTGGTGTAATATAACAATGAAACGCGGGATGGATATCCTCACCAGAGAAGGAGGTCAGATGGAGACCGATATAAACAAGTCTGCTCACAGGATACAGGCGGGTGACGCCGATAGGAGCATTCCCAGCATTCCCAAGCTTGAGCTAGGCACTGCGGCAACTGTGAGCAACCTTGACGCTCCTGTCAAGATAGATGTCCGCCAGGTCAATTTCTGGTATGGATCGAAACAGGCGCTCTACGATGTCTCCCTACCCATTCGTGAAAAACAGGTGACGGCCCTGATTGGACCATCAGGCTGCGGTAAAACAACCTTCTTGCGCACGCTCAATCGGATGAACGACCTCATTCCCGGAACGCGCACCGAGGGCGAGGCGCTACTGGACGGGCAGAATATCTACGATAGGTCACTGGACGTGGTCTCCTTGCGCCGGCGGATTGGCATGGTCTTTCAACGCCCAAATCCGTTCCCCAAGTCGATCTTCGAGAATGTTGCTTACGGCCTCCACGTCCAAGGGAAATCGAGGAAGTACATCCAGGAGGATGTTGAGGCAAGCCTGCGCGAGGCTGCGCTGTGGGACGAGGTGAAGGATCGCCTCAACACCTCTGCCCTGGGCCTATCGGGTGGACAGCAACAGCGCCTGTGCATCGCCCGCGCTCTCGCCGTCAGACCGGAAGTGCTCCTCATGGATGAACCAGCGTCGTCCCTTGATCCGATTGCGACTCTCAGAATTGAGGAACTCATCAACGAATTAGTCAAGGACTATACCATTGTGATTGTCACGCACAACATGCAGCAGGCTGCGCGTGTCTCGCAATTTACCGGTTTCTTCCTCTCCGGCATACTCATAGAGTATGCGCAGACGGTAGACCTGTTTGAGCGTCCAAAGAGGAAAGAGACAGAGGACTATATCAGTGGACGCTTTGGTTAAGAGCTTCATCGTGAACCCTGGAGGTTATTCGTGGCCCGTAAAATTCTAGTAGTAGATGACGAACCAGTGCTGGTGGAAACCATCGCGTATAACCTGGAGCAGGCAGGCTACCAGGTGCTAACGGCAGCCGATGGCGGCAGCGCGCTAGAAGCTGCACGGCGTGAAACACCGGACCTGGTGATCCTCGATCTTATGCTGCCGGAAATGGATGGCCTGGAGGTCTGTCGCCAATTGCGCCGCGAGCATACCACTGCTACCATTCCGATCATGATGCTTACCGCCAAAGGTGATGAAATCGATAAGGTGGTCGGACTGGAGGTGGGGGCCGATGACTATGTGACCAAGCCCTTCGGGCGGCGCGAGCTGCTGGCGCGCGTCCGCGCCTTATTACGCCGCGCAGATTATCCCACTGCCGGTAACGATCATACCTCGCAGGAAACCTCCGGTGAAGTCCCCCGTCCCAGTCGCGAACTGGTAGCAGGCCCGCTGCGCATCGACCTTGCCGGCAGGCGCGTCAATTGCCGTGGGCAGGACCTGGAACTACAGCCCAAACAGTTCGACCTGCTGACCTACCTCGTGCGCAATCGCGGCACCGTCCTGACACGCGATCAGCTGCTCCAAAACGTGTGGGGCTACGATTATGTAGGCGATACCCGCACCGTCGATGTCCACGTGCGCTGGCTGCGCGAAAAGCTCGAAGAAGATCCGGCCAACCCGAAGTTGATCCAGACGGTGCGCGGCGTGGGGTACTGTTTCCGCTGGTAAACGCGCCCCTGCAGTTCCTCCCAATCCGCTCAAGCGAATGGGACTGGTATGCTATGATGCCTGTACCAGAGCCTCTCTAGTCTTTCCCCCGGCCATAAAGACCGTTCGTTCGCAGATTGCGTCGCAATAGTCTGCCACACGCGCAAAGCGATGAGCAAGCCAGAGCAGAGAGGCGATGCGCCGTGGGCTTCGTTCGTCGCTGCCTTGTCCCTATCCACCCTCTATGCTATAATCTGAAAAGCAAAGGCATATGCTAGTGATCAGATCAATATAGGAGAAACTCCCACGGTGGGTAGAGCCTGCGCGCGGGAAATATTCGATACGAGACTAATACTTTGTAAACTCCCTGCTCCATACTCTAGAATCTAACTGGCTTGTAGCATGAGTTGGATGCCCAGGAAAGGATTGCTCCATGATAGATCCCGATAGAGAGTTGGAAGCGCGATACCAGTCAATTGCAACTACTCCTGACTGGTATCAAACGAATATTCCTTGCCAGGTAGGGTGTCCGGCCCATACCGATGTTGCCACCTATATCGGCCTGATTTCCCAGGCGCGCTTCGACGAAGCCTATCTGCTGAACCGTAAGTGCAATATCGTGCCGGGTGTACTCGGCCGTACCTGTGCCCGTCCCTGCGAGCCAGTCTGCCGCCGCAATAAGATTGATGGTAAGCCTATCGCTATTTGTTGGTTAAAGCGCGCTGCAGCCGATCATCGTGAATATCGTCATCATGCAGAGCGACCGCCGATCACTAAAGACAAAAAAGCGGCAGTCATTGGCGCAGGATCCGCAGGCCTGGCCTGTGCGCGCGATCTACGTGAAATGGGCTACCCGGTAACAGTCTACGAATCCGATCCCCTTGCTGGCGGTGTCATGGTCAATGGCATACCCGTCTGGCGTCTGCCGCGCAGCGTCACCTATGAAGAGTGCAACGAATATATGGATGATCTTGGCGTCGAGATGCGCTACAACACTCGCGTCGGACGTGATGTGACGGTCGCCGGCTTGCTTAAGAGCTACGATGCCGTGTATATCGCTGCCGGCTGTTACATCTCCAACGCATTGACGGGTCCCGATAACAAGGTTATTCCAGGCNCCGACCTCCAGGGCGTTGAGCATGGCATAGCCTTATTGGCCAAAACGAATTTCGGCGAACCTGCCTACATCGGCAAGCGCGTTATTGTCCTGGGTGGCGGTTTTACAGCAATGGACTGCTGCCGCACCTCAATCCGCTTTGGCGCCGATAAAGTATACGTGCTCTATCGTCGCTCAAAGGAAGAGATGGGGTCCGACGAGTACGAAGTCGATGAAGCCA
>JGI25616J43925_10001096_pt1 | contig 10489 bp, 7 predicted proteins | sample GraSoi2013_100cm_FD_43925 | JGI IMG/M metagenome (IMG submission 43925) | reverse complement strand
TAACTTCAAAGCCTGGAAAACAGATGTACAGACGGAATACCTGACCCGGTTAAAGGCCGCCCGCCCCGGAGATCAATATGCCGTCTACCTGCAGGTTAGAAAAAACAATCTCCATACCCCCCTGTTCTATTTTAATACCGCCAACTTCTTTTTCGAATCGGGCAAAAAGAGTATCGGCCTCCGCATCCTTTCCAACATTGCCGAACTGGACGCGGAAAGCTATGAACTATACAAACTGCTGGGTTATAAATTGAAGGAATTGGGCGAGACGGAAGCTGCCTGCGCCGCCTTTAAGAAAGTATTGGAATGGCGCCCATTCGAACCGCAAAGTTACCGGGATTACGGATTGGCCCTGGAAGATGCCGGCCATTACCAGCGGGCCCTGGATACCTTGTACTCGGCCCTCGTAAAAAATTATGACGCGAATGTAAGCGCACTGTACCCCGGCATCGAAGAGACGATCCTGCCCGAAATCAACAACCTGGTCGCCCGGAAGGCTGATAAGATCGACTTCAGCAGGATACCTAAACAACTGCTCACCAATATGCCCGTGGATATACGGGTGGTCCTCAACTGGAATATGAACGATACGGACATCGACCTTTGGGTGACAGACCCCGACGACGAAAAATGCTATTACAGCCACCGCAATACAGCCATCGGCGGTCGTATCTCACATGACTTTACCAGGGGCCTGGGACCCGAGCAGTTCATGCTGAAAAAGGCGATAAAAGGGAAATACAAGGTTGAAGTGAATTACTACGGGGACAGCCAGGTGAAAATTGCCGGACCCACGACCATCCTGGTCGAAATATATACGAACTACGGTACGCCAGCACAAACCCGCAAACTCATTACCTTACAAATGCAGTCTACTGCCCAGGGCACGGTATATGTCGGTGACTTTGATTTTTAATGGAGAGAGGAACGGTCGCTTGCGGCCGTTCCTCCTATTATCTACAGGAACATCCCGCCCGATGCTTCGATCCGCTGAGCCGTCACCCATCTCGCCTCTTCCGAACAGAGGAAGGCTACCACTCCCCCAATATCATCCGGTTGCCCTACCCGGCCAAGCGCCGTCTGAGAGGACATGTACCCGACCAACTGCGGATTGTGCTCGAAAGCCGCCTTGGTAAAATCCGTTTCAATGATTCCCGGCGCCACAACGTTCGCCGTGATCCCCCGTCCTCCCAGTTCCTTGGCCAGGTATTTCGTCAGTACCTCGATAGCGCCTTTCATAGAGGCATAAGCAGCATAACCCGGGGTGGAAAACCGGGCCAGACCGCTGGAAATATTGATGATACGCCCCTTGTCCGCCAGGTAAGGCAGTGCCTTTTGCGTGAGGAAATAGACCCCTTTGAAATGTACCTGGAACAGGCTGTCGAAAGCTTCTTCCGTCGTTTGCGGGAAAAGAGAAGCTGCGTCGATCCCGGCATTATTAACGAGGAAATCAAATTGCTGCCTTCCCCATTTTTCCTTCAGGACCCCCGACAGTTCCCGAAAGAAACCATCAAAAGACTTCGTATCTCCCGCTTCCAGGGCAAGCGTGGCTCCCCGGGCGCCTTTTTTCTCGATTTCCGCCACCACCGCATCGGCCTCTGTTTTCTTACTGCGGTAAGTAATGATCACGTCGTTTCCTTTGCCGGCAAGCTGTAAGGCCATATTCCGGCCCAATCCACGGCTTCCGCCCGTTATCAGGGCAATTTTGTTAGTTGATGCCATTTTTGTAGTTTTTTAATGATGAGACAAAATTCCGGAACTTTCGGGGGAAACCTATGGTGACTAGTTAAGTATTTACACGCTTATGGCCGAAATCTGCACGCCTATTGCCGGAATAACACGATGGTAGGTTTATTCCAGGGAAAAATAGCGTTAATGATAAATTGCAGGTGGTTAGTATTGAAAGGCTGTTATTATTTTGTTAGCTGTTAATAACGGCCTTTGACTGGTTAAGGGTGCCTGGTCATTGGTTGGGGCCTGGATAAGAATAGGTCGAATAATTTGCTTTTAAGGACCCTACTCGTCAAGAGGCCGTCTCAGAAGGAAGGAAGCAATTTTTTCCTTCTGAGACGGTCTCTTTTCATTTTTGGACGCTTTAAGACTGCATTTTTCTGGGTGCTGAGTTATAGGAGGTACGGATAATATATTTACCAATAAAAATCCCACTTACAAATACATTATAAAAATGCCCTGCCAGGCTAATGAACATGACGGCCCTTTTTGCTACAAGCGTTAGAGGCACTATATCCCCATATCCAATGGTAAGTACGGTAACAAAACTAAAATAGTTCAAATCTGACATCTTGTCTCTTCCAGGGCGCAAATTTGAAAAAGAATGATTACTAAGCGTTTCTATCTGGAAGAATAAAAAAGTACCGATCAGACAGAGCAATATAAAACCGCATAAAACCGCAGACAGCATTTCTGCCGATATGAACCGGGCGGTAAAGATCTTTCTGTATACTTCTATGGTGACTATAATAAAATAGGATAGATAGACAATACCCCATAAACTGTGTAAATCGCTGTGCCCTATATTCGTGATCCAATGACTGAGTATACTTAAAAGAATATTGGCGATGATCAATACCAGTATGACTAGCCGTAGCTTTTTATTCTTATAAAAAACGATCAACCCGACCAGCATATTCTGAAAGGGGAGTGTCTCTTCAATAAGCCATGAACAGGCAGCAGGGAAAAAGATATCCCCGAAGATGAGCACCAGGAAGCTGATCAGTAAAGTCTCATATTTTCTCCTTTCAATGTATAACCTGATTTTTGTCATTGCGCTTACTATTTTAATTTACACCGGTCGCGCCGGCGATGGAAAGTAAAAATAGTTCCGCTCCACAGGTTCTATTTGCCAAATTAGGTGAACGGGACAAATTTGGCGACGAAACAATTTTTCGATCCTGGGTTTTATACATTCATTAACAATGGGTTACCTTAGTCCCCGGGTTTTTGACTAAAATTTGTATCTGATGGGGAAAAAAGCGATTATCATCGGCGCAGGACCGGCAGGGCTCACTGCGGCTTATGAGTTATTAAAAAGGACGGATATCCAGCCCGTACTATTGGAAAAATCGGGAGATATCGGGGGAATCTCCAAGACGGTCAACTTCAAAGGAAATCGTATCGATATCGGCGGACACCGCTTTTTCTCCAAATCCGACCGGGTCATGCACTGGTGGCTGCAAATTTTACCCTTACAGGACATAGAGATCAACGGGCTTTCCATTCACTACCGCAATCAATCCCGGCAACTGCCGGTAAAGCCGCCAGCCGATCCCCGACTTGCCGACCCCGGGCCGGCCGACCCGGACAAAGTCATGCTCATCCGCCCCCGTCTGTCCAGGATCTATTTCCTTCGCCAATTCTTCAACTACCCGATCCGGTTATCGGCCGATACTTTACGCAAATTAGGCATCTCCAGGACTACCGGCATCCTGCTCTCTTATATAAAGGCGCGCTTGCTGCCCCGCCCTGAACCCAAATCCCTGGAAGACTTCCTCATCGGCCGCTTTGGCTCCCGGTTATACGAGCTCTTTTTTAAGGATTATACGGAAAAGGTATGGGGCGTTCCCTGCAAGGATATCTCAGCGGAGTGGGGGGCGCAGCGTATTAAAGGAGTGTCTTTCGGCGCAGCGTTCCGTCACGCGGTCCGGTCTGCCCGACGATCGGCGAAAGATAAGGAAGAGATCTTCCAGAAAGATACGGAGACCAGCCAAATTGAACGATTTATGTACCCCAAATTCGGACCGGGACAACTCTGGGAAGAGGTAGCCCGGCAGGTGCAGGCCATGGGAGGGGAGATCCATCTCCACCAGGATGTACAGGCCATTCATACAGCCCCCTCCCGGGTACTTGCCATAGAAGCCACCAACAGCCAGACGGGACAACGCTCCACTTTCGAAGGAGATTATTTTTTCTCGACGATGCCCGTCAGCGAACTGATCGCAGGAATAAAGTCCCCCGTACCCAAAACAGTACAAGAGGTGGCGGCCGGTCTGCAATACAGGGATTTCATCACCGTGGGAGTCCTTTTGCAAGAACTCGCCGCCCCCGGCAAAAGACCGGGCGAATTTCAGCCCCTTTCCCTGAAAGACACCTGGATCTATATCCAGGAAAAAGAAGTGAAAGTTGGCCGCCTCCAGCTCTTCAATAACTGGAGCCCCTTCCTGGTAAAAGATCCTGCCACCACCTGGCTGGGAATGGAATATTTCTGTAATAAGGGCGATGAGTTCTGGAACCGGACGGATGAGGATATCCGGCAGTTCGCCGGAGAAGAGCTGGAAAAGATCGGGCTGGCCCGTCAGTCGGCTATATTGGATACGGTGGTCATACGCATGGAAAAAACATACCCTGCCTATTTTGGCACCTATGAGAATTTCGATCTCGTCCGTGACTATACGGACAGTTTTCCCAACCTCTTCCTGATAGGCCGCAACGGGATGCATAAATACAATAATTCCGACCATTCCATGCTGACGGCCATGGTAGCAGTAGACAATATCTGCAACGGAATTACCGATAAATCCAATATCTGGTCCATCAACACAGAACAGGAATATCACGAAGAGACGCCAAAGGCGTCTCGGCCGAAGGCCCATCATTAGACCCGGGCCTTTGGCCTGCCGGGCCGAAGGTCCGCTCTCGACAACGTCAATCAGGCTGTATTTCCGTCGATCCCCTCACCACGAGCACGGAAGGAATGACGAGCGGCTGCTTTTGCCGGACCGCCTTGCCTTCCAACTCCCTGAACAACAGGGAAGCCGCTTCCTTTCCCATCTCAAAAGCCGGCTGCGTGATCGTCGTGAGCGATGGATTCAGCAGCATGGCGGAAGGAAGATTGGAGAACCCGATTACTTTCACCTGCCCGGGTATGCGCAATTGCAGCTCCTGGCAGGCCAGGTAAATACCGGTCACCAGCTTTTCCACCGTAGCGATCACCCCATCGGGAGCGTCGGGACCGCTCATAAGGCCGGTAAGGATCCGGTGGTTGACAGCCGGATCATGCGTGCAGGCGATGATATCCGATCCTTGCCAGGGCAGATGGTGATTTGTCATCGCTTGCTTATATCCTTCCATTCGCTGATGACTGATAGACAGGTCCGGCGAGATAAACAGGAGCGCCACCCGCCGGCAACCGCGGCTTAGTAGATGCTCCGTCGCTTTATAAGCGCTCTCGAAATCATCGGTAACGACTTTAGCAGTATCGATATCTTCACAGACCCTGTCGAAGAAGACGATCGAAATACCTTTCTCCTGCAACTCCCTTATGGAAGAAGAGTCCCTGGTCTCGGAACTTACGGAAATTAATATGCCGTCAGCCCGGCCTCCCCGGAGATCCTGTAAAATGGTCTCCTCTTTCCGGCAACTCTCATGCGTGAGCCGGATCAGGATATGATAGCCTTTCTCCTGTGCAACAGCTTCCACTCCGTCTATCACCTGTGCAAAGAAACTATCTGCCACTTCCGGCAGGATCATGGCGATCGTCTTGCTTTTTTTGTTGCGCAGCCCGCTGGCATATGGATTGGGGGTGTAATTCAGCTCTTTGGCAAGGTCCAGCACCCTTTGCCGGGTCTTTTCAGGGATCTCATAGCTGTTGGTCAATGCTTTAGACACAGTGGCGGTAGAAAGCTGCAAGGCTTGGGCCAGCATTCGGAGCGTTACATTTCCCATAAATGACCGGATAAAAAGGGCGTCTTTTTACGAAAACGGTTAAGCAAATAATTGTNCNAACCGGTGTAAGATCGTAAAAAAAGATGGTTAATTTACAGAACACTATCAAATTAACCGANAACGATTTAAACAATGAATGCCATGAATTCCAACAACCTTTCCGCCTCCGAAACCAACCCGCTCTCTTCCCTCGATGTATGGGAAGATGACCTTCTGGAACGTTACCCCGATCCGGAGACCATCGCCAGGGACAAATCCACCGAAGAATACCGCAACTACGAAGACCCTAAAAGGGAGTCCGTAAAGGAATTCTACCGGCTGAATCATACCTATCAGACCTATGACTTCGTAAAACAGAAACAAACCGAGTTCCTGAAATTCGATAAAAAGGAAATGTCCGTTTGGGACGCTTTTAATTTTCTGAACCAGCTGGTGGATGATTCCGATCCTGACACGGACCTGGACCAGTTCCAGCATTTACTGCAGACCTCCGAAGCGATCCGGGCCGACGGTCACCCGGACTGGATGGTCCTGGCAGGGCTCTTCCACGATATGGGAAAGACCCTCTGCCTGTTCGATGAGCCCCAGTGGGCCGTCGTAGGGGACACCTTCCCCGTGGGTTGCGCCTATTCGGAAAAGATCGTCTATCCAGAATTCTTTAAGAACAACCCGGATTACGAAAACCCGGTCTATCAGACAAAATATGGGATTTATTCTCATGGATGCGGACTGCGGCAAGTCGATCTGTCCTGGGGACACGATGAATACGTCTACAACATGATGAAAGACTATCTTCCGGAACCGGCTCTCTATATGTTGCGCTACCATTCTTTTTATTCCCAGCACCGGGAGAATGGGTACGATCATCTGATGGACGACCATGACAGGGAAATGTTCAAATGGGTGAAACTATTCAACCCCTATGACCTGTATTCCAAGAACCCGACTCCCCCGAATTGGCAGGAACTTCGGCCTTATTACGAAGACCTGGTAGCTAAATATTTACCCGCTACCTTGAAATTTTGACAAATCAGAACTTTTAATAGCAAACCAGGCGCGCCCGCGTGAGCGCCTGGCTTTTTTTTGGCTTTTTTTACGTTTGTTTGCTTATGAATAATCAACTCGTCTCCTGGGACTATATCGTTTTTATAGCCTATTTCATTCTCGTTTCCTGCTACGGTTACTGGATCTATCACAAAAAAGGAAAGGCGGCTACCAATACTAAAGACTTTTTCCTGGCGGAAGGCTCCCTCACCTGGTGGGCGATAGGGGCTTCCATCATCGCTTCCAATATTTCTGCGGAACAATTCATCGGGATGAGTGGAGATGGCTTCTTTGCCGGCATCGCCGTAGCCGTTTATGAATGGCTGGGAGCGATCGCCCTCATCATCGTGGCGGTTTTCTTCATGCCCGTGTACCTGAAGAACAAGATCTACACCATGCCGCAATTCCTGAAAACCCGCTATAATGAGACCGTAGCCCTGATCATGTCCGTTTTTTGGCTGTTCCTCTATATTTTTGTCAATCTGACCTCTATTCTTTACCTGGGCGCCCTGGCGATCAATGGCTTGCTGGGCGGCGGTTATTTCCATATCGTCATGATCGTACTGGCTTCCTTTGCCCTCCTCATCACCCTGGGCGGAATGAAGGTCATTGGCTATACCGATGTGATCCAGGTAGCGGTCCTCATGATCGGCGGCCTGGCGACTACCTATATGGCGCTTACCCTGGTCAGCGAAAAGTTCGGGTTCGGCAAAGACATCATAGCAGGATTTAATGTCCTGCTCAGGGACGCGCCGGATCATTTTCACATGATCTTCCCCAAACCCGCCGCCAATGCCCCGCAGCTGAACGTCAATAAATACCTCATCCTCCCGGGCATCACCATGTATTATGCCGGTCAGTGGATCAACAACCTGAATTATTTCGGTTGTAATCAGTATATCACGCAACGGGCCCTGGGCGCTAACCTGCCAACTGCCCGCAACGGGATCCTATTTGCCGGTTTCCTGAAACTGCTGATGCCGGTCATCGTCATGCTGCCGGGTATCGTAGCCTGGGTATTGTACAAGAACGGTCATCTCCCCCAACTACTCGGAGGGCGCAAGGACAATGCCTATACGGCCATCCTCGGCTTCCTGCCGAATGGATTGAGAGGACTGTCCATAGCGGCTTTGACGGCGGCTATCGTGGCTTCGCTCGCGGGAAAGGCCAATAGCATCTCTACCATCTTTACCCTGGATATTTACAAGAAATACATCAACACCGGCGCCAATGAGAAAAAAATGGTGTGGACGGGACGCCTGGCTATCTTACTGGCAATGATCACGGCCATTCTCTTCACCTGGAAGGATCTCCTGGGTATCAGTGGCGACGGGGGATACACCTTCATTCAGAAATATACCGGTTATATCAGTCCGGGTGTTTTTGCGACATTCATCCTGGGCATGTTTTGGAAACGGACGACAGGCGCGGCTGCCATTGCAGGCATCGTGGCCGGGTTCGCGGCTTCGGTCTTCTTCGGACAGCTTGCGGTGAGGGTGTTTGGTGCTGATACCTGGCTTTACACGGCTTTCATGAATAGCAAGGGTGTCTACGAAATTCCCTTTTTCATTTGCATGGGCTGGTCCTTCTTCTTCACCGTTGTTTTAATGGTAGGCATCAGCCTGGCCGGACCGCGTATCAATCCCCAGGCTTTCCAGCTCGACAAAGAGATGTTCCGCCTCCGGCCCGCCAACTGGGTGCTGATCGTCTTTATCCTGCTGGTCTTTTCTGCCCTCTATGTGCGGTTCTGGTAAAAATCTTATCTTTCCTGCTGATTTATAATCAAGGCTTTACGACCGTTTCAAAAAATAATCTTTTCATGAGACAACTTTTCTTCACGGCTCTTACCCTCAGCATCCTTACGCTTACCGGCAGTACACGTCTGTCGGCCCAACCCTGGCAGCCAGACTGGAAATCCCTGGACCAGCGCCCCGTTCCGCAATGGTATAAGGACGCCAAATTCGGGATCTTCATTCACTGGGGCGTCTACTCCGTACCCGGCTACAGCAAAAAAGGAGAATACGCCGAATGGTATCAGGAAGGCCTGACCCGCGGGGACACCGCCCGGAGGAACTATCATAAAAAGAAATTCGGCGACCTCACGTATTATGAACTGGCCGACCAATTCAAAGCCGAGCTATATAAGCCCGACGAATGGGCGCAGGTAATAGAAAAGTCAGGAGCGAAATACGTCGTCCTCACTTCCAAGCATCACGACGGCTTTGCCAACTGGCCCAGCAAGGAAACGGCAAAAGCCTGGAAATTCCCCTGGAATGCCGGGAATGCGGGCCCACACAGGGACCTGCTCGGCGATCTCTTCACCGCCATCCGCAAGACATCCGTACACCCGGGCCTGTATTATTCTTTGTACGAATGGTATAATCCCCTTTGGCTGAAAGATAAGCCCGCTTATGTATCCGGCTACATGTGGCCCCAGATGCAGGACCTGATCAATACCTACCAGCCGGAAGTCCTTTGGACGGATGGGGACTGGGAGGGCAGCGATACCCTGTTCCAATCGAGAGAGTTCCTGGCCTGGCTGTATAATGAGAGCCCGGTAAAAGACAAGATCGTCACCTACGATCGCTGGGGAAAGGGTATCCGCTTCCACCATGGAGGCGTCTACACCCCCGAATATCAGCCCGATGCCGACTTTGAAGATCACTACTGGGAAGAGAGCAGGGGAATGGGATTCTCGTACGGCTACAACAGGGAAGAAGATGCCTGGGATTATAATTCCGCCCGGGCCCTTGTATTCCAGCTGATCGACAAAGTGAGCCGGGGAGGGAATTTCCTGTTGGACATTGGCCCCGACGAACACGGTAAGATCCCCCCGATCATGCAGGAGCGCCTGCTCCAGATCGGCGATTGGATGAAGATCAACGGAGAGGCGATCTATGGGGCCTCCCGCTGGAAGACTCCTGCGCAATGGGGAAAAGGACGGCGCGATTACAAGCCCGCTACCGGCAGTGGCGACCTCCTGCTCAAACTCACGGTGGATCCAGACTCCGGCTACGCAGTCAAAGAATGTTTCTTCACCTACAATGCCGGCCAGAAAGATCTGTACGTGATCCTTCCCAAATGGCCCGGCGCTTCTTTCACGATTAGTAACCTGCCGCTTTCTCCCGGTACCCGGATCGAAATGCTGGATACGCATACATCCCTTTCCTGGCGCCGTGCAGGCAATAACTGTATCGTCACCCTGCCGGCCTTTGACCCTAACCGGATCAAATCCCAGTTCGCTTACGTTCTTAAAATACCCCAACAAAGTCTATATGCCGCTCGCCCGTAAACGATCTTGTCTTCTGCTGGTCACCCTGTTCACCGTCCTGCTCTCCAATACAGAAGGAGCTTTCGGTCAACAGCTTCCTGCGCCACAGCCTGAACCCGGAGCCGCCGTCCCCCTTCGGGGACATTTCAATTTTGATGAAGGCTGGAAATTTCACCCGGGACATGCGACAGATCCTCATCGGGATTTTAATTATGGCATAGCCAATATCCTGGCTAAAACCGGGGATGCCGGCAACACNTGCATTAAAATGGATTTCGACGATAAAAGCTGGGCTTCCGTGCAACTCCCCCATGACTGGGTCGTCGCCCTGCCTTTCGAACACGTAGCTAACGGCGATGTAGATGCGCATGGATATCACGCCGTGGGAGGCCTCTTCCCGGAGAATAGTGTCGGATGGTATCGTAAGACCTTTATAGTCCATAGAGCCGATTCCGGAAAACGATTCGTACTGCAATTCGACGGTATCTTCCG
>JGI25616J43925_10001093_pt1 | contig 10504 bp, 1 predicted proteins | sample GraSoi2013_100cm_FD_43925 | JGI IMG/M metagenome (IMG submission 43925) | reverse complement strand
TCGATGCGCAGCAGGTCCTGGTCGGCCGAGCCGGGTGCGCTCAGGTGGATGCCGGCCGGGAACAGCGCCTGGTCGCCCAGGTGGTCGCCGCCGATGATCGTCACGTCCTGCGGGCCGCCGCCGTTGGTGATGGTCTCGGTCGTGCTCAGGCCGATGATTCCGCCGCCGCCGACGGGCTTCAGGTAGACGTTGCTCGAGTCGGACGACGAGTCGACCAGGTAGGTGTAGCCGTCGGTCAGTCCGCCGATGGGCTTCGGGACGATCCACTGCGTGCCCTTGCTGCTGGCCGGCGCCGTGATGTGGATGGGTTGACGGCGATGTCATCGAACCCGTTGGTCGAGTTGTCCGGCTGGCCGTCGGGGTCGCAACCGACGGCTTCGCAGTAGCTCGCCGCCAGCTGGATCGCCTTGGTGCCGTCGGTGATGACGTAGTACGTGTGGCCGTTGGTCAGGTTGCCGACCAGGTCGGGTCCTGTCGACTGATAGACGACCGCCTGGCCGGTGACCAGCCCGTCATCGGCGTTGTGGTTGGGTGCGTCGATCGGGCCGACCACGATGTCGTAGCAGCCGCCGCATGAGTTCTGGTAGTTGTTCGGGTCGACGTTGACGCCATCGGCCCCGAACGGCAGTGGCGGGGCTGACGTGTAGGTGACGCGGTAGCTCCCGGAGTTCGAGAACGAGTTGCTCACCTGGATGTCGTTGCCGCTGACGTTGCTGGGATCGAACGTGTTCGGCGCCGCCGTCGCGTCGGCCTGGCTCGCGTACAGCGCGACGTCGAAGGGATCGATCACACGCACGTAATAGGTCGTGCCAGGCGTCGCGCCGATGCTGCCGAGCGACTGGCCTGCCGCGGCGGACAGGATCACCGGGTCGCCGGTCCTGAAGTTGTGAGCGAAGGGGAACCGGATCAGGTCGCGGTTCGTGTCGACGCCCTGGTCGGAGCTCGGGATCGATCCGCCATCGACCGCACCCGTCTTGAACAGGTTGCCGAACTGCAGCGTGTCGTTGTTGGTGCCGACGACCACCACGTTGTAGAGCGAGGGGTGGCCAGACGTGCTGTCGCGGAGACCGGGTATGACGTTGCCCACACCGTTGGTGGTGTACATGACCGTGTCGCCGGTGATGAGGCTGTGGCGGTCGAAGTGGATGGTGTCGGCGAACGTGTTGACGTCAGTGCTGGGTGTGAAGAAGTCGACCAGCGGCGCACCGGTCTGGTCGCTTCGCGCCTCGGCGTCGAGCGTGGCGTTGTTGACGTTCAGCGTGGCGCCCGTCCCGATGTAGGCCGAGACGCTCGGGTGGCCGTCACGGTGGCCTCGGATCCGCCGATCGTGACCAGGCCGCCGCCGTAGGCCGTCGAGAGGGAGTGGCCCTCGGAGTGGATGTTGGTAGCCGTGAGGNTCAGGTCGCCGGTCAGGTGAACGTTGGCGTTCGATCCGACGATCGCCTGGACGGTCGGCGACACGATCGAATCGCTCTCGGTCCCGTTGGCGTCGAAGGCGCCGCCNGATCCGACGCTCGAGTTCACGTCTGTGGCCGACGTGTCCGTCGAGGAGATCAACAGGTTGGCCGGTGTACCGGAGTTGTTGCCGACCGTCGCGCCCGNGTCNACGTACGCGCTGGTCGACCCGTTGACCGTGCCATCGGCCAAGAGTGCGTTGCCCGAGATCAGGCCGCCGCCGCCACCGCTGGCGCTCGCGTCGCCTGCGCTCACGCGCGTCGCCTGGACCGTGATTGCGGTGCCGGGGCTCTCGATCAGCGCACCTGAGGCGATGAACGAGGAGTCGGTGCCGTCGACCGCGGAGTTGGACGACACGAAGTTGCCGGCGAAGAGCAGGCCGATCGTCACCACGTTGATCGAGGTGGTNGCGGTGTCCAGGCCGTTGGTCGTGACCATGAGGCTCGCGGCCTGGTTCAGGGTCGCGCCGAAGGATGCGCTCACGCCGCCGTGGTCGTTGGCGTCCGCCTCGAAGAGGGTGACCGAGATGCCACCGGCCGACGCGCCGTCGGCGGTTGCGTGCGCGTTGTTGGTGCCGCCTGCGTTGACGGCGATGGCGCCTCCCGGCAGCGAGAGGGTTCCGCCGCCGACGCTGGCCGCGGAATTGGCGGTGTTGTCAATTTCGGCGTCCGCGTGCGCGCCCGCTACGGCGAACAGGCCGAACTGNAGGGGATCCGAGGTCGCGGTGGCCGTGTTGCTGCCGGTCGACGTGACCGACAGCCCGGTCGCGCTGGTGATGTTGCCGTTCATGGCCGCGGAAGCCCCGCTCGCGATCTCGGCGCTCGACAGCGCCACGCCAACCGCGATGAGGCCGCCTCCGCCGGCGTTGGAGTTGCCGGTGGCCTGGTTGTTGGCGTTCGCCGAAACCGTGACCAGCCCGCCGNTGGCGACCGTTCCGCCCAGCGTGGCCTGAACGCCCGCGGTGGAGCCGATCTTGCCTGTCGCGCCGCCACCACCGAGGCTGACGCCGAACGAGATGGCGGTAACGTCGGTGACGGCCGAGGCGTTGTTGGGTCCGACCGCGGTCACGCTGACCGACCCGGACCTGGTGACGTTCGCTTCCAGGTCCGCGGTGACGGGAGCGTCGATCTCGGCGTTGGAGGCAATGCCGGTTCCCGCGAAGCCAAGGCCGATGCTGGTCGCTGACGCGGTGACGCTGGCGGTCTGGGTCTGGGCGTTCACTCCGCCTGAACCGTCCGGCGTCCCGGTCTCAGCGTCCACCTTCACCACGCCGTTCGCACCGATGCTTCCGCCGCCGGCGCCGGCCTGGATGAGCGCATATTTCGTGATCACCGCGTCTACGTAGGCGCCGGCGCCGGCCCCCAGGAGGGCGACGGCCTCGACGTTGACGGACGGGCTCGTGCGGTTCCAGCCGAGCGCCTGGATGGTCACCGAATCGCCCGTCAAAGTCCCTTCGGAGTCGGCCTTCGTCTCGCCCTCGATCCTGGTCCTTTCATACTCGGCCGCGACCGACAGTCCGATGGACCCGGCGAGGCTGAAGGCGGTCGAGGAAGCGGTGTTGCTGGAGAACGCCAGCACGTTGATCGCACCCGCGCTGTTGAGGGAGCCAGACCCGATGAGCGCATCGGTCTTGGCGTCCNTGGTCACCTCGGCGTCGGCGGCGACGGCGGCGATGCCCGCCAATCCGCCGACGGCGAGCGCTTTGTCTTCAGAGTCGGCCACGTTTGTGCTGGATGCGGAGATCGTCAGACCGGCCGCGTGCACAACGTTGCCGTCCTCGTGCACATCCGTGGCGCCGGCCACGATCGAGCTCGGGATCGCCACCGAGATCGCCCCGAGAAGGCCGCCGGAGGCGAGGAACGAGTGGGTCTTCGCGTGATTGTTCGAGATGGCCGTCAACTCGACGAGGCCGCCCGTGGCGGACAGGGACGACGTCGAGCCGCCGAGCACCTCGGCCGCGGCCGAGGGCTGGATCTCGGAGTCGCTGACGCTNCCGTTTCCGGCGAAGCCGAAGCTCGCGTCGATCCGCAGGACCTCGGAGTCCGTGAAGTTGGTTGCGTTGGCGTTGACCTCGATGCCACCGGACGTGGTGGTCAGGCTCCCGTCGAGGTGGACCCGGACCGGCGCGCCGTCGGACGCGACGGCAGCCATCAGGCCGGCCGAAACCAGGCCGCCGAAGCCGCCACCCTTCGTGTTGGCGGTCGCCACGTTTCCGCCGTTGCGCGTCTTGGCCTCGACCGTGATGTTGCCGGAGCCCGACAGCGCCGCCGAGGACCCNACCGTCGTCTGGATGCCCGCGCCGGACGTGATGGTGGCCGAGCCCACGCCACCGCTCAGGCCGATGACGGAAACCCCGACGACGAGGACGTTGGCGGTCGCCGTCTGGTCGGCGATCGAGCTGACGAGGATCGTCGAAGCGTTCGAAACCGAACCGTTGACCGTCGTCGACGTGTGGCCGGAGATGACCGCGAACGCCAGCAGCACCGAGATCGAGATGCCGCCGCCCGCGCCGCCGGGAGCCTCGGCGTCAGCCGAGTTGCTCGACGTGGCCTGGATCGCGGCCGGCGCCGGGGTCGTGAACGCGATGTTCGCGGTCGAGCTCAGCCCCGCCTCGGTCGAACGGGAGTTGTTGACCCGGGCGACCGTGATCCCCACCGCGATGGCACCGGTCGCGACGTTCACCGTCTGCACCGTCGCCGATCGCGTGCCGTTCGCGGTGACGCTCAAGCCGCCCGCACCGACCGGGCCATGCGCACCCGAGGTCGCGGCGGCCTTGCCGGAGAGGTCGACGAAGGCCAGCGCGGCGCTCAGGCCCGCGCCCACGCCGCCGTTGACCGAGATCACGAGGGAATCTGCCGTCAGATTGTCGGTGGCGCTGACCGTGACGCCGCCGACGGTCCCGCTCAGGGCGACGTTCCCAATCGTGGCCGTCGTGTCGCCGCTGACGCTGACGATGCCGACCGCGGCGCCCGCGGCGATCGCACCGAGCGCGACTCCGATCGCGTCGGTCTGGATGTTCCGGTGGGCGCTCGCCTCGACCGAGAGGCCGGCCGGCGCGTTCGACACCGCGGCGCCGTCGAAGTGGGCGCTCTGAGAGCCCGAGTCGTTGACGACCGCGACCTGCGCGCCGAGCGCCGCCAGGCCCGCCTCTCCTACGAAGGCGAGCGCGAAGGTGTTCTCGGTCATGTCGGCGCTGAGAGAGATCGCGCCGCCTGACGAGACGCTCCCCCCAACCCCTGCGTCGACGTGCTCACCGATGTTGAGGATCAGGATCGCCGCGCCGATGGCGACGACGCCTCCGGCGGCGGTCCCGGCGATGCCGTCGACGTCCAGGTTCTCGTTGGCGCGGACGTTGACGTCGCCACCCGCGATCACGTTGCCGTTGAGAGCCGCCGAGGTTCCCTGCGGGATCGGCGCGGCGGCGAGTGCGTTGCCGGTGATGTTGCCCTGCGCGTTGCCGTTCGTCTTGAGGTTTCCCTGGACGCCGCTCGACGGGTTGCCGCCGACCTGCGACTGGATCCTGTTGTCGGGCGTGTTGGCGTTACCGCTGGCGTCGCCGGCGCCCGCAGGGCCGAGGATCGACTGGTATCCACCGCCGCCACCCGTCGCCTGGCCGTCCGCGTCGCCGACCGAGCTGCCACCACCGCCGTTGTGCTGAGCTGAGTCCTGGGGCGCGTCCCAGAACGTCGGGCTGACGTCGGGCTGGTGGCCGACGTTGGGCTCCTTCATGGAGCCGTACTTGACACCGTTGAAGATCACCGTGTCGCCCTTGTTGTAGGTCTGCCCTGGGCACCACGTATCGCCGGGGTTGCCCGGCGTGCATATCGGTGCGGGCTGCGGGCCGCCGCCCGCGTCGCTGTAGGTCGTCGTCGGCTGCGCGCCGATTGACCAGACAGAGATCGAGCCCGCGCCACCGACGAAGCCGGCGCCCACCGCGATCGCGTAGGTCTGGACCTGCTTCTGGGTCAGCGCATAGACGTCCACGTTCCGCATCGCGTAGAGGGTGACGCCGTTCTCCACGTAGGCCTGAGTCGTCGTCTGGGCCACACCGATGTCGAGGCCGGCGCCCACTCCGACGAAGCCGCCGGCCACGCCGCCACCAATCGTCAGCGTCTTGGTCGCGTCGACCGCCGAGATGTTGACGTCCTGGAACGAGCCGGCGCCGGCCTGGTCGAAGTTCACGTGCGAGTTCAAGCCGATGAACGCCTTCGTGATCACGTGCATCAGCGAGACGCCGATCGCGCCGCCAACCCCGACGAAGCCGCCGCCGCCTGCGATCACCAGCCCGAAGAGGCTCTCGCTCGAGGTGGCCTGGATGGCGAGACCCTGGAAGCCGGACCCGGTCTGGAAGCCGGCGCCCGCGAGCTGCCCTGTGTAGATGCCGTTGAGGCTCGTGCCGGCGTTGCCGCGACCGTCGACGATGCTGCTGCCGCCCACGTAGGCCTCGGTGTCCTTCGAGATGCTCGTGACTGCCACCGAGAGCCCGATGCCGACGAAGCCGCCGGCGATGGCGCCGTTGATGACGAACACCTTCGTCTTGTCGCTTGCCGCCACGTACACGTTGCCACCCGCCGAGAGGGTGACCCCGGTCCCGGTGTTGGCGAACACGTGCATGGTCAGCACCTCGACGCCGATGGCCCCGCCGATTCCCACGAGGCCGCCGGCGATTCCGACCGTCACGCCGATCAGCGTCTCCTGACCGGTGGCGACGATCGCGATGTCGGCAGCCGCCTGCACCTTCGCCGAGTTGTCGACGACCGCGTCCGTGGTGCGGTGGATGACTCCTACCGATACGCCGGGGGCGACCGAGACCTCGCCTCCGGCGAGCGCGGCGGCGATGACGAGCCCGTAGTACTCGTCGGCGGCGGCCACGAGCACGGCCTGGTCTGCGTTGGCGCCCGAGTTGGTGCAGCTGACGCCCGTGCAGTTCACGGTTGCGGAATTGCCGATCCTCGCCTTCGTCGTCGCGCCGATGATGTCGACCGCGCCACCCACACCGATGCTGACGCCGCCGCTGATCGCCGCGCTGACGCCGACCGTCGCGATGTCATCGCTGTTGGTGGCCGTGACGGCGACGCCGCGGAAGCTCCCTGAGGTCCCCGGTGCGATGGTCCGCGGCCCGGTCGCCGACGCGTCTGCCGAAGGCGAGTCGCCCTGCTTGACCAGGCTGTCCGAGCGGCCTGGGTCGGCGGGCACGGTGAGCGCGAGCGGCGTGATGGGGCCGGCCGTTCCGCCGCAGTCGCCCGCCAGCCCGGTCGCGTGGCACTTGCTGTCAGCCAGCTGGTACGAGCTGCCCCCGGCCGGGATGACGTAGTAGGTGCCACCGTCGACAAGCGGGGTATTGCTTGCCCCGAACTCGATCGGCTTGCCGCCGCCCGCGCTGTAAACGACCGGGTCGCCGGCGCCGAGGGTCAACGTGTAAGGGAGGTTGATCGTGTTTCCCGTGACGTCGGTCGAGGGGTCGAAGTAGGGCGACGAATTCTTGGTCACACCGGCCTGGTTGGTCGGCACGAGGCGGTCGCTCTCGCCGGCGCCGGGCGTCACGTTGAGCACCACGGGCGAGCCTGCCGTCGCGTGGGCGTAGCTGTCGGCGAGCTGGACGTGCGTGGCGTCGACCGGGACGACGTAGTAGACGGCGCCCGGCGTGAGGCCGCCCACNGAGCCGCCGGCGCCCGGGTCGTAAACGACCTCCTGGCCGGCGCTGAGGTTGTGGTTGTAGCCGAGGTCGATCGTGTGGGACGAGACGCCCGTGCCGCGGAACCGTGTGTCCTGCGCGGTGACGCTGTAGGTGCCGTTCTTCACGACGATTGCGCCCGAGGTGCCTCCGGAGTCGTTGCCCCGGCCGACGACGTGCGCGTAGTCGCCAATCCACGACTCCGTGTCCTTTGTGACTACCGGCACGGCTGCGGCGACGCCGATCGAGGCCGAACCCGACGCCGAGATGTTGCCGCCGATGGCGTCGAGCGTCAGCGACTCGTCGGCGGACACGCGCAAGCTGCCGCCGGCCGTGACATTCGCGCCATCACTCAAGCCGGCCCCGTTGTCGATGAACGCCCTGGTCGTGATGTTGAGCACGGGGACCGAGACGTTGAGCGCGATCGCGACGGTTCCGCCGCCACTGCCGCCGGCCGAGATCGAGAGCATGTTCTCGCTGGACAGCGCATCGATGGTGACGTTGCCGAGCGCGTTGGCGGTGNCATCAGAAGCGAATGACGCCTCGGTGTCCTTGCCGAAGACCTCGACGTCGGCGCCGGCGCCGATGCCCGCCGTCCCGCCGACACCCACAGCGCCGGCGATCGACAGGAGCTGAGTCGTATCGGTGGCGGAGACGGCGATGCTCTCGCCGGCCTGCGCGCCCGTGTTGTCTGCGTTGATCGTCGCGCCATGGCCGACGTGCGCGAGCGTGTGGTCGCTGGTGACGTTTACGACGGCGGAGCCGGCCACCCCAGCGCTGTCGCCCCCGGCACCACCCATCGCGAAGAGCTTGTAGTTCTCGCTCTGGGTCGCCTTCAGCTTCAGACCGGTGCTGCCCTTGGCCTGGATGTCGGCGTTCGGGGCGATGCCCGCGTCGACCCGGCCGTCGCGCACGATCACCACCGCCGAAACAGCAACTCCGGCCGCCGAGGTGCTGATGGCCAGGCCGCCGGCCAGGGCGACGAGGGTGGTGTTGTCGGACGCCTCGATGTCGAGGTTGCCGCCGGCGTGCACCGTGCCGGCGACGGACGCCGCTGCGACCGCCTGGTCGCCGGCGTTGAAGACCAGGACGATGATCGAACCGTCTACGGCGGCGCTCGAGGTCGATCCAGCGGCGTCGACGGCGAGCTCGGTGATGTCCTCGTGCGAAGTCGCGATCACCTTGATGTCGCCCGCGGCGGAGACTGTGCCGGCTCCGATCGACGCCGAGACCTGCTTGGTGATCACGTCGACGACCAGGCCGACTCCCACGCCGGCTCCGCCGCTCGAAAGCGAGAGCGTGCCCGCGAGGTTCGTCATGTGAGTGGTGTCGTCGGCGGTGACGCTGACCGTCTGCGCAGCNCCGGGAGTCCAGCCGATCTGCGGGTGCTGGTTGACCTGCGCGCCGGCGGCGATGTAAGCGGTTGTCGTCAGCGAGAGCACGTCGACGATCACCGAGCCGGACACGGCGGCACCGCCTCCGGAGATACCACCCGCGACCGCGACGGAGGACAGCTTCGGAAGTGTGATCACAGGTACGACCGGCGCAGGTGCCTCGACGAGGCCGGACTTGGTCGACACGGTCAACGCGTTCAGCACGTCGACCTGCGTGACGTGCGTGATGGTGCCTGAGTCGATGAACGCCTCTGTCGTGACGTCGGGGAACACGTTGACCGCGATGGCGCCGCCGATGGCCGTGCTGCTCTCGGACCCGGCGCCCGCCAGNGCCAGGTTCTGAAGTCCGATCTTGTTCAGTGCGTTGACTTCCAGGTCGCCCGAGGAGACCAGGTGCACCCCTCGAGCAACAGAAGCCTCCGTGTGATAGCTGAGCACTTGCACGCCCACCGAGCCCGCGATGCTGGGGTCGGACTCGCCTCCCGCGGCGGAGAAGCCCCAGACGATGTAGTCGTTCTCCTTTCCACTCGGGTTGACGGCCTCGACGGTGATCCCGTTTCCGGTGATGGCCGAGTCCTGACCGACCTTCGCGTCGTTGGTGACATCGGCCACGTTGATGCCCACCGCGGCCGAGATGTGCGTGCCGTCCGTGCTGGCCGAGAGGCCCGTCGCCTTCGCGGTGGCACCCGCCGCCTCCTCGGCGCTGAGCTTCACGGCGCCCGTCGCGGTAACAGTCGGCGTGCTCGTGCCATTGCCGATCGTGGCGTGGTTCTTGTAGCGCGCCCAGTTGAGCGCGACCGCCGCCGCGATCCCGACGCCGCCGCCGCTGTCGCCGGAGTCGCTGCTGGATTGGCTGTTGGCCGAGCTCGTGCTGTCGCCGCCCTTCGGAAGCGAGCCGTCGGTCTGGCCGCTGGTGTTCGGGTTGTTGCCGGCCTGGTCCTTCGTTTGATTGTCGGCCGGCTTGCCGCCGCCGCCGCTGTCCTGCTCACCGGCCGAGCTCGCTTCGGACTTCGCCTCGCTCGAGGCGTCGGTGGTCGCGCTGACGGTCACGCCGCCGCCGGTGGTGGTCAGGCTGCGCTCGACCTCGGCCTTCGTGTCTGTCTCGATCACGTTGATCGCGACCGCGGCGCCGATCGCGGCGTCGCTGCCGGCGGCCTTGGCGTTCGAATCGAGGCTCGAGCTGAGCTCTTCCTTGGCTGAGATCGCCACGTCGCCGGTCACGGTGATCGTGGCGCCGGTGCCGAGGTAGGCCGTCGTCTTGTCGCTGACGATCGCGAGCGAGACCGCCGGGCTGATGGCGATGCCGCCTGCCGAGCCGGCCTTGTCCTCTGTCTGGACGTCGTGGTGGAAGTCGGCCGAGACCGTCAACTTGCCGCCACCCGTCAACGTCGCCCCGTTCTCGACCGCGGCGCGGGTCTCGTTGGAGTTCAAGACCTGGATCGCGGCGGAGGCCCCGATGCCGACCTTTCCGCTCTTCGCGTCGGAGTCCGCCTTGGCGGTGTCCTCTTCGCTGCTCTGCGCCGCGAGCGTGACGTCGCCGGTTCCGGCGTTCACGTTCGCCGAGCCGCCGATGTTCGCGGTCGTGTGGTTGGAGACGATGTTCAGGGCCAGGGCGCCGGCGATGCTGACCTTGCCGCTGTCGCCGCCGGCGCCGGACTGCGCGCCGGCGCTGATGTCGTGCTCGGCGAGGCGGTAGTAGTCACCGTTCGATGGGCTGGTGGGGAAGCTCAGGCCGTCGCCCTTCGAAACCCAGCTGCTGCCGTTCCACCTGTAAATGCCCGCCGCAAACTCTGGNGTNGCCGCGGCCGAGGTGACCGTGGCCTTGTTGTCCGCCATCCCGGTGCAGGCGGTGACCCCGGTGAACGTCGTGGCCGTCGTGGCGGCGTACGTGCAGGTACCGCTGAGACCGTCGACCTTGAACGTGCCGCCGCCCGCGTTGAAGCCGGTGGTCGACTTGACTGTCAGGGTGCCGAGGCCCAGG
>JGI25616J43925_10001091_pt1 | contig 10508 bp, 8 predicted proteins | sample GraSoi2013_100cm_FD_43925 | JGI IMG/M metagenome (IMG submission 43925) | reverse complement strand
AGCAGCCCCACGTAGAGGGGAAAATAGCCGGCTTGCGGCCCGTCGTCGCCCCACTTGGCGCCGACACGAAAGCTGTCGAATACGACCAGGGCGCCGAAGAGGAATATGACTGCGGCGACGCCGAGCTCCACCGCCTTGACCGATGCGGCCGAACGCTGCTCCCCTTTCTCCATCGCACTCCCCTCCGCGCCCGGCTCAGCCGGCGATCATCGGCGCGTGCGAGGAGATCTCCCCTTCGCGCCGCGGGACTTCATCTCGCCAGGAAGCCCGCTTCCTTCATGAGCATGATGTGCCGCGCCTCCTCGCGCGCCACCCAGTCTTCGTATTCCTTTCCGCTCAAGGTGGTCTGGTTGAACGCCCCCGTTTCNAGGAAACTCTTCCAGTCGGGGGTCTCGCGCACCTTCTTCAGCAGATCCACGTAGTACGCNACCTGCTCGGCGCTCACCCCGCCCGGCATGAAAATGCCGCGCAGCATCAGATACTCGACGTCGAGGCCGGTGTCCTTGCACGTGGGAATGTCGTACCAGGACATGGTCTTGGTGATCTTCGTCTTGTAGGGCATGCGCCTGGCGTCGAACACGCACAGCGGCCGCAGCGACCCGGCGCGCCACTGCGCCACCGCTTCGATCGGGTTGTTGACCGTCGAATCGACGTGCTTGCCGACCAGCTGCACCGCCACCTCGCCGCCGCCGCGGTAGGATATGTAGGTAAATTTCGCGCCGGTCTGCTTCTCGATCGCGACCGTGATGATTTGATCCTCCTGCTTCGAGCCCGTCCCNCCCATCTTGAACNTGCCGCCGCCGGCCTGNACGGCNGCGATGTATTCCTTGGTTGTCTTGTANGGCGTCTCCGCGTTGACCCAGAGAACGAAATTGTCCAGGGCCATCATCTGCACCGGCGTCAGGTCGCGCCAGTTGAACGGCGTATGAGTCGCAAGCGGCGTCGTGAACAGATTCGACAGGGTGATGATGATCTTGTTCGGATCCCCCTTCGCCTCCTTCACGTCGAGAAATCCTTCCGCGCCCGCTCCGCCCGCCTTGTTGATGACGATCATGGGCTGCTTCATGAGTCTGTTCTTCGCGATGATGCCCTGGATCACACGCGCCATCTGGTCGGCGCCCCCGCCGGTCCCGGCGGGAACGATGAACTCCACCGTTTTCGTGGGTTCCCAGGCTGCAGGCGCCTGAAGGGGTACGGCTGCCCCCGCGGCGAACAGCGCGAGCGCCGCGGTCTTACACCAGGGACGAACGGTAAGGTTGCGCATCTTTCTCCTCCTCCTGTTGCCAAGACACCGAACGGAATGGACCCCAATCAAACCCTGCGGTTCCATCTATTTCATGCACCCGTCGCAATTTCGCGCGTCGATTATCGCCACAAGCACCTGACGCAACCTTGACAGAGGTCAAGGCCGAGCGGCGGACTCAGGCCTCCTCGGGGCCAGGTGGCTTTCGTCCTGCGAGCCACTTTCCGACCACGACGACCAGGGCGGCGCCGATCAACCCGGCCACCGACACCTCGAGCTCGCGACCGAAGACCGAAAACAGCTCGAAGTCGACCATCCAATGGGCGTTGGCCTTGAACCACTCGAGCACGACGGGGTCGGTCACCAGCATTTCGCCCGATACATAGCCGATCAGCGCGGCTCCGACCGTGATGATCACCGGATAGCTCTCCATGATCTTCATCAGCATGGTCGCGCCGAAAACCACCAGCGGAATGCTGATCAGCAGGCCCAGCACCAGCAGCGAGATGCTGCCCTTTGCCACTGCGGCCACCGCGATGACATTGTCCAGGCTCATCACCAGGTCCGCGATCAANATGGTCTTGATTGCGCCCAGCATATGCGAGCTCGACTTGACGCCGTCACCGTCGCCGTCTTCCGGCACGAGCAGCTTCACCGCGATCCAGAACAGGAGCGCGCCGCCGATGAGCTTGAGGTAGGAAAGCTTCAGCAACTCGACCGCGACGATGGTGAGCACGATCCGCAGCACTACCGCCGCACCTGCCCCCCAAATGACGGCCTTCGTCTGCTGGTGCGCCGGCAGCGAGCGCGCCGCGAGCGCGATCACGACGGCGTTGTCGCCGGACAGGATGATGTTGACCCAGATGATCGCTCCGAGCCCCAGCCAGAATTGCGACGTCAGAAGCTCTCCCATTCAGCGCTGTCCTCTCGTTGGCCTCGCCACTCTTGCCGCGGCGTTCAGAATAGTCCGACGACCTTGCCGTCGACCAGGTCGATCTTGACCGCGGACGGCACCTTGGGAAGCCCGGGCATCGTCATGATATCCCCGCAGATCATTACGACGAACTCGGCCCCTGCGGCGAGCCGCACCTCGCGCACGTTGACGACGTGGTTCAGCGGCGCGGCCCGCAGCTGCGCATCGGTCGAGAAGGAATACTGGGTTTTCGCCACGCACACCGGATAGTGCCCGTAGCCGTCGTCCTGGAGCTTCTTGATCTGCGCCCGCACCTTGCCGTCGGCGGTCACCTCGCTCGCGCGATAGATCTTCTTCGCGATCTTGTTGATCTTCTCCCAGAGCGTGTCCTTGTCCTCGTATACGAACTGAAAATTGCCCTTGCTCTCGCACAGATCGACCGCGATGCGCGCCAGCTCCGCCGCGCCCTTGCCGCCGTCGCCCCAATGGGTGGCGAGCACGACCTTGGCGCCGAGCTTGGTGATGCGCGAGCCGAGCAGATCGAGCTCAGCCTGCGTGTCATGGTTGAAACGGTTGATCGAAACCACGCAGGGAACGCCGTAGTTCTTCTGCACGTTCTCGACGTGGCGCTCGAGGTTGGTGACGCCTTTTTCAAGCGCCGCGAGGTTCTCCTGGGTGATGGTTTTCAGATCGGCGCCGCCGTGATACTTCATCGCGCGCACTGTCGCGACGATGACCGCGGCCGAGGGCCGCAGGCCCGACTTGCGGCACTTGATGTCGATGAATTTCTCCGCGCCGAGGTCCGCGCCGAACCCGGCCTCCGTGACCACGTAATCGACCAGCTTCATCGCCGAGCTCGTCGCGATCACGGAGTTGCAGCCATGGGCGATGTTGGCAAACGGACCGCCATGAATGAAAGCGGGATTGTTTTCCAGCGTCTGCACCAGGTTCGGTTTGATCGCGTCCTTCAGGAGCACGGTCATCGCGCCATGGGCCTGGAGGTCGCGAGCGAGCACCGGCTTTTGGTCGCGCGTATAACCGGCCACGATCTTCCCGAGGCGCTCCTTGAGATCGTCGAGCGAGGTGGACAAACAGAAGATCGCCATGACCTCGGAGGCAACCACGATGTCGAATCCGTCCTCGCGCGGATAGCCGTTGCCCGGGCCGCCCAGGCTCACGGTGATGTCGCGCAGCGCGCGGTCGTTCATGTCCATCACCCGCCGCCATGCGATGCGGCGCACGTCGATCCCCAGTTCATTGCCGTGATGGATATGGTTGTCGAGCATCGCCGAGAGCAGATTGTTGGCGAGCGCGATGGCGTTGAAGTCACCGGTGAAGTGCAGGTTGATGTCCTCCATCGGCACGACCTGGGCGTAGCCGCCGCCGGCGGCTCCGCCCTTCATGCCGAACACCGGCCCGAGCGAAGGCTCGCGCAGGCAGATCATCGCTTTTTTACCGATGTGATTGAGCGCGTCGCCGAGGCCTACCGTGGTGGTGGTCTTGCCCTCGCCCGCGGGCGTGGGCGTCATCGCCGTCACCAGAACCAGCTTGGCATTGGGCCTCGGCTTCAGGCCGTCGAGATACTCGAGCGAAACCTTGGCCTTGTAATGCCCGTAGGGTTCGAGGTGTTCTTCGGCGATGCCGAGCTTGGCGAGCGCTACCTTGGAGATGCGCTCGAGCCTGGCTTTCTGTGCGATTTCGATGTCGGAGGCCATCTACTGCTCCTTCTGCTGCGGGACAGCATGTGCATTTGATCTTATGGGCGAGACACTATAAGGGCTGCGCGTTTGGCCGAACATTGACGGAAATCAAGATACGGGCCGCGCGGACCCGCGGCGAGTCTCGGCGGAACTACGCCTTCGAGGTTTACTTCTGCGCGACCGCGAGCAGCGTACCGCCGCCGAAGCTCGAGTGCACCGGCGTCGGCCCGCCTTTGGTGACCTTCACCGCGCAGTACTTGAACTCGGGAATCTTCCCGACCGGGTCGAGCTTTGGGTTGGTCAACATATTCGCTGCGGCTTCGTAGTAACAAAACGGGATAAACACCGCGCCAACCGGCGTGCCGTCGTCGGCGCGNGCGTAGAGCGCGATCTTTCCGCGGCGCGATTCCACCGTGACGATATCACCCGGCNTGGCGCCCACCTTGTCGAGGTCGAGCGGGTGGAACGAGGCGACCGGTTCGGGCTCGATGTGGTCGAGCACCGCCGCGCGGCGCGTCATCGCGCCGGTGTGCCAGTGCTCGAGTTGCCTGCCCGTGATAAGCACCATCGGGTACTGGTCGTCCGGGCGCTCGTCGGCCGAAATCAGGTCCGCGGGAACGAACTTGCCGCGGCCCGTGGTCGTGGGGAAATGCGTGATGAATACGACCGGTTCGCCCGGGTCGCCTTCTTTCTCGCAGGGGTAGGTGACCGAGGACTCGCGCTCGAGGCGCTCCCAGGTGATTCCCGCGATCGAGTCCATGCACCGGCGCATCTCGTCGAACACCTCGCGCGGGTGCGTGTAGTTCCACGGCAGGCCCATGCGCTTTGCGAGCTCGTTGATAAGCCAGAGGTCTTCCTTCGCTTCGCCCGGCGGCGCGATGGCTTTACGCCCGAGCTGCACCATGCGGTCGGTGTTGGTGACGGTGCCGACTTTCTCCGGCCAGGCGGTCGCCGGCAGCACCACGTCCGCGAGGTAAGCCGTTTCGGTGAGGAAGATGTCCTGCACCACCATGTGATCGAGCACGGCGAGCGCCTCGCGCGCGTGATCCACGTCGGGATCGGACATCGCCGGGTTCTCGCCCATGATGTACATGCCGCGGATCTCGCGCTTCTTCGCCGCATGGATGATCTCGACCACGGTGAGGCCGGGCTTGGGGTCGAGCTCCATGCCCCACAGTTTCTCGAAGCGCGCCTTGGCCTCGGGAGTGGCCACGCGCTGGTAGTCGGGATAGAACATCGGGATCAGGCCCGAGTCGGACGCACCCTGAACGTTGTTCTGGCCGCGCAGGGGATGCAGGCCCGAGCCCGGCTTGCCGATCTGCCCCGTGGAAAGAGCGAGAGCGATAAGACATCTCGCGTTGTCGGTGCCATGAACGTGCTGCGAGATCCCCATGCCCCACATGATGATCGAGGCCTTCGAGGTCGCGTANAGGCGCGCGACTTCGCGGATCGTTTTCGCGTCGATGCCGCAGATGGGCGCCATCGCCTCCGGCGAAAATTTCTTCACGTTTTCGGCGAGCGCTTCGTATCCGGAAGTACGGTCGCGGACAAAGGCTTCGTTGACCAGGCCCTCCTCGACGATGACGTGGAGCATCGCGTTCAGCAGCGCGACGTCCGTGTCGGCCTTGAACTGCAGGTTGTAGGTCGCGTGGCGCGCGAGCTCGCCCCTACGTGGGTCCGCGACGATAAGCTTCACGCCCGCCTTCGCAGCATTCTTCATCCAGGTCGCCGCCACCGGATGGTTTACCGTCGGGTTGGCGCCGATAAGGAAGATCACTTCCGCCTTCATCACGTCTCGCACCTGGTTCGAGACCGCGCCCGAGTTGATGCCCTCCATCAGCGCCGCAACGCTGGAGGCGTGGCACAGGCGCGTGCAGTGATCGACGTTGTTGGAGCCGAAGCCGGTGCGAACCAGCTTCTGGAAGAGATAGGCCTCTTCATTGGTACCCTTGGCCGAGCCGAAACCGGCGAGCGATTTTTCCCGTATTTATCGCGGATATCGCGCAGGCCTTTCGCTGCGAAATCGAGCGCTTCTTCCCAGCTCGCCTCGCGGAACACCTGGGACCAGTTGTCCGGATCGACGACGAAGTCCTTGTGCTTCTTCATGCCGGGTTTCCGGATGAGCGGTTTCGTGAGCCGGTGCTTGTGCTGCACGTAGTCGAAGCCGTAACGCCCCTTCACGCACAGCCGGTTGCTGTTGGCGGGTCCTTCGCGGCCCTGCACCCAGAGGATCTTGTTGCCCTTGACGTTGTAGGTGAGCAGGCAGCCCACGCCGCAGTACGGGCAGACCGAGTCCACGGTCTTGTCCGCCTGGATCTTGCCGACCTCGCGCGCGGGCATCAAAGCGCCCGTCGGGCAGGCCTGCACGCACTCGCCGCAGGCGACGCAGGTGGAATCGCCCATGGGATCGTCGAAGTCGAACACGATCTTGGAATGCTCGCCGCGGTGCGCGTAGCCGATGACGTCGTTCACCTGCTCCTCGCGGCANGCCCGCAGGCAGCGCGTGCACTGGATGCAGGCGTCCAGGTTGACCGCGATCGCCGAGTGGGAGAGATCCGCCTTGGGCTGCTGCCGCGACTCGAAGCGCGGCTTGCCGACTTTCAGCTCCTGCGCCCAGCGATCGAGCTCCGAATTCAAGGTGTAAGACTTCTCTGGAATGTCGGAGAGCAGAAGCTCGAGCACCATCTTCTGGCTGGCGACCGAGCGCGGGTTGTCGGTGGTCACCTCCATCCCGTCCTTGGGATAGCGGCAGCAGGAGGGTGCGAGCACACGCTCGCCCTTGATCTCGACCACGCAGGCGCGGCAGTTGCCGTCCGGCCGCATGCCTTCCTTGTAGCAGAGGTGCGGGATCTCGATGCCGTAGTGCTTCGCCGTCTCGATAAGGGTCTCGTCCGACCGGCCGACGACGGTCTTGCCGTTCAACTTGAACTCAACGGGCATCGTCGCCGCTTGCGCGGTGCTTATGCGGTCCATCGGCTGCCTCCAACCATCACGTTATCTCGTTCGGGAAGTATTTCATCACGGAAAGCACAGGGTTGGGTGCCGCCTGCCCCAGCCCGCATATGGATGCGTCCATCATCGCCTGGGAAAGTTCCTTGAGCAGCGGCTGGTCCCACTTCTTTTTTTCGATGAGCTTGAGCGTCTTCGCCGTGCCCACGCGGCAGGGTGTGCACTGGCCGCATGATTCCTCGGAGAAGAATTTGGTCAGGTTGCGCGCGGCGGTGGTGGCGCGGTCGCGGTCGGAAAAGATCACGATCGCGGCCGAGCCGATGAAACAGCCGTATTGGTTCAGGGTATCGAAATCGAGCGGGATATCGGCCATCGATGCCGGGAGAATCCCGCCGGAAGCGCCGCCCGGCAGATAGCCATAGAACTTCTGGCCATCCGCCAAGCCTCCGCAGTACTCGGCGATCAGCTCTTTCACCGTGATTCCGGCAGGCGCGAGATGCACGCCGGGTTTTTTCACGCGGCCGCTCACCGAGAAGGAGCGCAGACCCTTGCGGCCGTTTCGTCCCTGCGATGCGAACCAGTCCGCGCCCTTTTCCAGGATTTCGCGCACCCAGTGCAGCGTCTCCATGTTGTGCTCGAGNGTGGGCCGGTTGAAAAGCCCGACCTGCGCGACGTAAGGCGGGCGAAGCCTGGGCATGCCGCGCTTGCCCTCGATCGACTCGATCATCGCCGATTCCTCGCCGCAGATATAGGCACCCGCGCCGCGGCGAAGGTGGATGAGCGGCAGCTTGCACGGCGGGTTCGCCTGCAGAGCCGCGATTTCCTTTTCCAGGATGGCGCGGCAGCCGTGGTACTCGTCGCGCAGGTAGATGTAGATCTCGTCGATGCCGACCGCCCAGGCAGCGACGAGCGCGCCTTCGATGAAGCGGTGCGGATCGCGCTCGAGGTACCAGCGGTCCTTGAACGTCCCCGGCTCGCCCTCGTCGATGTTGATCGCCATCAGGCGCGGCGCCGGCTCCGCAGCGACCGATTTCCACTTGCGCCCGGCGGGAAAGCCCGCGCCGCCCAGGCCGCGCAGGCCCGAGNTTTCCATCACGGTGATCACGTCCTCGCGCTTTTTCGCGTCTTCGATGCACGATCGAGCGAGCGCATAGCCGCCCTGGGCGCGATACGCGGCGTAATCGACGTACGCAGGGCTCACGATGTCCTTGTGCGGATGCGATTCACGCGAATCGGGCGCGGGATGTTTCACCGATTTCGCCTTCACGAGGGCGACAATCTTTTCGACACTCGCCTGCGGCAGCGGGTTCTGGCCGACGACGGCTGCCGGAGCGGTCTCGCAACGTCCGATGCAAGGAGCATGCAGCACGCGCACGTCCTTGCCGAGAATTCCCGGGAGTTTCGCAAGCAGCTCGCTCGATCCGGCCATCTCACAGGCGATCGAGTCGCACACGCGCACGGTGATAGCGGGCGGCGGAGTGTCGCCCTCCTTGGTCACGTCGAAATGGTGGTAGAAGGTCGCGACCTCGTAGACCTCCGTCATCGAAAGCTTCATCTCGTCGGCGAGCGCGACCAGACGCGCGGCCGAGAGATGCCCGTAGCGGTCCTGGATCCGGTGCAGATATTCGATCAGGAGATCGCGCCGACGCGGATCGTTCCCGAGCAGCGCCCGTATTTCCTCCCGCGCCTTCGGATCGACTTGGCGGCCCTTGGGCTGGGAACGCACTCTCGGCGCCTTGGAAGAAACCTTGCCTCCTTGCTGACCCTTCACATCCCCTCACCTCTCGACGTTCGATCAGTAGCTTACGCGGGCAGGCCCGGAAATTCCAGAAACGNCGCCGTGCAGTTGCCGGAATCTTGACTCCGGTCAATCAATGCTCGACTGTGGGATNAAACTTCTCCGCCAAGAGCGGCGCGCCGATCGTGGAGATCCACTGCTTCGGCTAACTCCGGCGTTTTGCGGGTGGCTTGTCGCTGGGACTGAACTGCTCGACGCTCGCCTTGGCGTCGGTCTTCGCCTCGCGCNCGCCTTGGACCATCTTCACCAGCGTCTCGAGATCGTAGCTCGCGAGCAGGTGCGGGCGCTCGCGCTCGATGTACATGCGGATCGCCTCGGCCTCGCTCTTCGCCCCGGCGATCGTCTTTGCGAGCGGCTGGCTCGCGCCGTAGAGCATCCCCAGCGCGCGCAGCGCGCCGGCGAGAGCCTCGGCATCCACCGGGTCGGTTGGACTGTTCGACATGTGCGGCCGCTGCGATCGGACGCGTCCCGCGTTACGCCACGATTCAATCCTAGCCGCTGCCCGCCCAAAGTCAACCGGCGGCCGCCGCCGCGCCCCGTTACTTCAGCACCGATTTCAGCAGCTTGCCCATCTCGGCGGGATTTTTCGTGACCTTGATGCCGCATTCTTCCATCACGGCGAGCTTCTCCTGCGCCGTGCCTTTGCCGCCCGAGATGATGGCGCCGGCGTGGCCCATGCGCTTTCCGGGCGGTGCCGTGACTCCTGCGATAAAGCCGACGACGGGTTTTTTCATGTTCGCCTTCACCCAGACCGCGGCCGTTTCCTCGTCGGAGCCGCCGATTTCGCCCACCATGATCACGGCGTCGGTCTCCGGATCGTCGTTGAACATCTTCAGTACGTCGATGTGTTTTAGGCCGTTCACCGGATCGCCGCCGGTCCCGACGCAGGAGGATTGCCCAAGCCCGAGCTCCATCAGCTGCCCGACCGCCTCATAAGTGAGCGTGCCCGAGCGCGACACAACTCCCACGCGACCCTTTTTATGGATGTGCCCGGGCATAATGCCGATCTTGATTTCGTCGGGGGTGATGACGCCTGGGCAATTCGGCCCCACGAGCCGGGTCCGCTTGCCCCGCATCTTGTATTTGGTGCGGATCATGTCGCGCACCGGGATGCCCTCGGTGATGCAGATCACGAGATCGAGATCCGCTTCCACCGCCTCGTCGATCGCCGCGGCGGCGAAAGGCGGCGGCACGTAGATCACCGACACGTTCGCGCCGGTCTTCTGCTTTGCTTCCTTCACCGTGGCGAAGATCGGGATCCCGTCGTAGCTCTCGCCCGGTTTTCTCGGGTTGACACCCGCGACGTAGCAGCTCCTGCCGTTCGCGTACTCCTTGCCCATCTTGGTGTGGAACTGGCCTGTCTTGCCGGTGATGCCCTGCGTCATCACCCGGGTGTTCCGATTGATCAGGATGGACATCAGTTCTTCCCCTTCGACGCTGCGACGACCTTCTGCGCCGCGTCGGCCATGTTGCTGCCGGAAATGATCGGCAGCCCCGACTCCGCAAGAATTTTCTTGCCCAGATCGACGTTGGTGCCTTCCAGGCGCACCACCAGCGGCACCCTGAGGCTCACCTGTTTCGCCGCGGCGACCACCCCTGCCGCGATCACGTCGCACTTCATGATCCCGCCGAAGATGTTGACGAGGATCGCCTTCAGGTGCGGGATGCGCAGCATGATCTTGAAAGCCTCGGTCACCTTCTCGGTGGTGGCGCCGCCGCCGACGTCGAGAAAGTTGGCGGGGCTGCCGCCATAGAGCTTGATGATGTCCATCGTAGCCATGGCGAGCCCGGCGCCATTCACCAAACAGCCGATATCGCCGTCGAGCTGGATGTAGTTGAGGTCGTACTTCGAGGCTTCGACTTCGGCCGGATCTTCTTCGTCCAGGTCGCGCAGCTGCTGCCACT
>JGI25616J43925_10001088_pt1 | contig 10519 bp, 8 predicted proteins | sample GraSoi2013_100cm_FD_43925 | JGI IMG/M metagenome (IMG submission 43925) | reverse complement strand
ACAACTGTCGAAATAAACAATCTAGTTAATAACTTGGAGCAAAACCAGGATGTTGCAATCGTTACCCAAAATTTGCAGGTTCCAATAGACGAAGTTATTCAGCAAGCCGACACTGTAGTTTCGCAACCTTCCATTCAAGAGGTAGTACAAAGGACCGAAGAGTTAACCCAGGAAATTTTCTCCGCACCGGCCGGGCAGGAAACTCCGATTGAAGAGCAACTGCCGCCTGTTATCCAGCAGGAAATACAACAGGTCCAACAAACTACCAATTCTGTGCCTCAAGTAACAGAGACTTTAGTCGAAACCGTAGTAAATACTGTAGAGCAAGCCCCATTCGCTCCCGCTCCTGTTGCTCCCGCCCCACAAGCGCCTGCAGTTAGTGCTCCCGAAACTCCACCTCCTGCAACAATCTCCGCCCCCTCTTTGTAAAATTACACTTTAAATTTTAAAAAGTGCTAGAATTCTATTCAATGATAATTACAAAATCCACCCATTTTACAAAAGAAGAAATCCAAAAATTAAAAGAACAATTCGATGTTTATATTAAAACCGTAATTGATGTAAAAAAGAAAATCTGCTCAGCCGGAGCAGACAGACATTTTGAATCTGAAAAAATTCTTCTTGATGAAGGTTCCAGTCAATCCGATCTGTGGGGAGGCGGAATTGATCTTGAAACGAAAATTATAGATACAAATTCGTTTATTAACATAAGGCCCGTCGATAAAAACTTGAGCAACGAAATTCAAGATGCTAAGATAAGGAAAGAGTTTGAAGATCTCACAAAATATTTTTTTAAGGAAATTTATGAAAAATAAAGCAATTCTAGGAGCCTTGTCTTTGGATTTAAAAAGAGCCGCTCTTGGCTTAAATAGAGGCTCAAATCAGATGGCAAATAGGTTTTTTGAAGAAGCATTAAAAAGAAGAGATGAGATTGATTCAAAAACAGTCAAGCCTTACATTGCCAGATTTTTGAAAAATTTAGAAAAAATCAAGGACAAAGAAGACGCGCTTTTATACAGCACTATTTTTCAAAACGCCTCACAAGTCTAAATTAAACTTCCTCGGGGGTTTGGGGTGGAGTCTTGGATACTTTCTTTGCAGTTTTTTTCTTTCCCACAATTTCCTTCTTTTCTTTTTTCGCTGCAGCCAGTAGCGAGTCTATTTTTACTGGTTCTTCAATCGTAGTGGGTAAAGCGGAACTAGGAGTTAATAATTTTATTAATTGGTCAAGCTTTGCATTTATTGCCTCAAGCTGTGCATTATTATTAGATCCTTGAGGTCTATTTTCCTCGGATTTTCTAAAAGGAGGTCTTGAATCTCTTCTTTCTCCTCCAAAGCTTCTTCGAGGTTCTGCGCCGCCCATTTTTGCAAAGCAATCTCTGCAATAGACCGGTCTGTCGCCTGTTGGCTTAAAAGGAACTTCCGTTTCTTTTCCGCAGTTTGAGCAGGTGACTTTGGTCATTTCTCTTGGTCTGTCCGAAAAATTTCTTCCTCCACCACCAAAACTTCTACCGCCTCCAAAACTTCTTCCTCCGCCGCCTCTGTTGTTATCTCTATAAGCCATTAATGCATTCTACCACAACTTATTGCAAAAATTATACTTAAATTTTAAAAAGTGCTAGAATCAAACCGTGAAAATTTTTGCATTCTTAATGCTCATATTTTTTCTGGTGGGAAATTTAAATCATGCAGATGCTCACAGATCGGGATGCCACAGATGGCATTCGTGTCCATCTGACAGAGGAACTTACATTTGCGGAGATTTAGGACATCCGTGTAGATATCCTACGCACCCAAGTTATCCAAAACACAGAAGCTCGTTAAGATAATTGACTTTTTCTTAGAAAAGAGAGATTATTGCCCCGCTAAAGTGAAAAAACTTAGGTGGGAATATCTTAAAAGGGCCCTAGATTTATTAGTTATAGTTAGTATAATTTTTGCAGGGATTCAATTAAGTAACAGCTGGAAAGTTGACTCTGCAAAATTCATATATGAGATTGGTAAAGATTTGAATAATAATGCTTTTGATAAAATAACCAGTGCAATTGATGATAATAAAAGTACCTTTAAATTATTAAAGCCAGATGGAGAATTTTCTCCGAACGATATTGAAACTTACTTAAATGGTTATGATTTTGTAGGTAACTTAAATAATGATAATTTAGTTGATATGCGATTAGCTTATGATGAATTTTCTTATGATGTTGAAAAAGCGTTTTGTAACAATGACATTAGGCAACACATAAGAGATCTTAGAAGTAAAGATAAGGATAAAACTGGACCAAACTCTTTTTATTGGGGCTTCACAACGCTAGCGGAACAATTTTTGAAAAGAGACAATAAAACCTGCGTTGATTTGGATAAACAATAATTTGACTTCTTAGCCACTAAAGAGTAGCCTTTTAATTCAATGAAAAATCAATGTAAGATCTGTAAGGAGCTTAAGGAAACTTCAAAACCAAGGTTTATCAGAATTGAACATGCTGACCCTCGACCTCCGTTTACGCAAAAACAGTTAATTGCTAAAAACTTGGTTATGTGTGATGAATGTTATGAAAAATTTCAAAATGGAGAAGTAGATATTAATTTGACTTCTTAGTCATCGGAGAGTATTTTCATAGTATGAATTCTGACATCGACTCTATATTAGATGGGGACTACAAGGTAATTTATAGCGGAAACTTTAATATTTACGATAGTAAATTAATCTTAAGTAAAATTGGTGGTTTTGATTTTGAATTTGAATTTAGAGTTGATCCCCAAGTAGAGGCCTCAATTTCTGTAAATGGTGATAATGGCTCTAAGAAGATTAATGTAGTTCTGATAAATTTTAGCAACACCTTAGGGAGAGGGACTACTGAAAGAATTCCCGTGATCAATACTGTAGATAATCAAAAAATTTATTTTTCATTATACGGTACTTCTGTGGGAGATAACAAAGCTTTAAATTTAACAGTCACTTTGTACATTAAATGAATACAAAAATTCCAATTACTGGTACTTTCGTAAAGCCAACTATAAAGAATTATGTTCCGAGGGATGAATTTACAGTAGAATTAAGAAAAATAAGGACCAAATTTGGTGAGTTTGAAAGGGAATTAAAGAATAAGGCTAAAGAGTTTGAAGATAAGGCGGAAGAGAGACAAGTTCGTACTACTGAAATTTTGGCGTTGTTTATTACACTTTTCACATTTATATCAGTTAATGTAACAATTTTCACAAAAGTTAAGGATTTAATGACGGCGGTGGTATTTATGGGGCTGATGACAATATGCTCATTAATATTACTATCATTTACATTGGTCGTCATAAACAGATATTCAATTAACAGAATAACTGCATGGGGACTGATAGTATCTCTAGTGGTATTTTCGTTGGTGATTTACGCTTGTTATTATTTCAGTTTCAATCCTAAATTAAATCAACTTTAAATGTCTTCATGATATAATCTTGATTAATGTCCGTTCGCTATGTTCAGGATAAACCATAAATATGTATAAATTAAGTCCTTCGGATTTTGCTTATCTTTGGAACGATTGTAAGCATTGTTATTACCAAAAAGTAAAGCTGGGCGTTGTGTATTCCAGTCCCTTTCCTGCAATGTTTGGAAAAATTAACGGACTTTTGCAAACTTCGATAATGGGGAAAAATCTTAGAGATGTGCACCCCGATCTTCCAAGCGGAATTATAGAAATCCAGGAAGGTTTTATGAGGTCAATACCAATTCCCGGAACAAACGTTTATTTAAGCGGGAGATTCGACATTTTAAGTAAATTGGAGGACGGAACATACGCTCTTATAGACTTTAAAATTACGACTCCCGATATGGAAAAAATCCTTAAGAAATATTCGAGCCAACTCCACGCATATAAATTTGCTTTGGAAAATCCTGCGGACGGAAAAAAACCAATTAAGATTTCCAGAATGGGAGCGGTAAGTATAAACCCGGATGAGATGAAGTTGGTAGACGGAAAAGTGCAGTTTACCGCAACTCCTGCGTGGCACGAAGTAAAAGAAGACATGGACGGCTTTTTAAATTTGGTCGGAGAAATAGATAAAGTTCTGGCTGGGGATTTGCCGGCGGAGTCGGAAACTTGCACGCTTTGTATTTACAGAAATAAATTTAAACCTAAGGGAGACTATACAGGCGATCTCCCATTCTAGGTTTGGGTATTGACCTCACAGAATTTCTGTGATATAAATTATTTACTTTAAGGACCCCATTAAAAAGAACCCAACGGGTGGGCTCTTTTTGTTCTGTTGTATAGGGGTCTTCAAGGCTAAACTACAAATGGCAAAAAATTCAGGCAAAGATAATATTAGAAAGAATTGGGGAAAGACTTACTCTACACTACCGAGGCTTGATTTGCTTGAAATTCAAAAAGAATCCTACAAGTGGTATTTGGAAAAAGGAATTGGCGAAGTCCTGTCAGAAATTTCCCCGGTTGACGACTTTACCGAAAAAAATTGGACACTCCGCCTTGGCGACTACAGACTCGGCAAGCCCACAACAGATCCTCTAATTTGTCTCACAAAAGGTCTCACATTTGATGCTCCGCTTTATGTAAACGCGGTTTTGATAAACAAAAAAACAGGCGAAGAATTGAGACAGGAAGTTTTCCTCGGAGACATTCCTCAAATGACAGAAAGGGGAACTTTTATTGTAAACGGAATCGAAAGATCGGTCGTTAACCAGCTTGTTCGCTCCCCGGGAGCGTTTTTTACGGCTGTTCGCGACAACGTTACAGGAAAAACTCTCTACACTGCAGAAATTCGCCCGGTACACGGAAGCTGGTTGGAGTTTTCAACCACAAGACACGAAACAATAACGGTTAAAATAGACAGACGAAGAAAGTTTTTGGCGACAACTTTTCTTAGAGCCTTGGGACTTGGAGACAACGATTTAATAAGAGCAAAGTTTACACAGATGGAAAAGCAGGGGGCAAGTGCATATGTCGAGAATACGCTTGCCAAAGACGAAACAACCGACACAAACGATGCATTAATTGAGATCTTTAAGAAAATGCACCCGGGTGAGCCTGTTGTTTTGGAAAAAGTCAAAGAAACATTTAGCGGAATGTTTTTTAACAACAGAAGATACGATTTGGGAAATGTCGGAAGATTTAAGATTAATAAAAAGCTCAAAGACACTCCCGGATTTAATCCTTCGGACCCAACAACCCGAATTTTAACAATAGACGATATAATAGGCACAATTTCTTTCTTAATCCAGCTTGCACAGGGAAAAGACGGAATAGACGATATTGACTCACTCGCTAATAGAAGAGTAAGACGTGTTGGAGAATTGGTTGCAACAACCGCATTTAGAATCGGAGTTTTGCGATTAGAGAGATCAATCAAGGAAAGAATGAGCCTTATTCAGCCCGACGTGCCCCTTTCTATCTCCGGGCTTATTAATGCGCGCCCTATTATGGCATCTATTAACGAATTCTTTAGAACGTCCCAGCTTTCTACAATTTTGGACCAGACAAACCCGCTTTCGGAAATTGATAACCTAAACCGCCTTACTGTTATGGGAACAGGCGGAATCTCAAGGGAACGGGCGTCATTTTCGATTCGTGACATAAATTCTTCCCAATACGCAAAAATTTGCCCAATCCGAAGTCCCGAAGGACCAAATATAGGACTTGTTACTTACATGGCTTTGTACTCCAGAGTCAATGAATACGGATTTTTGGAGGCTCCTTACAGAAAAGTAATCCAACAGAAAAACGGCAGAAAAACCGTTACAAAAGTATCAAGCGAAATAGTTTACTTAGGAGCAGACGACGAGCGGGGAAATTACATAACCCACACAGGCGTTATGGACGACAACGAAATAACGGTGGAGCGTGTACCGGCCCGATACAAAGGGGAATTTATCGAGACAGACCGGGAAAACATACAATATATAGACGTAGTTCCGCGCCAGGTTGTAGGTTCGGCAGCCTCGCTTATTCCTTTTGTCTCCCACGACGAGGCAAACAGGGCTCTTATGGGAACCCACATGCAATGCCAGGCAGTGCCACTTATAAATCCATCCAGTCCCATGGTAGGAACAGGAATGGAGTCTATGGTTTCCGAAGTTATGGGGCGAGTTGTTAGAGCGCCGTTTGACGGAAAAATAACTTACGCAGATGCAGACCGCGTAATTCTTAAGGGAGCCGGAAACAAAGAAGAAGTTTATAATCTTGACGCTTTTAAAAGAACTTCGCAGGCAACAAGTTACACCCAAACAACAATGGTCTCAACTGGAGACAGAGTCACAAAGGGAGATTTGTTAATAGACGGACCTGCCTCCGACAACGGAGAGTTGGCTTTGGGACAAAATTTACTTATCGCTTATTCTTCTTTCGACGGTTTAGGATACGAAGACGCTATTGTTATCTCGGACAAATTGGTAAAACAAGACGTTTTGTCCTCGATCCACATAGAAAAATACGAAGCGGCTGTTGTTGAGACAAAATTGGGACCCGAAGAAACAACAAGAGATATTCCAAACGTTTCCGAAGAAGATTTAGCAAACTTGGACGAGGAAGGAATTGTAGTTGTAGGTTCGGAAGTTGATCCGGGAGACATAATTGTCGGAAAAATTGCTCCAAAAGGAGAAACAGAATTAACTGCAGAAGAAAGACTTCTTCGGGCAATCTTTGGAGAACAGGCAAGAGAAGTCAGAGACACATCTTTGAGAATGCCACACGGAGAGAGGGGAACCGTAATCAGTGTTTCGATTTTGGACCGCAAGAAAGGCGATGAATTGGAACCAGGAACGATTAGAAAAATACTAGTCGAGGTGGCACAGCTTCGTCACGTTGTAATCGGAGACAAGTTGGCAGGTAGACACGGAAACAAAGGCGTTATTTCCAGAATTTTGCCGGAAGTAGATATGCCTCGCCTTGCTGACGGAACACCGGTTGATATTATTATTTCTCCTATTTCGGTTTTGGCCCGTATGAATCTGGGACAGCTTTTGGAGGCTCATTTGGGTTGGGCAGCCCACAGTCTGGGAGAAAAAATAGGAGTGCCCGTATTTGAAGAAATAGACGAAGACATGATTGTCAAAGAGCTAAAAAGGGCAGGACTTCCGGTCGACGGAAAAGCAATTTTGTACGATGGTAGGACAGGCGAACCGTATGAAAATCCAATTGTTGTAGGTATTGAATATATGATGAAGTTGATCCACATGGTCGAAGACAAGACCCATGCCCGGTCTACTGGTCCGTACTCTTTGGTTACACAGCAGCCGTTGGGTGGAAAAGCGCAAATGGGAGGACAAAGATTGGGAGAAATGGAAGTTTGGGCCTTAGAGGCGCACCGCGCAAGGTATTCGTTGCAGGAAATGTTAACAATTAAAAGTGACGACGTTGTGGGACGGGCAAAAGCATTTGAGGCAATTGTAAAAGGAACCGACATCCCAACTCCTAAAGTTCCCGAATCTTTTAAGGTTCTTATAAAAGAATTGCAGGCCTTAGGACTTAATGTTATACCGATGGGAGCAATAGAAGTTAAGGAAACAATTGCACCCGACGCCGAAAAAGTCGAGGAATCTGCAAAAATTCTCGAAAAGGAGTTGGGAGCAGAGACAGTTGTAGCGCCGGAGGAAATGCACGCCGCAACGGATGTGGCAGAGAAGGGGACAAATGAATAACGACAAAAAAGGAAAAGACATAAATATTTTGGATTTCAAGGCTTTAAAAATACTTCTTGCCAGTAAAGCCGATATTTTAGGCTGGTCTTATGGTGANGTAACAAAGCCCGAAACAATAAACTANCGAACTTTAAGACCCGAAAAAGACGGTTTGTTCGACGAGNGAATNTTCGGTCCGACAAAAGACTGGGAATGTTATTGCGGAAAATACAAAAGAATAAGAAATAGGGGAATAATTTGTGATAAATGCGGAGTCGAAGTCACACTCTCGAGAGTAAGAAGAGAGAGAATGGGTCACATAACTTTGGCCTCTCCNGTTGCACACGTGTGGTTTTTTAAGGGATCCAGNTCGGCATTGTCTCTTATCTTGGACATGTCNCAAAAAAATCTTGAAGCGGTTATCTACTACGCTTCTTATTTGGTAATAGGAATAGACGACGATAAGAAAAAAGAGGCGCTTAGCAACCTTTCCAAGAATATCGAAAAAAGAAAAGAAGATGTAAAAAAAAGTCTTTATGGCGAGCAAAAAGAAATAGACAAGGAAATGCAGGATAAGCAAAAAGAAACCAAGAAAAAAGCATCGGGAGAGCAAAAAGAATTAATAACAGAGGAATTGGCGCTTCAAAAAAGACAAAAAACGGCTCGAATCGAAGAAAGATTGGCAGCGGAAAGTAAGAAAATAGACGAAATAGCCGACGCTTTGGGAAAACTTTTAAGAAGCCTAAAGACCGGAAGCGTTTTGTCCGAAGACGAATACTTTAAAATCTTGGAATACGATATTCCTCAATTCTTTACGGTAAAAACCGGAACAGAGGGACTCCTAAACTTAATTGAAAAAATAGATTTGGCACAATTGATAGTTTCTCTAAGAACAGAGACGGAAAAATCCTCGGGAGCAAAATATCTAAAGACAATAAAGAGACTGCGCCTTATTGAATCAATGAGAAAAGCTGGAGTCTTGCCCTCCAGTATGATTTTTTCGGCACTTCCCGTTATTCCACCGGATTTGCGCCCTATGGTTCAGCTTTCGGGGGGACGCTTTGCAACTTCTGACTTAAACGATTTATATAGAAGAGTAATAAATAGAAATAACAGATTAAGACACCTTATGTCTCTTGGAGCGCCGGAAATAATTTTAAGAAATGAAAAAAGAATGCTTCAGGAGTCGGTCGACTCTCTAATCGATGCGTCCCAGAGAACATCCCAAGTTGTTTCTTCGCCTTTGAGAAGTCTTTCGGACATGTTGCGGGGCAAACAGGGCAGATTCAGACAAAATTTACTCGGAAAAAGAGTCGATTACTCGGGTCGGTCGGTTATTGTTGTCGGACCCGAACTTAAAATTTCCCAATGCGGACTTCCAAAAGAAATGGCGCTTGAAATGTTTAAACCTTTTGTTTTAAGAGAAGTAATAATCCGAGGGTTTGCCCCAAATATAAAGAGTGCCAAAAGATTTATCGAAAAAAGACCGCCGGAAGTCTTTGATATTTTGGAGGAAATTACAAAAAACCACCCTGTTTTGTTAAACCGTGCGCCTACTTTGCATAAACTCGGAATTCAGGCTTTTTACCCAATTCTAATCGAAGGAGCGGCAATTGCTCTCCACCCTTGTGTTTGCGCAGGATACAACGCGGACTTTGATGGAGACCAAATGGCAGTCCATATTCCTCTCTCCGTTAAGGCACAGGAAGAAGCAATAAATCTTATGTTTCCCGCTCGAAATTTGCTAAAACCCGCAGACGGAGTCCCGATTACTCTCCCCAATAAAGAAATGGCAGTCGGAGTTTTCTACCTTACGACAATGGACGAAGCACTGCGCCGTGATACCCAAACAGTCTTTTTAAACATTAACGAAGTACTCCTTGCCCACTCCTTTAAGTTAATAAAACTAAGAGAGCCGATTAAAGTTAGAGTCGACGGAAAAGTTATAGAAACAACAATCGGAAGACTTCTTTTTAACGAAAAACTTCCAAAATCTTTCGGCTTTATAAACGATGCCGTAAAGGGATCTGGAATTAAAAAAATCGTAACAGAGGCAATTGCAAATAACACATCCGACGAAGTCGCAGACCTTATAGACAATATTAAAGCACTTGGTTTTTACGGATCTACCGTTTCGGGAATTTCCGTTTCGGTTTTTGACAATCACATGGTCCCCGAAAAAGAAAAACTAATTGCGGAAGCGGAAGTCAAAGTCACCAAAGTCGAACAGGAATATCAGCAAGGTCTTATAACAAACGAAGAAAAAAAGCGCTTGTCCAATGAAATTTGGCTCGAAGTAACAGATACGATTGCCGATTTGACGTGGAATAACTTAAAAGTCGGAAATGTTATTAGAACAATTATAGATAGTGAGGGAGCAAGAGCCGGAAAAGAACAATTAAAGCAGCTCTCTGCTATAAGAGGACTTATTTTAGATCCGCTTGGAAAAATTGTCGAACTTCCGATTAAGTCTAATTTTAGAGAAGGACTTTCGATCTTCGAATACGTTGCATCCGCGCGTGGATCAAGAAAAGGTCTTACCGATTCTGCTTTGAAAACAGCAAACGCGGGATACTTAACCCGCCGTTTGGTTGATGTTTCCCATGACGTAATTGTGCGCCAAGATGATTGTAAAACAGTTGAGGGAATTCTTATTAAACCTGTTGAAGCTGGAAGAACAGCCCCTTTTGGTACAAGAATTTTAGGACGCTTTGCAGCAAATAAGATTGTATCTCCTAAAACAAAAAGAGAAATAGTTGGAGCCGGTGAAGAAATTACAGAAATAAAGTTAGCCGAGATTATAAAAAACGAAGTTGAAGAAGTTGTGGTCCGGTCTGCAATAACCTGCCAATTAAAATACGGAATTTGTGTTAAGTGTTACGGTTGGGATTT
>JGI25616J43925_10001087_pt1 | contig 10521 bp, 8 predicted proteins | sample GraSoi2013_100cm_FD_43925 | JGI IMG/M metagenome (IMG submission 43925) | reverse complement strand
CTCGCCTACCGTGCGACCGCGCCGGTGAACTGGTGTCCGCGCGACGAGACGGTGCTCGCGAACGAGCAGGTCATCGACGGCCGCTGCGAGCGGTGCGAGACCCCCGTCGTGAAGAAGGACCTGACCCAGTGGTTCTACAAGATCACCGAGTACGCCGATGAGCTGCTGCGGTTCGATGGGCTCGACTGGCCCGACCGCGTCCGCGTCATGCAGGAGAACTGGATCGGACGCTCCGAGGGCGCCGAGATCCAGTTCCCGGTCGAGGGGCAGCGCGACGCCGCGATCCGGTTCTTCACCACGCGCCCGGACACGATCTACGGCGCGACGTTCATGGTCCTGGCGCCGGAGCACCCGCTCGTGCCCACGATCACGACGCCGGCGCAGAAAGCCGCGGTCGAGGCGTACATCCAGCGGGCGAGGAACGAGTCGGAGATCGAGCGCACCAGCGCTGGGCGCCCGAAGACCGGCGTCGACACCGGCGCGTTCGCGACGAACGTGTTCTCCGGCGAGCGCATCCCGATCTGGATCGCCGACTACGTCCTCGCCACGTACGGGACCGGCGCGATCATGGCGGTGCCCGCGCATGACGAGCGCGACTTCGCGTTCGCGAAGCAGTACGGGCTGCCGATCCGCGAAGTCGTCTCGCCCGATGGGAAAGAGCATGCCGCGCTGGACGCGCCATACACCGGCGACGGGATCATGGTCCGGAGCGGCCCGTATACCGGTACGCCGAGCGAGGTCGGCAAGAAGGCGATCGCGNCCGAGGCCGAGAAGACCGGGATCGGGAAGGGCGCGGTCACCTACCGGCTGCGCGACTGGCTCATCTCGCGCCAGCGCTACTGGGGCACTCCGATCCCGGTCGTGTACTGCCCGANGGACGGCATCGTGCCGGTCCCCGAGGAGCAGCTGCCGGTCATCCTGCCGCGCGACGTCCAGTTCACCGGACGCGGCGGCTCGCCGCTGGCCAAGGTCGACGCGTTCGTGAACGTGACCTGCCCGAAGTGCGGCGGTCCCGCGAAGCGCGAGACCGACACGCTGGACACGTTCGTCGATTCGTCCTGGTACATCTACCGGTACCCGGACCCGACGTTCGACTCGTTCTTCATGAACGTCGACGTCGCGAAGAAGTGGCTGCCGGTCCGTCGGTACACCGGCGGCATCGAGCACGCGATCCTGCACCTGCTGTACGCGCGGTTCATCTGCAAGGCGCTCCGCGANCTCGGCTATCTGTGGTTCGACGAGCCGTTCCTGCACGTGCGCAACCAGGGGACGATCGTCTTCAACAGCCGCAAGATGTCCAAGTCCCGGGGCAACGTCGTCGCGCCTGACGAGTACGTCGCGAAGTACGGCGCGGACACGCTGCGCCTGTTCATCATGTTCATGGGCCCCTGGACCATGGGCAACGACTGGGACGCGTCGGGCATCGAGGGCACTTTCCGGTTCCTGCACCGCGTGTGGGGCCTCGGCCTGACCGAGCGCGGCGCCTCCGGCGCGCGCGACGTGGAGCTCGACCGGATGGTGCAGCGCACCATCAAGAAGGTCACCGAGGATCTCGAGGCGTACCACTTCAACACCGCGATCGCCGCGATGATGGAGCTCTCGACCGCGACGTTCCACGCGAGCGGCCCGAGCCGCGACGCCGCGACCGATGCGCTCGTGCTGCTGCTCGCCCCGTTCGCGCCGCACATCACCGAGGAGCTCTGGCAGCGCCGCGGCGGCGCGGGCTCGGTCCACCAGCAGCGCTGGCCGGCGTGGGACCCGGCGGCCGCGCGCGATGTCACGGTCACGGTCGTCGTGCAGGTGAACGGAAAGGTCCGCGACCGGCTCGAGCTGCCGGCCGGCCTGAGCGAGGATGCGCTGCGGCGGGCCGCCCTCGCGAGCGAGANGGCCGTCCAGGCGATCGGCNGCAAGCCGGTGGCGCGCGCCATCGTGGTCCCCGATAGGCTCGTCAACATCGTGACCGAGCGTTGACCGCGCCCGAGATCCGGCTCGCCGCGCTCTGCGACCACGCGCTCGTGGGACAGGACGGCAAGGTGAGCATCCTCGGCGTGTTCCGGAACATCAGCGTCACCGGGCTGCCGGCGCAGCATCCCCGGATGTTCCTCGTCGCGATCCTCGGCCTCGATGCCGGCACCCACTCGGTCGTCGTCCGGCTACGCAAGCCCGACGGCGGGCAGGCGATGCCGAACGCGCCCGAGATCTCGGTGAACGCGATCGCCGGGCAGGACGTCAACGTGATCGTCGAGCTCAACAACCTGAGCTTCGCCGGGTACGGCACCCACCGCTTCGATCTCGAGGTCGACGGCGAGGCCGCCGGCAGCCTCCCGGTGTCCATCGTCCAGATGGCTCCGCCGCAGACGGGGAAGCGCGCCAACTAGTACCGCGCGCGGTACCGCCCGGCGGGACTCGACACGGCATCCAGTCCCTGCGCATGGTCCGCCGGATGCCCCGCTGGCCGTTCCTCCTGATCCCGCTCCTCGTGGTCGCCGGCGCCTTCGCGGCGCTCGGCGCGCGCGGTCACGACGATCCACCCGCCGTCGAGGCCGCGCCCGACCCGACGCCCGCGCCGACGCCGCAGGTCATCGTCGTCGACGTCGTCGGCGCGGTCGCGCATCCCGGCGTCGTGCGGCTCCCGGCCGGATCACGCGTCCTCGACGCGCTCCTGGCGGCCGGCGGCATGACCGGCGACGCGGATCTCGTGGCGCTNAACAAGGCCGCGCCGCTTCGCGACGGAATGCGGATCTACGTNCCGCGGCCCGGCGAGGCGGTGCCGGCCGGCGGCGCGGGCAGCGCCGCGGAGACGAAGGTCAACCTCAACACCGCCACCGCGAGCGAGCTCGACGCGCTGCCGGGCGTGGGCCCGGCGACCGCGGCCGCGATCGTCCGGGCACGGACCGCGAAGGCGTTCAGCTCGGTCGACGAGCTGCAGACCCGCGGGCTTCTCTCGCCGCGCGTGCTCGTCGACCTGCGCGATCTCGTCACCGTGCGATGACCGTCCTGCCGCTCCTCCCGGCGGCCGCCGTCGCGACGGCCCTGGCGCTGCTCGCGACGGTGTCGCCCATCGCCGTGCCGTTCGCCGCGGCGCTCGTCGCGCTCGCGTGTGCGGCACTCGCCGCTCTGAGCGCGGAGCGCATCCGCCGCCTCGCGTGGATCGCGGCCGCGTCGATCGCCGCGGTCACGGCGATGCGCCTCGCGTTCCCTTGGACGCCCGCGCCGGGCGCAGGCGCGTTCGCCGAGCTNCGCGGCGCGCTGGGTGAGCCGCTGCGGCGCTTGGTGCCTGAGCCGGAGAGCGGGATCCTCCTCGGCATCGCGCTCGGCGATCGCGNGAGCATCGGCCCGGACATCGCGTACGCCTTCGCCCGCAGCGGCACGAGCCATCTGCTCGCGATCTCCGGCTTCAACATGACGCTCGTCGCGGCCGCGGTCGGCGCGCTGCTCCGCGGCCGTGCCCGTCCGGCGATCCGCGCGCTCGCGACCGTCACGGCGGTCGTGCTGTACAGCCTGCTCGTCGGCCTCGGCGCGAGCGTCGGGCGGAGCGCCGTCATGGCCGCGGTCACCGCGCTCGGCGTCGCCTTCGGTCGCAGGGCCGCGGCCGCGAACGGCCTGTGCGCGGCGGTCGCGGTCATGCTCGCACTCGAGCCGGCGACGATCGGCGACGCCGGCTTCCTGCTGAGCGCGGGCGCGACCGCGGGACTCCTCGCGTTCCAGGCGCCGATCGCGAGCCGCCTGCGATGGCTGCCNTCGCTCGTGGGCGATGGGCTCGCGGCGACGCTCGCCGCGACCCTGCCGACGCTCCCCATCGTCGCCGGCATCTTCGGCCGCGTGTCNCTGATCTCACCGGTCGCGAACCTGTTCGCGGTCCCGCTCTTTCCGGCGCTGATGGTCGCGAGCGTCGCGACGGTCGCCGTCGGTGCCGCGTCGCCCGATCTCGCGCGCCCGTTCGCGCTCATCGCGTACGCCGTCGCCTTCGCGCTGCGGATCATCGTCGAGACCGCGTCCGCCGCGCCGCTCGCGGCGATCGACGTGCCGCGCGGGCCGGTGACGGCCCTGCTCCTCGTCGCGCTCTGCGCCGCCGCCGTCCTCGCCGCGCGGCGCGTCCGGCTCCCGCGCATCGCCGCGCCACACGTCTCCTTCACCCGCCGTCGATCGCCCTCGCGCCGCGCACTGGCCATCGCGCTCGCGCCCGTGCTCGCCGTCGCCGCGATCGGCATCGGGCTCCTCGCCACCGCAGCCCCCTCGTTCCGAGTGCGCGCGCTCGACATCGGGCAGGGCGACGCGTATCTCGTCGAGGTCGCCGGACGGGTCGCGCTCATCGACGGTGGCCCNGACCCGAACCGGCTGCTCGCCGAGCTCGGCGCGAGCCTGCCGGCGTGGCGGCGGNACATCGACGTCGTGGTGCTCACGCATGCGCACGTCGATCACGGAGCCGGGCTCGTCGCCGTCCTCGATCGCTACGAGGTCGGGCTCGCGGTCGCGCCCCGCGGCCTGAACGCCGGTCCGCTCGCGGATACGTGGACCGCGCGCATCGCCGCGCGGGGCATCGCGCGCGCGGACGTCGCGGCCGGATCCACCATCCGGCTCGGACCGGCGCGGATCCGGGTGCTCGCGCCGAACGGCGATCCNCTGGTCGACGTGCCGTCGCTCGTGCTGCGNCTCGAGCTCGGGGCCACNTCGATCCTCTTCAGCGGCGACGCGACCGATGCGGCGCAGGCCGATCTGCTCCTCGCGCCCGAGGCCTTGCGCGCGCGGATCTACGTCCCGCCGCATCACGGCGCGGCGACGCCCTACGCGCGGGCGCTCGTTGCCGCGGTGCGGCCGGAGGTCGCGCTCATCTCCGCCGGGCTCGACAACCGGTACGGCCATCCGACGGCCGAGACGCTCGCGGCCCTCGCGGGCGTGCCCACGTACCGGACCGATCGCGACGGCACCATCGAAGTGGTCGCGGATGGCGGGCGCCTCGCCGTTCGCGCGCACGCGAACGGGCTCGCGCCGCCACGCGCTCAGGGGATCCCACGGCTCGGCCGTTAGGCTCGATCAGGTGTCGCAGCGTGTTCGCGGCCGCGCGCTCCATCTGATNCANGGNGAGGACGCGTATCGAGCGCGCCTGCGCGCGGCCGAGCTCGTCGCGTCGCTCGCGAGCGGTGATGCCCGGCCATCGGACCTGCGCGCGCAGCGTTCCGCCGACCTTGGCGCGCAGCTCGGACTCAGCCGGCACGATGCCCGGACCGCGGACGCGTCGGTCATCGAGCTCTCCGGCCGCTCGCAGGGACTCTTCGACGCCGTGGACGAGCTGCGGATCGTCGTGGTCGAGCACGCCGAGGCGCTGAGGGACACGAGCGTCATCGCGCGGTTCCCGGCCGAGGCCGCGCTCGTCCTGGTGAGCGAGGCGAAGATCGCGACCCGCGCCCGCCGCGCGGCGAAGCCGAANAGCGCACCCGAGGCTGCGCCCACGGATCTGCCCACCGTCGTCGAGGCCGCCGGCGGGACGATCGAGCTCATCGCGCGCCTGCTCCCGCAGGAGCTGCCGGGCTGGATCGCGGCGCGGGCGACGCTGCTCGGGGTCGAGCTCGCGCCCGAGGCCATCACCGAGCTGGCCGCCGCCGTCGGTGCGGACAGCGAGCGGGTGGATCAGGAGATCGCGAAGCTCGGTGCCTTCGCCGCCGGCCAGCGCGTCACCGGCGCGGACGTGCGCGCGCTCGTGAGCGGCGCGATCGAGACCGACGTGTTCGACCTGACACAGGCCGTCGTGCGCCACGACAGCCAGACCGCCGTCGCGCGGCTCGATGCGCTCCTCGCCGAGGGCCAGGCCGCGCAGCAGATCCTCGCACTCCTGCTCTGGCAGTTCCGCGTTCTGCTCTTCGCCTCGGCGATGAAGACGAACGCGGACGCCGAGCGCATGGCGAAGGCGATCCGCAGCTCGGCCTACGCGATCGGAAAGTGGCAGGCCTTCGCGCGCCGCGTCGCGCGCGCCGACATCATCCGCGCGTACGAGGTCCTCTATGCGACGGATCTCGCGATCAAGACCGGCCGTACCGAGCCGGAGATGGCGATGCTCCTGTGCGTCCTCGACCTGTGCGGCATCCATGCCGCCGACCCGCGCGAGCTCGTGGTCGGGGAGCCGCCGCGCCGCTAGCGCTTGCCGGCGGGCTCCGGGGTCGCGGGCTTCGCTTCCTGGCTCTTCAGGTAGTCCTCTTTGAAGCGCTTCAGGCCCGCGTCGGTCAGCGGGTGCTTGAACATCGACTGCAGCACGGTGAACGGCATCGTGCCGATGTCGGCGCCGGCGAGCGCCGACTGCGTGACGTGCATCGGCCCGCGAAGGCTCGCCGCCAGCACCTTCGTCTTGAGGTCCTGCTGCCGGAACGCCGAGACGATGTCGCGGATGAGCGCGCTGCCGTCCTCGTTGATGTCGTCGAGCCGCCCGATGAACGGGCTCACGATGTACGCGCCGATCGCCGCGGCCAGGAGCGCCTGATTCACGCTGAAGCAGAGGGTCACGTTGATGCGCGTCCCCTCGCCCGCCAGGATCTTGCCGGCGCCGAGGCCATCCGGCGTCAGCGGGACCTTCACGATCACGTTCTTGTGCCACGACGCGATGCGGCGGCCCTCGACGATGATGTCGTCGCGCTTCTCGCTCACGACCTCGGCAGAGACGTTGCCGATGATCCCGCAGATCTTCTTGACCTGGGTCTCGTGATCCTGGCCGGCCTTCGCGATGAGGGTCGGGTTCGTGGTGACGCCGTCGATGACGCCCCAGTCGACGCCCTGCTTGATCTCGTCGTAGATCGCGGTGTCGAGGAACAGCTTCATGCGGTCGTCTCCTGCAGCCGCGATGCCCGCGCTTCGGCACGGCCGTTGGCCCGAGCGTATTCCAGGGCCGCCTGGGTGAACGACACGAAGAGCGGATGCGGGCGGTTCGGCCGCGAACGGAACTCGGGGTGGTACTGGGTGCCGAGGTAGAACGGATGTCCTTCGAGCTCGCAGATCTCGACGAGGCGTCCATCGGGGGACAGGCCGCTGAAGCGCATGCCGTGATTCCCGAGCAGCTCGCGGTACGCGTTGTTGAACTCCCAGCGGTGGCGGTGGCGCTCGAGCACGATCGGCTGCTTGTACGCGCGATGCGCGAGCGAGCCATCGGTGACCACGCAGGGGTACGACCCGAGGCGCATCGTGCCGCCCTTCTCGTTGACATCACGCTGCTCGGGCAGGAGGTCGATGACCGGATGCGGGGTGAAGGCGTCGAACTCGGTCGAGTTCGCGTCGTCCGTCCCGAGCGCGGTGCGCGCGAGCTCGATGACCATGCACTGCATGCCCATGCAGAGCCCGAGCGTCGGGATCCGCCGCTCGCGGCCGTAGCGCGCCGCCTGGACCTTGCCCTCGATGCCGCGGTAGCCGAAGCCGCCGGGGATCACGATGCCGTCGAGGCCGGCGAGCGGCTCCACGTCGTCGCCGTGCTCGAGCTTCTCGCTGTCGATCCAGCGGATCNTCACGTCGCAGCCCGCGGCCCAGCCGGCGTGACGGATCGATTCGGCGACGGAGAGGTACGCGTCGCGGAGCTCGATGTACTTGCCGACGAGGCCGATCTCCAGCGGGATGCTCGCGTTCTTGATGCTCTCCACGAGCGCCCGCCACTCCGTCAGATCCGGCTGCGTCGCGCGGTCCGCCAGGCCGAGCTCGTCGACGACGATCTTGCCGACGCCCGACTCCTCGAGCATGAGCGGCACGGCGTAGATCGACCACGCGTCCGGCTCGGACACGACGTTGTCGATCTTCACGTCGCAGAAGAGCGCGATCTTCTCGCGCAGCTCGTCGTCGATCGGCACGTCGGCGCGGGCGATGATCACGTCGGGCTGGATGCCGATGGAGCGGAGCTCCTTCACCGAGTGCTGCGTCGGCTTCGTCTTCAGCTCGCCGCCGACGACGCGCGGGAGCAGCGTGAGGTGGATGTACATGACGTTCTGGCGGCCCACATCGTTACGGAACTGGCGGATCGCCTCGAGGTAGGGGAGCGACTCGATGTCGCCGACCGTTCCGCCGACCTCGACGACGACGACCTCGGCCTGGGCCTCACGCGCGACGCGGTGGATCCGCGATTTGATCTCGTTCGTGACGTGCGGGATGACCTGCACGGTCGCGCCGAGGTAGTCGCCGCGGCGCTCCTTGGCGATGACGGCGTTGTAGATCTGGCCGGTGGTGAGATTCGAGGCGCGCGTGACGTTGCGGTCGATGAAGCGCTCGTAATGACCCAGGTCGAGGTCGCTCTCCGCGCCATCCTCGGTGACGAAGACCTCGCCGTGCTGATACGGCGACATCGTTCCGGGGTCGACGTTGAGGTAGGGGTCCATCTTCAGCGAGGCGACCGAGAGGCCGCGGGCCGCGAGGATGCGACCGAGCGACGCGGCGGTGATGCCCTTGCCCAGGGAGGAGGTGACCCCTCCGGTCACGAACACGAACTTCGGCACGGGCGCTGACCTCCGGGGTTTTTCCAATTGTACTCCGGTCAGTCGAAGCGAAAAGGTAGCGAATGCATCACAACGAGCCGCGGACGATCGGCGCCACCGGTCGGCGGGTATTCCGGCACTTCCACCGGCTCTTCGATGCGGCAGTCATCCATGCGACCGTCGAATCGGAGCGCCCGGAACCGCGCATCGACCAGCACGCCGCGCTCGATGCTCTCGTGATCGACGATCGCCACGAGCTTCGGCCGCAGCCACACCATGCCGGGCCGCAGCGGGAACGGACCGAGGAACGGCGAGCCGTCGTTGCGGAACGCGTGGGTCGCGTCCTCGATCCAGCTCCCCAAATACGGCGGCACGTAGGCCTCGCCGGCGTAGGTGAGCGCGCCGTTGTCGTTCATCCAGCCGCAGAGCAGCGCCCGNGCGCCGCGGTGCTCGTCGAGGACCAGGCCGCCGATCACGACGTCGGCGCGGGGCGAGACGAGGCATTTGAGCCAGTCGGCGCTGCGGCTGCCCGGCACGTAGCGGCCGTCGCGCCGCTTCGCGACGATGCCCTCGAGCTCGTACTCGGCGACCACTTCGAGGAACGGTTCACCGTCGTTCTCGAGGTGCTCCGGCACGACGAGGCCCTTCTGCGCGATCCCGCGCCCGAGCAGCCGCGCGCGGCGCTCCTCCAACGGCAGGCCGAGGAGCGGCCGGCCGTCGTCGTAGAGGAGGTCGAAGGCCACGAACAGTGGGCCCTTCCCGCGTTTCGCGGCTTTCGGCCCCAGCCGGCCGACGAGCAGGTCGTAATTCGGGCGGCCGCGCGAATCGCACACGATGATCTCGCCGTCGAGCATCACGCCGTCGGGGAGCCGCAGGGAACGCAGCTCCGGCATCGCGGGGATGAGATCGCCGCCGTTCCGATCGATGATGCGCAGCCCGCCGCCGTCGTTCGACACGAGCGCGCGGATGCCGTCCCACTTGAGCTCGAAGAAGTGGTCCGGTGAGTTGAAGCCTTCCTCGGCGAGCCGGGGGCGCATTGGAGCGAGCGTCCGTGGAAGGCCCGTCGGTCCGCTCGGCTGGTCGATGAGGGTGGGGTGTGGGGACCCGGCGCGGGCCGCTCTCGGCATCGGTCGAGTATGCGGCCCGCCCTTGCGTCAGCGCGCGGCTACGACGCCTTCTTGCGCGCCGACTTCTCCTTCGCGGTGGTCTTCCGGTGCACCAGCGACTCGTGACCGCCGCGTCCGGCACGCCCGCCCTTCTTCTCGTCCTCTTTCGCCTTCGCGACGGACGCCTTGAGCGCGGACATGAGGTCGGCCACCGCGGTCTCGGCCTCGGGCTCCGGTGCCTCGACGAGATCCTCGCGCCCCTCGACCTTCGCTTCGACGATCTTCTCGAATGCCTGCTTGTACTCGTCGCGGAACTCGCTCGGGTCGAACTCCATGGCCATCATCTCGACGAGGCTCTCGGCCATCTTGAGCTCGGCCGGCGCGACCTTGATGTCCTCCGGCAGATTCAGCTCGTCGACGGCGCGGATCTCATCCGGCCAGTGCAGGGTGTTGAGGACGAGCACGTTGTCGTGGGCGCGCATCGAGACGAGGCGCTCGCGCTCGCGGAGCGCGAATTTCGCCACCGCGACGCGATCCGTCTTCTCGAGGGTCTTCATGAGCAGTGCGTAGGGCTTCTGGGCGCCCTTGTCCGGCTCGAGGTAGTACGCGTTCTGGAAATAGAGCTCGCCCGGCAGCTCATCGGTCTTGACGAAACCGGCGATGTCGATCGACTTGCTGGACTTGAGCGGGAGCTTCTCCAGGTCGTCGTCGGTGAAGATGACGTACTGGCCCTTCTCGTACTCGTAGCCCTTCACGGTCGAGGCGACCTCGTGCTCGCCGGCGGGGCACCAGCGCTTGTTCTTGATGCGCGTCTTGTGGTCGGGGCAAAGGAGGTTGAAGGAGACCTTCGAGGTGCTCTCGGTCGCGACGTACAGCGCGACCGGGATGTTCACCATCCCGAACTGCATCGAGCCCTTCCAGATGGACCGTGGCATGTGCGCACCTCCCGCCCGTCTCGGAGCCGCCTGTCGCGCGGC
>JGI25616J43925_10001082_pt1 | contig 10551 bp, 10 predicted proteins | sample GraSoi2013_100cm_FD_43925 | JGI IMG/M metagenome (IMG submission 43925) | reverse complement strand
CGCGTCATGCGCGAATTGGGCGCGGTTGCATTCAAGGAACCGTTCGCGAACCTGTTCACGCAGGGCATGGTGCTGAACGAGGTCTTTTTCCGCAAGCAGGCAACGGGTCGTATCGAGTATTTCAATCCGGCCGATGTCGAGAAGGTCACCGTAGACAGCACGCAGATCACTGCGGACGCCGATATCACCGAAGGCAGCGATTTCGTTGCAGGCAAGGGTAGTGGCGGCCGCGTTGCCGTGGTGCGCGCCGTACTGCGTTCCGACGGCGAAGAAGTCGAATCGGGCGGCGTCGTCACCATGTCGAAGTCGAAGAACAACGGCGTCGATCCGCAGGCATTGGTGGATGAATTCGGCGCCGACACCGCGCGTTTGTTCACCATGTTCGCCGCTCCGCCTGAGCAAACCCTGGAGTGGTCGGATGAGGGCGTGCAGGGCGCCTACCGGTTCATCAAGCGTCTGTGGAAAGCCGTGCATGACCACGTGTCGCACGGCGCGCCCGCGCTGCTCGATAGCGCGGCGCTGAACGATGCGCAGCGGGGGATTCGACGGCAGGCGCATCACACCTTGGCGAAGATCACCGACGATATCGGGCGCCGCCGGACCTTCAATACGGCGATTGCCGCGGCAATGGAGCTATTGAACGCACTGGCGAAGTTTCCGCAGAGCTCTCGTCAGATATCACCGCAGGATGGCAGCGTGATGCAGGAGGCCCTGGAGATCGCGGTGCTGGGGCTCTCGCCCATCATCCCGCATGCGACTCATGCGATGTGGCGCGCCTTGGGTCATCAAACCGCACTGATCGATGAACCCTGGACCCCGGTCGATACTGCGGCACTGCAAACCTCGTCGGTTGCCATGGTCGTGCAGGTCAATGGGAAGCTGCGCGGCCACATCACCGTGGCCGTCGGCGCCGATGAGGGTTCGGTTCGGGCCGCGGCGCTCGCCGACCCCCATGTGCAGAAGTTCATCGGCACCTCCGCGGTACGCAAGGTCATCATCGTGCCGGGTAAGCTCGTCAACGTCGTGGTGTAATCACGCCATGGCCGTGAACAGTCGCCGTGGGGATTCGCGCAACGTCGAAATGCGCCGGGCGCGCCGCGCGCGCGACCTGGGCGGCGTGCGCAGCCTGGGCGGCCTGTGCCGGCGGCTCGGCACCGTTGCGGCGCTCGGCGCGGTGCTGGCGTTGACGGCGTGCGGCTTCCGGCTGGCGGGCAGCGATCCTCTGCCGGGCGTTCTGGCGCGTCCCTATTTGTCGCTCAAGGACCCTTACACCGATTTCTCGCGCGAGTTCGAGCATCAGCTCAAGAATTCGGGGGCCACGCTGCAGGTGGTGCGCGCGAACTCCACTGCGACCATCGACGTGAGCAAGGACCTGGTCGTGCAGCGCACTCTCTCGGTGTCGGCGCAGAATATTCCGACCGAGTACGAGCTCACGTACACGGTCACCTTCGCCGTTCAGGGCCCCGACAAGGAGTTGCTGGCGCCGCAGACCATCAGCCTGTCGAAGGACTACAGCTTCCAGGAGAACATACTGCTGGCAAAGGAGCACGAGGCCGATATCCTGCGGCAACAAATGGCGCGCGACCTGGTATCCATTGCGATGCGCCGGCTCACGAGTTTGAAGTAAGGTGAGGAGCCTGTCCGACTAATGTGCGCCTACTGCGGCCGCCCCACATCGGCATATTTCTGCGATCGTTTCCCTTACATAGTGCCCACTATGCACGTGAAACGATCGCAGAAATCTGCTCGATGTGGAGCGCCCTCGTGACGGCGCCCATTAGTCGGACAGGCTCCTAGGCACGGTAGCGGCGTGCTCCTGGTCAATGCCATCGATCGGCTGAGTCTCGAGCTCCTCTTGAATCGCTACGGTTTGGAATTGCGGTTGGTGGCGCGCGAAGAAGTCATCCCGGGGTCCTATTGGGGAGAGCGCGAGGCCGGCCTGATCGGCACGAAGATCTTCGCGCGGCTCGATACGCCGCTGCACTCGGTGCTGCACGAGAGCGCGCATTTCATCTGCATGACTCCGGAGCGGCGCGCTGGATTGGATACGGATGCGGGCGGCGACGATGCGGAAGAAAGTGCGGTGTGCTACCTGCAAGTGGTTCTGGCGGAGTTGGTGCCGAACGTGGGGCGAGAGCGCATATGCCGCGATATGGATGACTGGGGCTACTCCTTCAGGCTGGGAAGCGCCGCTGCCTGGTTTGCCGCAGACGCCGAGGATTCGCGTGACTGGCTGATACGCCACGGAGTCCTCGATTCGCAGGGAGAGATCACCCATGTCTGCCGATAGGCCGGCCCGGATCTCGCGTCGTACCGCGCTTACGGGATTGGGTGCGATGCTCGCTGCCGGCTGCGGACGAGTCGAGTTCATGGCTGCCAATGTGCCCGCCGCCTTCGGCGCCTATCGACGGCACCCCAATATCTCGTACGGCGTCGAACCGCAGCATCGCCTCGACGTGTACGTTCCGGATCAGGCGTCCGCGGGACCCCGGCCGCTGGTCGTTTTCTGGCATGGCGGCCGTTGGAGATTCGGCGACAAGGCAGACTATCGGTTTGTCGGCGCGGCCCTGGCCGAGTTGGGCTATGTGGCCGTGCTGCCGAATTACCGGCACTACCCCAACGTCAAAATGTCTGGTTTCATGGACGACGCCGCGCGCGCGGGCGAGTGGGCGGCCGGGCACGCCGGCGAGTTCGGCGCGGATGCAAGTCGGCTGTACTTGATGGGCCACTCGGCGGGCGCTCACATGGCGGCGCTGGTGTCGCTCGACCCGCGATATTTTGCTGCCGCGGGCCGGCCTGGACCTCCCATTGCCGGCGTGATCGGCTTATCGGGACCCTATGATTTTCTGCCGCTGCGAGAGCCGGATGTTCAAGACATGTTCGGTCCGCCGCAGAATTATCCGGACTCGCAGCCCGTCAATTTCGTGCGGTCCGACGCGCCGCCCATGCTGCTGGTGCATGGCTTGATGGACCAAACCGTGCGGCCGAAGAATTCGAGCAATCTGGCGGCGGCTCTGCGCGCCCACGGCGTGCCCGTGACCTTGAAACTGTATCCAAAGCTCCTGCACGGCGACACGGTGGCGGCGTTGAGCTTGCTGGCGCGCGGCCGCGCGCCGACGCTCGCCGACATCGAGACGTTCGTCAGGGCGCCGCGGTCAGCGGATAGTCATCAGGCGGCGTTGGCGGCCGCCGGCGTCGCCAGCGCGTAGCATCGGCCGAAGCGATTCGCGAGGAACGCCGGCAGCTTGATGTCCTCTTGGCGGATGAGCCCGGATTGCGGGAGCTTGCCTGCGCTCAACATGTCGAGCACGGCGCAAATTCCGCCCGCAGTGGTGATCTGAATGGCGCTGCGGACGCGGCCGCCCAACGGCGCCGCATAGATCTTGTTGGCGTAGGTCTCTTGCATGAGCTGACCGCCCCGCAGGCCGCTCACGGTCACGAACACGATCACGACATCCTGCAGGGTGACAGGCACGGCGTTCTCCAGAATGTCCTTGAGGAGCTCGCGGCGATCGCGTAGGCGCAGGTCGTTGAGCAGCGCCTTCATGATCGCTGCGTGGCCGGGATAGCGGATGGTGCGGTAATTGAGGTTGCGGACCCTGCCGGCGAGGGTCTCGCAAAGAGTGCCGAGGCCGCCGGAGGTGTTGAATGCCTCGTACAGAATGCCGTCGAGAGAGAATTCTTCCAGTTCCTCGAGAGGCTGGGTTTCGCGCAGCTGGCCGTTGACGATGGCTTCGCAGGGTTCGCAGTACTCGTTGATGACGCCGTCCGTGCTCCAGGTCAGGTTGTAGTTGAGGGCATTGGACGGAAATTTCGGCAAGGCGCCGACGCGCATGCGCACGTCCTGCAACGCGTCGAAGCGCGAGGCCAGGTCGCTCGCCACGATGGTGATGAACCCGGGGGCCAATCCGCATTGTGGAATGAACGCGGTGCGGGCGCCTTCCGCCAGCTGCTTCACGGCGCGGGTGCTGGCGACATCCTCGGTCAAGTCCAGGTAGTGCGCGCCGGCCGCCTTGGCCGCCTCGGCGATAGTGCGGGTCGCGTGATAGGGCGCGGCGCTCAGCACGGCGAACTTGCCGGTCAGTATTTTGCGCAAGGTGTCGCCCTGCGTGATGTCGGCGGCGATTTTGGCGATGGGGGCCGCCGTTTCGAGGCGATCCAACTGATGCTGCGAGCGGTCGACGACCGTCACCGAGTAATCGCCGGACCCGCCCAGCAGTTCCGCGATCATGGAGCCGATTTTGCCTGCGCCTACGATAACGATGTCTTTCATGTCGCCTCCCGGTATTGGGCGCCATTTTTGATTGGAAACCCTGCGATTGGTAGGGTCGTTTCAGACGTTTTTACGGTATATTGACGTCATTACGCAGGAAAAAGACGGCAAAATGCCGATCAACGCGCGACGAATGGATACCATAGACGAAAAGCTGGTTCTGGCCTTGCGGGAAAACGGCCGCGCTTCCACCGCGCAATTGGCCCGGTTGGTGGGGCGCTCGCGCACCAGCGTGCAGAGCCGCATCGAACGGCTGGAGAAGCAGGGCATCATCGTGGGCTATACCGCCCTGCTGGCGCCTGAACATGGCCTGGGCGCGGTACGCGCGCACGTCATGATCAAAGTGGGTCCGAAGGAAGCGCGCGCGGTCACCGCGGCCCTGCGCGCCATTCCCCAGGTGCGCGTGCTGCATTCGGTGAGCGGCGATGTGGATCTCATCGCCGTTGCCGCCACGGCATCTGTCGCCGAGATGGACCAAGTCATCGATCGCATCGGCGCATTGGACGGCGTCGAGCGGACCACATCGTCGATCATTCTGTCGACGAAATTCGAGCGGTGACACTGCCTGAGCAGACTGGGTCCGCTTTGGGAGGCGTTTCCGCGGAAACGCCCCCCGGTCGCGATCCGACTTACTGGGCAGGGATCAAAGCTGGTCAAGAATCTCGTTGCGTTTGCGCTTGTATTCTTCGTCGGTGATCAAGTCTTGCTCGCGCAGGCGCTTCAGACGCAATAGGCGCTCCTCGATCGACGGCGAGGCGCTGCCCGAGGGCTTCGCCGCGCCCGGCGCCGCCGCGTTTTGCGATGTGCCCATGGACACCATCGTGGGGGCCGCCGCCGGCAGGTCGCCGGCCGCGAGCGCGCCGACATTCAGCACGAGCCAATCGGAGCGCACCTTGCCGTCGTGCGCGAACAGGCTCACGTCATCGCCGGTCTCGAAGACGGCGGCGGGGTCGTAGTGCGTCTCCTTCGAGCGTTCGCCCGTTTGGTGCGGGTGCAGGCGCCGGTCGGGTTTGGGGTAACCGATGGGGTAGTTCTTGTATTCCGCGGATATTGTGCTCACGTGGAGCTCGCCGATGATGAGCTGCAGGCGCTGGTTCTGGTAGAACGCCCGTCCGGCCACCGAAACCGGCTTGGATCCGAGCAGGGCAGCCTTCTGCGACATGTCGATGGCGAAGAGAACATCTTGATCCGCCGCTGCTCGTCCGAGTGCGGTGCTGAGCAGGCCCGCCAATCGCCGGGCGGCGTCGCTTTCAAAGACTGGAATGCTTTCTGATGCTCCTTTACTTTCATGCACCCGCAGTTTGGCCAACGCCACGGCCAGTTTGGCCGGCTCGATGACGATGGGTTGGTCGTTGCGAGGGACCGCATCGCCCGCAAGCGCATCCTGGGGCGCGAGCACCACGAATTCGTCCAAGCTCTTCCATATTTCGATGGTCTTGTTCGAGTTCGCCGCCGCGGCTTGAACGAAACCCAGGCACAGACACAGTATGGAGGCGAGTAAGCGGGCGTCGATGCTCGTCGCTGGGGTGTATTGCACGTCGGATCTCCTGAAGTTCAGTGTGTTTGTCTAGCTTCGCTCACTTGGCCGCGGGCAGCACCCCGCAGTGAACCAGTGTCGGCACGATCTCGCCGGTCACCAGGCCCACTTCGCTCAGCCACATACGGTACTCGGCAGCGCTGTAGGCGCGGCCCTCGGTGAGATCCGGCGCGCAAAGTCTCGAAGGAGCGCGGTCCGTCGCGAAGCCGTTCAAAAACATTGAAGTGCGCCACGGCCGCGGTCAGCAGCTCCGTGGAGAAATTGCCGCGAAACGCGTCGAATATCGGCGTCGGATCGGTCTGTGGAAACTTTAGCGCCGAGCGGTTCATATTCATCGCTATAGGCGCCAGCGCAATGCCGCTGTGTTTACCGGGCTGTCCCAGTGCCTCAGGATCTCCTCATCCAGCAGACAAACCGTGAGAGACGCGCCCGCCATTTCCAACGAGGTCGTAAAGTTGCCGACCAGGGTGCGCTGAACTCGTAGACCATGGCCGCTCAAGCGACGGTGCGCCGCATTACACAAAAGGTACAGCTCGGCCAGAGGAGTTCCGCCCAGCCCGTTCACCAGCAGCAGAACGTCGGATCCCGTGCGCGGCTTCAGATTCGCCAGGATTGCATCCAGCAGCTCCGCGGCGATCGAGTCGGCGGGCAACATTCTGCTGCGACGCCGGCCCGCTTCGCCGTGGATGCCGACGCCCATCTCCAATTCGTCCTCGCCCAGGTTGAGCGTCGGACGGCCGGCCTGCGGCACGGTGCAGCTGGTGAGCGCGACACCCATGGAGGCTGTTCGCTTGGTCACACGGTCGCCGAAGATCTTGCATGTCTCCAAGTCGCCGCCCGACTCGGCGAGACTGCCGATCACCTTCTCTACGATGACCGTGCCGGCGACGCCGCGGCGGCCGGTGGTGAAACTAGAGTCATCTACCGCCACATCGTCATTGACGAGCACCGTCGCATTCCTGCGGTCGCTGATCTCTGCGGCCATCTCGAAATTCATGACGTCGCCCGAGTAGTTCTTCACGACGAACAGCACTCCGCCGCCGGTGTCCACTGCCTCGGCGGCGGCGATCATCTGATCCGGCGTGGGGGAGGTGAACACCTGTCCGGGGCAGGCCGCATCGAGCATGCCGTGCCCGATGAAGCCGGTATGCAGCGGCTCATGACCGGAGCCGCCCCCGGAGATCAGCGCCACCTTGCCCGGCCGTAGATTCCGGCGCCGAACGAACAAGGGATCGGCGTGCAGCACCACCAGATCGCCATGCGCGGACGCGAAGCCCGCAAGGCTCTCGCCCAGGAAATCCTCTACGGTATTAAAAAACTTCTTCATGGGATCGCCCTCGCTCACGTGATTCGGCAAGCTGTGCGCACAGCGCGGTGATGATGACCTGGCTCGATCGCGCGCCGGGGTCAATGTGACCCCGCGATCGTTCCCCGAGGAAGGAGGCGCGCCCCTTGAGTGCCAGCATCTCGCGCGTGGACATCATTCCCCGCTCGGCCTCCTTCGGCAGCTCGCACAGGATCTCGTCGATGCCGGACTCCCGATCGACCAACTCACGGAAACGTTCCGCCACGGGAATCAGCACATCCATCATGGTCTTGCTTCCCTTGCCCGTCTTGCCGCGCTGCTGCATGGCTTCGACGCCCGCCGCATACATCGTGGCAACGCCCGCCGTGGTGCACTCCCGCGGCGCGGTCCGCGACATGCCCACCAGCAACGAGGCCAGCAGCGGACCCGATGATCCTCCGACCGTAGAGAGCACTTTGGCCGCCGCAAGCTGCAGCGCCTCACCCAGATCCGCCGCCTCGATCTGTGCGCGCATCGTGCGCAGCGCTTCCAGTCCCCGAATCAGGTTGTAGATGTGATCGCCGTCGCCGATCCGTTGATCGAGCTCTGCGATCTCGTCGGTGTGCCGGATCAGCGCCGCGTACGCGGAATCACAGCAGTCGACGATTAGTTTGCCGTTCATGTGGAGAGTCTCCGTACGCACGTATGAATCGCGCGATATTGTTTAGTAAAACGTTAGCTAAACTGTGAATCAGCGGACCGTTCGGCGGCGAGATGAGCCTGCGCCCGACGAACTGAAAGATCCGTGCTCCCTAATTAATCGCCTATAACCCAGTATATGCGGCGGGAACCCGCATGCCAATAGGACAGAGCTTGACATTTTAGTAAATGCGCGGTACACATTTACTAAAGTAAATTCCTAAACACTGCGGAATTCAGACCGGCGGGTTTGCGGAAATAAAGGAGAGAGTCAGGGGGGCTCACATCGACATTGTCTCGCTGGACGGGAGAGCGCTTGCCCGCCGACGCGGTGCAGGCATCTGCGGCACGCGCGCAGCTGCGCTCCGCAATATCACGTCAGCAGTTTGAGCGCTCAAGTTTCGAGTCTCGCGCGAGTGCCACGCCGCAACCCAAGACGGTGCGCTCGCTGTACGTTGAATCTCAATAACAGTGGGAGAGGGCAGTTATGATTCAGACTCATCGAAAAGCAACATGGATAGGGATTGCGAGCGCCGTGGCCGTCAGCCTGCCGGTCAGCATGGCTCAGGCGGTCGAGGTGACTTCCGCGAACGGTTGGAGCGCGAGCTTCGACGGCAACATCAGCGCGCATCTGATCTCCGCGAATGCGAGCACTCTGGACGGCGCACCCTCGAACGTGACGGATACGCGCGTCACATCCGGATGGAATCCCAGTAAATTCAACGCGCACTTCAAGGCGCCCGAGTTCAACGGCATCACGGTCTCCGGGAATTTCCAATACGCGACGAATATCACCGGGGCCAACAACGATGGATTCGGCTCCACGAACGGCAACCGCAATCTCGATGTCGACGTCCGCGTACTGGAGGCCGACATCAGCGGCGCCTTCGGAAACATCGCGATCGGCCGCGGCTGGGGAATTTTCGACAGTCAGGCCATTCTCAACGACGTCGGCAGCGGGATCGGCACGGGAGAGCTGTGCGGCACGCCCGCCGGTTGGAACGGCGGCACGTGCGGACGTATCGGCACGGGTTATCACTGGACGGCGTTCAACTCGAAGATCGAGTACGACACACCGGACTTGAGCGGCTTCTCGCTCCGCGTCGGATTGTTCGATCCTACCAATGTCGGAAGCCAATTCGCCGTGCATACGCCGCGCGTGGAAGCGGAAGGGACATACGCCGCCAAGTTCGCGGGCGGCGCATACAAGCTATGGGTCGGCGGCGTGTATCAGGCGCTCAACGGCCTGGCGAGCGGTCCATCCTCGACGATTTCCGGGGTCAACGGCGGAGTCCACGTGGACGTCGGCGGTCTGGGCTTGACCGGTTCCTATACCCGCACGAAGGGCTTTGGCGGCGGCAATTCGTCCGTGTGGGGTGGCGGCGGTTTCGTGGGTGGCTTCGGGTATGGAGCCGGCAATGGTGCGGTGAGCTGCTATGCCGCGTCCGCGACGGGCGCGACGATCATCACGTCCGGCACCGCCGCCGCGACGTCCTGCACGGCGGCAAGCGCAAAGCAGTGGTACGTCGAGGCGGATTACACGATGGGCAATACCCTGGTCGGCGTCAGCGCGGGCCAGGGCAAGCAGGACGCCAATGCGACTGCGGGCTTCCACGACATCAAGACCAACCTGGACATGGCCTACTGGCATCAAAAGATCACCAAGCAGCTGACGCTGGTGGTCGAGTACGACTATTTCGAGGGCAAGACGGCGGGGGTGCCGGACAACAAGTACTCCCTGATCTCGGTCGGCGGCTGGTTCGATTTCTAGTTTGCACTTATCACTACGGGGAGCACTTATGAAAACTCTGAGTCGATCACTTTTTGCCGTCGTGCTGGGGACGGCTTTGGGCCTCGCCGGCACGGCCGCGCAGGCCAAAACACTGACGTTGTGCTGGGCGGCTTGGGACCCGGCGAACGCCTTGGTCGAGTTGTCGAAGGACTTCACCAAGCAGTCCGGTGTCGAAATGAAATTCGAGTTCGTCCCCTGGACGAGCTATGCCGATCGTTTCCTCAACGAGCTCAACTCCCACAGCAAGCTGTGCGACCTGATAGTCGGCGACAGCCAGTGGATCGGCGGCTCGGCCGAGAACGGGCACTACGTTAAACTGAACCAATTTTTCGACAAGAACGGCATCAAAATGAGCGACTTTGCTCAGCCGACGGTGCTCGGCTACTCCGAGTGGCCGAAGCACTCGCCGAATTACTGGGCGCTGCCGGCGATGGGTGATGCGGTGGGCTGGACGTATCGCAAGGACTGGTTCGCCAAGCCCGAGTTGCGCCAGGAGTTCAAGACCAAGTACGGGCGCGAGCTCGCGCCGCCGAAGACCTGGGACGAGTTCCTGCAAGTGGCGAAATTCTTCCAGAACCGCGTCATCGACGGCAAGAAGGTCTATGGCGCCTATATCTTCACGGAGCGCGGCTCCGAAGGCATCACCATGGGGGTGACCAACGTCATGTACGACTACGGTTTCGATTACGACAACCCGAAGAAGCCGTACGAGATGAACGGATTCGTGAACTCCGCGGGTGCGGTCAAGGGACTGGAAATTTACAAGGAGATCTTCAAGTGCTGTACCGCCCCCGGTATGACCAATGCCTACATGTCCGAAGGGTTGGACGCGTTCAAGTCGGGGCAGGTTGCGATGCAAATGAACTGGTTCGCGTTCTTTCCGGGCCTGTACAAGGCGATGGGCGCGGACAAGATCGGATTCTTCGTCAACCCCGCCGGACCCGACGGGCACTACACCCAGCTCG
>JGI25616J43925_10001081_pt1 | contig 10553 bp, 9 predicted proteins | sample GraSoi2013_100cm_FD_43925 | JGI IMG/M metagenome (IMG submission 43925) | reverse complement strand
CATAAGCGGCATTCAGCACATAGAGATCCGATCCCTTGCGGAAATTATTGGTATTGCTGGCGCTGCCGTTGATGGCCAGGCGGGGGTATTTGGCATTTGGATTATCCGGTCTCCAGTAGTCGAGCTGGTGTTCGAACATCGTATAAGAGTAATTCATGTGGAAGGGCTCGATCAACTCACCCCGAAGGGCCATCGACCGCTGGCCTACGCCCTGGATCAAAAAGCCGAAGTCCAGGTCCTTCCAGCTCAGGGAATAGGTCAATCCAAAAATATAATGCGGGAAAGGGTTGCCGAGCACATAGCGATCGTTGTCGTCGATGACCCCATCCCCGTTTTTGTCCTTATAGGCGATATCCCCCGGAGCGACGGCCAACCCGGTAAACCTTGGTTTGTTCTCCACATCCTTCAGGTTCTGAAAATACCCATCCCGTTTGTATCCCACATAAGAGGCGATGGGGATCCCTTTGCCATAAAGGACCTGTAATTCTTCCAGCGACTGCAGACGGTCCTGGTCATTGGCCATTCTTACGATCTCGTTATTGGTATTCCCGATATTGATGCCGATGGTATGATGCAGCGCCCTGCCGGTGATATTATAGGACGCGCTTACCTCCCACCCTTTATTCCGGACCGAGGCGATATTGTAATCCACGCTTCCTCCGCCATAGGTGCCCGGCAAGTTGGGTTGCATAAGGATGTTCTTCGTCAGCTTATTAAAATAATCGAACGTGAAATTCAGGCGGTTGTTGAACAGGCCCGCATCGGCGCCGATGTTAAAGGTATTGGCCACTTCCCACTTGATATCGGGATTGGCTACATTAAATCCGGTACCGGAAACCGCCGTATTATTGAACCCATACATATTCGCATAGACGGTATAGGTCGTCTGGTACTGATAATCGCCCACATTTTGATTACCCAGGAGCCCATAAGACGAGCGGAGCTTCAACTCATTCAGATAATGGGAGATGCCTGCCCGCTGAAAGAATGCTGACCGGCTGATCCGCCACGCGGCGGAAATGGAGGGGAAATAGCCCCAGCGGTTCTGCTTCGCGAACTTGGAAGATTCATCGGCCCGGAAATTTCCTTCCAGAAAATATTTATCGTCGTAGGAATAAGAGGCTCTCCCGATCACCGAGTTAAGGCTGTTCTGGGAAGTGCCCTGGGGGGTGATCTGCAGATCGCCGACATTCACGATGGTGGCCGACTGGGGAAGGTTGAGGTCGGGAGAAGTATAATTCATCACGACCTTATTGGATTTGCCCGTGAAGGATTCGTTGGTAAATCCCCCCAGCAACTGGATATGATGCCGGCCAAGATCCCTCATATATTCCAGGAGTAGCTGGCTGTTCAAAAAGAGGTTCTTGGTATTCTGATCCCCGGTGACATTTCCCAGGGCATTGCCATAGACACCGCCGGGAGCGGATCCGACAGCCTGCCCATCCCGGTAGAAAGGAACATATTGAGTCACATAATACTCGTGGTTGGCATCCAGGGTCCCGCCAAAAACTCCTCGCAGCGTCAACCCCTTCACGATCTTCACCGTGGCGCTCAGGCTTCCGGTCAGGTCATCGTTATCATAGTCCCGGGATCCCCCCTGCTCCAGGATACCCAGCGGATTGAACTGCGCCAGCACATCGTTGATCAGGTATCTTCCCAGGGAATCTTTCAATTTATAATAAGGGGGAGTGCGCTCAGCGTCTACGACCAGGGTGCTGGTGACATAGGAGTGATCCCTGATATGCGATTTGGAATAGGCGATGATGCTGGACAGCTTCAGCCTGCCCACTTCATTGGAGAGGTTCATCCGGAAATTATAGCGTTTCAGTCCTTTCGCCGGGCCGACGAAATTGCTCTCCTGGTCCATATAACCCATCGATACCAGGTAAGTGGACTTGTCTTTGCCGCCGCTGAGACTGAGATTGTGATTCTGCTGGGTGGCGTTCTGGAAAATGGAATGGAGGAACCAGGGTTCGTCGCCCTGCTCCTTTCTTGCTTCGATATCCAGGGGGGAATAATAAGGGGTTTGTCCCGATCCGGAATTTACGATTGCCTGATCTTTCAGGATCATATTCTCATATCCTTTCACCGGCTTCATCCAGACATGCGGTTTCACCCGGCTGAGGATGCCGTTATAGACCAGCGTTCCATCGCCTTTTTTTCCTTTTTTAGTCGTGATAAGAATGACCCCGTTGGAAGACCTCGATCCATAAATGGCCGCGGACCCCGCATCTTTCAAAATAGAGATATTATCGATATCATTCGGATTGAGCAGGTTGAGATCTCCGCCTACCAGTCCGTCGATGACCACCAGGGGGGAATTATTGCCGAGGGTTCCGATACCCCGGATATTGATATTCACCGACTGCCCCGGCTCGAAACTGGTCTGCTGGATCGTGAGACTGGGAGAGGCGCCCTGCAAAGCCTGCGAGAGATTGGGAGTCGCCCTACCCTCCAGGGACGATGAGCGGATCACATCTACCCCCCCGGTAAGACTCACCTTTTTCTGCGTACCGTATCCCACTACCACCACTTCGCCCATGGCCTTGTCCAGTAGGGACAGCGCTATGGTAAGATCGGCGGATGAGACCGCCACTTCCTTTATTTCGTAGCCGACATAGGAGAAGCTCAGGGTTCCCTCCAGCCGGGGGATCTTCAATTGAAAATTGCCGGCATTGTCCGTGATCGTGTGCAGGCCTTCATTCTTCCATTCCACGGAAACGCCTGCCAGTGGATTTCCTTTCTCGTCAAGCACTTTGCCTTTGACGATCACTCCTGTCGCAGTATCCTTCGGACTGCCGGACGGAAGGGTCGTTGTCGTAGGGACTGGGGGAACGGCCCGCAGCAGGATCTTGTCGCCTGCGATCTCATATCTCAATTTGAGAGGGGAAAAGATCTTATACAGCGCATCGTTCACCTTCATTTTCCTCACGGCCACGGAGTATTTCCGATTGACATCCAGGTCGTCATTGGAATAGACGAAGGAGAGGCCGCTTTGGCTTTCGAATTGTGAGAGGATCCATTTCAGAGGTTGTTCCTTACAGATGATGGAGATGTGATCTTGCTGGTCCGGAAGATCGGCGCCGACGGTGAGCGGCTGGTCCGTCTTCGCCAGGAGGGCGGCCGGCAGGAGCAGCGCCCACACGGCAAAAAGCAGTAGTTTATGGCCCCGGTACACATGACCGGTCCCATGAGTATGAATGATCATACGCAGCAATCGTTTAGGTTTAAAAAATAGTTACTTGTTAATCTCTATAAACTTATCTGTCACCGTAAAGTGAAAGGATTTTACTCTTTTCAGCGTCGACAGTATTTCTTCTTCTGTATTATTTTTAAAAGTGGCCGTATACCTGTATTGTGCAATGGAGGCGTTCCTGAATTTTATGGGTTTGCCGAAAGATCTTTCCAGTTCTACCGCTATCCTGCCCAGGGATTGGTTGTTGAAGGTCATGATCCCATTGATCCATCCCCGGTCGGCCTCTGCATCGGTCAGCGCGACATTCACTTTACCGGACTGAAAATCATAAATGGCTTTCCGGTTCGGGGTGAGATAGAAGCTGTCGGCGGCAGGGTTACGAGTCGCCGGGCCGTCGGCTGCATTGGCGCTGCGGCCAGCGGCATCAGGAACAAAAGCCACGAGGCCGGTAGCCACAGAAGTGCTCATCAGCTCCTCATCCGCGTAGGCCCTGATATCGAAAGAAGTCCCCAGCACCTGCACATTCCCTTTCGGCAGATGCACTATGAACGGGCGTTGGGGATTTTTAGCTATCTCGAAAAAAGCCTCTCCTTCGAGATAGACCTCCCGCAGGTTGTCCTGGAAAGAAGCAGGATATTTCAGATGGCTATCGGCATTCAGCCAGATCTTGCTACCGTCGGGAAGGATAATGATAGAGCGGATGCCTTTCTGATTGTATTTCTCCACCAGCTCCACTTTCGGGGATCGATGTGTAAACAGCCAAATGCTCAGCGCGACGAGCGGGATCAGGACAGCTGCAACGAGGAGACGCTTCCAGCGCAGGATCCGCGGGGTCCCGATTAGCGGAACCCCTGTCGTTGCGGTGGCAACTTCATCGATGTCGGCGGCATCCTGGTCCGAAGTCCCATGAGCCTGTTCAATCCGGTTCCAAACCTTGTCCAAAGCCGCCTCTTCATTGATCGATAAATGAGTATCCGCTTTCCAGTAAACCGAGAGTTTTTCGAATACCGCCCGGTAAGGCTCATGGGCGGCCATCTGGCTCCGAAGCTCTTCCGGCTCTTCCGGGAGATGATTGCCGGAGAGTACTTTTATTGCAAGCAATATGAATTGTTCCTCGTTCAAAAAAGAGTGCGCTTTCAATCAAGGACAGGAAAAAGGAAAAAACTACTTACAGGGGTAGAAACTTTTTTTCAGGGCAGTTGGGAAATGATGCCCAGGAGGAGCAGCAATTCCCCGGGGAGATAAGTTCCAGGCAGTCCGGAGGGGTCGCTACGGTCTGCCCCAGACTGGTCAGGTCGATCGCCGCGTTGGCGTCCCTGTTCAGCATCCGGCTGGCCGGGCTGGTCTGTCAAAACGACCTTCAACTTTTTCACGGCCCGGTAAATTTGTGTTTCGACGGTACGGGGAGAGATATGGAGGATCTCCGCTACTTCCCGGAAACTAAGACTGTCTTCCTTGACCATTTTGAAGATCAGCCGGCACTGCTCCGGCAACTGCTCCACCGCCATATGCAGCCGGTGCAGCAGCTCTTTCATCTCCAGGTTCTTCTGGCTGTTGCCGGTATCATAGAATTCCATTTCGCCATGCATATCCAGCTGAAGATGAACGACGGAATATTTTTCGCAATAGTTGAGGCAGCCGTTCTTCACCGCCACATACAGGTATACTTCGAGATTGCGGACCTCGTGAAGGGTCCATCTTCTTTCCCAGATCTTTACAAAACTGTCGGAGACGATCTCTTCTGCGGCTTCCCGGATATGAACGAACTGAATGGCGAATCGTACCAGCCTGGCATAGTAAAACCGGAAGAAATTATTAAACGAAGGAGTATCCGATGCACAGATACCTTCCTGCCAGATTTTAATCATATGGTTAGCTTCGGCACTCATTGCAATCAACCGTAGTTAGAGATCGAAAATACGATTTTATGCGGTAGCGCCAAATCATATGGGGCTGTACGGCATCAGCTCTCTCCGCAATCAACTCAGCAGCAGTATGTCCGGTAATAGCCCAATGTAATTTGTTTTGCACTAGCCCGGATCTCCCGGATGCGTTCGAGCAATTCATCGAAATAATCCTTGCCAAATTTCTTGCCTTGTTTCAGCCGCTCATCATCCAGCACAAACCCTTTTATTATATATTCCCGTAATGTCTTAGTTGCCCACATACGGAAGCGGGTAGCTTCATGGGAATTGACACGGTAGCCTACCGCTATAATGGCGTCGAGGTTATAAAAATCTACCTCCCGCGAGACCTCCCGTGGCCCTTCTTTTTGAACTATCCGGAAATTCCGGATAGTTGAATTTTGATCTAACTCGTTGGCCTTAAATATGTTTTGTAAATGTTCGCTAACAGTACGCACATCCACCCCGAACAAATCGGCCATCTTTTTCTGGGAAAGCCAGAATGTTTCCTCCTCGAAAAAGACTTCGATATAAGCCTTTCCTTCCGGTACGGCGTAGAATAATATCTCAAAAGGTTCCAGCATAATTCATGCTAAGTTAATTAGTATTTTCGATCAGCCGGAGAAAAATAAATTGAAAACAGCGGCATAAAGCAGAAGATGCCGCTGACCTAAAGNTATACGCTTGCGGTCTGAAGTTGGAGGGAAGGTTTGTCGGNNTGCGTCACGCGCTCCTTCCCCCGGATCTTATCCCGGTGCATGGATCCCCATTCATGCAAAGCGTGGAGCACCTTNCCCAGCGTATTGCTGTAACCGGTCAATTCATATTCGATGACCACCGGCGTTTGTGTATATACGTTACGTTTCACAAAACCGTTCATCTCCAGCTGCTTCAGTTCGTTGGAGAGCACGCGGGCGGAAATTCCCTTCACGGCGCGTTGCAGCTCGTTAAATCGTTTGTTGTCTTCCATCAGGGCAACGATGATCGGTAATTTCCATTTGCCNCCGATCACGTACAGTGCATCCCCTACGGCGCTCAGCGCAGCTTTACACTCTTTTTCGGTGGGTTTCACCCCATTAGTCAATGAATGGGCCATATGTTGTTATTTTAACTAACCAAAAGGTTACTACTAACCTTCAGTATACTACTAACTAATTACAAGTAAAGGTAAGTAGTTTTGCTTTTATGAAAGCAATCAAAATCACTTACTGGATAACAACAGCCATTATCGGGCTGATGATGACTTATTCTGCTTATGCCTACCTAACCCAGGCAGCGATACAGCAGGCCTTCCATCATTTAGGATATCCGGATTATTTCCGGGTGGAGCTGGCAGTTGCCAAACTGATCGGCGTCATTTTACTGCTGGCGCCTGTCGGAGCGAGGTTTAAAGAGTGGGTATATGCAGGTTTTACCGTCACCTTTATTTCCGCCTTTATCGCACACAGCGCCTCCGGCGATCCCGCCGGCAACCGATCCGCGCCCATTATCTTTTTAGTACTGCTAGCCATTTCTTACGTCACCTATCATCGATCGCATAAATCGTCAGAACAAAGCATCGCATAGAGCGGAACAAGCTTGATCCGGAACCGGCATCAGGTATCATCCGGCCCAAACAAAACAAATTAAATACTACAATGAAAAAGATTCTTCATGTCATCTCAAGCCCCAGGAACGGGGCCAGCTTCAGCATTCAGCTGGGCAACGCCATCATCGAAAAGATCAAAGCCGCCAATCCCGGCAGCACGGTAAAGGAGACCAACCTTGTCAGCACCCGCTTCCCGCACCTGGAAGAAGCGCACCTCACTTCTTTTTTCACTCCGCCCGAGAGCCGCACCCCGGAAAGTATCGAAGCTGTCCGACATTCTGATGAAGCCATCCGGGAGATCCAGGAGGCGGATATCCTCGTCATCGGCGCGCCGCTGTATAATTTCAGTATCCACTCCAGCCTCAAGGCCTGGATCGACCACATCGTCCGGTCCGGCATCACTTTCCGCTATGATGCCAACGGCCCTGAAGGGCTGGTAAAAGGGAAAAAGGTGTATATCGCAATGGCCTCCGGAGGCGTGTATTCCGAAGGGCCCATGCAACCCTATGATTTTGTCCTGCCTTATTTAAAATGGATCCTGGGTTTTATAGGCCTGACGGATGTGACGGTCCTGCGGATAGAAGGAACGGCTATACCCGTCATCCAGGACACGGCAGTGGAAAAGGGTTTGAAAAGTATCGTTTTGTAAGGAGATGCCACAGGCATCCCTGCTAAAAAGCAAATCGACCGGCTTTATTAACAGACAGGCATTATCGAAATAAAAAAGGGCTGCTCAAATCAAGCAGCCCTTTTCAATATAATCCGGAGGAATTTATCTATTCGGTTGTGGTGTATAACGCAGATACGGCTTGATCACCTTCACACCCTTCGGGAATTTCTTCTGTGCGTCTTCGGTAGAAATGGAAGGAACAACGATGACATCCTCTCCTTCTTTCCAATCGGCGGGGGTAGCCACGCTATGATTGGCCGTCAGTTGCAGGGAATCCACGACGCGTAATACTTCATGGAAATTCCTGCCGGTAGAGGCGGGATAAGTGATGATCAGCTTCACCAGTTTGTCCGGTCCGATGATCACCAGGCTACGTACGGTAGCCGTAGCCGATGCATTCGGGTGGATGAACTCATACAGTCCGCTGACCTTACGGTCCTCATCAGCGATGATGGGGAACTCTACGCTCACTTTCTGGGTTTCGTTGATATCCTTGATCCAGCCGATGTGTTTATCGACGGGGTCAACGCTTAGCGCCAGCACTTTCACGCCGCGTTTGGCGAACTCATCTTTCAAAGCTGCCGTTCTTCCTAATTCAGTAGTACAGACAGGCGTATAATCGGCGGGGTGAGAAAATAAAATACCCCAGGAATCACCAAGGAATTCGTAGAAATCGAGGTCGCCAATGGACGTCTTGGCCTGGAAATTGGGGGCTATATCCCCGAGACGTAAACTCATAAAAACAAATATTTGAGGTTAAAAAAATCACCGTCGGGCTTTTGATCAGGTCCCACCGGGCCCCCGCTTTCACCCCAACCGGATCACGAAGATATCAATTCCCTATCATTAAGGTAGACTTTCCTGTTAAAATTTTTATTAAATCACACGCGCTCCTTCCCCCCTCTCTCATCCCCTTTCTCCGGGGCATCTCCTCCCCTCGATCCCCCCGCCTTCACAATCGAGTATTTTCCATACTTGTTCTTCACATCGTCAATAGCCTTATAAAGTTGATTTTTCTTCTGGCTGTCCTGGAAAAGATTGGTTTGGATAGCCTCCCCGGTGAGTTCGCTCAGGCGTACCCCGAGCAGACGGATGGCCTGCCCCTTGCGGTAGAGCTTGTGGAACAGTTCTTTAGCCTTGGCTATCAACTCATCATCATAAAAAGTATAAGGGATCGCCACCTGCCGGGATGTGGTCTCAAAATCCGGGTAACGGATCTTCACCGCAATACAGCCCGCCGTCTTATTATCCTGCCGCAGCTCATAGGCCACCCGCTCCGTCATCCGTACCAGCTCTGCCATCAGGAAGTCCAGGTCGGTCTTGTTCTCCTCAAAGGTATTTTCCGTAGAGATGGACTTGGCCTCGTGATAGTTCACCACCTGCCCCTCATGGATGCCCCGGGCCTTGTTCCAGAGGTCCAACCCGTATTTGCCAAATCGCCGTTCCAGGTCCGCCGCCGGCTGTTCACTGAGGTCCCGGATCGTCTGGACCCCCATGGCCTGCAGGGCCTGGTAGGTATGCTCCCCTACCCCAGGTATCTTATTGACTTTCAGGGGGGCAAGGTATTCCTGCTCCATGCCGGGGGGCACATGCATATAACCATTGGGTTTGGCCTCATTCGTAGCGATCTTGGCGATCATCTTATTGGAGGCAAGGGCAAAAGAGATGGGCAACCCGGTAGCCCGGGTAATCTCCTCCCAAAGGTCGATGGTCCATCGATAAGAGTCGAAGAAGCGATCCATCCCCGTCAGGTCAAGGTAGAACTCGTCGATGGAGGCCTTTTCGAATAAGGGGGCTTTGGCGGCGATGATCTCCGTCACCCGGCGGGAATATTTGCTGTATTCACCCCGGGCATTGCCTACGACCGTGGCATGCGGGCAGAGGCGAAGGGCTGTCTTCATCGGCATGGCGGAATGGATGCCGTATTTCCGCGCTTCGTAACTGCAGGCAGCCACCACACCCCGCTCGCTATGGCCCCCTACCAGCAGGGGTTTTCCCTTCAGCGTCGGGTCGAGGATGCACTCGACGGAGACGAAAAAAGCGTCCAGATCGAAATGAGCTATGATTCTTTTTGTAGGCAAGGGGCAAAGCTACTAAAAAAATTAGTGAGGGCGGCCCCCGGATTACCGTAGGGCAGACACCAGCATTGACTATTTCTTATTAATTTCAGGGAAGATAAACAACGAAAACAGCACATATGAAGATCCTTTCTTTCATCAAGATCCTCTCTATCATCGTATTGATGTCCCTCTCCATCTGCTCATTCACAGGGGCCGGCAGAGCTTCCGGGAAGTCCGATCATGGATGGGTGTCCCTGTTCAATGGTAAAGATCTTAAAGGATGGGATACCTATCTCGGGCCTGAATCCGATAGCACCGGGAAAAGAGTAAGCGATCAGCCCATCGGTCTTAATAAGGATCCACGCCATGTCTTCAGTGTCGTAAAGGACGAAACGGCCGGAGCCGCCCGGGCGGACGGAGGGGAAAATGTCATTCGTATCTCCGGAGAAGGCGTTGGCGCTCTCACCACCCAAAAGGAGTTTGAAAATTATCATCTTCAATTGATGTTCCGCTGGGGCGCCCTGACCTGGGGAGCGAAAAAGAATAAAAAGAAAGACAGCGGTCTCCTCTATCATTCCGTTGGGCCTTATGGGGCCGATTTCGGCGCCTGGATGCGGTCCCAGGAATTCCAGGTGCAGGAAGGCGATTGCGGCGACTACTGGGGATGCGCCGGAGGACTGGCGGATATTCCCGCCTTGAAAAAGTCCGACAGTGAATACGTATATAATGCGGCAGGCGCCCTGACGACTTTCCGGGCCGACAACGCGATAGGCCGTCATTGCATTAAAGGATCGGATGCGGAAAAACCTTCGGGACAGTGGAATACCCTCGATCTCTACTGCCATGGCGACACCAGCGTACATATCGTCAATGGCCGGTTAATGATGATCCTCTACCACAACGGACAATCAGACAAGGGGAAGGTGACACCCCTCACCAAAGGCAAAATTCAACTTCAGTCGGAGGGAGCCGAAGTATTCTATAAAGCCGTAAAAATTCAATTCATTTCAACGATTCCCCCCGGAATTTTAAAATAACCTCTTTTGCCGGGGAAATCAATCAATCCGGGAGTCCATCAATCATAGAAGGGCTCACCCTCCTGGGAATCCGGCCGATCCTGCGACCGATTCCCAAA
>JGI25616J43925_10001080_pt1 | contig 10571 bp, 10 predicted proteins | sample GraSoi2013_100cm_FD_43925 | JGI IMG/M metagenome (IMG submission 43925) | reverse complement strand
GAATTTCTGGACAAACACACCTGATTCAAAGGATGCGTTCGCAGGTAAGTGCGGCATGCTTCGACTTGGAGTTGCTCGTGTGGCCACTTGCGCCTATAATATGCGCATCTGCCACAGGAGTTCACGATGAGCACTGCCACCCTAGGTCGGGCCCCAGCCGTCGAGTCCACCCATGAGTCGCTCTACGCGCGCGTCGGCATACTGCTGGGATTGAAGCCCGCAGTCCACTCGGAACTCGATCTGATCAAGCGTTTGGAGAAGGGGCTGGCGATTGCCGCCGTGCAAAATCTGCGGATGCGAGTCGGTCTCACCGACGCGGAGACTTTCGAGCTCATTGCACCGCGTCGGACTTTAAGTCGACGCGAAGCGTCAGGCCAATTGCTATCTCGTGAAGAAGCCGACAAGACAGTGCGCGTGGCGCGCGTGACCGCTCGCGCGCAGCAGGTCTTTGGCGGAAAGCCTGACTATGCGACCGATTGGCTGCGGACCGCGAAGTCCGCGTTAGGGGATCGGACTCCCATGCAAGCGCTCTTGACGGAGTCGGGTGCGCTCGCCGTCGAGGAACTTCTGGTCGGCATCGAATACGGCATGTTCGCTTAACAGTGATTGTCTGGCGCTTCTCGCGGCACGACTCACTTGACGGGCGAGGGGGCTTGTTGGCCTCCGCCCGTTGGCATACGCGCGGCAAGGAGATTCTGTATTGCGCGCCGAACCCGGCGACCGCGGTGCTCGAGATTCTTGTCCACAGCGAGGTCCGCGAGCCCGCGGCGCTCGCCCGCCACCGTTTCATCAAGGTGGACATCCCCGATGAGGTGTCCCGGCAATCGGTCGATGAGGCGCAGCTACCGACCGACTGGTCCCGACGCATCACCGTCACGCGGGCCTGGGGAGATCGCTGGCTCAGGGAAGGCGAGACCGCGGTATTAGTCGTTCGCTCCGTGCTGGTGCCCGAGACCTACAACGTGCTCATTAATTCGCGCCACCTGGATGCGGCACGCATTAAGCGGCTCGCCGTCATGCCGTACCCTCTCGATTCTCGGCTCTTGCCACGCGAGTGACATTCCGGCGAAGCGCTACGCCGTCGGGAATAGCAGGCAGGTCGTCGTGCAAAGGGCATACAGCTTCCCGTCCGGGTCCTGGATGCGTCCCTCGGCGATCGCGGTGCTCTTGCCACTGTGAATCACTTTTGGGCCAACTAGATTTTCAAACTGACAGACGGTGCTCGGTTTCAGCTTTCCATCTTGACCAGGAATTTCTCGCCCGTGCCCGTTTTTGTGTAGCGTTTGACCATCTCGGGATGAAGCATCTCGCGCAAGGAGATTTCTGCGCCGTAGTGAGTGGCGAAGGTGGTCTTTAACCCGTCGGTGACGCGTTTGCGCATTCGCGCGATGATTTCGATACCGAATTTCTCGAGAGACCAGGACATCAGCCACCCGGCGACGGACCACGCGGTCCCGATGTTCCCCTCGATGATTTTAGGACCGGGATCGAGAAGACCGTACACGTAGACCTGTTTGAGCTTGGAAGAGCCGTATCTGCTGAAAGCAGAGGACTGACGCAAGTTGGCGATCTCCATGGCCGTTAGAATTTGCGAGAGCAGAGGTCCGCCCCCGATCGCGTCGAAAGTGATCGTGGCGCCCGTGGCCACGAGCGCGTCGACGAGTTGATTGCGTAAATCTTGCTTGGTGCTGTCGAGCACATATTTGGCTCCAGCCGCGCGCAGCAGCTCTGCTCCGCGCGAGTCGCGGACGATGTTCACGAGCCCGATGTTGTCTTCGAGACAAACGCGATTGAGCATCTGTCCCACGTTGGAGGCGGCTGCGGTATGCACGATGGCAGTATGGCCTTCCCGGCGCATGGTTTCGATCATGGAGAGAACGGTGAGGGGATTGATGCAGGCTGCGGCCCCGTCGCGGGCGGATACGCCCTCGGGAAGGAGCAGACAGTCAGCGGCCTTTAGGACCCGGAAGAGGCAATAAGTTCCGTCTCGGAGGGCGACTTTGCGTCCGATTAGTTCTTTCGCGTTTCCTCCCGCATCGACGACCGTTCCGGCTCCTTCGTTGCCGAGGAAAATTGGACGATCCCATCGCGCCGCTACCGAGGAGAGTCGGGATTCCGGAACCTGTCCTCGAAGAATGGGGCTGTCAGGAGTGCCATCAGCGACGAGCGTTGACTTGTCTGCCGGTCCCAATATCCCGAGCAGATCTGCAGGATTGATGGGCGCGGCTTCCATTTGCACGACGATTTCGTCCGCTGCGGGAGAAGGGACTCTGATCTCTTCGAGCTTGAGCTCGAATCGACCTTGCGAGCTGATGGTGGATTGAAGCGCGAGGCTGGAGCGGTGTTGGTTCATAAGGAGAAGATAACCAATATAACCAGAGCTGGCAGCAAGAAATTTATACGGAATGGCAGGCTGACTCTGCTGACTAGCTGATCAGTGCGGGCTGCTCTTCAAACTCGCTGTTCCGCTACGTTCGGGCTCCGGCTGCAGGAACAGTGCGCTCCAGCACATGAAACAGTGCGTGATAGGCGGGCCGCGCTACATGGATGTTTCAGGTCAACGAGAAAAGCTACGGCGGTAACACAGACCGCTACGGCGATGCGGCGTCGCGGGATCTCGGTAGTAGTTATGACTCGCATCAGGCCGGGCGCGTTACGCATGCATGGAGTCGCGGCTGATGTTTGCAGTAGTGACTTCAGCGCGGCGGATAGTGCGCGTTCGTACTGATGAAAGGGCGCGAACAGCCAATGACGCTCGCCTTCGACTGATCTAACCTTGTCCGCGGTGCAATGGAAGCGGAACTCGCTGGCCGCACCTAGTTCGAGCATGCAGGAGATCAGCAATGCAAGCATCTGCGTGGGTCCTCGTTCCGAAGGGGACTTGTTCAAAGATTGCGGGCGGCCGGGTCACTACTGATCCGATGAGTATGCGTGGCGGCGGCGTTTTCAAATAACCGGCAGGGCCGTATGGAAGAGTTCGCGCTGAATGAGATAGACGTCCGATCGATGACGACGCATCGGGTGGCGCCTGATGGAAGCGTCATTTGCCTCAATTTCGAGAACGCGGGCGGCCGACCGATGGCATTGAGGTTGCCGAGNCTGTGCGTCGCGCAACTCCTGATGACATTGCCCCGTCTGCTGTCCAAGGCGCTACAGGCGCAGCACGGAGACGGATCGCTGAGAGTAGTCTTCCCTCTCGGCGACTGGCGCCTCGAAACAGCGGCGGGATCGAAAGACATCATCCTCACGATGAGTACGTCAGACGGATTTGAGGTTGCGTTTGCCCTGAGCGCGCCGACCATTGCGCGGATGAGGTCTGCAATGGAAGACCAGAGTGCATTGATTCAGAAAGGTCGTACTATTCTGAGTTCCTAGATGCTTCGCAAGCTTGATGTTCCAGCTCATCGTTACCAAATGCCATTCGCCTTTGACGTTTTTTTTCAGACCCCGCAGCACGTATGGGCGATAGCCTCCGCATAATAGAGATTGAGTTGCGTACCAATGCCGCGAGCGAGGCATCAACTGTCGCATCTCACGAATCGTGAGACGCCGTGTTGACAGCCGGTGACGCGAGAAACGCCAGCAAATTACGGCATTTCTCGCGCACCCACATCGTTCCAGTCTTAATTGGGTTTGTCCTTCTTCCTTGTGATCAACTGGGCCTGCGTCGAAACGCGCGCGATCAATTCATCCAGCCGAGATAGGAATAGCTTCAGGACGGGCGAGTTGTTCGTCTTCTTATAACCGACGGCGAGGTCGATTGTCGGCACATTACCGGCAAGCGGGCGGCTGACGACCGACCAGGGCATCAGATTTTCCACGTACGCTGGGATCAGCGTCATGCCTCGCATTGATGCTACGAGCGACATGACCATCGCAGGGTTATCTGCGCCTTGTGTGGGTGTGATCTGGACACCTGAGCGCTCGAGATAGTCATCAATCACCGCCCGCAACACCTTAGCCTTGTTTACCATCGCGATGAAGGGCTGACCGATGAGTTGCTGTGGATGGATTACGTCATATGACGTCAGCGGATGGTCGCTGGGCATCAAGACCACGAGTGGTTCCTGGCCCACGACTTGATAGGCGAGATCGAAGTCCGGATCGGCACGCAGGAAGGCCAGATCCAACCTGCCTCGCTCGAGTCCTTCGGCGAGGTCAGGCGAATAGTCGCTGGAAACGGTGACATCCACGGTCGGTAACTCACCACGAAGGATATGCATGGCCTCCGGCAGCCAGGTCATTTCCATCCCGGTGAGGAAGCCCAGTGCAAACTTCCGTTTGGCCGGTTGTGCCGCACGGCGAGCTGCCTCAACTGCGACGTCCACCTGGGTCAACGCCAACCGCGCGTGGTCGATGAAGGCATGGCCGGCGGCAGTCAACTCCACGCCACGCGCGCCACGACTCAACAGTTCGACCCCGACCTGATCCTCAAGATCGCGGATCTGCCGGCTTAGAGACGGTTGTGAAGTATGCAGCCGCCGCTCGGCCGCCAACGTCAGGCTGCCCGTCTCGGCGACCGCGATGAAATATCGAAGATGTCGCAGTTCCATAGCTCTTCCCTGCTGACCCATGCCTCTGAGGCATGCACACCAGCTTATAAAGTCTTATTCAAGGTTGCCACAGATTTTGTAAATTACGTCGTGCGACGGGTTAATGGGAACTAATTGTAGCTCAAGAGCCTCCGCTGCCGGTTGCACCCATACGTTCTAGTCATACCTCAGGAGTTAAATCATGAGCAAGCCCGTCATCCTCATCACGGGTGCCCTGACCGGCATTGGTCGCGGCACCGCCTTGGCATTTGCCAAAAATGGCGCTCGTCTGGTTGTTTCCGGTCGCCGTCCGACCGAGGGTAAGGCCCTCGAAGTCGAACTTCAGCGGCTCGGCGCGGAAGCCGTATTCATCCAGGCCGATGTCCGCCGCGATGACCAAGTGGGTTCCCTCATCGACCAGACCGTGTCCCGCTTCGGCCAACTCGATGTGGCCGTCAATATCGCCGGTACCGAGGGGCAGCCCGGTCTGATCGTCAACCAAACCGCCGAAAGCTATGCCGCCACGTTCGATACCAACGTGCTCGGCACGCTGCTCAGCCTCAAGCACGAACTGCGAGTGATGACCGCCCAGAAAAGGGGCAGCATCATCAATATCTCCTCGACCTACGGTCATGAAGGGGCTGCTTACGCCTCTGTCTATGCTGCCAGCAAGCATGCGGTCGAGGGCCTCACCAAATCGGCAGCGCTCGAGGTGGCCTCGACCGGAGTCCGTGTCAACGCGGTGGCCCCGGGCCCGACCGATACCGGCATGCTAGACCGCTTCACCGGGACACCTGAGAAGAAGGCAGCGCTGATAGCCGGTGTCCCGATTGGGCGAATTGGCAAGCCAGACGACATCGCCAACGCCGTGCTCTTTCTGGCCGCCGATGCGTCGTCCTTCGTCACCGGTCAGATTCTCACCGTCGATGGTGGCAAGACAGCCGGCTGATCACTCAGAGCCACAAAGGGCCTCGGCTTACTTTCGGTCAAAGTTGGTGTAATTAGGTAGTGACAATCCACAGGAGATCATCCGATGCAAACTGCTGCCTTTGACGCTGAAGTTCATCATGCGTTCATCGACCAGCTGCGCCGGACAGGTTGTGCACCAAGCCGTCATGACAATACCTCCGTCGCCAGCGTCCTTGAACTTCGGCGCTCCCAATAGCTGTCACCGGTGTCCGGCCGGTTGGGGTCGGCCTGCGCCCCACTGACGCATTCCCCACTATCTCTTGATCATCGAGCCGCTGCTGAAGTTTAGCGACTGATTCGCCCTCTCTGCGAACGAGTATTGCGAGCATGCCGTGTTCATTCACGTGCATCAAGTGTTGGGCAGGGTGAATTCGGTTACGCGGCCGGCGTCTGTTCCGGACGACAGTGTCCCGCTAGCAATCCAGCAGTGCGCCCCAGTACTGGCGAAAGTGCGCGTTGGGCTCACGACGTTCAACCTCTAGCCGACTTAACCTTTTTCAGGACATCTGACCCGGCACGGCGCGAATGGGCCGCCTGGCAAAGATCGGTTCGCCTTCACATGAGCGTTCCATCGGCGCGGGAGACACAGCATGACCAAACACACTTGCACACTGGATGCCGAAGTTCTCCGGTCGACACCCCCGAACGGCTGCTACGAAGCGCGGGCATCGAGCACCGAGCCACTGCCTACCTTACTTAATTTTACCCATGCTGGGAGAAGGACTCATGAATGACCTTAATCGGAAAGACTTTCTCAAATTTATGGCCGTTGGATTTGTGGGGGCTTCGCTTCCGGTCGTCCTATGGCGCGAAAGCAGGGCCGCACAGGGGCGTGCACCGGAGCGTGAAGATTCGCGCGCGCGGTTCTTCCAGAACCCGGAGGACTTCGAAACTCTCGAAGCTCTCGTCGATCGCCTCATCCCGCCCGATACCAATCCAGACGGTTCGCCTTCGCCTGGCGCGCGGACAGCCGGTGTGGCGGATTATATTGATTTCCTGCTCGGCGCCTTCGCGAGCGAACGTCCTTTCATCTTCGCCGGCGGCCCTTTCAGCGACCGCAATCCCTTCAACGGCGAGGGGCAGACGGACAGCATGGCCCGCCCGCTGGTCTTGACAGACAACCAGCGTCTGGCTTGGAGCGTTCGCATTTTGGGCACGGCGAAGGCGGCCGAGCGCGATAGCGATCAGGCAAAGATCGCCATCATCCGCGCCAACAACAAGATCGCCGGCCAGGGCGACGCCAATGGCGATCTGCCCGGGTTCCAGCAAATCTATACCAGCGGCATCGCCGTGCTGCGCGGGCTGGAATTCACCAGCGTTTCCTCGGTGCAGCAGGACGCGATCCTGAACGACCCGCAGAAGCCGGCGGCGCTCGCGACCCTTGTGCCGTTGGCTTACGCGCATTCGGTCGAAGGCATGTACGGCAATCCCGAATATGGTGGCAACCAGCCATCCAACAGGACCAAGCCGGCAACGGGAGCTGACGGCGGCAACCGTCCGATCGGCTGGCAAAACGTCAATTTCGAGGGTGACCGGCAGCCGCTTGGCTACACCGTGTTTGATCCAGTGGCGGGGGTCTATATCGAGGATCCGAACCATCCCGTCTCAACACCCAATCCCAACGACCCGGCCCTGAGGGGGCTGGGTGGGGCCCTCGGTGGAGCCGGAGCCCTCGGTGGGGCCCTCAATGCTCTGTCCATGGATATGAAGACCGCGCTCGCCGTTATGGCGCGCCACCTCTCACGCCACCCCTAACGACTCACCGGTACCAAAGGAGAAAGTGTCATGGCAACGAAATCCAAAACGGCCGTCATCATCGGCAGCGGCGCAGGCGGCTCTATGGCGGCCCTTGCGCTCGCACAATCGGGACGGTTCGACCGGATCACCGTCCTGGAGAAGGGACCGAACTACTATGAAGGCCTGGGACGGCCAAATTTCAGCGATATGTCGGTCGCCTTCAGCAACGACGAGATCAAGTTCGGGCAGCGTGCCGGTTCCGGTGCTTCGGCTGATAGCCTCGACGACGCGGATGTGCTGCTCGATCCACGCAGCTTCCGCACGAACACGAGTGTTGCCAGGGAATTCGTCGGCGAAGTGCAGAGTCTGCCGCAGTTGGTCGGCGGCGGCCTGACCCATGCCGATTGGAAGGCACGGCGTCTGCGCCCGGCCGATTTCCGGCTGAAGACCCTGGCCGATCAGTTTGGCTACAACATTACCAACTCGACGACCGTCGACTGGCCGATCGGTTACGATGATCTGGAGCCCTTCTATGCGCTGGCCGAGCAGATCATCGGCGTGCAGGGGCCGGCGCAGTTGCCCGCGCCGTTCGCGCCCCGACGTAGCGGCCCCTATCCAATGCCGCCAGGCGTCCCGCAGTTCGTCGCCAAGCTCATCACCGCTGGCGCGGAACAGGTCGGACTGTCGCCTTTTCCGGCGCCGACCGGTATCACGTCCCGCCCCTATCGTGGCCGGCCGGCCTGCAACGATTGCGGCTTCGACGTTGGCTTCGCCTGCCCCATCGGCGCCAAGAGCACGCCCGCCGTCACCGCTCTGCGCGACGCGCTGTTGACCGGGAGAGTCTCGCTGCGGCCCGATTCTCACGTCTTCCGGCTGAATATGGGCAAGGGTGGCCGCGAGGTCGAAAGCGTCGCCTTCCTCGACGAGGACGGACATCCTCGCGAGCTGGAAGCGGATCTCTTCGTCCTGGCGGCATCGGCGATCGAATCCGCACGGCTTTGCCTGTTATCGGGTCTTTCCAACCCGCTCATTGGCGCGAACCTGATGTTTCATCGTGAGACGTTCGCGATCGGCTTCTTTGCGCAACAGCTGCATGCGCATCGCGGCCGAGCCTCAACCTTTCAGTGGGACGATTTTACCGGACCCGCGGAGATCGCCGACTATAAGAATTTCCGCTCCGGCGGCGGGCCGCTGCCGCGCGGCGGCACCACCGAGATTTCAGGCGGCCCGCGCGTGATTAGCGAGGGACAGATGTACCCGTTCGGCGAGGCGCATAAACAGAGCATGCGGGCAAGCCCGCTGCGCGAGCATCTGGGGATTCTGACGATGGAGGGCGAGGACCTTCCGCAAGCGAGCAACCGCGTGGATCTCGACCCCGACCTCAAGGACAGTCGCGGCTTCCCGGTCGCGCGCATCACGTATGCGAGTCATCCCTACGAGCTCAACGCGGCGGCGCATTATCAGCCCGTCATGGTAGATGCGCTAAATGCCGCCGGCGCATTGCAGGCAATCCCCGTCATGGCCAACCAGATGTCGCCGGTTCCGGCTACAAGGCACATCATGGGGACGCTCCGCATGGGCAGCGATCCGGCGAGATCCGTCACCGATGCCAACGGCAAGTTCCACGACGTTGCCAACCTCTACGCAGCCGACGGCAGCGTCTTCCCGACCGCGGGTGGCATGAATCCGTCGCTCACGATCATGGCTCTCGCCTACCGCCTCGGAACGCTCGCGGCGCGGACGGTATAGAGGCGATCGCACGGCACGCGCCAGCCAAGGCGCGTGCCGATGCGCCCGTCCCACTTTCGTCAGGAGCCACGCGCTCCATAAATCCCGCTCCAAGTGAACGCGAAAATATCGCGTCCTTATCGTCCACTGCAACGTGATCCAGCCCGAAGGCACTTTGTCGGCAGTGGATTCACCCTGCCGAGCGCCCTGAAGCGGTCGCACCCTCATCGACTCCGATCTTCTCGCCTGATCTTCCCCTCTCGCCGGCACGAGAAGTACGCGACTGTCGGGATGCGGCACCGCACGTCAGGCGGTGTCGGAGGGCGGTGAGCGCAAGCTCACCCCCCACCGAATCCGAAAGTCCCGATGGACACAGATCGCTGCTAGATGCGCTTACGCCACCACCAACTTCACATCGATGTTGCCGCGTGTTGCATTCGAGTACGGGCAGACGATGTGGGCCTTCTGCACCAGGGCTTCCACCTGCTCGCGCGGCAGGCCTGGCACGCTGATCTTCAGTTCGACTTCGATGCCGAAGCCGGTGGGGATCTGGCCGATGCCGACGCTGCCCTCGATCGAGGTCGTAGCCGGCAGGGTGACCTTCTGCTGGCCGGCGACATACTTCAGCGCGCCGAGGAAGCAGGCCGAGTAGCCGGCGGCGAACAACTGCTCGGGGTTGGTGCCAACCTCGCCGGCACCGCCCATCTCGCGCGGAACGGTCAGCTTCACGTCGAGCACGTTGTCGGAGGAGACCGCGCGGCCGTCACGGCCGCCGGTGGCTTTAGCGTGAGCGCGATACATAACTTTTTCGATAGACATGACTGACTCCTAGCTTCATTGCGTGGCGTTGCGGGAAATCGTCCGGCGCGCCACGGCGCCGGACGATTGTATAGAGCGCTATTAAATCGTGCGCGAGTAAGTGGCTCCAAAAAAATTCGTCTTGCTGCACACTTGCTGCCGCGCTCAGGCGTTCTCCATCAAGCGGCTGCGCAGCAGATCGAGTTGCTGCTTGATTGCGACCAGGTCTTCGACCGTGCAGCCGGAAGCGCGGAACACACCGTACTGAACCTCTCCCGTCTTCTGCCGCAGCTCCCGGCCGGCGCGGCTCAGGCTGACGATCACCTGGCGCTCGTCCTCGTGAGCACGGCGGCGGCTGATCAAGCCGAGCGCCTCGATACGCTTGAGCAGCGGTGTTAGCGTGGCGGAGTTCAGGTACAGGCGCTCGCCGATCTCCGATACGGAGATGCCATCGCGTTCCCACAGCACCAGCATCACCAGGTACTGCGGATAAGTCAGCCCCAGTTCGCGCAGCAGCTTGCGATAGACCTTATTCATCGCCAGCGAGGTCGAGTACAGAGCGAAGCACAGTTGCTCGCCAAGCACCGGCGAGCCTTTGGGCTTGGGGGAGACGTTGGGACGTTTGTTCGACATGGGCAGCATATTACATCGCGCACTATTAAATTGCACGCAATATATAATGGCAACGTATCTAGAACGAGCAGCCTGGTAGACCTAGACGCCTGCCGTTAGCGGTTGACAAACTCCCAGACCTTGGAGATCACGACCGATCCCTCGCCGACTGAGGAGGCAACGCGCTTGACCGAG
>JGI25616J43925_10001079_pt1 | contig 10575 bp, 9 predicted proteins | sample GraSoi2013_100cm_FD_43925 | JGI IMG/M metagenome (IMG submission 43925) | reverse complement strand
TGCATCGACCTCTTTTGCGCCCGCCTGACTGATGGTGGCCCAGGGAGCGCCATTTGCTTTATCTGTTACCGTCAAATATGTGCCGGTATCCCAGGATTCGCCGTTAATGTATAGAGAATAATGATCCATGACTGCTATCCATATCCTTAGTATGTGATCGAAACAGGTGACCACAAAGAAATTGCTCTAAACAGCAGTTAAGCCACCATCTACAACCAGGCACGAGCCTGTGGCATACGAGCTGTCATCTGAAGCGAGAAACAGTACAGCACGCGCGATTTCCTCTGGCCGTCCAAAACGGTTGAGCGGATAACGACCCACGCGCTGAGCTAACTGTTCCGGTGTGTCATTTTCAACCAATCGCTGTCCCATGGGCGTCATTGTGGTACCTGGAGCAACGCAGTTGACACGAATACTATACCGCGCGAAATCCGCCGCCATGGCACGGGTCAGGCTGATGATGGCTCCTTTAGCCGCGCTATAGGCAGACATATGTTGCAAACCGACCAGCCCTGCAACCGAGGAGACATTCACGACGACACCGCCGCGCCCGCCATCGATCATAGCCCGAATGGCATATTTGGAACACAGGAACGCGCCGCGCACATGCACAGCAAAAATGCGGTCCCAGCTTGTTTCATCTGCCTCGATGACCGAACCAAAGCCCTCAATACCCGCATTGTTAAAAAGAAGATCGACCCGCCCAAAGCTATTTAGCGTTACCTGAACCATCTNCTCTGCGCTTGNGCTGCTCGTTACATCAACTGCTGTCCAGGCAGCGCGGCCACCCTCGGCATTGATTGATACCGCTACAGATTCTGCCGCAGGCTGATTGATATCCGCGATCATCACCGCTGCACCTTCGCTGGCGAACAGCCGTGCTGCTACCTCGCCGATACCAGATCCGGCACCCGTGATGATTGCCACTTTGTCTTGCAACCGCATGTTTTGTCCTCAACTACAACAGGGACACAAACCAATACCATGTTCTCCATCCCAGGGATGAGGTCTCGCCTCTTTGTCAGGCACCACTTCCGCCTTTCTGCTGCCGCATTTCGAGCAGACCCACTCCTCTGGTGGACGTGTTCCCGTCAGCACCAATCCTTGAAAGAGATGACCACATTCCGGACATTGTAACGTCAACATCGGCATCACACACCTCACACAGGTGCTGTAAAAGGGTGATGAATCGCTTTGCTAAGATGTAAACAGGCCGCATGCGAAGCATCACCCTCCACAGCATTTTAGAGACTAACCTGCTGCAACTGGTGTTCGCGCCAGTTCATTGCGAACAACCTGTGCTCCGGCAGCCAGTGCGTGCAGCTTGTCAACGGCGATATAGCGCTGGAGTAGGATCAGGCCGCAGTCGGTAGTGAGGCCCAGTTGATCAGCAGGCACATACTGCAAAACTTGCCGGATGCGGTCCGCCACTTCCTCGGCCGTCTCGGTAATCGTGCTCTTCACGTCGATCACCCCGGCCCAGAACTGGATATGTTTGGGTAAGGGGTGCTGCTGGAGTATTTCACCCAGGCCACTCAGGTCGCGCCGCCGACCGCCAATCTCCAGGTTCAGCACGTCCATCTTCGCCTGGTAAGCCGTCGGGATCACAAAAGTGCTATCACCAGGTGTCGGTCCCTTGCGCCGCGTGAGATCAAAAATCTCGCCCGGCTGGGCCGTCTGGTCGGGGAGGTAGGCAGGAGTTCCACCCCAGTTACCCCAGCAGACGTGGCAGACAATCTTGGCGTTCTTGACCCCTTCCACCGCTCGATCGAATGCCTCGATAGCCCAATCTTCGAAGCCATAGGGCCAGGTAAACTCGTCGAGTTGAATGAAATCCACACCCAGGGCATCAACTTCTAAGATGTCCTCGTTGATCGCTTTGGCGATGTCCATTGCTCGGTCACGGCTGGACTTGTAGTGCAGGTCGTTAGTGGCCTGGGCAAACACCTGAATGCCCGTATACTGAACCTTGACAGGTTTATTCGTGGCCTTCTTGAGCGCTTTGGCCTGCTCCACCATGATCGCTCCTCGCCGCTTGACCTCTTGGTTCAATGTAGCGGCATGCAGGCGGCTATAAATAGGAAAGCCGAGATAACCACCTCTGAGGTCATAACCCAAACGCTTGTAATAGTAATAGAGCGCCTGGTCGGCATAGTTATCGCCTTGCACACGAGCGTCAGAAATGATGTCTAGTCTCGCCGTTTCCTGGTCATTGACCAGGGACGCCATAACATCTTCCAGGGCTTCCTGCTCAAGAGAATCTGGGGGGTTTTGATCGCCGGTAAAGAACCTTGCAAAGTTAGCATCCCACCAGCGGGGGTTTGGGTAATTCCCAACCATGCTTGTCGGGAGTGTAATCTCCTGGTCTCGAATCTTCATGGGTACCTCCTTGAATTTGACAACTTTGTCTACACATACTGAGCATGCACGCTGAAGACTTTAGTGAACGCTTTACACTACTATACTCTGAAACCCTCCTACAGTTCCTCTCGCACCATGCGAACTCCTTCGCCCATCGCTCTCAATTTGGCCGCGGCTACCGTGCGACTCATGTAACCCAGGCCGCAGTCGGGCATCACCAGCAGCCGCTCGGGCGGTACGATGCCGGTATCCAGGACCCTGCGGATGCGATCTGCAACCTGCTCTGGCTTCTCGACATTGGGCTCCTTCACGTCGATGAAGCCCAGTCCGAGCGTCTTGTTCCGAGGGAACTCACGATACGATTCCATCTCTCTGAAGTCCCTATGGGCCGACTCGAAATGGACGGCAGTGACATTCGCCGTTCCGAACATCGACATCATTTCCGCTGCTTTATCTTCCCAGATATCGGTCTGCGCATCCACGCTGCCATAGCAGATGTGCCAGATCGAGATAAGGTCATCCAGGCCTTCGAGCATGCGGTTCACAGCCTCAATCTGCCACAGGTCCTGGGTATAAGTAGGTAGAACGTCGATGATCTGTACGGCCTCCAGCCCTCTGTCCCTGAGGTACTTGAATTCCTGGTTGAGCGCCGCGGCTAGATCCATAGCCAGAGCTACGTTGTCGTTGTAGTAACGATCCGACACGATCACGCTGTTCTGNCCCGGCCCGAAGCAGCCGATCTTGAACGGCTTCGTGGTCGCGCCCTGCATGGCTACCAACGCTCCCTCGAATATGGGCCGGACCCANCGGATCTTCTCGACACACTCGGCCATGTAGAATTTTTCATATTTCTTGATAGAGTTGGGAGGCCCCCAGGGTCGGAAGCCCTCAAGCATCTCCGTGTTGTAGTGAAATATTGGCTCAATCTGGAAGGCCGGTGTCTCCCATGGCATGTATTGCTGCGCGTCGGCCAGAATGTCGAGGCCAGCCAGTTCCTGATCCTGCGCCGCCAGTCTAACCGCGTCTTCGTAGGCTATCCGAAGATCCATGCTGCGGTACAATGGCTCGTGCAGAGAGCCGAACACCCTTCCCTGCAGCCAGTGGGGCCGTGGGTACCCGCCTATCATCGAGCATGGAAGGCGGACCTCTTCGCCTCTAATTTTCATCGTGTGCTCCTCCTGTAATTTGCTACCATTGTTTCAATTTTTCGAGAGTACAGTCGCCTGATATTGAGTTTTAGCGCCTATTAGTCCGTCTAGCTTCATTTGACCGGTTGGCATCTATCCAAATGGCCTCAGAAGCGATTTCACCAGCGCCAAATGAAGCTAGACGGACTACTATGGGATTAAAAGCTTCGATGTAACTATTCAGGACTTTTCGCCGCCTGCGGCGGCCCACTCCATACCCCTGGCGAACTGCCGTAGGCAGTGAGGAGTCAAGCAGAGGGGAGACCTGAAGAGTTACGCTTCGATATTCTAATCCGCGAAACTAGAGCCAGGTGAAGTCGTCAAAATCCTCCTTTCTTTAGAAGGAATGTGTTATGTTCACGACATCTTGGCAGAGTGAGGCAGCATCCTGATCCGTCAGCGATAAGATTTCGCAAGCATGCGCGTCTTTCCGGGGGACAACAAATAGAAAGACAGCTTGTCTTTAGACATGATCAACAGACGAGATTGGGCGCACCTTCTTCTGTGAGTAAGCTACTCAGACGATACAAGAACATGTACGAATGAGTCGATGCCGGAAAACGCTGTTTATAAAAGTTGGTAGCGAGAATTTGCTAAAGTTACAAGAGTCGTAGGTGAGTGGACGAGTCTTTCCAGGATCCCGTTCACGAGTCAAGAACAAAGATTAGAAAAACTAGTATGCTTAGAAGATTGGTATATATTCTGATCTTTTATTTTCTTTAGTATACAGAACCCTTGGTCGAAAGTCAAGTTTTTTTGAAAGAAACGCCATTAGAACTCGCTTGACATGTTCTTTGACTGTATGTTACAGTTTTAACGCCTATATGTGCTTATTTTCCTGATCTTTGTTCATCTCCGCACGCGGACAGGAGGAACATGTTATTGTGACGGCTATAGCCCTGATTTTTCAATCTCAGGGTGGGAAAACCCGTGCCTAACTTCAAACACCGTAGAATCCAGAGGCTCGCCTGCCTGATACATGTACGCATGGGTGAGTCAACAAAGCATCAAGTATAGCGACACCATCAAAACTTTTCAGATCGTATTGACAGACAATGGTTACCGCTGGATACTTATCGACCATCGGATTGAGCAGTTCTTCATACTTCATCATCTCCTCAGAGCCAGGAGTAGCTGGAAGTGACCATGTCATTTCACCTGTCATGAGAATGCGCTTATGTCCGGTCTCCAGCGCAGCCTCAATGGTCATTTCGAGAAAGTCCAGCATCCGTTGAGCCTCAAATCGGCCAGGCAGCAAATAGGATTGGGCAGGTGGCAGTACCCGCAATAAGCCGCGTGCAATCAGTTTATCTAATGGCAGTCCCTCGACACGCAGACGCTCCATCAATTCCTCAGAAGATGTACTATGTTGAAGGTAGATCACCGGCGCGCCAGCATTCAAGTGATCGAGTATGTAAGGACGCAGCATTTGCCACTGCTCTTCCGCATTCCGAAAAAACAGGCTAATGTGGCGCTCAATGGAGTCTGTCTCATCCAAATCATCCAAAGTTTCCGTTTGATATACCCGTTGCGGTTCATGCCCTCTATCCACAGAGGGCATGAAAGCAAGCAAGTCCTCCACCAGGAAGCGACGTTCATTTCGTCCACCAACACGAAAACATCGTAATTTCCCACTATTCGTCCAACGTCGTAACGATACTTCACTTACATGAAGAAATTCGGCGGCCTCTTTGATTGTAAGGAATCTCTGTTTTTCTGGCATATTCGTGTTTCTATTCAATTCTGTCCTTTATTGATCTTTATTATACTATTGATCAAATGAAATGTCAACCTTTCATATCTGACCTTGAGGGCAATTTAAAATCCAGGGATGCAAGGTATCGGAGAGGAGTGGGAGCATGCATCGGTGAGTCCCCGCAGGGCTCCCCGCCCTTACAATGAACTCATCATTACCCATATCTTCCGGTGACGATGTAATTCCTCGCAGAGTAGGGACGCGATTGATCGCGTCCCTACGCCCTGGCCATCGCTTTGTTCGGCTCAAAGATGTGGGTAATGGGAAGACAATGAAGACGAAAGGGGTGTTACCAGCCAGGTATCATTGTAAGGGCGGGGGCGGTGTGGAGCGGGGTGGGGACCCTTGCGGTCGCCCTGCGGGGATGAAATATGTAGTTATGAAGCTGCTAGCAAAATCTCTCCTCGCGACTCCGCCTCTCGCTGCAACTCGTAAGCATAGGCACCCATGGTGGTGATGTCATTGATAGGCAAATCATGTATCTGCTGCTTGCCAAACTTCATCCCTCATTAACTCCTTCGCTTTCTCCAATTGCCGCTTATCGTGTTCCCAGTCCTCTTTACCTTGCTCATCAGTTTTGATGGGCGTTTCCAATAAAATCGTGACATGGTCGAGCCGGGGATCGGTGAGCAAGGCACGTAGTCCCTCTTCGCCAATGATGCCCTCACCCAGGCGAGTATGAACATCTCGATGACTACCTAAGGCCATCTCTGTATCGTTCAAGTGGATGACTTTCAGGCGATTCAAGCCAATGATCTCGTCAAAATGCTGAAGTGCCTGTCGTGTGGAAGCAGCGGTGGAGATATCGTATCCTGCTCCCCATAGATGTGCAGTATCGAGACAGACGCCAAGGCGTTCCTGGTACTGTGGCAACAAGTTTAGCGCTGCGCCGATTTGTTCAAAGCTGCCCCCAAGCGAGTTGCCCGCTCCGACATCGTTCTCCAACAACAACATAACCTCGGGCGGTGTCTCTGGAAGAATGTTTGTAATCGCCTCGGCAATACGTGCAATGCCAGCATCAATGCCGGAACCACGATGGCTGCCCGTATGAAAGATGACAGATTTAGCGCCCAGAAGAGCGCCGCGTTGCAATGTCCAGCGTAACAGGTAAGCAGATTTTCCCCAGATCACTTCATCGGGTGAAGCCAGGTTGATTAGATAGGGTGCGTGAATAACGACGGGATCAAGGTCGAGCTTGCAAGTTGCCTGGGCAAAGGCCTCAAAACTGGTCGGATCGCCTGCTGTTGGACGCCAGCCAGTAGGATTACTGGCAAAGATTTGAATTGCTGTACACCCAAGCTGGCGGGCTATCTCCGCTGCTTTGACAGCATTGGAATGCGTGGGCATGTGACGACCAAGGCGCATTGCATTACTCTCCCCTGGTCCCGGCTAATGGAGTTTCGATATCGCTGCGCGGCAATTGTTCCAGGCTGGTCAAGCCAAACTGCTGTAAGAACTCGGGAGTCGTGGCAAAGAGCGCCGGGCGACCAACGGTTGGTGCCCGGCCTATTTCAGCTACCAGGCCATGCTGGATGAGGCTAACCAGGGCTCTATCACTATTGACGCCACGCACAGCTTCGATCTGAGCGCGAGTGATGGGTTGGCGATAGGAAACAACGGCCAGCGTTTCCATAGCAGCGGTTGTTAGTTTAGCTGTCATCGGTAGGCCGAGGAGAGCTGCAACGTAGCGAGCGTTCTCAGGTGCTGTCACAAGCTGTACCTGCCCACCAAGCCGCTGCAGCCGTATACCTCTTCCCTGGCTCTCTAAGTGATGGGCCAGTTCCTGCAGGCTATTGGTCAGGCTCGTATCGTCAATATCGAGCAGTTTGCGCAGCTCGGCATATTCCAGTGGACGGCCCGAGACGAAGAGCAGACTCTCAATAGCTGCTGCAATTTGTGTTATCGTCTGTATTTCCTGTAGTTGCTGTTGTGTCATGTGATCCTAAAGAAGAAAAATCGGCTTTTTACTTGTCAAAGTGTAACATATTAGACATATACTGTCGAGGATAGGTTCTTCTGTAAGGCATCGTTTTGACAAGATTCGAAAACTTGATAACAATACACTCAAACTTTCTTGTATCTATCGACTCAATGTGTTATACTACATACCAATTAAAACCGAACACCAGAGGAGGATGTTTGAATGAAAATTGAGCAGTTCACAGAAAAAGCTCGCCAGGCAGTCAGCGAAGCTAATGAACTAGCCAAGCAATACAATAATAGCCAGATCGAAGTTGAGCACTTATTGGATGCTCTTCTTTCCCAGGAAGGTGGCGTTGTTCAGCAGGTTATCCAAAAGGTGGGAGGCAACATGACAACGGCACAGCGCATGATCGATGCCGATATTGAGCGTTTGCCGCGTGCTTTTGGTGGCAGCGAGCCGTCTATCTCGCCACGATTGCGTAAGCTGCTCGAAGAGGCCTGGCAGGAGATGCACAACTTTCATGATGAATACCTCAGTGTCGAGCACATGCTGCTTGCGATGTTCGACATTGGCGATGGACCAGCGCAGCGTGCATTGAAAGCGGTAGGCCTCACCCGCGACAACGTGTTGAAAGCTCTCACATCCATTCGCGGCGCGCAACGGGTCATTGATCAGAATCCTGAGGGGAAATACCAGGCATTAGAAAAATATGGGCGTAACCTTACGGAACTGGCGGAGCAAGGCAAGCTCGACCCGGTGATTGGCCGGGACGAGGAGATCCGGCGTGTCATACAGGTGCTAAGCCGCCGCACTAAAAATAATCCGGTTCTGATTGGTGAGCCAGGTGTAGGTAAAACTGCCATCGTGGAGGGATTGGCCCAACGTATTATGCGTGGCGATGTACCAAAGACCCTGGCCGACAAACAGGTTGTGACCCTCGACCTTGGTGCGTTAGTCGCAGGAGCCAAGTATCGCGGTGAGTTTGAGGAGCGCCTGAAAGCTGTACTGAAAGAAGTTACGAGTTCGGAAGGAAATATCATCCTCTTTATTGATGAACTGCACACCCTGGTTGGCGCCGGCGCTGCGGAGGGGGCGATGGATGCCTCCAACATGCTGAAACCAATGCTGGCGCGAGGTGAGCTGCACTGTATAGGCGCAACTACACTGGATGAGTACCGCAAGCATATCGAGAAGGATGCAGCCCTGGAACGCCGTTTCCAACCCGTGTTTGTCGATCAACCAACGGTCGAGGACACCATCAGCATTCTGCGCGGGCTGAAACAACGCTACGAGGTGCATCATGGCGTGCGTATTCAGGACAGCGCGTTGGTAGCGGCTGCGGTCCTTTCCAATCGCTATATTACCGACCGCTTCCTGCCAGATAAGGCTATCGACCTGGTTGACGAAGCCGCCAGCCGTCGACGCGTCGAACTGGATAGCACTCCCAGTGAGCTTGATGCATTGGATCGCCGCATTCGACAGTTGCAGGTGGAGCAGGAGGCACTCAAGAAGGAGACCGACGCGGCAAGCCGCGAGCGGCGTGCCAAAGTAGAGCAAGAGATTGCCAACCTGAACGAGCAATTACATGGCTTGCGCCTGTCACTGGAGAGCGAACGTGAGCCGGTGGAGGCGATTCGCGTGCTGAAGAAAGAGCTGGAGCAGGCACAGGTCGATGAGGAGAAGGCTGAACGTGAGACCAACCTGGACTTACAGGCACGATTACGTTACGGCACTATACCTGACCTGGAGCGTCGTATCCAAGAAATGGAATCGAAGCTAACCAGTATTAAGGGCGCGCGTATGCTCAAAGAAGAGGTAGATGCGGAAGATATCGCAGAGATCGTCTCAAAATGGACGCATATTCCTGTCTCCAAGTTGATGGAGGCTGAAGTACAGAAATTGCTCACAATGGAGGATCGCCTGCGTGAACGTGTCGTTGGACAGGAATTGGCATTGCAGGATGTCTCTGACGCTATACGTCGTTCGCGGGCCGGTCTACAAGATCCAAATCGTCCACTGGCAAGCTTCATCTTCCTGGGGCCAACGGGTGTTGGTAAGACCGAGCTGGCACGTGCGCTGGCAGAATTCCTGTTTGATGACGAGCGTGCGATTGTGCGTATCGACATGTCCGAGTACATGGAGAAACACAGCGTCTCCCGTCTGATTGGTGCGCCTCCGGGCTATGTAGGCTACGAAGAAGGAGGCCAGCTCACCGAGGCTATCCGCCGTCGCCCATACAGTGTCCTGCTCTTCGATGAGATCGAAAAAGCTGCACCAGAAGTCTTCAATGTCTTACTACAAATACTCGACGATGGTCGACTGACGGATGGGCAGGGTCGCACAGTCGACTTTAAAAATACCGTGATCATCATGACAAGCAACGTGGGTACTACATGGCTGCACGAGTTTGATGGCATGGATGAGGACGATATTGAGCGCAAGGTTCGCCAGAAACTGCGTGAAGAGGGTTTCCGCCCGGAGTTTATCAACCGTATTGATGAAGTGATCGTTTTCAATCAGATCACCCGCAGCCAGATGATGAACATTGTCGACATACAGGTCAATCGTTTGCGCCCTCGGCTGGCCGAGCGGCATATTACTCTGTATTTAAGCGGTCAAGCAAGAGAATACCTGGCAAACATGGGCTACGACCCACAGTTTGGTGCGCGACCACTCAAGCGCGTTATCCAGAGGGAGGTTGAAAATCGTATTGCCCGTGCGATCCTGGATGGGTCTGTGCGAGATGGGGATACAGTAGACCTTGACGTCAAGGACGGGAAACTGTACTCCCACAATGTGGCATAATATAGTTCATTATAGATTAATCAAGAAATAGCCTGGAGAAAACATATGGGCCTTGATGATCCTTTAAAGCAAACCGATCATGCCCACTTGATACGGACACTGAGCGCAATGCTGGTACAACTCAATGGGCTGCAGATTATTGCGCGTGACGATATAGCGGATAGTGCTGGTGAATCTCAGGTTCCCCATATTCCAGATATGAACGCCATCCGCAACGGGTTAGCAACTCTGGAGCAGATGACGAGAGAGATGTTGTTCGAGGTACGTACCGTCAGCGATGATATGCCTCTGGCGGACCTATCCGGGGTACCACTGGCAGAGGCACTTTCGCGGGCTGTCGAAGAGACAGCAGAAACGCAGGGGTTCTCGAGCCGTGTTGTGTTTTCAGGAGAGGAACGGCCATTATCCAGTTACAGCGAGCGTTTACTCTATCGCATAGCCCAGGAAGCGCTCGAGCAGGTACAGCAGCATACCAATATACGCAGATTGCGCTTTGTGCTGAACTATGGACGCGACGAAGTCCAGATGAGCATAGAAGATGA